>Ga0082335_1004254_pt1 | contig 21915 bp, 19 predicted proteins | sample Subgrocontami58m_FD_72375 | JGI IMG/M metagenome (GOLD analysis project Ga0082335, IMG submission 72375) | Subsurface groundwater microbial communities from S. Glens Falls, New York, USA - GMW37 contaminated, 5.8 m (SPADES assembly) (version 2) ...
GCCGCTTGCGGGGTCTTTCTCCAACAAACGCAGGATAAGGCTCTCTAACCCCACGGGCACTTCCGGCCGGTGCCAGGAGGGGGAGACCGGCGGGGTGTTCAGGCCGGTAGGTGCCGATGATGGCCACCGAGTCGTCGCCCACGAAGGGAGGCCGCCCGCAGACCATCTCGTAGAGCATCGCGCCCAGGGAGTAGAGGTCGGAGCGGGGGGTTATCTCGCCGCCGGTGGCCTGCTCCGGCGGCATGTAGCTCACCGTGCCCACCATCATGCCCTCGCGGGTGAGGCAAGAGCGGTCTACCGCCACCGCCAGGCCGAAGTCCCCGATCTTGGCGACTCCGTCGGCGGTGAGCCAGACGTTGCCGGGCTTGAGGTCGCGGTGCACCACGCCCTTGCTGTGGGCGAACTCCAGGCCGCGGATGGTCTGGGTGGCTATCTCTAATGCGCGTTCCAAGGTGAGCTTGTGGTCTTGGGCCTTCTCGATGGCCCCTTCCACGTCGCCGCCGCCCATGAGCTCGGTGACCATGAACGGCTGGGTGTCCGCCCCGCCATCGGGCGCAGCATGCCGCAAGGCCCCTACGGGTTCTTCTCCTAAATCAAAGACACTCACGATGTGGGGGTGAGAGCCGAGCCGTCCCATGGCCTGGGCCTCTCGGGTGATGCGCTGGCGACCCACGTCGTCCAGGCCCTCGGTCTTGATGAGGGCGAAGGCGACGTCTCTATCTAGTAGGGTGTCGTGGGCCAGGTAGACCTTCTTCTTGCCGCCCTCGCCCAGGAACCGCTTCACCTCATAGCGGCCGTTCGCGAAGGAGGTGGGGACGGGGGGAGCGGGCGTCGGAGTCGCTGCGGGCGTAGTGGTAGGTTGTGGAACCATAGAGGGACCGGATACAGAATCTCGCTCTGCCGCATCTAGATAAGTTTGCGCATCTTGGTTGTCGGGGTCGAGCCGAAGCGCCGCTTGGGCACGTTGAAGAACCGTGGCCCAGTCGGACTGCTTGATGGCGGCTTCCGCTTCGTCAAGAAGGGCATCTATCTGGCGTTGGACACGTTCGCTCGGCATGGACATCATTCCTTACCGGCTAGTCCACTTCAGAAGGTGGAGTAAGCTATGTGCCCAAAGGATAGGATTGTTCTATCGGCTCGTCAACAGCGCCGTTCAGTGTGACTGTTTCACATACGGTGGGTGCAAATAATTGCCGCTCATCTCTTGCCAGAGCCTGAATGGCCTGAGTGTGTCGAAGGACGAGCGGCCCATGGTTCGACAAGCTCACCATGAGCGGAACAACGGGGACTCACCAACAATGAAACAGTCACCGCTCAGTTCCGTCTGGCGATGGCCGTTGGCCCCAGGTAGTTCTCCAGCCACCCCGTGAGCTTCTCCTTGAGGGGCTGACGGCACTCCTGCAGGCCGTGGCCGGCCCCCTCGAACATCACCAGCTCTTTCGGCTCCCCTGCGTGCTCGTAGAGGAGCTGGGAGCTGCGGTACTCCAGGACGCTGTCGTCCATGCCGTGGGCAAGGAGGATTGGCCTGGGGGCAAGCTGGTCCACCTGTTTTGCGCCGTAGAGCTGGCTTGAGAGCGCCACCACTGCGCTGATGTGAGGGCTGAGGGTTGCCGCCTTGATGACCACCGCGCCGCTGAAGGAATGTCCCACCACGCCGATAGCCTTAACGCCAAGGGCGCGCAGGAACGACACTCCCCCCAGCAGGTCAAGGACGCATTCCTCAAAGGGCCCCGGCTCCGCGCCGGGCATCCGATAGAAGAGCCGGAGCGACGAGATCCCCTTGGGAGTCAATTCCTCGGCGATCTCTTTATAGAGGCCGTCTGCGGGGCCCCCGCCGAAATCGTTGTAGCGGCATCCCCAGATGATGGCGCCGGGGTTGTTCTCGGCCGCATGAAGCGCGCCGTTGATAATCCCGCGATTGGTGGAAATTGCGATCTTGTAGGTGCCGTCTGGCTGAGGTTCGGCCTGAACCTGGCGAACATTGAGAATATAGTCCGTCTCCGGCGACGGATTGGGAGTAGGGTTCGTCGAGAAGTCCATGAGCCACCCCCTTCGGGCAACGCGCAGAGCGGCTATTTTGCTGGGTAGGCCCGGTGTCGCTCAACAAAACGGGCTATCCTCTCCGTGGCTTCCTTGATCTCGTCCATGGAGGTGGCATAGCAGCATCGCACGAATCCCTGGCCCTTGCTGCCGAAGGCCGAACCCGGCACCACAGCCACTTTCTCTTCCAACAGGAGTTGCTCGGCAAAGACTTCTGACGGCATGCCCGTGCTCTGGATAGATGGGAACGCGTAGAACGCTCCCCGGGGATTGAAGCAGGTCAGCCCAATGTCGTTCAGGGCTTTCACCATGAAGCGCCTTCGGTGGTCGTAGGACTCTCTCATCGCTTCCACGTGTTCCTCGCCCCGCTGCAGGGCCTCCAGGGCAGCGGCCTGGCTCATGGTCGGGGCGCACATGGTGACGTACTGGTGCACCTTCATCATGCCTTCGATAATCTCCGCAGGGGCGGCGGCGTAACCAACGCGCCAGCCGGTCATGGCGTACGACTTTGAGAATCCGCCCAGGAGCACCGTGCGCTCTCGCATGCCGGGGAGCGCGGCAAAACAGGTATGCTCTGTTTCGTAGACCAGGCGGTCGTAGATCTCATCTGAGACGACCAGCAGGTCGTGGCGACGCACCACCTCGGCGATCTCCAGCAGGTCTTCCTTGGGCATGACCGCTCCGGTGGGGTTGCTGGGGTAGCCGGTGAGCAGCACCTTGGATGAAGACGAGATACGCTGTTCCACGTCCTGACTCATCAAACGGAAGTCGTTCTCCATGCTGGTCGGCACAGAGACCGCCACACCTCCCGCCAGGACGGTGCAGGGCATGTAGGACACATAGCAGGGATCGGGCATGAGGACTTCGTCGCCGGGGTCCAGGAGCGCTCGCAGGGAGAGGTCAAGAGCCTCGCTGACGCCGACGGTGACCAGGATTTCCCGAAGGGGGTCGTAGGACACGCCATACCGGCGTTCCAGATGGCGGGCGATGGCGGACCGCAGCTCCACGGTGCCGTAGTTGGAGGTGTACATGGTCTGGCCGGAGGTGATGGAATAGATGGCGGCTTCGCGGATGGTCCAGGGAGTCACGAAATCCGGCTCGCCGACGCCAAGGGAGATGACGCCGTCCATGGAGGCAAGCAAATCGAAGAACTTACGGATGCCGGAGGCAGGGATCTGCCGCACCCGCTTGGAAAGTCTATAGCTGCCTGTTGTTGATGGCTCTGCCGTCATGACTGTTTCATGTCTATGCTATGGCCGTTTGAGTTCCTATTTAGGGGGAGACCGCTAACCGCTGAGGTCGTTCTTCTCCATCCATGATGATTCCCTGGTCTTTGTAACGCTTCATGAGAAAATGGGTTACCGTGCCCTGGACGCCTTCGATGGGAGCGATCTTCCCCGAGACGAAGTTTGACACCTCCTGCATGGTGCGGGCGACAACCGTCACCGCAAGGTCAAAGGCCCCGGAGACGAGGAACACGGAGTGGGCCTCCGGAAAACGGTAGATGCGCGCGGCGATGGAATCAAAGCCAACGTCCCGTTGGGGCACCAGCTTTACCTCGATGAGCGCCCATACCTGTTCCTGGCCGGCCCTGTCCCAGTTCACCTGAGCATGGTAGGCCAGGAGAACGCGGTCATCCTCAGCCTTCTTGATGATCCGTTTTATCTCTTCCACTGGACGGCCGGTCATCACCGCGATCTGATCGGGCGTGGTGCGAGCGTCCTCTTCCAGGATTTTCAGCACATCTTGCATGACAGTGCTCCTCAGGCTGCGTATTAGAAGGCGGGCGCCGTTGCGTGGCGGCTAAAGAGTGTGGCGCTGGAAGGCAGAGACTGGTCCGCGCCGAAGAAGCGCAGGCGCACCGGGCTGTGGTTGGGTCGGCCAAGGCCTTTCAGCAGCGAGTCCACCGCCGTCCCTGCCGTTTCCTGCGCCTGGTCGGAATTCGGGTCGACGACGACAAAGAATATCTCCTCAGACCAGTACTCCAGATGGTTCACTCGCTGGACTTCAGGCACTGTTTTCAGTGCCTCTACCACGGCAGTGCGAAGCTCGTGAGAGAACATCATTGTTGACATAATAGCACTAGAGCGACGGCCGCTGGGTGTGCCAGTCCGTGATCTGCTGAAAGGCGTAGCCGATGCGGAGGACCGTCTCTTCGTCGAAGGGTTTGCCGATGATCTGCATGCCCACCGGCAGGCCATCCACAAAGCCGCTGGGGATGCTCATTGCGGGAAGGCCGGCGATGTTGATCGGGATGGTGCAGACGTCGCTCAGATACATCTGCAGGGGATCTTGGGTCTTCTCGCCGAGCTTGAAGGGCACCGTGGGCGACGTCGGTGTAATCAGGGCGTCGTACTTCTCGAAGGCGGCGTCGAACTCCCGCTTGATGATGGTGCGCACCTTCTGTGCCTTGAGGTAGTAGGCATCGTAGTAGCCGGCGGAGAGGGCGTAGGTGCCCAGCATAATACGCCTTTTGACCTCGGGACCAAAGCCATATTGCCGGGTCTTCTCCATAGCGTCCCACATGCTCTCCGCGTCCTGGGCTGAGAAGCCGTACTTGACGCCGTCATAGCGGGCGAGGTTAGCCGATGCCTCGGAAGGGGCGATGATGTAGTAAACGGTCAACGCATGTGGCGTGGTGGGCAACGAGAGGTCCCAGTCGACGGTCGCGCCCATCTCCTCCAACTTCGTGATGCTCTGGCGGAGGGTCTCGGCTACGGCCGGCTGCATCCCTTCCACAAAATACTCCTTGGGGACGGCCAGACGCAGGCCCTTGATGTCGGGCTTGAGGGCGCGGGAGTAGTCCGGCACGGCTTGAGGGACGGACGTGGAGTCCCGCCGGTCGTAGCCGGCGATGGTCTGCAGCACCATCGCACAATCCTGCACGTCCTTGGTCATGGGGCCAATCTGGTCAAGCGAGGACGCAAAGGCAACCAGACCGAAGCGGCTGACCCGCCCGTAGGTCGGCTTCAGCCCCGTCACGTTGCAGAAGCCCGCCGGCTGGCGGATGCTGCCGCCGGTATCGGTGCCTAGAGCGTAAAAGCCCTCGCCGGCGATGACCGAGGCCGCCGATCCGCCGCTGCTGCCGCCGGGCACCCGCTCCAGGTCCCAGGGGTTCCTGGTGGGGAAGAAAGCGGAGTTCTCCGTCGAAGATCCCATGGCAAACTCGTCCATGTTGGCCTTACCCACCATGACCATTCCCGCATCCTTCAGCAGCGTGACCACGTTGGCGTCATAGGGCGGGACGAAGTTCTCCAGCATGCGGGAGGAGCAGGTCGTTCGTGTGCCCCTGGTGCAGAGCACATCCTTAATGATGGCTGGAATACCGGTGAGATGAGCTGCGTTTCCGGATGCAATGCGAGCGTCGGCGGCGCGGGCCTGCTCTAGGGCGATCTCAGGCGTGAGGGTGACAAAGGCTTTGACCCGCGGCTCCACCTGATCGATGCGGCGGAGGATGGCCTGGGTCAACTCGACAGAACTGAGCTCCTTCTTTCGCAGGAGATCGGCGGCTTCATGGAGGGTGAGATCAAAGAGGTTCATCTGGGATTGACCGAGAGCGCGGTCAAATACCCCCCCAGAGGAACCAGGCGCTTGTTGAATGAGTCAACAGCCAGACGCAGACCCTCCAAGGTGTAGGCCCCAAGAAGAGGAGTGCTATCAGCGTCGCCCAAGATGCACCAGGTCACGGTATGGCGCCCCTCTACTTGAACCTGGACCTGGGCAATAGACCTGGTAATCACCCGGCTGTCGGCTAGAGCAAACTCCATTTCGTCGAGAGGTTCGATGCCCAACCTTTCCAGGACTGGCCGAGGTATCAGGGAATACGTGGCGCCTGAATCTACCAGAGCATCAACACTCTCGGAGCGCACCAAGCCTTGGCTATACAGGACGACGGGTCGGGTAAAAGTTCCCATAAAAGCGCTAAAACTCCAGGATCGCCTTCACACGTATGGCGTCGTCCTCACGCATGGGTGCGTTTGCCAGAATTTCCTCCGTCGGGAAGGATGGGACTGGCTCGTCCGCTCTCATGACGTTGGAAACCGGCACCGCGTGCATGGTGGGCGGCACGCCCTCTGTGTCCACCTGCCGCAGCTCTTCGAAGTGCTCAAGGATGACGGAGAGCTGCTGGCGGAAGCGTTCCACATCTTCTGATGTGATTCCTACTTTGGCAAGCTGCGCGATGTGTCTGACTTCGTCGTCGGTGAGCATGATCCTGCTATTCCGTAGTTTACTGATGCATCTGGCTGGCGATGTCTGATTATAGCATTCAGCTTCTTCACCCAACAAGGCGACGTTGAGCCTGGGTCGACTCCTTCATGAATTGGCGCAGAGAGCGCTGCCCCATTACCGTTCGACCGAAGGGAGAACCACTGTCGAAGGGAGAACTACCGCCGAAGGGAGAACTACCGCCGGCATGGAACTTCTCGCTTCGCCTGCCTACCGGACAGGCAGGCGTGAAGCATAACAGCATTCGCATCGTTGTTCGACCCAGACGGCAGGCGTGGAGAACGATCACCTTTCGCTGGTGGTGAGCAGAGAGTTAACCGTGAGCTTGCCGAAGGGTGCCGTCCTGAGCCTGACGAAGGGTTCTCAGCCTTCGGCCCCGCCTACCCGCAGGCAGGCCAGAGGCAATAACCTGTTGGCATCTTCAGAACGATGACAGGCTTCTCTCGCAAGAAACATACTGATGTGGCATGCTGTAGAAAGAAGTAATGATGCTGGTAGTCACTTGCGTAAAGCCGTCCCCTGAGGCTTTCGAAGGGAACGGCCCTTTCTGCAAGGAGCAAAGGGAACGCTCTTTTCAGTAATTCAGTATTCGAAGGAGCGGCGAACAGCGTGGTGAAGAAGGGGATTGGTTCAGGCGCACTGCTGGGGGCTTTATTGGCCCTAGCCTGGCTGGGCATAGCCCTGGGACAGGACGTGATGCCCCAGAGTGGGCCGTTTCAATCCGGAGCGGCTGTGCACGATAGACCATCTCCGGCGCTGCAAGGCGGGCCGTCCGATGCCGAGATCCCTGCGCAACCAGTCCAGACAATGCATGATGGAACCCCCGCTGTCGGTGGGGGCGCGAGTGCGATGGAGGAAGTGGCCCTGCCTGGTATCACTGCCCAGGCGTACATCGTCATAGATGGAGACAGCGGGGAAACACTGTTGCAGTATCATGCCTCTGAGGGCCGCCCCATGGCGAGCCTGACCAAGATCATGACCGCGCTCCTGGTTCTTGAGCGTGGCAACCTGGATGACATAGCCACAGTGCCTGAGGCCGTGTCAAATCTCCGGTTCAGCACCCTCATGGGAGTGCGGCCTGGAGAGCAGGTTTCGGTGCGTGACCTTCTGTATGGGATGATGCTTCCCTCAGGCAATGACGCGGCGATTGCCCTGGCCTACTACATCTCAGGAGATGAGGAAACGTTTACGCGGGAGATGAACCGACGCGCCCTGGAATTGGGTCTGCGTAATACCCGGTTTGCCAACTCTCACGGCTTGGACAGTCGCACGGAACCGCACTTTGCTTCCGCTGTGGACCTGGCTGCGCTTACCCAATACGCCATGCAAATACCGGATTTCCGAACGGTGGCCGCTGCTCGTTCGTGGTTTGGCAGAGGGGTTCAGAGAAATTACTCCATGGTGAACATCAATGGGTTATTGGCCTACTACCCCGGCGCGAATGGGGTGAAGATTGGCTACACCCGGCGCGCCGGCCAGACCATCGTCGGCTCGGCGGTGCGCAAGGGGAGGTGGCTGATAGCGGTGGCGCTGGGAAGCAAGCAAAGCGTCACAGATGCCCGCATGCTTCTGGACAATGGGTTTGAGCTTGCGGCTCAGTAGCAACGGAGAACGCGGCATAGATGGCGTATCTGGTATCGGGAAACTCCTTTTGATCGGTGGTGGCCTGACGATGGTTATGGGCGCGGCTCTACTTGTTGCCCCCAGAGCGCCCTTCCTCGGAAGACTGCCGGCGGATATCTTCATACACAAGGACGGCGTCGCGTGCTACTTTCCCGCCGTCACCATGATTCTCGTGAGTATCGTGCTGTCCATCGTCCTGAACCTGGCACCCCGCTTCTTCCATTGAACACCTCAGATTTCGACTACGAGCTCCCCGTCGAGCTCATTGCACAGACCCCCGCAGAACCGCGGGATAGCTCCCGTCTCCTGGTGCTGCATCGCGCTTCGGGCGCCATTGAGCACCGGGTGTTCCGTGACATCCTGGAGTATCTCCGTCCCGGCGACGTGCTCTTGCGCAACGATAGCCGCGTCGTGCCGGCGCGCCTGCGGGGGCGCAGGGTTGGCACCGGCGGCGTGGTGGAGGCCCTGCTCTTGCGAAAGGCCGATGGAGAGACCTGGGAGGCCCTCGTGCGCCCGGCGCGCCGTCTCCGGAAGGGAGAGCCGCTCCTTTTCACCGATCAGCGGAGCGGCGAGGTTGTGGAAGCGAGGATCATCGACGTCAGGGCGGAGGGGACGCGGCTTCTGCGTTTCCCTGCTGGGATTGCGCCGGAGATGATGGGAGAGGTGCCGCTGCCGCCGTACATTCAGACCCCGCTCTCAGACCCCGAGCGATATCAGACGGTGTATGCACGGGAGCAGGGGAGCGCCGCCGCGCCGACGGCGGGCCTCCATTTCACCCCGGAATTATTACGGCAAGCCGAGCAGATGGGTGCGGAAATACTGTCTGTGACTCTTCACATTGGCCTGGACACGTTCCGTCCCGTGCGGCACGACGACCCCAGGGAGCACGGTATTCACCAGGAGTTCTACAGCCTGACAGAAGAGACCGCTCGCGCTCTCACGCGCGCGGCGCTGGAGAAGAGGCGGATCATGTGCGTAGGAACGACGTCGGTGCGTTCGCTCGAGGACGCGCTGCGCCGCAGCGGGTGGCAGGAAGATGCCCAACGAGGGGAACAGCCGCCGGTGCAGGCGTATAACGGCCTCACGGGACTCTATGTGCTGCCCGGATTCACGTTCCTGGGGGTCGATGCTCTCCTGACCAACTTTCATCTGCCCCGCACGACACTGCTGATGTTGGTGAGCGCATTCGCCGGACGAGACCAGGTGTTGGCGGCCTACCGTGAAGCAATTGCGCAGCGCTACCGCTTTTATTCCTTCGGGGATGCGTTACTGATCCTGTAATGAAAATGGACCCGGCTAGCGCCAGGCCCATTATATTATGTTGTGAAGGGGAGCAGGGAATCCTGGCTGGGCGTTACTTCAGGCCAAGCGCGCGGCCAAGCCTGGGGTCAAGTACGTCTCGAAGCGCGTCGCCTACGAAATTAAAAGCGAGCACGGTAACAAAGATGGCCATCCCGGGGAAAACGGAGAGCCATGGCGCAAGTTCCAGATAGGCGAAGCCGCCGTTCAGCATACCGCCCCAGGTGGCCGTGGGCGGTGGCACACCAACCCCCAGGAAGCTCAGGCTGGCTTCAGCAAGGATGGCGCGAGACATCCCCAGGGATGCCTGAACGATGATGGGCGCGGTCACGTTTGGCCAGATGTGCAAGAAGATGATGCGTGGGGCACGGGCGCCGATGGCTTTCGCCGCCGTGACGTAGTCACGTTCCCTGGCGGAGAGCGTACTTGCCCGCACGAGCCGAGCGTAGCCGGGGACCGCGGTGACACCCACGGCGAACATAACGTTCCACAGGCCTGGTCCCAAGGCGGCTACTATGGCGAGGGCCAGAACAATAGTGGGAATGGCTAGGACAGCATCCATGATCCGCATGATGACATCATCGAGCTTCCCGCCATAATAGCCACTCGCGAGTCCCAAAGGTATTCCCGTCAATATTGCAACGCCTACAGCAATGATACCCACTTGAAGGGAAACCTGGGAACCAAAGATGACGCGGCTGAGCATATCCCTCCCTGCCTGGTCCGTACCCATGGGAAAAGCGGCGCTGGGAGACGTCAGCATGGCCTGGGTGTTCTGAGCGATAGGAGAGTAGGGGGAAATCCAATCAGCGGCCAAGGCGCAGAAAGTTATGACAGCGAGAACAGCAAGGCCGGCCCCAGCCAGGCGGACTTTCAGCAAATTCCGCAGGAGGTCCGGTACTAGGTGACGACGTTGACGCTTTGCAAGTGTGGTCAGTGCGATACTTTGTTGGTCCATAGCCCCGCCTCCTAGGTATACTGAATACGGGGATCTAACCAACCGTACATGATGTCCGCAAAGAGGTTGGCAGCCAAGACCGTAAGCGCGGTAATAAGCACCATGGCCTGCACTACCTGGAAGTCATGGCCAGCAATGGCCTGCACGGTAAAGCGGCCCAACCCCGGCCAGGCGAAGATAGTCTCGATGATGACAGCTCCGCCCAGGATATGTCCCAGGGATAGGGCGAGGATGGTAACCACCGGGAGTAACGCGTTCTTTAAAGCATGCACCCAAATAACGCGGCGCTCGTTCAACCCCTTTGCTCTCGCGGTGGCGATGTATTCCATAGCCATCACTTCCAGCATGGCTGAGCGGGTCTGGCGGACTAGAACGGCCGCGCCCGAGGTCCCTGAGACGAAAGCCGGTAGGAGCAACGCCCGCAGGCCGCCAACTGGGTCATCAAAAATATTCACGTAGCCGGCCACCGGCAGCCATCTCAGTGTCACGCCGAACAAGAAAATGAGGAGGATGGCTTGCCAGAAAGAAGGCATCGCAACGCCGCTCATAGAGAGCACTGTGGCGATAACGTCCAATGGGGAGTTGCGGCGAACGGCAGAAATGATCCCAACAGGTATTCCTATAAAGATGCTGACCAGCAAGGACGCTACGGCAAGCTGCAGCGTGACTGGCAAACGCCTCGATATCTCTTCGCTTATGGGCAGGTTGGAGCGCATCGAACGCCCGAAGTCGCCTTGAAGTGCCCTCCCAACCCACAAGGCATATTGAACAGGTAATGGCTTATCTAGGCCGAGCTGCTTCCGCAGGTATTCAATGTTTTCCAAGTTCATGGAGTCCTCTCCAGCCATGAAGGAGACAGGATCACCCGGAACTAAGTGCATGAGGCTGAAGACTATCACGGAGATGATAAAGACCACTGGTATCATTTGGATAAGCCTGCGAATCACGAATTGTCTCATTGGCGCGCATCTCCTTCGAAGACTAGGTTAGAGGTAACCCTAAATCGTCTGTGTAGAGTAAGTCTTACTTGTCTAACCACACTGCGTGAAAGCGGCCCTTTCCTTCGCCGCCCAACTCGTAACCCTTGACGTATTTGTGCAGAGCCGCTGCGCGTCCAACGTAAGCCATCATGATGCTGCCATACACGTCGTCCACAACAATCTTTTCGGCGTCGTTATAGATCTTTTTTCGCTCCGCCAGGTCGTAGGTGAGGCGCGCTTTGTCCAGCAGGTCATCCACTTTGGGATTGATGTTGGCCGGGTCCCGGGTGGCGAAAAACGAGCCCTTTGAATGGTGCTTCTCATAGAAGGAACCGTCCGGGTCGGCGCGGTCAGAGAAGGAACCGGCGAAACTGGGGGAACGGCGTTCAATATAGAAATCGCGTTGAAAGTCCGCCCTGACCGCAATCTTGGTCCGGATGCCCGCGTCCTGTAGTTGCGCCTGGATCATTTCACCAAGAAGACGGGCCTCGGCGCTGCTATTGAGGAGCACATGCTCCCATTCAAAGCCGTTTACGTACCCCGCCTTTGCGAGTTCTTCTTTCGCCTTGTTGAGGTCACGCTTAGTGGGCTGGATACACTGCTCGCAGTATGCCCAGGCGTAACCAGGAGTTACGGGGCCGCGGACCACCTGGCCCAGTTCACCAAAGTTGGCTTTGACAATGGCCTCCCTGTCCAGGGCATAGGACATGGCCCTCCGCAAGTTCACGTTGTTCATGGGAAAAACATCCATATTGATGCGGATGTCGGGCAGGGAACCGCTCATGGTCTGGATGTACGTGAAGTCAGGGTTGTTTTTGAACTGGGGAATGTTGATGTTGGGCAGTCCGCCGGTGTTAAGCATGTCGATCTCGCCGACCCGCAATGCAGCAACCCGGATCGCGGGGTCGGGCAGGACCAACCAGGTTATCTCATCTAGGTACGGGAGAGCGCCTCCCGTATCGCTCTTCCGCCAGTAATCGGGGTTTTTCTTCATCTTGATATGGCTGTCCTGGATCCATTCCCCAAACATGAAGGGCCCGCTGCCAACTGGGTGACGTCTGTAATCGTCTCGCCACTTCTCTACCCCCGCTCGGGAATTGATGTAACCTGACTTATCTCCCAGGTTCAGCAGCAGGGGTGCGCTCGGCTCTTTCAGGTGAAAGACGATGGTGTAGGGATCAGTGATCTCGATCCTGTCCAAGACCGTGAGGGCGCCGCGGCCGACCGCGAGGGTCTTGGGATCCAGAACACGGTCGATGTTCCACTTGATGGTCTCCGCGTTGAGGTCCGTGCCGTCGTGGAACTTGACGCCCTTGCGGATCTTGAACTCAATGGTGGTGTCGTTCTTTACGGTCCAGGCCTCTGCCAGGGACAGGGCTGTGCTCGGTTTGGCGTCGTTGTCGTAGGCCACCAGGTTGTCGAACAGAGGGAACAGATAATGGTGGGAGCCCCCTTGCTGCGTGTGGGGGTCCAAACCCTCGGGCTGATCGCCGGATGAGACCTTCAGGTGTCCGCCCTTCTTGATAGAAGAGGTGTCTCCCGGTTTGCTTCCTCCGGAAGAAGGAGCGGCGGCTGGCGAGCAGGCGGCAAACAGACCGACAGCCAGGAGGAGAACGACACAAGCGACATGACGGGAAGCTAAACCGTTACTTTTCATGAGCCTCAGCCTTCTCTCTGAACTGACTATAATTGCATCTTTATAATAAGCTGATACGCAATTGTCAAATCTGCTTGTCTTCCAACTAGCACAATATTCGGCGCGGCGCGACGGCTTTTCAGATAGAGTCACCTCGCTACTTGTCTAGCCACACACCGTGGTAGCGGCCCTTTCCCTCTCCGCCCAACTCAAAGCCTTTGACGTACTTTTGGAGCGCCGTGGCCCGTCCAAGGTAAGCCAGCATGATGCTGCCATACAGGTCGTCCGCAATAATCTTTTCGGCGTCGTTATAGAGCTTTTTTCGCTCCGCCAGGTCGTAGGTGAGGCGCGCTTTGTTCAGCAGGTCATCCACTTTGGGATTAATGTTGGCCCGGTCCCGGGTGGCGAAAAACGACCCCTTTGAGTGGTATTTCTCAAAAAGGGAGCCATCGGGGTCTGCGCGGTCAGTGAAGCCTCCAGCGAACGAGGCATAGCGAAGGTCTGCGTAGAAATCGCGGGAGATGGTAGCCCTGTACCCGAGCTTGACCCGGATTCCAACGTCGAGTAACTGCGCCTGGATCATCTCGCCGAGCAGGCGGCTGGAGCTGGTGTTGCTGCCCATTACATGCTCCCATTCAAAGCCGTTTGCGTATCCCGCCTTTGCGAGTTCTTCCCGGGCTTTGGCGAGGTCACGCTTGGTGGGTTGGATGCATTGCTCGCAGTAGGCCCAGGCATGTCCGGGGGTCACCGGGCCCCGGACGACTTCACCGAGTTCACCATAGTTGGCTTTGACAATAGCTTCTCTATCCAGCGAGTAAGATATGGCTCGCCGCAGGTTGACGTTGTTGAACGGGAAAATGTCCATATTGAGGCGTATGTCCGGCACGCTGTTCCCCTTGGTCGGGATGTACGTGAAGTCTGGGTTGTTTTTGAACTGCGGAACACTCTGGCCGGGCAATGCGAGGGTAATCATGTCGATCTCGCCGACCCGCAACGCAGCGACCATGACCGTGGGGTCCTCCAGAATCACCCACGTTATCTCATCTAGGTACGGGAGAGCGCCTCCCGTATCGCTCTTCCGCCAGTAATCGGGGTTTTTCTTCATCTTGATATGGCTGTCTTGGATCCATTCCCCAAACATGAAGGGCCCGCTACCAACTGGGTGACGTCTGTAATCGTCTCGCCACTTCTCTACCCCCGCTCGGGAATTGATGTAACCTGACTTATCTCCCAGGTTCAGCAGCAGGGGTGCGCTCGGCTCTTTCAGGTGAAAGACGATGGTGTAGGGATCAGTGATCTCGATCCTGTCCAAGACCGTGAGGGCGCCGCGGCCGACCGCGAGGGTCTTGGGATCCAGAACACGGTCGATGTTCCACTTGATGGTCTCCGCGTTGAGGTCCGTGCCGTCGTGGAACTTGACGCCCTTGCGGATCTTGAACTCAATGGTGGTATCGTTCTTTACGGTCCAGGCCTCTGCCAGGGACAGGGCTGTGCTCGGTTTGGCGTCGTTGTCGTACGCCACCAGATTATCGAACAGAGGGAACAGGAAATGGTGGGAGCCTCCTTGCTGCGTGTGGGGGTCCAAACCCTCGGCCTGACCGCCGGATGAGACCTTCAGGTGTCCGCCCTTCTTGATAGAAGAGGTGTCTCCCGGTTTGCTTCCTCCGTCGGAAGAAGGAGCGGCGGCTGGCGAGCAGGCGGCAAACAGACCGACAGCCAGGAGGAGAACGACACAAGCGATACGACGGGAAGCTAAACCGTTACTTTTCATGAGCCTCAGCCTTCTCTCTGGGCTGACTAAAATTGCATCTTTGTAACAAGCAGATACGCAATTGTCAAATCTGCTTGTCTTCCAACTAGCGCAATATTCGGCGCGGCGCGACGGCTTTTCAGAAGCCTACTGGAGCGGCCCTCTTTCATTGCTTTCCCTTTTCGAAAGGAATATGCTGGCTGATGCTCACGTGATCACGTGGTTGGCGCGCAACTCTGAAATCTCCAAATCGGGAAGACCCAAGACTTCCCGAAACACGTCGTCATTGTGCTCTCCGAAAAGTGGAGCATGGAAGTAATTCCCGTTGGGCGCGGGATCGAGAAGCCAAGGTATACGCATAACGGGTTTCCGTCCTGAAACGGGATGTTCTACTTGAACAAAAAAGCCTCGGTCATTTAGCTGTTCGTCTTGATACATTTGTGCAGGGCTGTACGAGGCGCCCGCGGCAATCCCTGCGTGTTGCAGCAAGACCGACACTTCTTCGGGCGTATAATTCTGCGTCCACTCAGTTATGTGGGCGTCTAGTGCTGTACGGTTCTGGTACCTGCTTACCTGGTCGCTGAATGATGGGCCTTTCGTCCATTCAGGACTACCTATTGCTTCGCAGAACGCATTCCATTGGTCCTGGTTATACACAGCAATCGCTACCCATTGGTCCTCCCCTTTGCAGCGGTAACAGTTGTGCGGCGCTGCTATTCCATCGGCGTTGCCACTCGGTTGGGCATCGCGCCCGTTAGCCGTGTAGTCCATGATGAACTCAGGAAGTTGCATCATGGTCGCCTCCACCATGGAAACATCGATGAAGCACCCCTGTCCGCTCTCACGGCGTTGCCAGAGCGCAGCAAGAATAGCAAGCACAAGAGTGTTTCCGGTGAGGGGATCGACAAATGTACCGCCCAGACTGGTCCCAGTACCACCGAGATAACCTGTGACCCTGTTGAGACCGGAGAAGCTGTGAAGCAGATTGCCATAAGCTACGTATGCCTTATCCGGTCCTGTTTTACCCAGTGCTGAAGAAGAGACCATGATGATATCTGGCCGTATTGCGCTGACTTCTTCATAGGACAGACCCACTTTTTCCATCACGCCATACGCGAAGTTCTCTATCACAACGTCGCTAATGGCGATGATCTTCTTGACGAGCGCGAGGCCCTTGGGATGCGTAAAGTCGACGGTACAATCCAGCTTGCTGAAGTTCAGGTTGTGAAATGCCGCTGAGCCTTCAATTCCTTGGTAGCCCGGCTCAAAGATGGAAGTCGAGCGAAACTGGTCGGGCCGTTGAGGGCCCTCAATTTTGATTACTCGGGCTCCCATAGCGCCAAGCCAGGAAGTACAGCGCGGTCCAGCCAGCACCCAACTGAAGTCGGCGATGGTTACGCCAGACAGCGGTAACGGATTTCCTTTCATCTCGGCAACCTCCTAGATAATCCCGGCCTCGAACGCACTCGCCAGGTCACTTTCGCTCAGCCCGAGCCGGCTGCAAAGTATCTCCCGGTTGTGCTGCCCGAGCCGGGGCGCAGGGTGGCGAACTATCCAGGGCGTATCTTTGAATTGATAAGGGGAACTGGGCCCGCGCACTGAGCCACCGCTCGCAAGAGGCAAGTCCTTGAGAAAACCTCGTGACTCAATTTGTGCCGAATTCACAACTTCTGCGATGGATTGTTCCGGGAAGACCGGCACCCGTCTGGCCTGACCCATCCGATAAATCTCTTCTTTGGTATGGTTTGCCGCCCATGTCTCAATATGCGCTTTTATCTCGTTCATGTGGGCGGAGCGGGTAATGCGGTCCTGGAACTCCGGGCTCTGTGCCCACTCTGGGTTGCCCATTACCTCAATCCATGCTTGCCACATACGCTCCTGGCCGCCTCCGAAGTTAAACTCGCCGTCCTTGCAGCGAATCCTCTGTCCGAAGTCCCGCTCTCCGCGATGCCCTGGGTCACCTGAATAGACCCAGCGTCCCATATCCATGAATTGGAAAGAGGCGATCGACTCAAGTTCCGATACATCAACTTTTTGAGCACACTCCATCATGTCTCTGGCAAACAGACCATGAAGCGTCGCACTTGCCGCGCTCAATCCCGCAACCATCTGCGCTTGATGGCCGCCGGCTTTTAGGGGTGGTAGCTCTTTGGACGTACCTTTTTGACCAGGGGTAAGGTAGCCTAGCGCGGACATGTGAAACAGGACGAGTTCGCCACCTCTTCTGTCGTGGTAAGGACCGGTCAGGCCAAAGGGCGTGATGTAGGTAGCGACGAGTAATGGGTTGGGCTTTGTTAAACCATCAAATTCTAGCCCTTGGCCTATGATCTCATCATAATCACCCCCAAAGACAAAGAGGTCCGCGTCCTTTATCAGACGCAAAAACCATTCATGACCAAGGCTGCTGCTCAGGTCCAATGTGATGCCCAGCTTGTTAACATTTAGGTAATTGAACAGTAGGCCGGAATCAGGGGAAGGGTCATCGTGGAAGAACGGCCCCATCCTGCGTCTGGGATCGCCTACGCCAGGTTGCTCAACCTTTATTACCTCTGCGCCTAGGTCGGCAAGCAACTTTGCGCAGTATGGACCTGTTATTCCTTCTGCTCGTTCAATAACCTTCAGACCCCGCAAGGGACCGGTGATATGTTCCCCTCTTATCGGTGCGCTCTGCACGCCAACGTACCCCTTCCATGCCAAATGCGACTTTTGTTAGTAGAGAGCCAGTTTTAGCTTTGTTCCAGCTACCCCTTCACTTTGATGGTCCAAACATTGCCGGATGTGATAGTGCCCGGGCGCGGCGTATATTCCAGCAGGCGCGGCCCCCCTGCCCACAGACCGTCTTGTCCAACCACCGGGATGTTTACGACATTATCCCGGATATAAATCTGGATCTTGTTTAGCAGTTCAGCGCGTTTGGTCGGATTTAATTCCCGATCAAACTGCTCCGCCATCTCTGATAATTCTTTGTGTGCCCCTTCTTCCTTTGCCACTCCAAAGGCATGAGCGTAAGAACCGGTGGTTGTGAACCAATTAACTAACCCCTTCTGCCCCGACAGATAGCCGATGTGCGTGCCGATTGACACGGGGTCTAGCTTTCCGGATCGGGCAGCGGGCGCCCAAGAATCCCACGTCCACTGCCGTAGCTCTACTTTGACGCCTAGTTTTCCCCACTGCGTCGCGATGACGGGCGCTACTTGAGTCCAGAGAGGGAGCGCGCCGTATTCATAGTTATGAAGCGTGATCTTGAGACCTTGACCGCCAGGGTAGCCAGCCTGGTCCAGTAACGTCTTGGCCTTCTCTAAGTCAAGCTTTGGCGCATCGAAGCCCCATTCCGGCCACCCTTCCTGAGCGGAATTCCATACTCCGGTCGCTATGGGTCGAGCATAGCCTTGATAGATGCCCTTTGCAATCGCCTCCCGATCGATGGATAAACTTAGGGCTTGGCGCACTTGCAATTTACTCAGAGGGTTTTGAGGGTCATGCTGCCCAAAAGTGTACAACCAGAGGCCGCCAATATCGGGGATCTTAATTGCTCGGAGCTTGCCGTCCCCAGCCATAGCTTTGAGTGAAGTAACGGAAATCTGGGCCAAGTCGGCTTCACCCGTGCGGATCATCGCCAGTCGCGTCGTCTCCTCAGGCACAATGACGTACCGGAGCTGCTTGACTCCCGGCTCCCACAGGAAGTGTTGGTAATCCACCGCCTCCAGTTCCAAGTACTCCTGTTTTGACCAGGATACAAATTTGAAGGGCCCGGTGCCTACGGGGGCTTTTAGAAATCCGTCGTCTCCCACTTTCTCGATGTAGTTCTTAGGAACAATAGAATAGCCTGCCGCGTCGCTGTGGTAATTCCAGTTGGGTTCTTTGAGGTAAAAAATTACCGACTCTCCCTTGGCTTCCACCCGGTCAACAAATCTCTCGTATGATGCTTTTGTCGTGGGAAGCCCTATTCGTCCCATTCGCTGCACAGAAAAGACAACATCCTCAGGGGTCATTTCGTCCCCGTTGTGGAACTTTACACCCTTCCGGATTTGGAATTCGAAGGTCTTGCCGTCTGGTCCCATAATCCACTTGGTGGCCAGCCCCGGCTCCAGTTTCAAGCTATCTTTCGGAGTTTCAAATAGCCTGTTGTATAAGGCTTCCAAGTTGATGAAGTCGCTTGCGCCTCCATTGAGAGCCGGGTCCACTGTTGCCGTTGTTTGAGGCGACAGCGCTACCACGGCCTTGCCTGATGGACCTTTGGGTGCCTCACTACTCTGTGCGCCGGGTCCGGAGGGGGCAGCGCATGCAGTTACAGTTAGAAGAAGCAGGCAACCTATGCTCACTAACCCCACAAAAAGCTTAAACGGCATTCTCTGACGCATGGCTTTTCTCCTTCCGCCGACTAATTGCCTTAAGCATCTAAACAGCTTCCAGATGCCTGAAAACGCTCTCCTCAATAAACGAAGCCTCCTACACGGTGGGTGGTTACGGAGCTGTGCTCAACCCCAATGTTCCCCCTCCGACCACTCCAAGACCTTCAAACCCTGCAAAGGCCCTCTGACATCTTGTCCCATTGACATGTTGTTCTCCATAAGACTTCTTAGCAAACCAACCGGCTCAAGAGCAGCGGCCTATTTATTGATCCACACGCTTGTGTAGCGGCCTTTCCCTTCGCCTCCTAGTTCAAATCCCTTGACGTAATTCTGGAAGGCCTTAGCACTGCTGTTGTACGCAAGGAGAATGCTGCCGTAGAGTTCATCCACGATGAGCTTCTCCGCATCGTTGTAATGCTTTTTGCGTTCTGCCAAGTCGTACGTTCGTCGCGCTTTATCCAAGAGCTCGTCAACCTTCGGATTGATATGGGCGGGGTCACGGGTGGCAAAGTATGAGCCTTTGGAGTGGTACTTTTCATAGACTGAGCCGTCCGGGTCGGCGCGGTCGCTGAAACCGCCGGCGAAATGAGGATACCTCCGTTCGAGATAGAAGTCGCGAACTATCGTAGCGTTCACGTTGATCTTGGTCTTGATACCAACCTCAAGCAGCTGGCCCTGGATCATCTCACTGAGGAGACGGCTGGCTCCCGTGGAGCCACCCATGAAGTAATCCCACTCGAAGCCATTGGGATAGCCTTCCTGCCGAAGCAGCGCTTTAGCTTTATTCACGTCCCGCTTAGTGGGTTGTATACACTGCTCACAGTAGGCCCAAGCGTGGTTGGGGGTGACAGGGCCACGCACCACTTCCCCTAACCCACCGTAGTTGGCCTTGACAATGGCCTCCCGGTCCAGGGCAAGGGACATGGCACGGCGCAGATTAATGTTATTGAATGGGAAGATGTCCATATTTAAGCGCAGATCTGGCACGGAGCTGCCCCTCGTTTGGACATAGGTGTACTCAGGATTATTTTTGAACTGAGGGACGTTGAGGCCAGGGACGCTGTCGATCAAGTCGACCTCCGCCGTCCGTAAAGACGCGACCAGAACCGCTTGGTCAGGCAGCGTGACAAAGGTGATCTCATCAAGGTAGGGAAGAGCTTTCCCCGCCTCGTCCTTGCGCCAGTAATCTGGGTTCCTCTTCACTTTTATGTGGCTGTCCTGGACCCACTCCACAAAGATAAAGGGGCCGCTTCCGACGGGATGGCGGCCGTAACCTGCGTCGCCCCACTTCTCGACTCCGGTTTTGGAGTTGATGAACCCAGAGCGGTCGCCCAGGTTCAAAAGAAGAGGAGCATTAGGTTCCTTCAGATGAAAGACGATGGTATAGGGGTCCGTGACATCCATCTTGTCTAGGACGAGGAGCGCTCCGCGGCCAGCCGCGGCGACTTTGGGGTCCAGCACCCGCTCCACATTCCATTTGATCACATCGGCGTTGATGTCCGTCCCGTCGTGGAACTTGACGCCTTTGCGAATCTTGAACTCGATGGTGGTGTCGTTTTTCAGGGTCCAGGATTCAGCCAGCGAGAGCTTGGTGGAGGGCTTGGCGTCATTGTCGTAGGCCACCAAGTTATCGAACATAGTGAAGAGGTATTTGTGGTCGCCACCACCAGTGCCTACCTGGGGATCGAGAGAAGTGGGGTCGCCTCCTGTTCCTATCTTTAGCGAGCCACCCTTCTTTATGGCGGCGTCTCCCGAGCTTCCGGAAGGAGAGGCCGACGGCGCACAGGCCAACAATAGGCCGGCCATCAGGAAGATGATACACCAGCGATGCGGCGAGAAAGAACTAAGCATATTGTGTCGCATTATCGCCCCCCGGCAGGTAATTCAAACAGTACCGATTGTTACAACGCTCCCGTGAGGCCTAAAACTAACGTTTGGTGCGAACGAGGTACAACACCGCCGGGGCTACTGTCTCCCTGGGGTCGACGGGCAACCTCGCTTACGATTCTCGCTCGCTGTGCTTGGGGCCGCGGGATTCCTGCCGTGCAAAGGGCTGCTATCTTCCCTTGAAGACAGGGGCTCGCTTCTCCCGCCAGGCACGATGCCCTTCCTCTCGGTCTTCCGTCATCGCCAGGGCCATGAACCGCAGCCGGTTGGCCCCCCGGTTGAAATGCCCCTCAAAGCTCTCCCGCAGGTCGTCCTTGATCAGCTTGGTGGACAAAGGGGCCAGCCCCGCGATCTCCTGCGCCCAGGACCGCGCTTCGTCCATCAGTTCGCTCAGGGGCACGCACTTGTTCGCCAGGCCCCAGCGATAGGCGTCCTCGCCATCGACCGGGCGCGCCATGAGCGTCATCTCTGAAGCCTTCGCCTTGCCGACAAATAGGGCAAGGGTAGGTGCGCCAGGCCAAGCGGGCAGGATGCCCAGTCGCGCCATCGGGAAGCAAAAGCGTGCTTCTGGAGCGGCCAAAATTATGTCGCAACAGAGCACTAAGTTCAGCCCGGCTCCGTATGCTGGTCCGTTGACCGCGCCGATGAGAGGCTTTGGATAATCCCAGGGGAAAGCGCTACGGCCACCCCGCAGCTGGTGAATGCCCTCAGCAGCTGTGTTCAAGGCGTGGGTATTGGGATCCTTGACGAATGCGCCGGCGCTAAAGCCCCGGCCAGCACCGGTGAGTATTGTGACCAGGACATCGTCATCGCGGGCCATTTCATCAAAGACTGCGGTGATGTCCCCCCCCATACCTGGAGAAAAGGCATTGAGATACTCGGGTCGATTGAGCGTTACGGTACCGATACGCTCCTTCTTCTCATAGATCAGGTTCTCGTATGGCATGATCCTATTCCCTCCTATCGAATTTGCCTGAATAGTAGGTGAATCAAATCTTCTTGTCAAGAAAACGTCCGTTGGAGCTTGTTTCACTAAGAGTTGACGGGACAGGTCAGGAGCGTCGGGACTCCACGGCAACCAAGGGCGAGGAGGGGAGCCGGGGGTCGGTGACCACTGAACCAGCGAGACGAAGGCGCTTGCGGCTCGATACGGGTGCGTGGAG
>Ga0082335_1004255_pt1 | contig 21897 bp, 15 predicted proteins | sample Subgrocontami58m_FD_72375 | JGI IMG/M metagenome (GOLD analysis project Ga0082335, IMG submission 72375) | Subsurface groundwater microbial communities from S. Glens Falls, New York, USA - GMW37 contaminated, 5.8 m (SPADES assembly) (version 2) ...
GTTCCGTTAAGTTGCCTAAGTACACGTTTGGTTCGTTGAAAATTTCGTCTTTCAGTAAATCAAGAAGCCCGGCGTGTTTTGGATGGGAAGGGAGATGAACCGCCCGACGGCAAAACTCCTCTTCTGAAAATGTGCCCCAATTCACTAATTTACTGAAGTAAACACCAAAATTGAAACGCTTCCCGATTCTTACAAAATCGGGCATTTCCCTAAAATTATTTTCCTGGACTACCATGCTTATACAAACCCATTCCATAGCATTCCTTTCGCGTAACGTACTGATAAATTCGAGGTTCTCCAGCAGTTTCTTAAAACTTCCACCCCTTCGGTTTATCGAATACGTTTCAGAACTTGCGGCATCAATTGATATTTCAGCGGTCTTCACCAGGTGCTGAATTTCATCAGGTATGGTTTTCCACATCTTTGGCGTCCACAATTGCGCATTTGTATGGATATGCAATCTCTCGAGCCTGGGCATATCCCGCCTTCTCATGGTTTGTAACCATTTTCTGAAAAACGGACTGCCGAAAGGGTCTCCTGAACCCGTAATATATAAGAGTTGCGCGTCCTTCATGGCCTCTTTACAAATTTTTTGCTGCACTTCCCGTATTTGATTCCTGTTTCTCTTTTCAATAATCACCTCTGTGCGGCATGACGGGCACGATAAATTGCATGATTTATCATAACTGCAATTAATCTCTTTAGGCCCGTAGGGTAAGACGGTGAGGTGTTCTTTCATAATTATTTTGAATTCTTCGTCTTTAACGTCTTCGGCTTTTTCTACCGGCGCTGCTATGGTTTGTAAAAAAGGGCACCGGGACTGATTGCAATATTTGAATGACCCATCGAGTATCGAACGCCTGATTTCCTGGGCCTTTTTGCCGTTCCACACCTCCTCAACTGATTGGTATCTGAGGTTGCCTATCGGTGTCTCCAGCCAGGAGGGGCAGCACATAAAGACCTCCCCAATTCCGTTTACCTGGGTCACTTCAAACCACGTAAACGGTTTGGAACAGAACAGACGCTCGCTTTTTATAATCATGCCTGACTTCTTTCCGGAAAATGGGAATTTTCCCTGGTTACCCTGGAATACACGGCTTCATATTGTGGAGCAATGTTGCGCCAGTCCAACGCCTCTGCCCTCTTTCTCGACGCCCTTGCCATATTCCTGCACACTTCGGGATTATGGAATACCTGCAAAATTGCATCTACGAATTGCTCCGGATCATTGTCTTTTATTAAAATAGCTTCATCTCCCGGCAAATATGCCTTTACAGAGGGCAGGGCGGTTGACACTACCGGCAGCCCGCATGCAATGCCCTCAAGAAGGGCGTTATTTGCCGTTGACTGCAACAAGGGCAAAAATAATATGTCGGCTTGCTGGTAAAGTTCCAGCAGCGTTGCGTCATCAATAGTATCCCGGTAGAGAATCACATTTGCTAAACCTTCCAATCCCGTCAGTTTCGGCCCGGTTTGATTTGACGATACAACGTGAAATTCTATGTCCTTATGTATCGCTAAATTTTCGGCTACCGCCCGAACGGCTTTAAAATCCCGCAGCCAGTGCCCAACGGTAATACACCGAAACTTGCCATCCGTTCTGGGTTTACCGCCCGGTCTGAAAAAATCGGTGTCTATCCCGTGTAAAATTGCCGTAATTTTATCGGGAGATAATAACTCCCGGAAATAAGGAATTTGTTCAGGAGACACAACCGTAACGTGATCAAGCCTGGAAATAACTTTTTTGCAGGTAAGCGAGCCGATTAGTTCGGGCGGCTGATGATACGTTGCGACTATCTTCGGTCTCATTGACCGGGGCAGTTTGCAGAGCCATGACAAATACTGGGCTGAGTGTTCTCCATCCATGTAGTGTATTACGTCAACCTTATTCCGGCAGCATCTGCGCAGCGCCCTGATTTCAGCGGCGAGATCGCTCAGCTTGTAAAATTGCATGCCCTTTCTTTGTACGAAATAGCGCAGCCACCTCCTGAGTATTCTGTTTTTGATGGGGAAGTCCTCATCGTTATCTGACGCGACATAGACGTCTACGGGGTATTTGTCATGGTTGACATATTTTAAAAATTGATTTATGCCCGAATATTTGCCCCAGTGTGGACGTTGCGTACGAATGAGACGGATATTTATAGTCATGGCATTGCAACCCTCAGTAAGCCGTATATTTGTCCCAGGGTTATTAAATCAAAACACTTTTGTGTAAATTGTTCCGGGTCATTTGTGGGCAGTATAAGACGTCGTATCTTTTTTGGAGATTTTATAAAGACCTTCACCTTTGCTACCGCAGAGCGGAGTCGCTGTAATACCGAAGGCCGTTCCTGGAGTATCTGCATTGCCGCATCGGATACGCCCTGCCAGTAATATCTGCGAATAAACCAGCCCTGATTCAGCCGTGATTTAAATATGTGATGCCCAATGGAAATGGCCGGATGATAAAAGCAGGAATACCCCATTTTTGTAATTTGTTTTTCCAGAAAAACGTCTCCGCTTGATAAGAGATTATTGCCCACCCGGTCAAGCCCGGAAGTAAAGCCGCCATTGTTTTTCAACACATCCAGGGGAAAAGCCATGTTGGCGCCGACGAGCCATTCCGCGGAAAGATTGGTTAACGCACGGGGAGTATCAGACCAATCTATAATGGCGAGGCCGTGTAAAAGCCAATCCGACAACCATTCCGGTCTGGATGCCTCCCATATTGGCTCGACCCTTCCCCCTACGCATCCCGGTCTTGGGGTAACGGATTCAAACACTTCCAATATCGTGTCAAGCCAGGCCGGACAAGCAACTGCATCATCGTCCAGGTAGGCAACGTATTTCCCGTTCGCATTACGCCATCCGGTATTTCTTGCATGCGAAAGTCCCAACGTTGGTTCGTAAAGGTATCTCACATTGTCCCGGTTTGAAAATTGTTCAACCACCTTCTTCGTGGCGTCCGTTGAGCAATTGTCCACGACAATAATTTCATATTTGTCTTTGGGTGTATGCTGATCTATCAGGCTTTGAATCGCCTTTGGCAGATAATCAGCGCGATTATGCGTGCATATAATAACCGATATGAGTATGTTCATTCCTGCCCTTCCGTGTTAACCGGTTATCCGTGAAAAAAGATTATTCACCCAGCCAGGCGCATGTAGACGGCCATTGTTCCTCATTTTTCTCAAAACCCGGAAACCCCTGCCGATAGGCGAGCGAAGTATTTTTTGTATCACGATGAGGTATTTCCTGTGCGTAAATAATTCGTCTCCCGTTGAATATCCGGCATGGGACTGGGAAAGAAAAACGATATCCTTTGCATCCTTTGCAATGAGTTCGGGAAACCTTTCCAGGATATCCCTTCGCATTTTCCCGTGCCTGAGGACGTGCGACGCATGCGCCGCTGAGTCGTTCCAAACCCAGTGTTTACCCAGGATTTCCGGCACAGTAACGGCAACCCATCCCGCAGCCATCACGGCGTTAAACAAGTCCCACATATCATATCCATTACCCATAGCCGGGCGAAAGCCGCCAGCCGCATCAAGGGCTTCCGTCCTTACCGCGCTAAAAGGGGCGGCCTCGTTTGACAGCCACTGATAAGGAAAGGCCGGACAGGGCTTGACCCAAACTTTGTCGTCAGTCCCGTAATATTGAGTCCAGCAGGAAACAATACCCACTTCAGGCCGTCTCTCAAACACCGTTTCGCATGCGGCGATAAAACCCGGTTGCAGCAGGTCCTCGGCCCTGAGAAAAACAAAACCGAGGATATCCGGTTGAAAACCAAGCGCCATTTCAATACCGGTGTTTTTCACCGGCTGGAGGTCGCCGTTTTTTTTCTGAACAACCCGCCATCCATCCTGCTGTACTTTATGGAGAACTTTCAGGGTTTGAGCTTCGGTTGATTTGTCATCCACGATAATCACCATAGCGGGTTTCCTCGTTTGTCGTTCTATACCCCGTAAGCAATCCTCCAGAAATCTTCCGGTGTTGAAACAGGTGACCACGATGGCGATTCCTTTCCTGTTTTTGTCTTGCGAGGCTTGGCGCGCAGAACCATCCGAAGGCGACCTTTTGTCCCATGGCAAATTCACGGGCACCTGTACAGAGTGCTGTGCTCCTTTGTGAACAATCCGACTGCGGAAATTTACCTGGTTTTCTATAGTTTTCTTATTATCGCACATCTGTCTGACGTCCGACTCCGCACAACGTCCCATCTCCGCAATCTTCATGGGCGGCGTCTCAAGCGCGCGCCTGAGCGCCTGCGCAAGGCCGTCGCGTCCCTGATGATTGGCCAGCCAGCCGGTGCGGCCATCTTTAACCATCTCCGCCATTCCTCCTTCACGCGATGCAATCACCGGAAGTCCCGTACACATGGCCTCAATGCACGTATTGGGAAAATTCTCCCAACGTGACGGAACAACCGCCATGCGGGATTTTGCCAAAAATTGGAAAAGGGCTGCACGGGTCTGTTGCCCGCGAAAGTGAAACCTTGACGTCAAATCGTCAGGGATACGGCGACTCACAAATTCCTCGCCGCTTATTTCTTCTGTGCCAAGAATGTTGGCGCCTATAAATTCAAAATGCGTTGAAGGGTGATTGCGGGCTACGGCAACTGCTGCGTCAATCCACTCGATTATCCCCTTGCGCCGTTCCAGCCGCCCCACGTAACAGACTGCGCCCTGTTCCCATGTGTTTTTGTCCCTTTCTAATGCAGGACTGTCTCCCATCGGGTAAGGAATCACACGAACAGCATCCTCTTTTAATCCATAATGGTCTTCCACCTGCCGGGCAAGATAGCGACTGGGGCAAAGCAGGGCATCGGCGGCTGCAATGCTGTACTCTTCAAGTCGCCTTGCCATTAGGATATCAGGCGAACAAATGTCCCATTCATTATGCTGCGCGATAAACTCGCTTGGAGAATGCAGATGAACGATACAGGGCGGATGTCTTTTTGGTCCAAATCCCAGGGCGCGACGAAGCTGTAAGTAATACAGGGGCGCCTCATATTCCTGGGCCTCGACGATGTCAATCCCCTCTTCCTCAATAAGTTTCTCTGCAAGAAGGCAGGCCTGCCAGGAGAAATATTGTGGCGGGAAACTGGATTCAAAGAGGCCTTTTTCTTCTGCCGAACCTGAACGGGATTTTTTACCGGTAAAAGCCTGCCCGTCTTCGAAATGGACGCGATGAATAACCAGCCTTCCCTCTAGTTTCTCCTCAACCTTCTTCTCTGCACCCTTCCAGAGCTGCCCGATGACGTGAACGGTCTCACCAGCTTCAGCAAGCAACTGCGCGATGTGGACTACATACGTTCCAATACCGCCGCCCGGCGCAGGCGGATATTCACGGCAAATAATCAGGTGCTTCATGCAAGACGTACCTTTCTGTTATTAGATAAACTCATAAGAAACCGCCTGACCGCTCTCAGATAACGACATATCATGATGCTGTCTTTCATAAGGAATAGATGTAATAGTTTAGGTTTTTGAAAACACACAGAGAAGAAAACGCCTTAGTGTCCGTATGTAGGGGTAATTCATGATTTACCCCTACAGGTACGACAATCCACCGTTGCAGGAATTTTTCAAAAAACTAAACTGTTACGAATAGATTAAGTTGCCCCGGCATAAACGTGTTTCTTCCACTGGTTTTCCAATTGCATAGCAATTTCAACGGCAAATTTGCATACCGTTTGCCGATGGGTATTCAATAAAAGCTCCCGCATGACCTGATTTTGCACGTCCGTCATACTGCGGTAGAGCGAATCCTTGCGAATGCGGTACCTTGTAAGATGGAGAGGTACCGTAACAATCGGCCAGCCCGCCGCAAGCATTCGGATCCCTAATTCCCAGTCTTCATAGTTATATCGTTGGCGGACATCATAACCGCCGATATCCCTCAAAAGTGCAGTGCGCGTGAGGCAAGGGACGATGATGCTGTTCTCAATAAACAGAAAGGGGAATTCCGGTTGCGGGGCGTTCCAGAAACCGTCGGGAACATCCGCGCCAAAAATTGACGCCCATGCGGCGACCCCGCCCAGACGAGGATACTTCTCAAGCACCCGAAGGCCGATCCGGTAAAACTGAGGCTCGATGACGTCGTCTCCGTCAAGGAAGGAGATAAATTCTCCTTTCGCTGCGGCAATTCCTGCATTTCTAGCCGAAGCCAGTCCTTGATTCCGTTGCCGGATAACCTTCAGAGGCAGGCCGTTTTCAGATGCATAATTTTCAAGTTTTCTGATGTTTGTGATGGTGGCGTCCCCCTGTGAACCGTCGTCAACGAGCAACACCTCATCAGGCTGACGGTCGGAGTTCCAAACACTTTTCACCGCCTCCCTGATCATGGCACCCATCTCATAACAGGTAATTACCACGGACAACGTCCCTTTCTGTGTTTCAGGCAATACCGTGGACAAAGAAGGCGGTTTGTCTTGCCGAGCGAGTTCGCAAAGAGACACGCGACGGTCAAAAAACATAAGCGAGACCCTTGACAGGTCCTGCGGCTCAGGCGGCGAATGGAGAAGCAGTTTAAGGGCATTAACGGTTTCCCCCAAACGACGATCTCTCCCTTCTCCCCGGTGTGCGGCAATAACCTGCTTGCACAACCTTCGCCTGATCTGATCAAGCGTATGAACGTCCGTTCCTGCAATTTCCTCCAAGCAATCCGCAACACGCTCCGGCGCAGGCATTCCCTGAATCAATACCTCACGGGGAAGCGCTTCGTCCGGGGCTAACCCCTCAGCGGCAGCCGGTGAAAGAAGCACCAGCGAACCCCGTGCAAGCTCTGTCCATACATTGGGGAGATACTCAAAATAACTTGGATAGAGACGAACAGGGTAAACGTGCTTAAGGGGCGGACATTTTTTCTCCCATTTCCACCAGTGTGCGCCAATGAGTTCGAGCACAAATCCACGGGAAGACCAGTAGTCCTCAAATCCCCTTGGTTTCATAGGGGCAAAGGTCATGGGAGGTCCGGCGCAGATTACCGGTCTGTCCAGGCATACGCCTTTCCTTGTTAAAAGGGTAACCGCATCTAACGTGGCAAGCGCACCTGACGCCGCCTGCTGTGGCTCATAGAGGAAGAACTGCAATGGCCTCTGCACATCAGAGGGTTGAACCGACGCCTGGGCGATTTTATCAAGGAGTGAATCCTCAACACGACGGGGTGCGCAAACCGGAGTAGAAGACTCCGGCAGCCTACCGTCGGCGGCAATTTCTTTACCCCTCTGGCCGAAAACCAATACCAGATCAGCCAGGGCGAGCGATACGTCTTCCATCTGTCTCCGGACAATCGCATGTCGGCTCCAAACGCCTTCCTGATTCGCCATCTGGCGATCAATAGATTTGTCGGTAGCCACAACTGCAAAAGGCACGTCTATCGCTTGAGGGACTCCGGTTGCCCTTGCCATCTGAGAAACGTATCCAAGCCCTCCCCACGTGGAAAAGATGGCAGCCTGGAAGGGTTCCCTGGCATAAAGCGCCTGGATTTCCTTGTCCAGACAATATGAAGCAAAAAATAATAGACCGCTATCATTGATGAGCCCGTGGGAGCGGGGGCTCAAGCCCTTCTTGTCGAAAGGAAGCTGGGAAACGGGATCCCTCGTTGAAATGGGAATCCGCCTCACCCTGGCGGATTTAAAGGCCGTTGACTGGTTTTCGAAATCGGGTTGCAATATCGGCCGCGTCGCCGGCTTTGTCGCCCAGGTTTCCTTGAGTTCACAGCGATACCATGAATCCCAGCAAAGAATAGTAATCCGGCAATCAAGCCGCTCGGCGATTTCTTCCACCGGAAGGCCGAGTCCCTGCATAGATTTCCGTTCTTCCGGTTCATCCGAAAGATACTCGATGAAACCTTCATAGGCTTCCACAATAAGAATATGATCCTGATCTTTCCTGTTCATCTTCATCGCATTTTTCTTAGTTAGCCGCACATCTTCCTTTCAATTATCTAAAGCAGCCCAGACAGGCTGTAACGAAATCACGCCGGAATCTCCCGAAGACTCCTTGCCTGCGCCCACCACGTGCAAGGGGTGCATTTGCCAGTGGTAATCGTATACGTAGTCCCAGTTCGTGGGATAAAGGCCCATGCTAATGTAGTAGAGTCCCGGAAGCAAAGGCATCCCCTGAAAGTGGCAGCTTAATCTTCCGGTTTTATTTAAACTTCCAAAGGTTTCAGCGGCGGAGGGTATACGGCATTCAAAACATTTTACATTCGTATCACTGTAAATCCCCACGGTAAGCGCAAAATCGGATAGCGGCTTGGTAAAGGTATATCCAATCTCAACCGTCAGACTATCGCCGCTGTGCAAGGTGTTGGCAGGCGTCCCTTGTTTATCATAGAGGTGAACCGCGCTAACGGATACCTCTTGCGTCCCCATGCGACTGCCCTGTTCTACCGCCAGGCTGGATTGAGTTGCTCCGTTTGACAGCAGCGCCGCCCTCTTCTCCGTCCGCTGGCGCATCAGATCGTTGTAACACTGAATAGCGCTCTCCGGGTCGCCCTGCATCGCCACCCGGCCTTGCTCCAAAACCAGCACCTCATCGCACAGATTACGGATTTGTCCGGTATCATGAGACGTCAGGATTGAAGTTTTATTTGCCGCCCGAAAGGACGCTAATCGTTCATAACATTTTTTCTGAAAACGGGAATCGCCCACCGCCAGCACTTCATCTATAATTAAAACGTCAGGATCGAAATGGATGGCCGCCGCGAAGGCAAGCCGCAAATACATGCCGTTAGAGTACGTTCTCACCGGATGATCAATGAATTCCTCCAGCTCAGCAAAGGCGATGATCTCATGTTGTTTTGCCAGCACCTGGCGCCTTGTCAGACCGCTCAGGATGCCCCCGGTCACAAGATTCTCACGCCCGGTCATGTCAGGGTGAAATCCACTTCCCAGCTCAAGCAGGCCACTCACCTGACCCGCGTGGCGAATGCGCCCGATAGTTGGCCTTCCCAGGCCGCACAGTAAACGCAATAAGGTGCTTTTGCCCGCGCCGTTGTGGCCAATAATGCCCAGGGTCTTCCCCTGCTCCAGCGAAAAGCTGACGTCATGCAACGCCCAAAAGGTATTGTCTTTCCTGTGGCCACCCGTGAGCCTCCTGATTATGGACTCTTTGATGGAGACGGGGCGGTTGTGCTGAATCCGGTACCGTTTCGATACAGACTCCACGGTTAAAACTGCAGACATACAAAGCTCCTTATAAACGTCTAGATTGCGTCAACAACATCATGGAGACGGGCGCTGTAGAGAAGATAACCGAAGCCGCACACGACTAAACTTGTTGCCCCCGTGAACAGGAGCGAGTGCAACTCAGGGAATGTACCATAGAAAAAAATTGCCCGATAGCTCTGAATCAGGACTGCAATTGGGTTCCATGTGTACAAGAGACGAAATTTTTCACCGACCGCCTGGGGTTGATAAAAAACGGGGGTCAGATAAAACAGCAGCATGAGCAACATGCTGAGAATGTGCTGTACATCACGATAAAAGACGTTCAGGGTAGAGACGATCAGGCAAAGGCCGACCGTTAGTATGCCCTGGATCAGGATCAGCAGGGGCAGCATCAGAAGCGACAGCGTAATCGCCCTATCGTAAAAAACCAGCATAGCAAATAGTATTGGCAGCACTACTAAAAAGCTGACCATGTTTGACAAGGTGTTAACAATAATAAGGGTCGCAGGCGGAAAATTAGGTCTTCGAACCAAGCCGCGGTTACCAACCAAAAGATAACCGGCAGAACCAAGGCACGTGCTAAACCACGTCCACGGCGCCAAAGCGCTGAAAACGAATGCCGGGTAGGCAACGATATCCAGGGGCACAACTTTCTGGAAGAGAAAAACCAGCACCATCAACTGGGCCAAAGGAAGCGCCAGAGACCATAATACACCCAGAAACGAACCCTTATACCGCACGACAAAATCGCACCGCACGAGGTGACATAGCAGGTCATAATAGTAGCGCAATGAATTCATTTGAGTAACGAAGGACTTAGAAAATATCTGTTTGATTAACCCGGATGAGCCGGAAAAACGCCTGAAATTGGGCGCCGCATTTCACTCTGCATGATTAACGAGGTGTACTGTAACGTAATTGGGGGAGAAAGAAAATCCCTCCTTAGAGGGAGATTCCGAGGGGGGATGCCTTGGTATAAACACCAGGATTACCTGGAAATCAGGAGAAAGACGCACGTGCACCAGGCAGATATTTGTGGGGATTACGGGAATATGGCGCTTGCGATAAGAAGCGAAAAGGCGAATCAAAGGCGTTCTATGGAGTTTATTCAAAATAACATGAACAACTTCATGTTGCTGTGACATCAGGGCTAAAGCCTCGGTAGGACGTGTACCCATTAACCCCAGCCTTAAGGCTGGGGTTAATGACGGTCTTATCTGAATCCTGTCCTCGACCCGGATCGGGGATGGGCTTTAGCCCTGAGAGTGCCTGATCTTTAAAGTGTCGGACAACAAACTTGTTCATGGTATTTTGAATAAACTCCTATTTTTTGATTCGATCCAGTGCAAGCAGAAATCCGTAGATAATCGCCTGCGGCCTTGGAGGGCAACCGGGGATGTATGCATCAACGGGAACAACGGCGTCAATTCCGTTTTTTGTAGCATAACAATTGCTGAAGATGCCGCCGCTGTTTGCGCACGCGCCTAAGGCAATAACCATCTTTGGCTCTGGTGTGGCATGATAGGTCTTTATGAGCGCGGTTTCAAGGTTTCTCGTCGGAGGCCCCGTAACAAGCAGGCAATCGGCGTGACGCGGCGAGGCGACGACGTCAATACCGAATCTCTGTAAGTCATGCACCGGGCTGTTGTATAAGGCGACAAATTCCCACTCACACCCATTACAGGAACCGGCGTCCACTTCGCGCACGTGAAGAGAACGCCTGAACACCTTGAAAATCTTCTCTCTGAGTTTCCCCCCAATCTCTTCAACCGGTGCGCCAGCGTCGAAACCCGCCTTTACCAGGAGGTCTTCCCGGTTTGTTGCGGCAAGTTCGAAATCATTAGTAATCCTGATGGCTCTGTAAGGGCATACCTCCTCACACATACCGCAAAATACGCATTTTCCGTGGTCCAACTGCAGGTATCGTTTCCCCTCGCCCTCAATCCACGTGTAGGCATTTGTTGGGCAGACCTCCACGCAGGCATTGCATTGTTTGCATCGCTCGTTATCAATCTCAATCCTGCCCCGGAAACGGAAAGGAGCGGGTTCCTTCTCCTTCGGGTAGTGCGAAGTTACGACGCCCGTTTGAATGCTTTTCTGGAATTTTGTAAACATTTTTTGTTAGCCCACGAAATACGCGAAAATATAAATAAATCCTCATAAATCCGTACAGGAATAGCACAGCTCGAAACTCTTGTTAATCAAAGGAAAATCAGGCACGATGTTGCCGGGAATCGTGTACGGAATCGCCGGCCAGTTACAGAAAGAAGGGGATCGCACCTTATACCGGAATAACATATTGTCCGGCGCGGTCATGATCCAGTAAATGTCTTCTCCCCGGGGCGATTCCACATAGCTCAATGCCTGTCTATAGGGAGGAAACTCCCTGACAAAAGTTTTTATAGCGCCTTCAGGCATTTTATCAAAACACTGCTCAATAATAGAAATGGATTGATAAACCTCCTCTATCCTTACCTTGACCCGCGCCCACACGTCGCCTTCCTCATAGTAAACAGGAATGTCAAAATCCACTTCGCTATAAGCAGCATACGGGTGATTAATCCTTGTGTCCCTGCAAATTCCCGACGCCCGCGCAGGCACGCCAACAACGCCAAGCCCCCTGGCATGTTCCAAAGAGAGTCTGCCGGTTGTCTCAACCCGATCCATGAAAGAGGACGATTTCGACATAATTTCAGCAAGTTCTTTGAAGTCCTTTTTTACCCGCCTGAGCAAATCCACAATATGTTTCTTCAGATCGTCATTGATATCAAGACGCACGCCGCCAATGGTAAGTATGCCGCGTAAATAGCGGTTGCCGCAAATCGTTTCATTGAGATGTTGTAAATATTCGCGGATCCTGAAACCGTGCGAACCGCACATAAGGAACGATGCGCCAACACAGATATTCCCAACGTCTCCTATGTGATTGTAAAGTCGTTCCAGTTCCAGGATGACGGTCCTTAAATATTTTGCGCGCGGCGGTATTTGAATGCCTGCAACCTTCTCTATAGCCTGGCAATAGCCGGTGGCATGAGAAGCGGCGCAAACGCCGCAGACGCGCTCGGCGAGAAATAACGCCTTCGTGTACGGCATGGCTTCAAATAATTTTTCCGTCCCCTTGTGGGTAAAGAATAATTTTGCGTCTAAGTAAAGAATCGTATCCCCAACCGCGCTGAATCTGAAGTGTCCGGGTTCTATGATGCCGGCGTGTATCGGCCCCACCGGTATCTCAAAGACACCTTCTCCCTCCACCCGCATAAAGGGCAGTTTTGACTCAATATGGGGCAACCTGGTATTCACATCAAAATCTTTTCTGAGCGGATAGGTATTTTCAGGCATATTGCCGTGCAATACCAGCGTGTGTGGGTCCGGATGCCCTACCGGCTCAAGTCCAAACATGTCCTTTATTTCACGCTCATACCAATGAGCGGCCGGAATGTATGGAGTTATTGACGGAAAGTCAGGGAACTGTTCGCTTACCGGAATATAAACGGTAATGAATAAATCCTTATCCGGCAAGGAAAAGACGTAATAAATGGTAAAATTTTTACTGAGGCTTCTTTCGTCGTTGCAGATGATGGATGAAAGGGGCGCCTGGAACGTTTTATGAACATACGCGCAGACGTCCACAAGACTTTCTGCCTTTGTGGAAACATACATCTCATTTTCCAAAAAGCTTTTTGCAATGGTAACGTTTCCCTTGAAATGGTTCGTCAGATTATCAATGTATTTCTGCCTATAGCCGCTCATGACGCGTTCCTTATAATATCGTAGATATCCTTCAGTATTTCACGCAGCAGAGGCGGCACGTAAAAACTGATAATTAAAACAAAGAACAGCAGGAAAAGCATCGCTGCAGTGGTAAACTTACTTATTTCACCCTTTGGAATGTTACCGGTTGGAACGCCAAAGATCATCCGGTACATGTTGTAAATGAATCCCGCAAAAATAAGCGTCATGCAGACGACAAGCAAAGATGAGAACACTATTATAAACGTATTTCCACTTGCGAACCCACCGGCAAGCACGAAAAACTCACTAACAAAAATATTAAACGGAGGGGTGCCGGTAATGGCAAAGACCCCTATTGCCAGGATAGTCCCTGTAACGGGGGCAGTTCTGATGACGCCCCGGATACCTTCCATTTCCGTGGTGTGGTATTTTAAAAATAAATTTCCCGCGCAGAAAAACAGAAGGGCCTTCGTCATTGCATGATTGAAGGTATGGAGCGCTGCGCCATACACACTGTACATACCCCCAAAACCTATTCCAAGCGCTATAAACCCGATATGCTCCACACTGCTAAATGCCAGGAGCCGTTTATAGTCTTTTTGCACAAGAATAAACGGTATTGAAACGATGACGGATATCAGCCCGAAAATCATCAGAAGGGTTGACGAATACTCGCTGCCGACGCATTTTGACGTGAGGATATGGAAACGAATAATGCCGTACATCGAACAGTTTATCAACACGCCGGAGAACAAAGCGCTCACCGGCGACGGCGCCTGGCTGTGGGCGTCGGGCAACCAGGTATGCATAGGCGCCAAACCCGCTTTGGTGCCGTATCCTACGAGCACAAACAGGAACGCCAGTTTCATTAAATGCGGTTCAAACTTATCCGCCACAGCGCGCAGGTCCGACCAATTCAATGCATACCCAATCTCGTCAAGGACTCCTTTCGCTGAATGATACGTTAATATAATGCCAAACAACGCCAGGGTAATGCCGACGGAACAGAGTATTATATATTTCCATGCCGCCTCCTGATGCTGCTTTTTGTTGTAAAAACCGACCAAAAACGTGGTCGCCAGGGTAGTGCCTTCAATGGCAACCCACATAACGCCCAGATTGTTTATCACACAGACCAGCAGCATGGTAAAGATAAACATGTGCAATAGAAAATAATACCACGCCAGCTTTTTTTGAGATATAACACCGTGGTGAAGTTCCGCTTCCATATATCCCGCAGAGTACAGAGACGCGGCAAAAGCGACGATGGTGACAATCTGTGTGGTAAGGATAGTTAATGCATCTACATAAAAGAAATTGTTGAACCCCTGAAGTGTGTGATGGGTATAAATATTATAATTAAGGTATATGTTGTAAATTAACGCCAAAAAACTACCGGCAATGCTTACGTATTTCGATATGTTATGGTTTTTTATAAAAACACATGCCGTAGCGGTTATTACCGGTATGATTAAAAGCCAGAGTATTATCATTTCTTATTCAGATGTTTCCGGGTTCTAGTTTCCAGTTTCCAGTTTCCAGTTTAGAGTTTCCAGTTTAGAGTTTAGAGTTTAGAGTTTTGAACAGGGTTGTTTTTTGTATTTTTGACCCTTAATTGTTGAATTGTTGAGGTAAGTTATCAAACCTTTGATCATCTTGCTAATCTCATCCGATGAAGCATATAATTCATTAAATTTTTCTTTGTCAATGTGTTTTCGATCTAACGCCCTATATAGCTGCGAACGAACTTCTCCACAAGACCCTTTAGCTATTCCAAGAAACTGAATAAACTCACCTTTTCCACCTCTTTCAAATCCTTCCGCTATATTATCCATTACAGACCCACTTGCCCTTTTAGCTCATAATCTTTCGAGAACTCCCCGATTTTAGTAATAGCATAAATCTCTTTCGAAAGCTCTCTAGCCTTTTGCCACACACCGATGTCTTCAAACCTTTTGATAGTAGCCATTTTTTGAACTCTAAACTGGAAACTGGCAACTCTAAACTCTAAACTCCAATCATTCCTTGAGTTCCCTTAGGAATTCCGTGTCAATCGTATCAAATGACTTCTTAATTCTATAGACATAAATTCCCATAATAATTACGCTCACCAGGATATCAAAAAATAACCCTAACTCCACAATGAGCGGCATCCCGTACGAGGTGGACAATGCGGCGAAAAACATGCCGTCTTCCATGGTAATAAGTCCGAGTATATGCGTAATGGCCTGCTTCCTGCTTATCATGACAAAAAATCCCAAGAGGGTTATAGCCAGTGCAATCGGAAGGCAATGCCGCATAAAGATGTTTTCGAACTGGGTGATATGTTGCGTTGAATAATAGGCGATAAGGATAATTCCGCAGGCCAGGATAAGAGACAGCGTATAATTGATGTGAGATTCCACCTCTGTTTTTAAGTTAATCTTATTTACAATGTAAAATAAGAATCCGGGAATAACGACAACCTTCAACACCAACGAAATGCCCGTTGTTATGTAGATATGATGGATGCCTGAAAAATAGGCAATTAAGCCGCTCGAAAGCGTTAACATAAAAGAGCGGCAGGCGTAAGCCCATATACAAGTCCTTAATCTGCCGGTGCCAATAAGGATAATGGTGGTCACGAGCATCAAAACTGCCAGGATGTCAATCGCCCTTGAATTTACAATAATCTGCTCTGTCATTTCACATTACCTTACCACATACAGCGATATAATGGCTAATAGAGACAAAATGAATGCCGTGCCCAACAAATTCGGTATACGAAACAACCGTATCTTGGCGAAAGACATTTCTACGACAACGATCAAAAAGGCAAAAAATCCTATTTTTACAACATAGAGGGCGCACGCTATGAGTAAACCGCAAACGGAAAGACCGCCTGCAATCCCCCAGGGGGTAAATATATTGACTAATATTGTCATCAACAAAAGCAATTTCATGGATGACGCCCACTCCACCAACGCCAAATATCTCCCGGAAAACTCAAGCATCATGCCTTCGTGAATCATCGTCAGTTCCAGATGGGTAAACGGATTATCAACGGGAATCCTTCCTGTCTCAGCAATGAGCACTATGGCAAAGGCCATAAACGCCAAAAAGAGCGACGGATTTAACAGGAGAATGCTGTTGTGCGCCAGGGTATTTGTTATATTACTGAGATTGGTTGAGTCAGACGTCAAGGCAACGGTGAAAAGGGAGAGCATCATGGCCGGCTCTGCCATAGCCGAAACCATCATTTCCCTGCTTCCGCCCATGCCGCCGAATGCGCTGCCCGTATCAAGCGAAGTCAACACGAGGAAAAACCGTGCGAGGGCAAACAAATATACAATAAGGATAACGTCTCCGGTAAAATTCAAAGGCACTTGCGCCGACAAAACAGGCACCAGCAGTGAAATTATCAAAATGGAGGTAAACACCACATAAGGCGTTGCCCTAAAAATCCAGGAAGACGTTTCGGAAACCACGGCGTCCTTCCTGAGCAATTTTGCAAGATTGTAATAGGGCTGAAATATACTTGCGCCTCTCCGGCACTGCAATCGCGCCTCAATTTTGTTAATAAAACCCTTAACAAGGGGGGAAAATCCCAGAATAATAAGCATTTGAAGCATAGGAAGAATAATGTTAGCAGCCAAGCGTATTCCCTTAATATATGGATTACTTTCCGACAAAAAGAATCAAAATTATCAGTGTGATAAAAATATAGGTAAGGTAAATATGGATACTGCCCGTATGCACCCACTTCACCCCGGTAGAGATACCCAAAACAAACCGGGCGACCGGACCGTAAAAATAGTTCTCAAATAAAGGCGTCACACCGCTGATATAAGTAATAGACCTGACAAAGTAGTTAAGGACGGAATATTCCGTGCGAACTTCAAGCTGGGGTCTATATAAATTACTAAAGATCGTCTTAAACGGTCTTGTAAACGCCGTTGCGGTATACTCCAGTCTTGGTTGGGGGGACATGCCACACGTCCACGTCTCATACACTTTCTTTACGAATCGGGGCCTCATCAGGGTTAAGGCGCCAAGCGTGGCCGCCAGAATTATCAGACCCAGAACCGTCGCGCTTTTTGGCGACAATGCAGTAAAATTGGTTTCGACAATCTTTGTCTGCATCCAATCATACGCCACAAGGGATTTCCCTATATTTATACCCAACACATGCGCACAGACAGGGTTCAAGGTCATTATAATCTTTGCGGGGAAAATACCCATAAACACACAAAGCCCTGCCAGTAGCCCCATACTCACGTACATTACTGCGGGAACCTCCTTTGCATGTTTCGCGTGATCTGAACGCGGCATGGCAAGGAACGAGATGCCAAAGGCCTTAATAAAACACGTTGCAACCAGCGCGCCTGTCAAGGCAATGATCGCGCCGCAAACAAGCGTTATTATTTTGATAATAACGGATGGTATCTGAAAGCTGTTGAGTATTGACTGGAACAGAAACCACTCGCTCATAAATCCGTTTAACGGAGGTATTGCTGAAATTGACAGGGCGGCAACGAGAAATAAAGGGGCGGTTACCTGCAATCTTTTGATAAGACCGCCCAATTCCTCTATGTTTCTTGTATGCGTCGCATAATAAATATTCCCGGCGCACCCAAAGAGCAGGCTCTTGAACACGGCATGATTTATTAGGTGATAAAGCCCCGCCATCATTGCCAGAGAGGACAAGGCCATCAGATTATAGGATTTAAAGATCATAGACAATCCGACGCCAATGATAATGATGCCGTTATTCTCTATGCTGCTGTATGCAAGCAAGGTCTTTATATCCCGCTCTGTAAGCGCATAGAGTATGCCCAATATGGCTGACGACGCGCCAATAATAAGCACGACAACGCCCCACCACGGAGGACAGGGAGTTAAAAACTCAAAATAGAATCGTATGAATCCATAGATAGCCGTTTTAATCATCACGCCGGACATGACCATCGAGACATTGCTCGGGGCAGCGGGATGCGCCATCGGAAGCCAGAGATGCAAAGGGAAAATGCCTGCCTTGATGCCAAATCCGACAATCACCAAAAAGAACACCACGTTTTTGTATATCATGGGCATGCGTCCACCGACCTTCCGGAATTCATCAAAGCCAAAATCCCACGTCCCCACATGAGCAAACATAATGAAAAAGGCTATGGCGAGAAACGCCGCGCCAACGTGCGCCATGATGATATACATAAAACCCGCCTTCATGTTGGCCGGATTGTCATGTTCAAAAATTACCAGGAAGAACGATACGATAGCCATCAATTCCCAAACAATCATAAACACTATCGCATTGTTGGCGGTAACCACAAGAAGCATCGAGGCAAGGAAGAGATTGTAGGTGAATCCTAAAAATCGGGTATCACGCTTGTTGACATACAGTCGTGTATACCCAATTGAATAGATCGAGGCGACAAAACCAATTACAGAGATGACGAGGGCAAAATAGGCAGAAACGGGGTCAATCAGAAAATTGTACTTAATAATGGCGTGATAGAGTGGGAAATCAAGGCGAATCGTAGCCCCCGAGGAAAGCACAACCGCAGACGCTACCATGCTAAAACATGATGCAATAGCCGCAAAAACAAGCGAAATAAAATTACCCGCCCGTTGCCACCCGTAAAAGCATAAGGCAAATAGCGAACCTGCAGCATATAAAATTATGGAAATAATAAATAGATGCGGTGCGTGTTCAACCATAGCGCTTATTATCCCGGGGTTTCAAGATTAAATGATGCACATTTTAATCTGATAATAATTAAAAAGCAACTGGTTAAATAAGTTTCGCAGAGACCTGTGAGTGCTTTTGCGCCCAGCGGAGATGCAGGGTATCGAGCTTGTAATGATGCAACATCTGCACCTTACGTTCGGGTAAGCCGAGGAAGTTGCTGAAGTAAAAGAGGAAGACCATGAGGGTGTCCAATTTAATAATAAAAAATCCCTTTATCACCATCAGCGGCGCAACCGGCGCCGTATAGTGAATAAGGTATTCCCATGCCAGCACGATGCCCAGTCCCGGCACTCCTACAATGGAAAGAGCGGCTATGAAGAGCAATAAATTTGCAAGGTGAGAACGGGAAAGCCGCGCGGTATAACTTGAGTAATTTTCACTGCCCGCGGCAAAATTGTATACCGAGTAGAATACAAGCCCCGCAAAGACAACGGCAAGGACAGCCACCGCAATCCCGTAAAGCTGGTGTGATGCGTCCAGATGCCTCAGCGGGAGCAGCGTATGTTCTATTCCAACCGTGGCCGCTGAGCACGTAAGGGTCACAAAGAACATACCCACTTTCCTGATATTGCAGAAGGTGAGCACGCTGAAACCAACCCCCAGCGCCAGCAGTATCTCATCTTTGACGTTAAAATATTTCCAGTTGATAATGAATGCCGTAACGACGTCGCCGCTGTCATTACCGGCAGATTTCACATGGAAAATGTTTCTGTCGAGAACAAACATTACGACGCTAAAGGCTACCCACGCCACAGCAACCATGCCGGCGAAACGTCTCGCCGTTTTCCCGTCGAAGCGGAGGAATTTTAAGCCAAGAAACACGTCAATAAAGTCGAATGACCGCAGGAAAAAACCAAACTCTTTAATCGAGAGCGCATAGAGCCGGTTTCTTAACCACTCAGGAAGCAGCCTATTGAAGTGTTTCCCGGTGTTTTCCATCTTGGGCAGCCGCGTCTCCATGGTATGATAAAAATGCAGCAATGACGGGGTACGCAAGAACTCAAAGGTGCGATAGATGCCGTGCGACACCACGTGAACCAGCGCCAGCGTCCGCAGTCCGAAGAATATTTCGATGTAGATAATGGCCAACTGCGTCATGGTAGCATACGCAATGGTATTCTTGGCGTCTGCATGCTGCCGGCTCATGTGGGTTGTAATGAAGGCCGAAAATGCGCAAATGGCAACAGCGGCCGCAATGGCGTTTGCCGGATGCGAGATCGTCCACACTTCAGGCCAATACGCCGGAAGAGACCACTCACTGGGCCAGAAACGCAAGAGGAGGAAAATGGGGATGTGCGTTGACAATGAACCGTAGAAAGCCGCGCTGGACGGCGTGGGGCCCTCCATCGCCCGCGGCAGCCATGTCCAGGGAAAAATACCGGACTTAAAGAAACACGCGACTATCAACAAGACCATTGCCCATGCGTAACCATGCTCCTGAATCAACACTAGGTGCGTCATGTCTTCGATGTGGAAGAAGATCAGGAGCGCTATCAGTGAGAACAGGAAGATATCACCCGCCTCGTAAATAAACAGCACCCGCATGGCGTTCTTAAGCGGATTGGTACGGTGCTCATAAAAGGCGATAAGAAGCACTGAGGAAAAGCCCAGCAGCTCCCAACCCATAAAGAAAAAGTTTGTGTCAGAACTGAAAACAATTAGTTTTATGGACAGATGGAAGATGAAATAGAGGGAGAAGAATTTATGATAATACGCGTCACGGTGCAGGTAAAAGAGGGAAAAGTGGCCTATGACCGCGATAATGGTCGTCGTAAAGGACAGAAAGATAAACGTGAGGGTGTTCCAATGCACGATGAATGGCCAGCCAAGGAAGCTGAAGGATTCGATGTGTACGGTAATCTCATTAAATCCAAGGAAACATAAGGCCACTGCGACGTGGATAAAATCAATAATGTTTCCCCATTTGACCAGCCTGCGAATCAAGTACTCGTCGCGTCCTTGCTTGCTGACAAAATAGTGGATATTTACAAAAAATATCTTGGCAATTGGGGACAGTATGAAATAATACACAAGATAAGTAAGCAGAGATTTTTCGTCCACGCGGCGCTCCTAGGTAATTTGTCCGAATAAGAGATGGTCCTGTTCAAGGAAAAACCGCGGATCGTTATCCTGGTATTCAGGAACGTCTGCCGTTCCCTCAAACGGCACGAACCTGCCTTCTGTTCCGCCTTTCCACAAGAATATCTTTTCCTGATCCTGATCATGAACCGCAAGGTTAAGCCAGTTGTGTTTCACGAGACACTGAAAATGTCCGGGTTGGGCGGTATATCCGAACGCCTCGCCGAGGATGGTTTCCATCGTCTCCACCTTACAGCAAACGAGCAGCATCAGCCTGACAGGCTCGTGCACCTCAACCATCTGCCAGGGCAATCCCAACTGCAGGTCGCTGAGATGACCGTTCATTACCCCCAGCAGGGAGGTAATGTTGTGGGGCAGTTTGGTGCCGCAGCCGTAATGCTCGTTATCAATGAAGCTAAAGTAGTATTCAAGGTTAATTCCCGAGCATACCGGCCCAACCGCGCCGAGGATGTTTCTCAGGGATTTTCCGGCGGGGTCTACCTCATAATTGTAGGAAATCAAAAACGAACGCCTGTCCAGGAAAAGGTTTCTCGTCAGATACCTCGGCCCTACGATCGCCATTGCATTGGTGCAATGCCCGTATTCCGGTCTCGGCTGGGTAAAATCCATTGCCCGCCCGTGGGCATAATCAGCGAAGGCCTTTTCTGACAGGCCGGTTTTGACCTCGTCAAAGCGCCTGCATCTCTCTTTTGCATCCAGTGAAGCCGCACGACGAATGGTATTTATGTACTTTCGCAGACGTGGTTCTACAGGGTTAGGAAGATCGAAAAGGAGGACGTCGTCGCTGCACGTGTTGTGATATCCGCCGATAAACCTTGTTGAATCCGGGACGATAACGCCGTTTTTAGCCAGCCCGGCGCGCACTTCCGGTTCGTTGCAAATAGTCGCAAAAAGGCGTCCGTTAGGCGCTCCGCGCCCCCCGGCGCATGCCCCGCAGTCGTGGGCGGCTTCGTGGGGATTGTTGAGGCTGCTCGATCCGTGTCCCAGGACAAATACATAGGGCGAAAAATTGTCCGACAACCCGGCGCCCTTGAGTATCGCCGTAGCGCGGGTAATGCGGTCTTCCAGTTCCCATCCCTTTTCGTTTTCATGCGTTTCCTTTTTATAAATCAATTGCGTTTTGGGTTCGTGGGCGGCCAGATACCGTCGCAGCCTGGAGCTGTACCTGGGAAAA
>Ga0082335_1004256_pt1 | contig 21896 bp, 23 predicted proteins | sample Subgrocontami58m_FD_72375 | JGI IMG/M metagenome (GOLD analysis project Ga0082335, IMG submission 72375) | Subsurface groundwater microbial communities from S. Glens Falls, New York, USA - GMW37 contaminated, 5.8 m (SPADES assembly) (version 2) ...
GGACGCGCGCCGCCCCCGCCGGGCGCCTCGCACCCCCCCCGGGAGATCGGGGCGCCGGGGAGACGCTCGCTGACCGGGATACGAGGGAGCTGTCGTGTCGGCGTGACTGACATTGCCCAAACGCCTCTTCTTGAGAACCCACTTGATCGAACTGATTGGAGCGCTGTAACGTTAGAGCGCTCTAACGGAATGGTGGGGATTATCGGAAGCGAACAGGCTCCTGTCAAGGGAAAGGGGACGTCGGTCACGATGGACGACGTCGCCCGTCTCGCTGGTGTGTCGCGCGCGCTCGTCTCGCTCGTCATGCGGGGCAGCCCGAAGGTCAGTGACGGGCGGCGCGAGGCCGTTCTCGCGGCCGCCGCACGGCTCGGCTACCGCCCGAACGCCATGGCCCGCGGGCTGGCGAGCCGGCGGACGAGGATGATCGGAGTCCTGCTGAACGAGCTCCACAACCCCTTCTACGCGGAGATCATGGACGGGATCGACGAGGTGGCGGCCGAGCTCGACTACCGGCTCCTCATCGGGACGGCGGGCCGGCGCCCCCGGGGTGAGCAGGAGGCACTCGAGTCATTCCTCGAGCTCCGCGCCGACGGGCTGGTCCTCGTCGGCCCGCGGCTGCCGACGCGCGACATCCTCGCCGCCGCCGCGACGACGCCGGTCGTCGTCGTGGCCCGCGGCATCAACTCGCCCGCCGTCGACTCGATTACGAACGACGAGCGTGCCGGCGCGCGGCTCGTCGTGCGCCACCTCGTGGAGCTCGGGCACCGTCGCATCGCACATGTCGACGGCGGTCGCGGCGCCGGCGCCGCGGCGCGGCGCTCGGGGTACCGCGAGGCGATGCGCGAGCTGGGGCTCGTTCGGGAGATCCGCGTCGTGCCGGGGGACTACACGGACATCGCCGGCGTTCGGGCCGCCGTCCGGCTGCTGGAATCGGGCGATCTCCCGACCGGTGTGTTCGCCGCCAACGACATCGTCGCCGCCGGCCTGGTCGACCGGCTCGAGGAGGCCGGCCTGCGCGTGCCGCACGATCTCTCGGTCGTCGGGTACGACAACACCTTTCTCGCGGCCCTGCACCACATGTCGCTGACGACGATCGACCAGCCGCGGCCCGAGATGGGACGCCGGGCGATACGGGCCCTCGTCGAGCGCGTCGAAGCCGGGCGGACCGCGCCGATGCACGTACGCGTGAGCCCCTCCCTCGTCGTCCGCTCCTCCACGGGGCCGCCGCCCGGCGGGTAGCTCAGCCCCGGCGGGCCGCGGCGCTGACGCCGGCCGCGAGCGCGAACGAGACGAGGAAGCTCGGGACCGTCGCCCCGATCCCCCACGACGGCGGGTCGAGCCTCTCGACGACGTCGAGCCACCAGCTCGGGCCGGAGGGGTGGAGCCACTGGTAGAGCGCGAAGCCGGCGACCCAGGCGGCGACGAGGCCGGGCCGCACAGCGGGCGCCGAGAACACGTCGTCCTCGCCGTAGCCGCGCCCTGCGAGCAGCCAGTCTGCGAGGAGCACCGCGAACAGCGGCACGAAGAACGAGCCGAGCAGGATCAGGAAGGTCTCGTAGGAGGCCATGTCGATCGCCAGCGCGCCGACGGTGGCGGTAACCGTCACGAGCGTGATCAGGAGCCGCTGCGGCACGCGCGGGAAGAGGTTCTGCAGCGAGACGGCGGTCGAGTAGACGTTCGCGAACGCCTCGTCCGTCTCGGTCACCATCAGCGCGAAGAGCGCGAGCGCGGCCATCACGCCGCCGGCCACGACCGCCGCCGGCAGCGCCGCCGCGTCGGTGAGGTCACGCGAGAAGAAGAGCACGGCGCCGAGCGAGAAGAGCCAGAGCGTCGGGATCAGGTAGCCGAGCCCGGTTCCCCAGAAGCCGGCGCGGCGGCCGCGGGAAAACCGGGTGTAGTCGGCGGCGAGCGGGATCCAGGAGACCGTGATCGCGACGACGAGGTCCGCGCCCTGCCAGACCGAGAGGCCGCCCTCGCCGGGCTGCGACCAGAGGTCGCCGAAGTGGGAGCCGTCGAGCGCCCACCAGGTCAGGTAGGCGAGCGCGACCGGCACCGCCCAGACCGCGAGCTTGCGCACGAAGCGCCGGACGAAGCCGATCGGGCCGAGCAGCGCGAGCGCGAGCGCGACGCCGCCGAAGGCGATCGTCCAGAACCACTGCACGGAGAAGCCGAACAGCTCGTCGCAGAGCGCGGCCGCCGCGGTGGCGATGATCAGCAGCTCGAAGACAGCCCAGCCGACGCACTGGGCGACGTTGAGCGCGGTCGGCAGGTACGAGCCCCGGCGGCCGAGCGGCGCGCGCATCAGCACCATCGCGGGAACACGGGCGTCGGCGCCGATCATCCCCGCGAGCGCGAGCATGGTGTTGCCGATCAGGCCCCCGACCAGGATCGCGAGGAAGGCGTCGGGGAGCGAGAGAGCCGGCACCAGGTAGGTGCCCGCGACGATCACGAGCAGCGAGACGCCGAGGTTGCCCCAGAGGAGGCCGGTGTCGAGCAGGCCGAGCACCCGCAGGCGCTCCGGCACCGGCTCGATGCCCCAGGCCGGCGTCGAGTCGTCGTAGGCGATCGCCTCGGTCTTCGTCGCTTTGCTCATCTCGCTCCTCCCTTCGCCGGCATGACCCGGATCAGCAAGCGTGGGGGAACCGATGGTTCCCCCACGCGCCCCCTCCTTGGCCGGCTCGCGCGGTCGAGCAGCGCCGATGCTCTCGCCGGGCAAAGCCCGGCTCCGCCCACGGCGTCTGCGCTCGATCCTGCACGTCCGATCAGTGGAAGCCTCCCTTCGCCGGCATGACCCGGATCAGGTTCGACGGGTGTGATCTCAGCCCCGCGCGGGGCACCCCGGTGGCGGAACCCTAGCGCACCAGCTCGCGGACTCGCTCGGCGATCGTCTCGTCGACGTGGCCCGGACGACGGCTCCCGTCGCATGCGCGAGCGGCGAAGCGCTGGGGAGCGGTCAGACGACCTCCACACTCCGGCTGACGCGGCCCCAGGAGGCGTCGGCCGTGAGGATGACATCGGCACCGAGGTGGTCGCCTGTGGCAAGGACCAAGGCATCCGGGAACCCGATGCGGTGGGCGGCGCGGATCCGTGCGGCCCGCCCGGCGATCTCTCGCGAGAGCGGCTCGACCCGGATCGCCATCGTCGTGAGCGCAAGCTCGACTCGCTCGACTGCGTGCGCTCCGGCTCGGATCGGATGCACGAGCACCTCGGCGTACGCGCTCGCGGGGAGGACGAGCTCGTCGCTTTCGTGCCTGCGCAACGCCGCTGCGGCGGCGGGATGGTGGGCGTCGGCCGGGTCGAGCCCTCCGAGGACGACGCTCGTGTCGAGGACGATCAGCGCCACTCGGCGCGCAGCTTCTTGAGCGCGTCCTTCGGCCAGACGCCGGGGAGGCTGCCGAGGACCTCGTCGAGCGGATCGCGCTCGCGCTCGAGAATCACGCGTCCGTCCTCGACCTTGACGTGCAGCTGGTCACCCGGATGCAGCCCGGCTGCCCGAACGCTCTCGACCGGGATCGTCACCTGGTTCTTGCGGCTGAGGCGGGTGTACCCCCGTCTCCTCCGGACATCCTTTACTTTCTCCATCAGAAGTAAAGGTAGCGCGATCGGCGGCCAGGCGCCAGATGTCCCTTGGAGGCGTGTCCTAGACGATTGATCGGAAGACCACCGATCAATCGTCGAGCAGGCGGCGCAGCACGTACGGGAGGATGCCGCCGTGGCGGAGGTACTCCCGCTCGCGCGGGGTCTCGAGGCGAACGCGCGCCCGGAACGACTTGCCGTCCGCGTGCACCGTCACCTCGGCCGCCTCGCCGTTCTCGACGCCCTCGATCGAGAAGAGCTCGCGCCCCGTCAGCCCGAGCGAGGCCGCGCTCTCCCCGTCCGCGAACTGCAGCGGCAGGATCCCCATCATCAGCAGGTTCGAGCGGTGGATCTTCTCGTAGCTCTCCGCGATCACGGCGCGCACGCCGAGCAGCTTGGGGCCCTTCGCCGCCCAGTCGCGCGAGGAGCCGGAGCCGTACTCCTTGCCCGCGAGCACGATCGTCGGCACGCCCTCGGCCAGGTAGCGCTGCGCGGCCTCGTAGATCGTCGTCTCGTCGCCCGACGGCAGGTGCACGGTCCACGTGCCCTCCGAGCCCGGCACGAGCTGGTTGCGCAGCCGCACGTTGGCGAAGGTGCCGCGCGCCATCACCTCGTGGTTGCCGCGCCGCGAGCCGTAGGAGTTGAAGTCCGCGCGCTCGACGCCGTGCCCGAGCAGGTACTCGCCGGCCGGGCTCGCCGGCTTGATCGAGCCCGCGGGCGAGATGTGGTCGGTCGTCACCGAGTCGCCGACCATGACGAGGCAGCGGGCCGCGTGGATGTCATCCACGTTGCCCGCCAGGCGAGACATTCCCTCGAAGTAGGGCGGCCGCCGGATGTAGGTCGAGTCCAGCTCCCACTCGTAGAGATTCCCGGAGGGAATCTCCAGCTCGCGCCAGGCGGGGTCGCCGTGGAAGACGTCCGCGTAGGCCTTCCGGAACATGTCCTCGTCGATCGCGGCGGCCATCGTCTCCTGCACCTCGGCCGGTGTCGGCCAGATGTCGGAGAGGAAGACGTCGGCTCCGTCGCGGTCCTGCCCGAGCGGCTCGGTCGCGAGGTCGACGTCCATCCGCCCGGCGAGCGCGTAGGCGACGACGAGCGGCGGCGAGGCGAGGTAGTTCGCCTTCACCTCGGCGTGGATGCGCGCCTCGAAGTTGCGGTTGCCGGAGAGGACGGCGCAGGCGACGAGCTCGCCCTCCTCGATCGCCTTCGAGACCGCCGCCGGCAGCGGCCCCGAGTTGCCGATGCAGGTGGTGCAGCCGTAGCCGACGGTGAAGAAGCCCAGGGCCTCGAGGTACGGCGTCAGCCCGGCCTTGTCGAAGTAGTCGGTGACGACCTTCGAGCCGGGCGCGAGGCTCGTCTTCACCCACGGCCTGCGCGTCAGCCCCCGCTCGACCGCCTTCTTCGCGAGCAGGCCGGCGCCCACCATTACGGCCGGGTTGGACGTGTTCGTGCAGGAGGTGATGGCCGCGATCACGACCGCGCCGTGGCCGAGCTCGACCGTCTCGCCGTCCAGCTCCACCGTCACCGTTGCCAGCCGATCGGCGACCGTGACGGGGGCGACGTCCACGCCGTTGCCGGCAGGCGCGGCGTGTCCGGGCGAGCCCTCGGCCGCCGGGTCGCTCGCCGGGAACGAGTCGGCCATCGCCTTGTCGTGCCCGTTGCCGTACTCGACGCCGAACGTCGGGAGCGCCTCGAGGAACGACCGCTTTGCCTCCCGCAGCGGCACCCGGTCCTGCGGGCGGCGCGGGCCGGCGAGCGAGGGCTCGACGCTCGAGAGGTCGAGCTCGACCACCTGCGAGTAGACGGGCTCCTCGCCGACGTCGTGCCAGAGTCGGTTCTCTTTGCAGTACGCCTCGACGAGCGCGAGCCGCTCCTCGCTGCGGCCGGTCAGGCGCAGGTAACGGAGCGTCTCGTCGTCCACCGGGAAGAAGCCGCAGGTGGCGCCGTACTCCGGGGACATGTTTCCGAGCGTCGCCCGGTCGGCGAGCTTCAGCCCGGCGAGCCCGGCGCCGAAGTACTCGACGAACTTGCCGACCACCCCGGTTGCGCGCAGGATCTGCGTCACGGTGAGGACGAGGTCGGTCGCCGTCGCCCCCTCGGGCAGCGAGCCGGTCAGCTTGAAGCCGACGACCTGCGGCACGAGCATCGAGATCGGCTCGCCGAGCATCGCCGCCTCGGCCTCGATCCCGCCGACGCCCCACCCAAGCACACCGAGCCCGTTGATCATCGTCGTGTGCGAGTCGGTGCCGACGAGCGTGTCGGGGAAGGCGGCGCCGTCGCGATCCTCGACGACGCGCGCGAGGTACTCGAGGTTGACCTGGTGGACGATGCCGGTGTTCGGCGGCACGACCTTGAAGTTGGCGAAGGCGCCCTGGCCCCAGCGCAGGAAGGCGTAGCGCTCGCGGTTGCGCTGGAACTCGAGCTCCGCGTTGCGCGAGATCGCGAGGCGGGTCGCGAACTCGTCCACCTGCACCGAGTGGTCGATCACGAGCTCGGCCGGGAGCTGCGGGTTGATCTTCGCCGGGTCGCCGCCGAGGTCGCGCATCGCGTTCCGCATCGCGGCGAGGTCCACGACGGCGGGCACGCCGGTGAAGTCCTGGAGCAGGACGCGCGCCGGGGTGAAGCTCATCTCCGCGCTGGGCTCGGCCCGCGCCTGCCAGCGCGCCACGGCCTCGACGTCGGCCTCGTCGCCGCAGCGGAGCGCGTTCTCGAGCAGGATCCGCAAGGAGTAGGGCAGGCGCCAGACGTCGTGCGAGGCCTGGAGCGCAGCGAGCGAGACGATCTCGTAGTCCCGGCCGCCGGCCCGGAGCGTCGAACGGGCGGAGAAGCTGTCGGCCGCGGTCATCGCCCTCGATTGAATCAGAATCATCTAGCTCACGAACCAGCGCTTCGGCACGACGAAGGCAGGGCCGACGTTGCCGGCGCGGTCGACCGCCGCGATCTCGACGCGCTTGCCGACGAGCTTCTTGCGCGAGAGGACGATCGAGCGCTTCGCCGGCGACGCGAGCACGCGCCCGCCGACCGTGATCCGGTAGCCCTTCAGGCCGCCCGGGTCGGTGGCCGCGCCCCAGGTCATCGTGACGACGTCCCCCTTCCAGACGACCGTGACGCGGGGGATCGCGCCGGGCCGAACCGTGTCGCGGACCAGCTTGCCTGCCGCGTCCACGATCCCGAGCCCGACCGTGAAGCGGATCGTCGCAGGCGGGCCGAGGTGCCCGACGGCGTCGGCGGCCCGTACCGAGTACGCGTAGGTCTCGGCGTGCTGCGCCGCGCCGTCGGTCGCCGAGAGCGTCGTCAGCTCGCGCTGGACGAGCCTGCCGTCGCGGTAGGCGCGGTACGTGACGGCGCCGGAATCGTCGCTCGCGGCCTGCCAGCGCAGGGTCACGACCGAGCCGCTGCTCGTCGCGGTCAGCCCCACGACGTCGCTTGGTGCCGCCCGATCGGGCGAGTCGAGCCGCTCGAGGAAGAGCGAGTCCTGCACGTCCCACCACGAGCCGCCGTGGCCGTAGTAGTCGTCGCGGCCGATGTCGAGGTGCTTCTCGGCCAGGCGGCCGCTCTCGTAGGTGCTCGAGCCCGTGAGGACGTCGGCGACCGAGTCGCACGGGTGCGCGTCGTCCCCGGGGCAGGCGTGCGGCGGCCCGCCGGAGGGGAGCGCGTTGAGTGAGTGCAGCAGCTCGTGCGCCGCGACGAACGCGCGGAAGGCGTCGTCGGCCTCCATGTTGCAGGTGCGGACGTAGACGACGGCGTAGCTCTCCGCGCCGCCGTCGGCATAGCCGCGCCGGCCCTGCCCGCACGTCTGCGAGCCGCTGCCCTGGTCGTTCGGGCCGTCGAAGTAGACGAGGTACTTCTTGTCCGCGCTCGCGAAGCCGAAGGGCGGCAGCGGCAGAGCGGACGTGATCCGCGCGAAGGCCGTCGCGAAGGCCGTCAGCTGCGCCTCTGTGTCCGTCAGCTGGACGCGCGAGATGTCGAGCTGCCCGAAGGTTGAGGCGCACGGGAAGGCGGCGAGGTCGAAGCGGAGCGCCCGGCCGGGATCGTCCGCCCGCCACCACGCGTCGATCTCCGCGACATCGCCGGCGATGCGCGGCGCCCACTCCGCGAAGCGGTCGCTCCCGTCGGCCGAAAACGCGTAGACGACGTGGATCGCGTAGCCGGGCGTGACGTCGGGCAGGTCGGCGGCCGCGGCGCTCGGGCCGCACCACGGCACGGGCCCGGCCGCCCGAGCCGTCGCCGGCGCGACGGCGACAACGGCGAGCACCGCGGCGCAGGCGAGGCGGCATCTCATCCCCGGAGCCTCCGCGCCAGCCGGCGCAGGCCGCGCTCGGTCAGCGACGTCCGGATCGGGTCGAAGTGCCCCGTCACGGCATCGACGTAGGGGCCTGAGACGCGGCGCGCGTACGCGCCGAAGCCCTCCGAGCGCAGCGGCGTCCAGTCCTCGCGGTACGGCGCGACGAGGTGCTCGCGACCGACGCGCTTCGCGGAGAGCAGGAAGGCGAGCCCCATCCCGGAGGAGACCTCGAGCACGCTCCGCCCTTCCTGCGCCGCCGCCCGGCGCAGCCCCTCGTACACGCGCGAGAGCTCGGCGGGGGTGGGCAGGCCCGTCGCGTCCTCACGCAGCTCGTCGAGCGAGGCACGCAGCTCTGCCAGCTCGAGCGGCGGCAGGTCGATCAGCCGTGCCGCGCCGCCCGACGTACCCTCGAGCGCGCCGAGCAGGTCGTCGAGCGACGCGAGCTCCGCGTCCGGCGCGAGCACGCCGGCTCGTTTCAGCTCGTCCACGAGCGTGTCGAGGTAGACGCGCGAGCCGCGCAGGACATCGGCGGCCGCGGCGAGCAGCCAGAGCGGCGAGAAGCCGAACGCGGCGATCGAGCCGAGCTCGACGACGTTGCCGGCGGTCTTGCGCAGGGCCAGCTCGCCGGCCCCGGGCGCGGGCCCTTCGACGCGGCGGCCGTCGTCGACGCCGCCGACGAGCTCGACCGCGATCCGGAGCATGTTCTTCGCGGTCGCCTCGTAGAAGCGCGAGCGCCGTACGAAGCGCGGGAGGACGAGCTGCGCCGCCTCGGTCACGGCGCCGCCGAGCGCGGCCGCGACGGCACGTGCCAAGCGCTCCGGGAGCGAGACGACGAAGCCGGGCCGCATCGCCGGCAATGGTACGGACCGCCGACCCGCGCCGGGGCTCGGGGCTACCATGGCGGCGTGGCGAACGAGTTGCTCGAGGCACGGTTGCACGCGTCCTTCCCGGAGGCCGCCGAGATCACGGTCCTGGACCGCACGGGCGGCGGCGACCACTTCCACGTGACCGTCGTCAGCACGCGCTTCGGCGGCCTGCCGCTGCTCGAGCAGCACCGGCTGGTCAACGAGAGCCTCGCCGGGCTGCTGCGCGACGGCACGATCCACGAGCTGCGAATAACGACGAAGGGAACGGCATGAGCGAGTTGCGCGACCAGATCCAGGCCGTCATCGAGTCGGCCCCCGTGGCCGTGTTCATGAAGGGCACGCCGCAGGCCGTGATGTGCGGCAACTCCGACCGGGCGCTGCGGGCGCTGTACGCGCTCGGCGCGCCGGTCACGGCCGTTGACGTCCTCCCCGACCCGGCGATCCGCCAGGAGCTCTCGGCGCTTTCGGGCTGGCCGACCATCCCGCAGGTGTTCGTCAAGGGCGAGCTGATCGGCGGCGCCGACATCGTCGAGGAGCTCCATGCGAGCGGCGAGCTCGAGCGGAAGCTCGAGGCGGCGCTCGGCGAGGCCGCGCACGCCGGCACGGTCGAGGTCGCCGTCGTCGCCGCCTAGCGCGGCCCGCGTCGGAGAGTGAAGAGCACGGCGGCGCACGCGAGCGCCGCCGAGACCAGGACAGCCGCCGCTCCGGCGGTCGCCAGCGTGCTCGAGCGCGCGAGTGCGCCGAGCGCGAGTCCCTCGACCCCCGTGGCGAACACGGCGGCCTCGGCCAGCCAGAGCCGGCGCGGGTAGAACCACGCCTGCTTCGGCCTCGGCCCCGGCGGCCACCAGTGCCAGGCCGAGAGCGCGAGCAGCTTACCGAGGTGGCCGAGCGTCACCCCGGCCGCGAAGCCGACGAGGAGCAGCACGACGTAGGCCGGGCCGGCCCGCCACGGATCGACGACGTCCACGAGGGCGAGCACGCCCAGCATCACGGCCTGCACGAGGAACAGGGCACCTGCGAGGAAGTGGACGAGCGGCCCCTCGACGCCCTTGGTGTGGAACTCGCGCCCGACGCGGGCGAGCAGCGCGACGAAGCGGGCGAGCACGACGGCCGCGATGGCGGCGCCCGCGAGGGCCAGCGGGACGACGTCGGCGGCGAGCCCGCCGAGCAGGAGCCAGAGCCCGGCGGCCAGGGCGAGCTCGTCGAGCGGGAGGCGGCGGGGTGGCTCGGCCGGAGCGAGCGCGAGCATCGGCCCGAGCGTCCTCCCGACCGTCACGATCAGGAGCACGAGCCAGCCCAGCACGGCCAGGTGCAGGTGGACGAGCAGGGCCCGCGGGAAGGCGATTCCGAGAAGGTCGGGGTTGCCGAAGAGCGCCGCGCCGGCGGCGAGCGCCAGCGCCGCGTGCATCGCCGAGAGGGCGACGCCGGCCCGGCTTGCGAGCAACGCGCGTCCGCGCGGGGCGCGAACGACGAGCCAGCCGACCTGGACGAGGACCAGCAGGAGCCCCGCCGAGAGAAGACCGGTGCCTGCCCGGAAGAGCGCGCCGGCGCCGCCGTAGGCGAGCTCGTGCGCGACGAGCGGCCCGCCGGCGGCAAGCAGCGGCAGCGCGACCAGGTGAAGCCGGCCCGGGGGCAGGCCGGTGCGGAGGAGGATCGGCAGGATGTGCAGCGCGGCGCCGGTGACGGCGACCGGCAGGAAGCCGAGGCCGACGAGGTGCGTCGCGAGGAGGACGTCGGGGGCAAGCGGCGAGCCGCGGCCGAGGTCGCCCGCTGCGGCGAGCCCGGCGCTCGCAGCGGCGAGCCACGCGATCGTGGCGAGACCGAGGTACGCGGCGACCACGGGCCGGCGGGCGGGGATTCCGACCCGCCGTCCGTCCGCCCGCTCGGTGCCCGCCGCTCTCATGGCCGCGGATTCTCGCAGCCAGGTGCGGCTTTCCCACGATGGCAGCGCCGGGCGGACGCGCAACCCTTGCAGGAGACAGGGAGGTGTGACATGCGCGCACATCCTGAGCCCCATCCGCATGCTCGGCTCTCGCTCCTGCCTGCGACGCCGCCCGGCCGGTGGTCGCTCTGGCTCGTTCTGGTCTTCTGGGTCTTCATCGGCCTGTCCTTCGCGCTCGTGGCGGCCGGGCAAGAGGGCGGCGACACGCTCTTCTCGAACCTCTGGCTCACGGTGCCGATGTTGATCGCGGGCACCGCCGGCGTCGCGGCAGGCGCGGCGGCCGGAGTCGCGATCTTCCGGCGAGGCGAGCGGTCGGTGGCCGTCTTCCTCACGCTGCTATGGGGCCTCGTCGTGACGCTCTTCGTGCTCGGGGAGCTCCCCGACCCGCACTGACGTCGCGGACGCGTGGGCCGGTCGCAACCGACGCTTAACGCGCCCTAACCCCGCCCTAACCCGGACGGGTCTATAACGAGTGGCGTGAAGGGCACGAGCACTCTCGGTCGCAGCGCGGGCCTCGTCGCCGCAGCCCTCCTCGGCGGCGTTGTCGCGATCTCGGGCGCAGCCCTCGTCGGCGACGTCGGCGGCGGCACGACGACGGTGATCCGCGAGTCGTCGCCGTCGCGCGCCGGCGCGACGACGACCTCGGTGGGCGAGAGCGGCACCCTCTCGATCAACGAGATCTACCGCCGCTCGGCTCCCGGCGTCGTCCAGATCACCTCGACGACGAAGGCGAGCACCGAAGTGGATCCCTTCTTCGGCACGCCGTTCTCGACCGGTCCGCAGCAGGCGCTCGGCTCCGGCTTCGTGATCGACAGGTCCGGGCACATCGTCACGAACTACCACGTGGTCGAAGGCGCCGACGACATCGAGGTCTCGTTCTCGAACAAGGACACGCTGAAGGCGCGCGTCGTTGGCTCGGACCCATCCACCGACCTCGCCGTCCTCCAGGTGGACACGAGCGCGCGCGCCCTCACGCCGCTGTCCCTCGGCGACTCCGACAAGGTGCAGGTCGGCGACGAGGTGGTTGCGATCGGCAACCCGTTCGGCCTCGACCGCACCGCCACGGCAGGCATCGTGAGCGCCCTGCAACGAGATGTCACGGCACCGAACGGCTACACGATCGACCACGTCATCCAGACGGACGCCCAGATCAACTCGGGCAACTCTGGCGGCCCGCTGCTGAGCGCGCGCGGCGAGGTGATCGGCGTCAACTCGCAGATCGCGACGGCCCAGGGCTCGACGGGCAACGTGGGCATCGGCTTCGCGATTCCCTCGAACACCGTCAAGAGCGTCGCCGCGCAGCTGATCAGGAGCGGCAAGGTCGAGCGTGCGTTTCTCGGTGTCGGCGTGCGCCCGATCGGGCCGGAGCTCGCGCGGACGTTCCGGCTGCCGGTGGACGCCGGGCTCCTCGTCGAGAAGGTCGTCTCCGGGAGTGGCGCGGCGAAGGCCGGACTGAAGGGCGGCGACACGAAGGTCGTCGTCGCCGGCGAGAGCTACACGCTGGGAGGCGACGTGATCGTCGCGGCGGACGGCAAGCGTCTGGCGACGCTCGAGGAGCTGCGCGGCTTCCTCGCGACACGCAAGCCGGGCGACACGACCTCCCTCGAGATCTACCGCGGCGAGAAGCGGCTGACGGTGAACGTGAAGCTCGGGCAGCAACCGGCTCCTTCCGAGGAGTAGGCCCGGAATCGCGCCAAGCCGCCGGTACTCGCGCCGGCGGAGGTGCCGAAGATGCACGCGACCCGGGGCCAGAGGGTGCTGACGCGCGGGCGGAAGCAGCCCTGGTCGGTTCTGCGGCTACGCTTATCTGTCTATGGAGAGCGGCGAGGGGCTGCGGCCCGGACGCGCGACCCTCGAGCTCGAGGACGCGCTCGAGCTGGAGGACGAGGAGCTGTGGACGGAGGGCGATTCCGGCGACCACTCGGGCTGGCATTGCGTCCGCACCGATCCGTTCCCGTGCCCCGGTGGGGGCTGCGCCTTCGTCGCCGACTTCATGACCGCGGCCCACCTCATCCTCGTGTGGGAAGAGCGCGACGACCCGAACCTCCTGTGGCATGCGCAGCGCGCGAAGGAGGTCGGCCGCAACCCGCGCATTGTCGGCTACGAGCCCGGGTTCGGGCCGAGCGCGTCCTACTACGCGTGGGAGGCCGCCGGCCGTCCCGTGCACGGCGTCCGCCGTTGAGCCATGGCTCGCGGGCATCCGGCTAGATGGCGCTCCGGGCCGAGACGATCCAGGTCACCGGCATCCGTTGCGAGCGGTGCGTGGCGAGGCTCGCCGCCGCCCTTCAGGGGCAGGACGGGCTGGAGGGCGCAAATGCGAACCTCATGGGTCAGGTGGTGCTCGCCTGGGACGACGAGAAGACATCGAAGAGCGCTCTGCTGGCGCTGCTGGCGAAGTCCGGCTTCCGCGAGGCAGCCTCGATCTGACGGGAATAGCGCCGCCGCGGTGCTCGTTGCAGTTGGCAGTAAGTCGTTGCTACGGTAGCCCTGTGGGTGAGGCCGAGGCAGAGGCGGGGCGTCGCGCCGCCACCGAGGCGCGCGACCGGATCCGTTTCGAAGAGGACGCTCTCGAGTTCGCCGATCAGGTCTACCGCGTCGCCCGCCGGCTCGTCAGCTCGCGGGAGGAGGCCGAGGATCTGGTGCAGGACACCTACGCGAGGGCATTCCGAAGCTGGCGCTCCTTCACGCCGGGCACGAACATGCGCGCCTGGCTGCTGCGGATCCTCACGAACCTCAACCTCGACCGCGGCCGCAAGGTGCAGCGCACGCCCGATCTGCAGCCACTCGAAGAAGGGGACTACTACCTCGCCAACAGGCTCGCCGCGAGTGAGGGTGAGCAGGAGCTCGAGCACGACCGGGTCGTCGAGCGGCTGTCCCAGGACGGGGTCGTGAACGCGCTCTCGGAGCTGCCGCACGACTTCCGCGACGTCGTCGTGCTCGTGGACATCGGTGAGTTCAGCTATGCCGATGCGGCGCAGATCCTCGACGTTCCGATCGGCACCGTGATGTCGCGGCTGCACCGCGGGCGCCGGATCCTCAAGCACAAGCTGGCGGAGGAGAGCCTCGGGTGAGCCCGGCCGATCCCTGCGAGAAGTGCGAGCAGATGCTCCAGCCGTTCCTCGATCGCGAGCTGAGCGCGGCGGAGGTCACCGAGGCCGAGGAGCACCTGAACGCGTGCGACTTCTGCCGCCGCCGCTATCGCTTCGAGGAGTCGCTGCGCCGCTACGTTCGGCTGACGGCGAGCGAGCGCATGCCCCCGGGCCTGCTCGACAAGATCAAGGAGCTGCGCGGCCAGCCCGAGGGCGTTTAGATGACTAGCCGGGACCGCGCTGCGGCCCCACGATCACGACGAGGCGCCGCGCGTTCGAGCCGCCGGGCAGGGGCTTCGCGACGACGCCGAGCTGGCGTGCGAGGCGGATTGCGATCAGCCTGCCGCCCTGCTCGTAGTAGACCGCCGTCTGCGGGTAGTCGAAGCGATCCGCCTTGCTCACGCGCTTGATCGTGTACGCCAGCGACTGGACCTCGCTCGCCACCTGCCGCGTCCAGTTGATGTCGCCGGCGCCGTTGAGGACGTCGACGGAGATCTCCCATGGCTTCGGCAGCGCCGCGGCCTGGGCGAGCACGGGATCCGGCTTCGCGGCCGCGCCGGTGACTGCGGGCAGAAGGACGAAGGCGGCGATCGCGGTCAGGAGCGCCGAGAGCGCGGCCACGACGACGAGCCGGGCGACAGGGTTGACGCCGAGCGGTCGGGGCGGCACGGGCAGCCCGGCGAGCTCGCGCGCCTCGCGCCCGTCCACGTCGAGCGCGCTCGCGAGCAGCAGGGTCGCGCAGAGGGCGTCGTCCGGCGACGGGAACCGGTAGACGCGGCCCTCCTCGAGCCAGGTCACCTGCTCCGGGGGGAGCCCCGAGCGGCGAGCGACCTCCTCGACGGTGAGCCGGCGCTTGATGCGCGCGGACGCGAGCGGCGAGTGCGCCCTGATCGGGACGATCGGTCGAACGAGCTCCATGGGAGCTATCTCGGTTCGCCGCCGCGATTCCTGAACCTTTGCGGCAGATCCTCGGGACGATCCACGTCCCCAGGCGCCCCGAGGTCGTCGCAGGGCACGAGCACGGGGTCGCGTGCCCGCATGCCCTCGTCCGGCACGTCGCCCCACGCGCTGCGCGCGAGCAGGAACGGGTGCCCGCGCACGCCGCCGTACGAGGCGGCGAGAAGGGTGCCCGCGCCGCCGCGCCACGCGCCGACGAGTCGTCCCACGGCCTCCGGGGCGAGGTCGGGGCCGTCTGCGAGCGCGACGACGGCGACCTCCGCTTCGGCCGGCAGCGCCGCGAGGCCGCAGCGCAGCGACGCGCCGGGCCCGCGCTCCCAGTCGGCGCAGCGCACGGCGCGGGCGTCCGTCGCCACGTCGTGGGCTCCGAGCACGACGACGATCTCGCCGACGGACGGCGCGGCGCGCAGGCGCGCAACGACCTCCTCCAGCAGCAGGCGCTGCTTCGGCGCGCCGTAGCGTGTCGAGGCGCCGGCGGCGAGGACGACGGCGGCGACCACCGCCTACGACTCGCCGACCGTGACCTTGTCGATCACGACCGGCTGGAGCGGCCGTTCCGTGGCCGGATCGCCGAGCTCCCCGATCGACTCGACGACATCGAGCCCGGCGGTGACCGCGCCGACGATCGCGTAGTCGGGCGGGAGCCCGACGTCCTCGCCGGTGACGACGAAGAACTGGCTGCCCGACGTGCCCGCCGGCTCGTCGGCCGTCTTCGCCATCGCGACGACGCCCTTGACGTAGCGCGCGTCCGACGGCGGCGCGTCCACCGTCTGGTAGCCGGGGCCGCCCTCGCCGCTCTGCGTCGGATCGCCGCCCTGGATGATGAAGCCCGGGACGATGCGGTGGAAGATCGTGCCGTCGAAGAAGCCGGCGCGGGCCAGCCCGACGAGCGAGGCGGTCGTCTTGGGGGCGAGCTTCGGGTCGAGCGTGACGGTGAAGCTGCCGCAGCTCGTGGCGAGGGTGAGGGTGTGCGTCTTCGCCGCGTCCAGAGTCGCAGCCGGCGCGCTCTGCCCACCGCCGGGCTTCGGCGCGGGCTGTTCGACGAGCGGGCAGCCCGAGGAGGCGGGAGGCACCTCGATCGTGGCGGCGGTCGTTGCCGTCTCGGCCGAGTCCCCGCCGCAGCCGGCGAAGAGAAGCGTGACCAGGGCGAGCGGCGCGAGCCTCGTTAGGAGCATCCGACCAGCCTCCTCCATTCGGCGGTGACGTTGGCGACGTAGGCGACCGTCTCGTCGTTCGGCGCGGCGCCCTTCTGCTCGACGGCGGTCGGCCCGGCGTTGTAGGCCGCGAGCGCGAGCTCGGCCGACTGGAAGCGGTCGAGCATCTGGCGCAGGTACCGCGCACCGGCGAGCACGTTCTCGCGCGTCTCGTATGGGTCGAGGTCGAGCTCCGCCGCCGTCGCGGGCAGCACCTGCAGGAGCCCATGCGCGCCGGCCGCCGAGCTCACGTCCGGCCTCAGCTGCGACTCCACCTTCGCGACGGCGACGAGCATGGCGAGCGGGACGCCGGCGTCGTTGGCGGCGTCGCGGAATGTGGCGGCGAAGCGCCGGGGGATCGGGCAGGGCTTCGAGGGCGCGACTTTCGCCGGGGCCGCCGCCGGTACCGGGTCGGGCCTGCCTGCCGGCGTGCCGCCCGCGAGGCCGACGACGGTGCCGCTCGCGGCCGCGACGAGCAGCAGGACAAGGATCCGGAGCCGCATCGGATGCGGATCGTACCGCCGTCAGGCGAGTGCATCGAGCGCGCGGCGGACGAGCGCCTGCGCGAGCTCGACCTTGTACGCCGTCCCGGGCAGCGGCGTCGAGGCGGTGAGCGCGTCGGGCGAGTCGAGCAGCCAGGGCACCGGCGCGGCGCCGGCGAGCGCGATCCGGGGGCCCTCGGGGAACCGGGCCGCGGCGACGCCCACGATCGCGAACGCGAAACGCCGCCGGTCCATCGCCTTCAGGTAGGTCGAGGATTCGGGTTGTGGCACCTCGAGCTCGAGCAGCAACTCGTCGGGCTCGAGCGTCGTCAGGCGCCGGTCCTCGTCGCTCGGCAGGCGGTAGAGCTCGGCGACGGGGAAGCGGCGGCGGTCGGTGACGACCGTGGCCCCCAGCGCGAGCAGAGCCGCCGCGGGGTCGGAGGGGTGGGCCGACGCGCAGTAGTCGTTGCCGAGGACCGCATGCTCCCGGTGCTCGCCCTCGCGCGCATGGCAGCGGTCGCCGCCGTGCAGAGCGCAGGGGAACTTCAGGCGCCAGTACCAGCAGCGCGTCGCCTGGAGGAGGTTGCCGCCGATCGTCCCCATCGCCCGGATCTGCGGCGAGGCGGCGAGGGCGCACGCCTCGCGCAGCGCCTGCGGCACCGCCTCGCTCGCCTCGAGCTCGGCGAGCGTCGCACCGGCGCCGATCCGGCCCGCCTCCACGCCGCGCGGCACGGCGTCGCGGATCCAGACGAGCGTCGAGCACGCGGCGAGGCCGTCGCGCAGCAGCGGCACGAGCTCGGTGCCGCCGGCGAGCGCCACCGCCCCGTCGCCGAGCGCGGCGACGGCCGCCTCGACCGACTCAGGCCGTTGGAGCTGCAACCCTCTCCCGCTCTCGCTCCCGCGCCTCGGCGAGGGCGCGCAGCAGCTCCGCGCGCGAGATCGGCAGCGAGTGGAGTTCGGCGCCCGTCGCGTCGCGGATGGCGCCGGCGATCGCCGCTGAGGTCGGGATGATCGGCGGCTCGCCGAGCCCCTTGGAGCCGAGATTCGTCAGATGCTCGTCGGGCAGGTCCACGAACTCGCAGACGATCTCGGGCACGTCGGCGATCGTCGGCAGCCGGTAGGCGTCGAGCGTCTGCGTTAGCACGGTCCCGCTCTCGCCGTCGAGCAGCCGCTCCTCGCAGAACGTGTGGCCGAGTGCCTGCACGACCCCGCCCTCGACCTGGCTGCGCGCCCCGAGCGGGTTCACGATCCGGCCGACGTCGTGGATCGCCGCGATCCGCTCGACGCGCACCTCGCCGGTCTCGACGTCCACGGCCACCTCGGCGACCTGGACGCCGAACGTGAGCACGCGCATCCCCGCCGGGTTCGGGCCCCGCGCGCCCCTGCCGAGGATCTGCATGTCGCCGAGCAGGCCCGCCAGCTCCTCGAGCGGCCACGAGCGGCCGTCGGCGTGGACGATCGAGCCGCCCGCGAGCGAGAGGGCGTCCTCCTCGACGCCGAAGCGCTGCGCCGCGATCTCGCAGAGCTGGCGGCGGGCGTCGGCCGCCGCCGCGCGCACCGCCGGGCCCATGGAGGGCAGGGTCGACGAGCCGGCCGAGATCGAGGCGAACGGCCCCTTCGCCGAGTCGCCGAGCTCGACCCGGACGTGCTCGAGCGGCAGCCCGAGCTCCTCGGCGGCGATCTGCGCCATCGCCGTGCGCGAGCCGGTGCCGATGTCCTGCATCGCCGTGACGACGACCGCGCGCGCGTCGGAGCCGAGCCGCAGCCAGGCGTAGGAGGGCGGGCCGCCGCCGCCGTACCAGATCTGGCTCGCGAGCCCGACCCCGCGCTTCCACGGCCCCTCCGAGCGGGCGCGCACCTCGTCGCGACGGGCCCAGTGGGGCTCGGCGCGCTCGTAGCACTCGCGCAGCCGCTTCGAGGAGAGGGGCAGGCCGCTGAGCAGATCGGCGTCCGCGTGGTTGCGCCGCCGGAGCTCGAGCGGGTCGATCTCCAGCTTGCGCGCGAGCTCGTTCAGCAGGCTCTCGAGCCCGAACGTGCCCTCGGTGAAGCCGGGCGCGCGGAACGCGGCCATCGGCGCGGTGTTCGTCTTCGCGCCGTACTCCACCGTCCTCACGTTCTCGCAGGCGTAGAGCATCTGCATCGGCCCCGCGGTCGGGGCGAGCCAGCCGTCCCAGCCGACGGTGTTGACGAACTCGCCCTCGAGCGCGACGAGCGTGCCGTCGGCGCGCGCCGCCGCGCGCACACGCTGGATCGTCGCGTTGCGGTTGCCGGTGGCGAGCAGCTCCTCGCGCCGGGTCAGCTCGCAGCGGACGGGTGCTCCAGTGCGGCGGGCGAGCTCGGCGGCGACGTAGGTGTGCGCGCCGGCACCGTTCTTCGAGCCGAAGCCGCCGCCCATGTACTCGCAGATCACGCGCACCCGGTCGGGCGGCAGGCCGAGCTTGCCGGCGATCTCGGCGCGGACGCCCCAGATGTACTGCGTCGAGGTGTGGACGACGAGCGTCTCCCCCTCCCAGTGGCAGACCGACTGGTGCGTCTCCATCGAGCTGTGCAGCACGGTCTGCGTTCGGTACTCGGCCTCGACGACGACGTCGGCGGCCTCGAACGCTGCGTCCACGTCGCCGCGCGCGTAGCGGCGCGGCTCGCCGACGAACTGCCCGCGGCGGACGGCCTCCTCCGGGTCGAGCACGGGCTCGAGCACCTCCCATTCGACCTCGATCGCGGCGAGCGCCGCGGCGGCCTGCCCGTAGCGGTCGGCGGCGACCGCCGCCACCGGCGCGCCGTGGTAGCCGGGCTCGCCGGTGAGGGAGTCGAGCTCCTCGAACGAGAGCGCCGCGCGCACGCCGGGCAGCGCGAGCGCCGGCGCGAGGTCGATCCTCTTCACGCGCGCGTAGGCGTAGGGGCTTCGCAGCACGGCCACGTGCAGCATCCCGGGCAGGCGCACGTCGGCCGTGTAGGTCGCCTCGCCGCAGGCGCGCTCGAGGCCGTCCACCTTCGCCGCGGGCCGGCCGACGACCGAGAGCGGCCCGGCGGGCCACTGGGCGAGCGGGTCCTCCTCGACGACGACCCAGACGTCCTCGTAGCGGCCCTCGATCTCCTTCTCGGTGCGGATCAGCCTCGCCACGTCCGGATCGCCTCCTCGATTCGCGGGTACGCGCCGCAGCGGCAGAGGTTGCCGGCCATCGCATGCCGGATCTCCTCGGTCGTCGGCTCGGGAGAGCGGGCGACGAGCGCCGCGGCCGAGACGATCTGGCCGGGCGTGCAGAAGCCGCACTGGAGCGCGTCGGCACGCACGAACGACGCGACGAGCGGGTGGTCGCGCAGGCCCTCGATCGTCGTCACCTCGCCCTCGACGGTGTGCACGAGCGTGATGCACGAGAGCACGGGCACGCCGTCGAGGGCGACGGTGCACGCGCCGCAGTGGCCCTCGCCGCAGGCCTGCTTCGTGCCCGTGAGGCCGAGGTCGTCCCGCAGGACGGCAAGCAGCGAGCGGCCGACGGGAGCGTCCACGTCGTAGGCCTGCCCGTTCACGCGCAGGCTAGGCAGGCGTCGTCACCGCCAGGATGTCGGCGAGCTGGACGAGCCGGATCGCCGTGCGCGCCGCGAAGATCCGCTCGCGCTCGTCCTCGAGCTCGGGCAGGGCCTTCCAGAGCTCGCGCCCCCGCTCCAGCAGCTCGCGGATCTGCTCCGTCTCGTCGCGGTGGCCGTTGCGCTCGTGCGTTGCGTTGAGGGCGAGGCCGAGCGGGCCCCACGCGTCGGGCTGGTGCAGCCACAGGAGCGGCGTCGCCATCGAGAGGTACTGGTGGATGCGCGCCAACGCCATCGGCAGCGAGAACGTGTCGCCGCCCGTCGGCGCCGACAGCGGCAGGGGCGGCTCGCCCGCGGCGATGCGGCGCGCGCTCTCGCCGAGCAGCGCCCGCAGCTGCGCGTCGTCCAGCCCGGCGAGCCGCGCCGTGCGCAGCGCGAGCAGCAGCGACCCCGGCTGGCGGCCGTAGGGGTAGTCGGAGGCGTAGACGATCTGCTCGGGCGCGACCTGGCGGTAGAGGTCGAGCAGGTCGAGCCCGCTCCACACCGACGAGTCGAAGAAGACGCCGGGGACACCGCCGAAGTGGCCGGCGAGCCCCGCCATGTCGGCGATGCCGGCGTGGGCGACGATCAGCGTCACGCCCGCGTAGCGCCCGACGAGCGCGGCGAGGGCGTCGGCAATCGGCGGCAGGCCCCGGCCGCCGTGGACGAGGATCGGCACGCGCCGCTCGAGCGCGAGCTCGAACACCGGCGCCAGCCGTGCGTCGTCGAAGAGGAACGCCTGTGCCCGCGGGTGCAGCTTGATGCCGCGCGCGCCGAGGTCGAGGCAGCGCACGGCCTCCTCCACGGGGCTCTCCGCGAGGTCGAGCCGGACGAAGGGGATGAGGGCGCCTTCCGAGCGGCGCGCGAACGCGAGCGTGCGGTCGTTGGCAGCGCGGAAGGCGGGGTGCCGGTCGGGCTCGTCGAGGCAGAACATGAACGAGCCCGTGATCCCGAAGCGGCGCTGGGTCGCGAGCAGCTCGTCCAGCTCGCCGACCATGCCGTCGATGTCGTGACCGAGGTGGACGTGCGCGTCGAAGAGCTCGGCGCCGGGCGGCAGCTCCGCGGCGACGACAGCGGTGTACGACTCGACGAGCTGCTGCGCTCGCTGCAGGCCCTCCACGCTCAGCAGTCTAGCCCCGGAGGCTCTCTGTCTTCGCGCGCAGGTACGCCAGGTACGGCTGGGGATCGAGCTCCTGCGACCCGATCGCGCGCTCGAGCGTCTCCGCCGGCGTGAACTTGCGCCCGTGCCGGTAGATCCGCTCGCGCAGCCACTCGCCGAGGCCCCGCAGCTCGCCCGCCTCGAGCTGCGCGTCGAGGTCCGGCAGCTCCCGCCGCACGTGCTCCCAGATCTGGAGCGAGATGATGTTGCCGAGCGCGTAGGTGGGGAAGTAGCCGATCCCGCCCGCCGACCAGTGGACGTCCTGGAGCACGCCGTCGGCGTCGCTGCTCACCTCGACGCCGAGGAACTCGCGCATCCGCTCGTTCCAGGCCTCCGGCAGGTCCTCGGGCGCGAGCGTGCCGGCAACGAGCTCCTGCTCGAGCTCGAAGCGGAGGATGATGTGGAGGCTGTAGGTCGTCTCGTCGGCGTCCACCCGGATCAGCCCCGGCTCGGCACGGTTGATCGCGCGCCAGAAGGCGTCCAGCTCGACGCCGCCGAGCTGCTCCGGGAAGAGCTCCCGCAGCCGCGGGTAGAAGCAGCGCCAGAACGGCAGGCTGCGGCCGACGAGGTTCTCCCACGTGCGGCTCTGCGACTCGTTCAGGCCGAGCGACGGTGCGTGGGCGAGCGGGCTGCGCTGGAGGGAGGCGGCGATCCCGTGCGCGTAGAGGCCGTGACCCGCCTCGTGCAGCGTCGACCAGACCGACTCGAGGTCGTCGCCGCGGTAGCGGGTCGTCAGGCGCACGTCGCGGGTGCCGAAGGGGACGCAGAACGGGTGGGGCGTGG
>Ga0082335_1004257_pt1 | contig 21889 bp, 26 predicted proteins | sample Subgrocontami58m_FD_72375 | JGI IMG/M metagenome (GOLD analysis project Ga0082335, IMG submission 72375) | Subsurface groundwater microbial communities from S. Glens Falls, New York, USA - GMW37 contaminated, 5.8 m (SPADES assembly) (version 2) ...
ATCTTTCACACCTACATGAATATCCCATGGTCTAATAACTAAGCTCGGAACAGTAGTTAAGGCTGAATTCCAATCTGATTTGGTAAGAGCTTTTCTTGATAAATAAAGGGAATAGATTGCTACAATACCAATTACTATTTCTGCTACTTGTGAAAGTTTCTCAACGTTTATTTCTGGCATAAAACACATTTTACATTTGGATACGCTGCCAATCTTTGATTGCTAGCTGAAATCTTTGAATCTCATCATCATCTAACTCGCAGCTATGAGCAATAGGATTTCTCATTCTATTGAGCAAAAGAAGTGCTGCTACTGCTGATTTCTGGCTTCTTAAGGTGTCTGAGAAATCAACCCAATTTGATTCAATTATCTTTATTAAGTCTCCAAAATTAGTGTAGTAAATAGGCTCTTCAGAACGAATTGCATTTGGGGTGTTTTGCTCATCTTTTCTAAGTTTCTCAACTTCTGCTTTTACATCTACTGGGACTTTTTGACCCCACCAAGTGGCTCCATATTTTTCCTCTAATCTGCCTGTAATCAAATTCCTTACAGAGTTTTCAATACAATAATAGAGGTAGTAAAAAGCACTCATTTTTCTTGCTTGATTCCTTATATCTTCCTCAAACAATTCAACATCAACAATTTCTTTTTGTTCAATCGTCTGAGAGTGTTTAATATCTAACCCAGAAGCTTCAAGTTTAAGTAAGTCTGCTTCTACTTGGAAGTTTTGCATACCAAACACTTTTAGTTGATGTAGGAAGTCTTTGTTTTTAGCCATGTTATTTGTCCAACAAGTTTTCCCTTAAACTCTTGAATATGGCATTGAAAACTTCAATTTCTGTGGTTGGGGGTAGATTTAGGTTGATGGTGTAAGACAAGCCAAAATTGCCTTGGTTAATTGTTTCTTGGAACTTGTTATTCTCGGGCTTTTTATTGGAGTCTTTATCCTCCTCCATCTTTGGAGGAAGAACTTTTGTTGGAGTATCGCTAAAATCAGCTAGTTTTACTAACTCTAAAAATGTGCTGGCGACTGCTGGCACAGCTTGGTCTGTTTTTGAAGCTCCAGTTAATGTGACCAGCTTATTTTCAATCTCTTTTTTGTCTAAGGTGTGCAGAAACTCACTTGATTGATATAAATCGCCATAAGCTTTTCTTATTTTTTCTGCCAAAATATGGCTTTTCCCTTGCTCTCCTCTGTACTCCCTGTAAGCAGTGGTGGGAGAACCTGCGGCGTCAAGAAAATCAATGCGTTTAAGAAGAGGAATTAAAGCTCTGTGACTGGAAGATTTTAAACCCAGCATAGAACCTAGATAGTCATTTGTAAATTTGGTTGGCACTGAAGCTTCTCTAATTTTAGAGAATAAGATAGGAATGCTGTTGAAGGCGTTAATGTAGGGAGGGAACTTTTTCTCTGCCATAAAATTGTAGTTAATTTATTGCTAAAAGGAACTTGTGTCAGACATGTCAATTAAACCACTAGATTATATACCGTGTGTGTCAGGACTTGCAATCTTTACTTCCTTTAGAACCCTCAAAACGACACTTTTGGTCTGTCTACACAGCCACAATAATTTGCTCGCCGTCGCTCGCAAATTTTCCAGCCCCAGACTCAGTCGTTTTTCTTGTTAGAAAAACATGCTTCCGTCTTCACATTTCGCTCGCACACGAAGCAGATCATGTGCTGTTCGCTCGTGTGACCCTACGGAGAGTCGAACTCCGCTTCCATCCTTGAGAAGGATGTGTCCTAGCCGATAGACGATAGGGCCCCGATTTTGTTAAACGAAGTTGTTACAAAATCGCGGGTCCTCGACCTGACTAAAGTCAAGGTCGGGACCCCGCTGTGATGTTATTACTTATTTAACAATCTTTCAATAGCAACTCTCTTCTTCCAACTTTTTATTTTTCGCTGGGAAAATCTTTAATTTCCAAACACTTCCTGTAACTTTGCTCTTGTTTTAGGACCCATCAGACCATACCCAGGTTCACCCTCAGAGACAATGAAATACTTTACTTGAAATTTTTGGACAGCACTTAATGTTAACGGCCCAAAGTACCCAGTCACAAGACCTTCAGGATATATACTCTTATCTTGTGCAAACCATCGTTGCATTTGTGACACATCATCACCTCTGGCTCCCCGTTGGAGATTTCTTCTTATAGATACAACCGATACGATTGACGGTACCGTGCCAAGTTGTTTTACCGAAGTATTTAAACATTTTTGTTGATAATATTGTTGTTGACCAACGGTTTGATCAGAGTATTGGTTCATAACTTCCTGTGCCAATTTACAATTACCCATCTCAATGAGATTGCGCACTCGATTGCCAGCACTCGTACCACCAACACGAGGGGGATTGGTCACACTTGTGGCATAAGTGAATGTTGTTCCTGCACTCGAAGCAGTACAAGTTATTGCCGTGTCGTTTTCAGTACAGCTTACCGCACTATTTCCATCAACAAGAACCTGAAGCGCTTCTACCACATTTTGCGTTAAATCATTAGACGTTTGTGTGTAGTTATAATTAGTGCCATTGATTGTAATCGTGTATGTCCATCCGCTTACAAGGTTCAGTGGAGTAAATACTACCGTCTGCGCCACTGCAGATCTGTTTGTAGCGCTTGAGGTCTGTGTAAAGCCGGTTCCTGCAACTTTCGCAGTGAGGATGACAGTATTGGTGCTTGCAGTAGATGTAAATGCTTGTCCTGCATATCCACTCGACGCTTGAATGGCCGCGTTGAGACCAGTTGCAATATTTGCCGTCGTCGTATCAGAAGATAAAACAGTATAAGTAACTGCACCGACAGTCGGAAGAGTCGCTGTAAAGACATCGCCGGTGTCAACAGTCCCTGCAATCGTAATTGTATTTACTTGAACAACTGGGATAACACCGGCCGTATTAACGGTCGTGAGGGTAAAATCGGTACCGGCCGAAAGTGAGGCGGTAATCACTGTTGCGGATGTTTCAGTGCTGGTTGTTGTGAAGCTCGCTGTTGCACCGCTACCACCAATCGTAAGGGCACCATGGCCAGCGTCGGAGAGGTTGGTGATCGTGCGGATACGCGAGGCAATAGCAGAAGTGGTTGTATCAGTTGACGTAGCAATAGCGGCAGTATTGTTAGCACAATCAGTATCGGATGCAGGAGCGTTGGCGATGGTTATCACGCAGGTGCCGATGGTGAGAGTTATGGGAACTGCTGGCACAGCAGTCACTGTAATAGTGCGCGTTGCTTTGACTTCCACAACATTGGCGGTAGTCGCTGAAGTTGTGTCAGTTTGGTCGTCAGTGCCGGCGGCCACATTCGCAACTGTTTCAGAAGTAGATATTGATGGATTTGCTGCAAAACTTATTGCTGGAGATATAAAAAGACTTAACAATAATAGAACAGAAAGTATTTCAAAATCGATTTTTATTTTCATATCTGTGATTTTACCCCTTTTTCGCACAAATAACAATGAGATGTGGTGTGAATAACATTTATATATTTAACTTGTCAAGAAACACAAACTACACCTCCATATTAAGCCTTTTTCAATTATTTCCTCCCTCGCCACTCCTTGTCTTGTCTCACTAAAAGTTTTTCTTTATCTTCGGGATGTGCCATTATTTTCTCCACCACTCTCTCCATACGAATACCACTTTGCGAACCCTTCACGAGAACTACATCACCCTTTTCAATTCTGTTATACATAAATTCACCGGCCTTCTTCGAATCACTAAATTGAAATATATTTCCCTCCTCCATACCCGCACTCTGCGCTCCTTCAGCAAAATATCTCGCTCGCACACCTACGGTCACAAGTATGTCCGCTATCTCCCCCGCTTTCGCTCCGGCCTTCTTGTGTTCTTCAACAGAATATTTCCCAAGCTCGAGCATGTCTCCCAACACTGCAATTTTCCTACCGGTATTTTTTAAATCTTTTAATGTATTCAGGGCTTCGGACAAAGCAATGGGCGAAGAATTATAAGAATCGTCGATCACAACGCTTCCCTTCTCGCCCTCGATAAGTCTCATCCTGCCGGGCGTCGGTTCGTGGTATTTGAAGTTTTTTATCGCGACGGATAGTGGCTCTCCTAGGGCCTTACAAACGGCCAGGGCAGATAGTATGTGGTAAACATGATGTTTACCCACTGTCCCTTCAAGGTAGATAGGCAGAGCCTCATCGCCTCCCAAAACTACAAAGGAGGCTCCTAGGGGAAGGTTGTTTTCATCATAAATAACTTCATAATTTTGAGCCGAGACGTCGGCGCTGGAAGATTCACCGAACAAGACAACTTTTTCTTTCGTAAGTTCTCTGAAGGCCATTACGTCCGAATCATCTGCATTGAGAATGAGTGTTCCTCCCGGTTTGAGAACTTTCACCAGATTGCCTTTCTCTTTAAAAATTTCCTCGGGTGAAGAGAAAAATTCTACGTGCACCGGCACTTTAGAAAGTTTCGTGACTACTACTATATCCGGCTTGAGCCACCTGGAAACTTTTTCTATGTCCCCCGGAGTATCTGCCCCAACCTCAAGGACTAACCATTCTGGATAATAGTGAGGAAGAAGGATGAGCACCAATCCGTTTATAAGATTCTTTAACCAAAGAAGAAAGTTTGAACCGGCATTTGGAATATTTAATATGCTGAGTGGAATGCCAATGTCGCTGTTCTGGCTCTTCTGGCTCTTGCGGCAATTATAAAAACGAGAGAGAGCGGTATAAGTTGCATCCTTAGTGGAAGTCTTCCCCACCGAACCGGTGATGGCCACAATCTTTGGTTTGTATTTGCGAAGTACCGCTTGAGCCTCCTTCTCTAGAAGCAAGATGACTGTGCGCTTTAAAGTTTTTTTTATCATAATGCGTGGGCAGTGGATGGTGGTGGAAACTCTCTGTCTGGAGAAATATTGTAATAGTTTATCAGAAATTTTGTCATTTCAATAAAGGTATCTGTGAGGGTTTCCGAAGCATACTGCACATCTTTCGGATAATAAGTGTAGAGGAAAACAAGGAAGCGCGGATTATACGCTGGGAAATATCCGAAGAATGAGTGAAGATATCTGTCTGTATAATAACCGCCGGCAGGATTCGCGATTTGAGCCGTCCCAGTCTTCGCGGCCACACTATAGTTTGAGAGGCGTGCCGTACCACCCTTCAGGGCATTATCAACCACCCCTGTGAGCATGCGTGAAATTTGCTCAGAAGTTTCGGGCTTCAACACTTGCATACCCTTTTCTAAACTTATGGTTTTCTTGCCTCCGATTTTATAATCAATTTCTTTCACCAAATGTGGAGTGACGAGGTACCCGCCGTTAGCCAGGACCGAAAGAGCCCGCACGGTTTGAATTGGGGTCATGGCTATGCCCTGACCGAAGCTAGCCTGAGCATGTTCGAGATCACGAGGACTGTTCAAGTTAGAGACGAGCGAATTCCCTTCGTTCGGCAAATCAATACCAGTGGTACTCCCTAAACCGTAGTTAAACATATAGTTTGAAAAGACATCATTACCCATACGTTTGACCACAAAGGCCGCGCCAGTGTTCAGAGATTTGTCTAGAATTATTTGCATTTTGAGACTGTTACCGTGGGATTTACCATCATAGTTACAAAAAGTTTTCTTGTTCAAAGTCTCACATCCAGGATCATTGTAAGTTGTCTCTGGAGTAACAGCCCCAGAATCAAGACCGGCCGCCATGGTTAAAGCCTTGATGATTGACCCCATCTCATAGCGATCTTCTACGAATTTATTGCTGAAAATAGAAACCTTTTTCTCTTTGTCCAAATGATTCGGGTCAAAGGATGGATAGAGGGCCATCGCATAAATTTCTCCAGTTTTCGGATCAATAATTATCCCACCGGTAAATTCTGAACTATATTGGCTTGTCACTTTCGCTAGCTTCTCTTCCAAAAAAGATTGTACCGACGGTTCGATCGTAGTCACAATATTTCCTTCGAGGCTATCCTCAGAGGAAACACTCTTTTGAATATTAGAAAAAATTTCTGCAAAGAAGTTTACGAAGGCATTATCACCCGAACGAGCGAGAGTTGGTTCATAGAAACGTTCGAGGCCATAGCGTCCGGCCAGAGTGTCTCCCTTGAATCCTATAAGACCAAGAGCGTGGGCTGCCATACTGCCCCCCGGATAAATTCTCCATTTCTGGGTATAGAGAGAAACCCCGGGGATCTTTAAACTTTTTATTTTGTCTGCGACGTCGATGGGCAAACGGTTAGCGATTTCTTCGTAGGGGTCCTTCGTCTTCTCTGCCTTGGTCAGAAATTCTGTTTTATCGAGTGGTAGTACTGCGTTTAATTTCTCATAAACATCTAGAACATTTATATTTTTGGAAAGAATTTCAGGATTGATGGCTAGAATGTAACCACTTTTGAGTGTCGCAGCCGGGACCTTGTTCCCACTCTTGTTTAGAAAAAAGATAGAACCTCGGTCGAAGTAATTCGCTCCGGCCACATACTGCCGTTCAGCCTTCTGCTTGAAAGTATCTCCTTGCACGATCTGCACATAATACAATTTAGCCCCGAGAATCAGGGCGAAAAATATAACCGCAAAGGAAAGGAAGCGCAGCCGCTTGGAAGCATCTCTCATAACCTCTATTATCTATTAAAAGTAAGCACTCGAGAAGCGGATTGAGAAATATAAGTTGGAGATTTAACCTCCTTAAAACCTCGTGAATAAGCCAAGTCCAAAGAAACTTTGTTTTTCATTGCAATATAAGAAAATTCCAAATCACCAATGAGAGCCGCACGGTTCGCCTCTTCTACTTCAAGAGTTTGCCTCGCCACAGTGTTCCTCACTGTGAAGTTTACAGCCACGACATAAACTACTAAACAAAGACAAGAAACAATTATCAAACTCCAGAAAATTCTGGCTCTATCTTCGTATGAAAGTGTTTTTGTTTTAAGGTTCATATCTTTTCGATAACACGGAGTTTCGCACTTCGGGAACGTGGATTCTCCTTCATCTCTTCGTCTGTAGCTTGAATGGGTTTTTTATTCAAGGCCTTGCCTCGGCCGACCTTCGTCATATCTCTAATGAAATTCTTCACAATCCTGTCTTCCAGGCTATGAAAGGAGATAATAACCAAGCGACCTTTCGGATTGAGTAGTTCGAAACCTTTCTCCAAACCTTCTCCTAGGGCTGTGAGCTCCTCGTTCACGGCAATCCGTAGAGCTTGGAAAGTTTTCGTGGCTGGATGGATCCGCCCTCGGTGATAAGCGGACGGAGTAGCCGACTTGATCGCCTCGACGAGTTCGAATGTGGTCTCGAAAGGTTTGATCTCTCGACGGGCCACTATTTCCCTTGCGATTCTTCGAGAGAACTTTTCCTCTCCGAAACCTCGCAAGATTAATTCGAGAGCTCCTTCATCCCAAGTGTTCAAAATAACTTTCGCGGTGAGACTGTTCTCTCCGGGGACTGACTCCATAGTCATGAGCAAGGGTTCGTCTTTTAGAAAACTAAATCCCCTACCCGATTCTTCGATTTGGTTTGATGAGATACCTAGATCAAGAAGTATCGCATCCACTTTAGAAATACCTAAGCCGGAGAGAACCCGGTCAATATTTCTGAAGCTTTCATTTCGAAGGAAAACATTTGGAGCGTTGAGAATTTCTCCGGTGCGGACTATCGCTTCCTTGTCACGATCGAGACCAATGATCTCGACCGCATCTCCGAAGCACCTGAGTACTTCCGCGCTGTGTCCTCCAGAGCCCAATGTCCCATCCACGAAGATTTGACCTTCATGGAGGTTCAGAGCTTCTACAGATTCTTTTAAAAGAACGGGAACGTGTTTGGTCATTTAATTCCTACACTACTCATCTTCTCTGCCAAGAGACTTGAATTAGATTCGATGAGTTTTTTATAAGCCTGCCAGCGTTTGTCATTCCAGATCTCGATACGATCATGTACTCCAGTGAAAACAATCGGATTTTTCAAATCAGCGAACTCTCGAAGAAATTCTGGGATGAGAATCCTTCCGGCGCTGTCTATTTCAATCTCCGATGCTCCACTAAAAAGAAATCTGGTGTACTGTGTGTCGCGATGGATGTGACCTTGCTCGGCAGTCTCCTTGGAGATAGCCAACCACGTTTTGTGGGGGTAGAGAAAAAGACAATTATCTAATCCGCGAGTCACTACAATCTTATGACCAAGCTCCTTGCGATATTTGGCTGGCAAGGAGATGCGATTCTTGTCATCTGATGTGTGTGTGTATTCGCCGATAAACATGTTTTTGCTTTTTACCACTTTATCCCACCTGGATATATCTTATCCCACTAGTCTCCACAATACTATCAAAGTTATCCACTTTTTCTCTTGTCATCCCCCCGTATTTGTATTGGAATATTGAATATGAAAAAGCGCCCCAAGCTCGTGAGAGCAAGGGGCGCCAGAACAACTTCAGATCCATTCCTTGAGTGGAACTCGGTTCTTGATCCGAACCAACACGAGCGGAGTCATGATTGACCATGACCCCACAAACATGTAGACAGGAAGGATCATGTTCGAGAAGCTCGTATCGGGAACTGCAAGCAGGCCGAGAGAGTATCCGATTCCAAAAAAGCCCCAAGCGAATGGTCGATCCACCATTGGATTCGACCAAACAAGAGCAATCGTAGGAATCGCTGCGCAAGCGTCAGCAAAGATGGAAAGGTAGAGTGCGTACTGAGCCAACTGCTTGTCAGTACGAACCACCAACCACATGCTTAGCGCCACGACACAGAGGATAACGCATGCCCAATCGAGCCGGCTGAGTTTCCTTCGCTCGCCCCTCTTCGCAATCGCGATGGCAGTGATGATGATCGGATTCGTAAACCCGAACACCGCCGGCCAAACATTCGACTCCGCACCCGAACTCTTGTAGGTGAGAAGCAATGAGAGACCGATGACAGACCACAGTGACCAACTTGTGATCTCTGGGTCGTTCCTGCCCTTGAGCAAGCCATACACGTACGGCACGGCACTCAGGATGACCAGTGCTCCTGAGATTTGGCCAATCAGCTCTTTGTCCAAGGAGCACCTCGTAGTAGAAGTTGCCTAAAAGATCAGCTTACCTCCATCCTATCACGTTTGTATTAAAAAGTCAAGCATTAAATTTAGTATAAAAAGCGCGCATCAGGAGAGATGCGCACCAGGAGAAAGCACATATCCGCACTCCTGACATACCCGCCTCGACATCGGAGGAATGTAGAGGCTGGGATACGGATTGTCGAAATTCCACACAGCTGCTTGAATCGCCTCGGAGAACAGTCCTTCATCAAATTGCCCACATCCCGGGCAACAAGAGAAAGAGCGAACAACTGCGACGACCAGAGCTGAAAATGCCAACAGAAACAGCAGAATGATTACAACCCCAAGAATGTTAGACATTCAGCCCTCCGGTTGGAGAAACTTCATTTTCTATTTGCATACTACCACAAAAACCAATTACTTCAAGAGTTACGAGTTTCTATATTAATTCTTCGGACGGATGGTTGGGAAGAAAATTATTTCTTTGATATTTTTTGTATTGGTGAGAAGCATCACGAGGCGGTCAATGCCGATGCCGACTCCGCCGGCCGGAGGCATACCGTATTCCATAGCTTCAAGGAAATCTTCGTCCAGTCGTTGAGCATCCTTTTCCCCCTTCTCAAGCACTTTCTCTTGTCCTTCAAACCTGGCTCTCTGATCAAGCGGATCGTTCAATTCTGAAAAGGCCTTCACCAGTTCAATACCCCCAGCATAAAATTGAAACGCATCCACGAGCCTTGGATTGTCTTCTTTCTTCTTTGTGAGAGGCAGGTAATCAATCGGATAATCAACGAGGAAAGTGGGCTCCCAAAGATTCGGTCTCACCGCTTTCTTAAATATTCCATCAATGATTTTTACCGAACTATCCGCAGGATTTACCTTCGCCCCCACCCTCTCGGCTTCCTCCAATAATTCTGCATGCGGAGTATTCAATGGATCTTTCAACTTTGTAAATTCAGAAACAGCGTCGGCATATTTCTTGACCACGAATTTTTTATTAAAATCAATTTCTTTGTCTTCGAAAGTAATCACTCCGTTGTCGCTCACAATTTTGGACAAAGATTTCATCATTTCCTCTACGAAGGCCCTCTGTTTCTCTGCATCCGAGTAGGCCTCGTAATATTCAAGCATAGTGAACTCTGGCCAGTGGGTCATATCAATCCCTTCATTTCTAAAGTCCTTGGAGATTTCATAAACCTTTGGGAAGCCACCTACAAGGAGACGTTTCAAATATAATTCATCTGAAATGCGCAGGAAGAGGTTGAGGTCCAAGGCGTTGTGGTGCGTATTGAAAGGTTCAGCTGTGGCTCCACCGTATTGAGGCTGAAGAACCGGTGTTTCTGCTTCTAAATAACCTTCCTTGTCCAAGAAAGCCCGGATGGCTGAGACAACCTTTGAACGAACAATAAATCTCTCCTTCACTTCTGGGTTAGATACGAGGTCCAAATAGCGCTTGCGGAAACGTTCTTCTACATCCGAAAGTCCGTGCCACTTCTCTGGGAGTGGGCGTAGGGATTTCGCAAGCATCCTCACTTCTTCAACTAGGATTGTCTTTTCTTCCTTCTTGGTTAGAAAGAGCGTGCCCTTCACTTCTACGAAATCTCCAATGTCGAAAGCTTGTTCAAATAATTCAAAATTTTCTACAGAAACGGGTTCACCCGATTTGAGCAGGGCTTGGAATTTACCGGTTCCATCATTGAAATGAAAGAAAACAATTTTGCCCTGCGCACGGATAGAAATGATCCTACCCACCATATAAACAGATTTCTCTGATTTGGATACTTCGTCGAACTTCTCCACCGCTTCCGCGCAAGTATAGTCCTGATGTGATTCTATCGGATACGGATTAATACCCTTCGAGACTAGAAGGTTTAGTTTGGCTAAACGGGTTGCTCTGATTTCATCTATAGAAGCCATAATGTTAGGTTCTAGGTGCTTGCTTCTAGGTGCTAGCTGTTAATACTTAATTTTTTAATCATGCCCATAGTCATTCTGGAAACTTCACTTAATAGTATATCAACTTCTTCAAAAGAATACCCTCGGGTCATGGGCAGACTCTTTGCTATTTCGATTTGCGTTTCCAGTTCTGAAGCCGAACCAAGAGCAATTCTCAGGAACTGAATAAAATCTTTTTTCGTGCCTCGACTTCGACCTTCTGCAATATTAGAAGGAATGGAAACCGCAGCTCGTCTCATTTGAGAAGTAATCCCATATATCTCTTCGCGGGGAAACTTGCTCGTAAGTAAATAAATCTGTTTAGACAGTTCTATTCCTTTTTGCCAAACAATTAAATCTTTGTGTGAATTAATGGTCATAACTAGAAGCTAGCCCCAAGAAGCTAGAAGCTGTTACTTAATATCAATTACCTTGTAGGTCATAGTGCCCGAAGGAGTTTTGAAAGAAAAGCTTTCCCCCTTCTTCTTCCCCACCACCGCCTGTCCCAAAGGAGAGCGCACAGAAATTTTGCCCGAGCTGGCATCGGCCTCTTCTGAACCTACTATAGTGTAGTTTTTATCATCGCTCTGTCCTTCTCGAGTGAGAACAATAGACGAACCGACTGACACTGCTCCATTCATATCGTGTTCAGAAACAATCACCGCATTTTTTAGAAGAGCTTTCAAGTGACGAATACGATCTTCTACACGAGCCTGAAGGTCTCGGGCTTCATGGTATTCAGCGTTCTCGGAGAGATCTCCCAGAGACTTCGCATATTCAAGAGCTTCCGCAATTTCCTTGCGCTTTTTGGTTTCTAAAATTTCGAGCTCTTGCTCGAATTCTTTATATTTCTCTTTGGTTAAGTATTCGTGTTCCTGATTCATGACATTTCTGGCCCGACAATTTAATCGAAGCATCATACCCCAAACCTTAATTTTTATCAACCACTAACCCTGTCTAGAACTATTTTAAATATTCTGGTGTATTTATAATCATCCAATTGATGACTCTCTGCATCACATATGTGGCACCCACGATGTTTGCAACGGGCCCTCTTTCCATAACTACAGCGAAGGCGTAGCGAGGCTGTTCATAAGGGAAAAACCCTGTATTCCATGAATTAACCTGTTGTTTAGAAACTCCCAATTCGGCTGTACCGGTCTTGCTGGCCACTGCAACTGCAGGAGTATAAAGAGCGCTCACAATGCCAGAGGTCACACCTTGCCTCATCCCCTCTCGCACCACTTTCCAATCTTCTTCGGGCAAATTAATTGTTCTAAAAATATTATTTTTTGTTCCACCTAAAATAACTGACGGGACAAGGAGCCTGCCTCCGTTGGCTATAGCTGCCGTCCACCTTACAGCATCGATAGGGGTGATTTGAGTACCGTACTGCCCGATCGCTGTGATATAAGTATCTCCGAGTCTCCAATCATCACCATTAAAATTTAATTTCTTCCATTCTGGTGTAGCGATAAATCCCACACTCTCTGAAGGCAAATCAATACCCGTTTTTTCTGCCAGACCAAAAAGAGTGAAATACTTATCGATGTTACTGATACCCAAACCTTTTTGATCCCCGAAACCTCCGCCCACTTCATAGAAATAAACGTCCGAAGAAACAGCCAAGGCGTCCCTCATATCAACCCAACCATGAGCTTTCCAGTCTTTAAAAACTGAGGGCTTACTCTTGTCATAAGGATTGGGCACAGTAAGCGCACCTGTGCTTAAAATTTTCTTTTCTGGATTGATAACCCCCTCGCTCAAGGCCCCAAGAGCTACTATCGGCTTAACTATAGAACCCGGAGTATATAAACCGCTCACCACTCTGTTTAAAAATGGCTTTTTTTCGGAAGTAAAAAGTTTCTGGATTTCTTTTTTATCTTTACCCGTTGTCACCACATTCTGATCATATTCAGGGAAACTTGCTAACGCGAGTATTTCCCCTGTTTCTACATCCATAATGACTCCCGCTCCTCCACTGAACCCTCTTTCTTCTGCGATGCTCCGCATGGCGTTGTAGAGTTCCTGGGATAAGCGAGCATCAATAGACAACACAAGGTCATTCCCATCTTTCGGAAGGTCTGTAACACTTTCGGAGACGAGGTTCCCCAAGGCGTCTGTTTCGCTAATTTTTAAACCGTTTGTGCCGCGCAGTGAATCGTTGTAAACACGCTCGATTCCGCTCTGACCACGATAATCTTCTTCGTAATAAAACCCTGCTGAATCCTTGGATGGATATTTGAGGTAGCCGACCACATGAGCGAGGCCATTCATGTTTGCATAAATTCTACTGGCAAATTCTGTATCATCGGCCTTCACAGCGTTCCATGCCAGTTCAAGCTTGTTGCGATCATAAACCAATCCGCGGTTAGCAAAGATTAAAGTATGCGAGAGGCGATTGTTCTCAGAAATTTTCGCCAGGTTTTCTCCATGTATCACTTGCAGAGAAAATAGTTTCCCTACAAACACAAGTGTTATGAAGATCAAAAGGATTTCGAGCAGAACAAAAGTTTGCCCTGAAATGGGCTCTTCCATTCGACCTTCGAACCTGTGTTCAGCGAACCCTGGGAGATTTTCTGAATCGAGGAAAATGTCTTCAGGATCAATGTCCTTGTACTTTCTGCCAATACCTTTTTTTATTTTTCTAAATAAACTGGGGAAAATCATTGAGAAAAAAGAATAAAGCAATTAATAACCCAACCTCAAGCGCTCTCGTATCGGCAAAATTATAATAATAAAAACAGATAAAAACAGCGTGAATGGGAAGACGAACGACAACCCAGAAGTGATGTGCGAACCATAAAGCACGTCTACCAAAAACCCTAAAATGATAGCTTCAAAATAAAACGGGAAGAACATAAGAGCTACAACAATGGCCGGCATATAAATCCAAAACGGCATTGTACCAATGGCGAGAAGTAGGATAAAAAATGTGACGATGCGAGGAATCATGGTACGAGAACAACGAATCGCAGTGTATAAACATTGGCCACACTCCTCACAATAACTTTTTTGAAAGAATCTGTTGGCTTCATTTCTACATCACCCACTATTCCTATTACTGTTGAAGCAAGATTGGCCGAGAGAATTTTGTCTCCAATCTCAACAGCCACATCTCTGGGCAGGGCAATTTCAAAGTTCCCCCCTCCACGCCCAACGAGAGTGACCGGCACCTCAGATCGTTCCAGAACAGCATTAGTTTCTTCTCCGTTCGAAGAATAAAGCTTCGCTCGAGAACTGTGGCTAAAAACCTCTGTGACAGTGCCAATTTTAGGGCCTTCAGGGAGAGAAACTTCTGCGTCTAGGGATACCCCGTCTACTGCTCCAGCATCAATAATTAAGCTATCGTACGGTGTCTGTGGCGGGTGAACCAGAACCGCGGCTGTAATAAATTTGTTCGGACTAACACGACCAAAATTTGTTAACAATGAATTCTCTGCATCTGAAATTGTTTGAAGTGATATGTTTGCAAGTTCACTCGAGGCCAATTTATCTCGGAGAATCTGATTTTCTTCTATCAAAGAATTTTTAGATTTGAAAAAGGTTGCCAGGTTTCTAAAACCTACGGCCACAGCGTTCTCCCCTTTCCAAAGTGGAGAAAAAATATTAACCATGAGTCCTCTTGAGAAAGAAAAAAACAGAGCACCAAAAACAAAAATCAAAACCACCACCAGAATGCGTTTCTTATAAGAAACTTGACGCCTATTTCTTTGGAGGAAGTTCGTCTTCATTTTCTACAAGTATATCTCTAAAGCTTTCTAAATCCTCAAGAATGATACCGGCCCCTCGTGCCACTGCGGTCAGAGGGTCTGCGGTCACGTGGACTGGGATGTTTACTTCGTTTTCTATAAGTTGAGCGAGACCTTGGATTAAGGCTCCTCCTCCGGCCAAGTGAATGCCCCTATTCATCACATCAGAAAGAATTTCTGGAGGAGTGGCCTCGAGGACTTCTCTAATAGCTTCGATGAGTGCCTCGATGGACGGAGAGAGGGCTTCCCTTATATCCGTGTCTGTCACTACCACCTCCCGTGGAAGGCCTGTGATGAGATCCCTGCCTTTAATTCGCGCTTCAAGTGGCAATGAACCGACGAGCACTGATCCTATAGAATGCTTCACACCCTCGGCGGTTTTCTCTCCAATTAAAATTTTAAATTGATTTCTAATATAAGCGATAATGTCATTGTTGAATCTATCTCCGGCAATACGCAGATTCTTCGATATCACTACCCCACCCAAAGAAAGCACGGCGATGTCCGATGTTCCTCCACCTATATCAATAACCATATTTCCAACTGGTTCCTTGATCGGAAGCCTCATCCCGATAGCCGCAGCCATAGGTTCTTCGACAATATGCACTTCTCCGGCTCCAGCGTTTTTCGCAGCATCACGAACAGCTCGAATTTCTACATTAGTAATCCCGGAAGGCACGCCCACAACCACTCTAGGACCGAAAGCTTTCTTGCGAGTTTCCTGTGCTTTGCCCAAGAGATAGCTAATTAATTCTTCGGTTACTTCGAAATCAGAAATCACTCCATCGACCATAGGCCTCACGGCCAAAATATGAGCCGGCGTACGTCCAAGCATTTCCTTGGCTGCTCCACCCACTGCGACAACCTGACCAGTTTTTTGATTAACAGCCACGACCGAAGGTTCGTTGATGACAATCCCTTGCCCGCGCACATAAACGAGAGTGTTGGCTGTACCCAAATCTATACCAATGTCATGAGACAGCATTCGCCTAAATTTATCTTGGCCAAAAAAGTTTTTCATTTTAAATCAGAGATGATTTCTTCCAAACTTTTCTGTTCTACTTGACCTGTCGCTCTATCCTTCACTTCAAAGGTCGAACCTGCGGTTTTATCTCCCACAATAATTCTGGTTGGGATACCAATAAGATCAGAATCGGCGAACTTTTCTCCCGCTCGAAATTCTCGATCGTCATAGAGCACTTCAATATTTTCGGCCGTTAGTTTCTTGTAAACATCATCCGCTAACTTTTTTGTCTTTTCATCTGTGCCCAAAAGTAACAAATGAGCCTTAAATGGAGCCACTTCCTTTGGCCAAATAATTCCATTTTCATCAGAAAGCAATTCCACAATCGTACCCATTAGACGCCCCAAACCAATCCCATAAGAACCCATAAAAACTAGGACATCCTCCCCTTTTTCGTTCTTATATTTTAAATCAAATGGTTCTGAAAATTTAGTCCCAAGAGAGAAAATATTCCCAACTTCTATCGCCTTTTTCTCTATTAAATTCTTCTTATCAAAACCCATCTCCTCCATCAAACTTTCCTCGTCAACAAGTTCTTTATTGATTGCCAGTTTTTTATTTTCGTCAACATATATAATATCTTCCCCTGATTCACAAACCGTTTGGAACTCGTGAGAGAATTTTGAAAATGTCCCACCTGAGGCATATGTTATGTACGTCTTGCCCCCGATACCAGCACGAGTAAAGATTTTTTTGTAAGCTTCTGTAGCATCAGCATAGAATTTATTGTGTTCTGTCTCATCTTTAGAAAATGAATAGAGAGCCTTCCAATAAAATTCTCTTCCCCTCATAATGCCGGACTTGCTCCTAGTTTCATTTCTAAAAATCTCTTTGAAATCATATGGATAAACAGGTAAATCTTTATACGAAGAGATGTACTGTTTTAATATATTTGAATAAGCTTCCTCATTGGTGAAAGACAGCCCAACTTCCCCTCCGTTTTTTAATTTTGTTTTAAACCAATTATCTACCACCGCATCGTTCCACCTGTTTGATTTCTCCCACACTTCCTTATTTTGAAGAACAGAAGTTTTCATTTCTGTCCCTCCAATAGCATTCATTTCCTCTCTGATAATCCTCTCAATATTTTTTATTACTCTTAAACCAAGTGGTAAATATGAGTAAACCCCCGCCATCTCTTTATGAATAAACCCTCCACGAATAAGGAGTTCTGCGTTTTTTGATACCTCGTCTGTAGGTGCCTCTTTTCTAGTCCTAGTAAAAAGTTGGGATTGTCGCATGACACTATAGTAACCAAAAACAGCAATAAAAACAAAGCTCGAAATTAGCTCAAACTCTTCATTCTTTTTTCAATCATATCGATCATCGTGTCTTGGTCATGAATACATCGATCGAGAAAATCTGGCATTTCGTTTTTTAAAGCATTAAAGGCCTCGACATATTTGTGAGCGTTTTCCTCTACCCATTTATCTAGTACGTCTTGGGCTCCCTTAAGCTCTGAATGCTGTCGTCCAACAATCCGGCTAATAAAAACTTGCAATATATCATTAAAAGGCACCTCTTCTTCTGGAGAAAGTTCTGGGTTTTCTATATCTGAACGAATATCTTCATATCCCATAGATTTATTTATTATATCAAATGTACAATATCTCGAAAGGTCACAAGGAGCATAAGAATAATGAGGATACCAAAACCGATATTGTTCATCGCATTAAAAACTTTCACCGGGAGAGCTTTCCTGCGAATGGTTTCAATAATTACGAAGAGTAGACGCCCTCCATCGAGAGCTGGGAATGGAAGCAGGTTTATGATGGCGAGATTTATAGAGATAAGGGCAGTTAGGGAGATCAAATAAACAAGCCCCAAGGCACTCACATCCCCCACTATACCCACAAGGCCCACGGGGCCTGTGACTTGAGACAAATCAGCCTGTCCAACGAAAGCACTCAAAATAAAGCCTCCCAGAGCCACCGCCGTCGCCTTCGTAAGTGCCACTGTGAATTTGAAACCTTCTACTATTGAACTCCCCAGAGACAGTTTCGCAATACCGACTCTGTCCATCCCTATGCCTATTGCTCTCTTTCCATCTACAATGCCTTCTTTGGAAGAAATAATTTTCGTGAGAGTTTCAGCTCCACGAGAGACGGTGATTTCAATCGGTTTATTTGATTCGTTTATAAATTTCATTATGGCATCGGGAGAAACACTTGAAAGTTCTGCGAAGGAAACAATAGTGTCTCCAGATTTTAATCCAGCCAATTGCGCAGGAGAATCAGGCACCACTTCTGTGATAACAGTATGAGAGTCGGTGATGGGGAGAGAAAGACCTTCGGGCGCTGGCATTCCAATCATAAATCCAAGAGAAATCAGAAACCAAGCGAAGATAAAGTTCCCCACCACTCCAGAGACAAGTACCGCGGATTGTATCCCGCGATTTTTATCTTGAAAACTATTTGATTCTTCCAAGGCCCGGCCTTGGATTGATTCTGTAGGATTTTCGCCGAAGATCTTTACAAATCCACCAAAGGGTAGCCAGTTTAGGGTGAAATCCGTCCCCTTCCAAGAAAAAAGCTTCTTCGCCTTTGGTGGATATCCTAGACCAAATTCGTCCACTCGAATGCCAAAATATTTCGCCACGAAGAAATGTCCAGCCTCGTGCACGAGCACCAACGCGCTCAAAATAATTAAAAATATGATAATAGTCATTATTCTGAAATTTCTTTTTCCTTTTTAGAAGCTAATTCATCAAGTTTCCTGTTAACTTCGTCCATGAGTTTCTGGAGCTCATTTTTGGTTCTGGTTTGTTCATCATCAGGCATATCACCCTTGTCCAAATCACTCAACACTTTTTGTCTTTCGCCTCGAAGTCTTATGCGCGCTTCCTCTAGCCTTTGCTTCGACACCTTCACCAAAGCGGTGCGCCTATCAGCCGTGAGCTCCGGGAAGGATATGCGGAGACCCTTATCATCCACAGAAACAGACAACCCGAGGTTTGATTCTCGAATAGCAGAATCAATGGCTTGGGTAACATTCTTGTCCCACGGAGTGATGCGGAGACTACGAGCGTCTTCTATGGTGACGTTGGCCACCTGGTTAATAGACATTTTCGAACCATACACATCTACACTTACTCCGTCGAGTATAGTCGGAGTAGATCTCCCCGTACGAAGTCCGCCGAACTCTTTTTGAAGCCAAGCCAAAGTTCCTTCACTCGCAGTTTTAAAGGGTTGGAAATTGTATGCCATGGAGCTATTTTAACACAAGTGCTAAATGTTCTAAAACCAGACGGGGCATCACAGATGGATCGTCGGCGAAACGACGAACCTTGAAGACAGTATCAAGTGTTTCTGAATCTGCTTGGTTGGATTTTAAATATCGCAAAAGAGAATCTAGAAAGACTGGAAGGGATTTCTCTTTGTCTGCAAAGTCCTTGGCAAAATTCAGGCGATCTCGCAGGGACATTCTAAGAAATTCTTCAGAGGAGTTCGAATCAGAAAAATCCTGTCCGTGTCGGAGCCCCCGTAGAGAGGGTAAAGCGGCAGGATTTTTCTGATTCGGACGAACTGTATGCATTCGTGATAGCAATGTTGGCAAAAGCAAATCCTGTTCTCGAAGTAGAATGAAGAAGTGCATATTTTCTCCGGGCTCCTCGAGAGTCTTGAGCAGCGCATTTTGGGCTTCGGGAGTAAATCGTTCTGCGGAAATCAGGAAAATTTTCTTGTCTCCAAAGGGTTTTTCCATGGCACGCTCTCGTAGGGCGCGGGCACTTGCTATGTCGAATGATTCCACTCTATAAGCGTGGAAATCTGGGTTGCCCATTTCTTTCACTCCCATTTCTTCGAATGAAGACAAAAGCAAACTCTCAGAGAGAGCTTGCTCGCCTAGTATTAGATAAGCGTGGTGGAGATTTGAGATGTCTATCTCCATTTTGAGTTATTTATTGTGCTACGGTTGCACTCTTCACATCCAATAGTTCAACTTCGAAAATGAGAGTTGAATTCGCAGGAATAGGACCAACAGCCTGTCCGCCGTATCCGAAATCAGGAGCAATGATAAGAGTCCTCTTCCCTCCTACGCGCATTCCCACCACACCCTCATCCCAACCACGGATAACTTGTCCAACTCCAAGGGGGAAAGTATAAGGCTGCTTCCTGTCTATGGAACTGTCGAAAACCTTTCCGCTCACAAGAGTGCCCACATAGTTAACCGTCACTGTGTCTCCTACTGCTGCGATGGCTCCCTGACCCTGAATGACATCAACCGTCTTCACTCCTGTTTGAGGTAAATCTAAAGTAGTTTTTTGTTCGGTGCCAGAAGTGTTGTTAAAAAGATTCATAATTGTTCCTCCAAAAAGGAAGAAGGCCACCACAAAGACTCCTACGGCTACGGCAATCCACTGATTCATATTAAGCTTTTTCATATAAATTTTACTTTTGGTTACTATTTCTATAATATACCATTATACTACACACAGATGAAACCAACAGAAAACACTCACACTACGAGCAAAGCAGAAATGCACCATGCCGCAGACCTTCAGTCTGAAGTCAGCAAGGAGCTTCAAGCTGGATTCAAATTCCTCTCGAATTATCCCCAGTCTGTAACCTTTTTTGGTTCAAGCCAATTTACTGAAGACAACAAATATTGCGAGGATGCTCGAATCCTGGCAGGCAAGATTGTGAAGGAGCTCGACTATTCTATCTTCACCGGAGGAGGCCCGGGCATCATGGAAGCCGCTAACCGTGGAGCCTTCGAAGCGGGCGGTCATTCTCTGGGCATCACTATTGATATTCCGATTGGCCAAATCATCAACAAGTACCTCACGGACCAAATCAATATGTTTTATTTCTTCATTCGCAAGGTCTGTCTAACTTTCTCTGCAGAGGCATTTATCTTTTATCCTGGCGGCCTCGGTACTCTCGATGAATTCTTCGAAATAACTACTTTAGTTCAAACTAAAAAAATTGAAGGCGTCCCCATCATCTGTGTCGGAGCTGACTATTGGAACTCGCTTAAAGAATTTATGAATAAAGAATTAAGGACCCGGGGTTCTTTGGACGATTCAGACCTCCAACTTTTCAATATCACTGATGATCACGATGAAGTGATTCGTTTGATTAAAACGAGTTCATCCAAGGGACATCCAAGACCAGGAGCATTAGGATAGCTCCGAGGAGAGCGAGATTCTTCTCAAAGTTTATTTTCTCCCCCATTTTCTTCAGAGGATCAGACTCTTTCCAAAACGAGTGCATTTGAAATGTCACGGGTATAAGGAAGAGAATGAGAGCTGCGAGACCAACGTTAGTAGCAAACCCAGTAATAATTGATGCTCCACCCACAAGGAGAAGAAACCCTGTGAATCCAACTGCCAGTTTAGACATAACTACACCCTTGGACTTCGCATAACCTGTATTGCCTTCAATGTTTTTGAAGTGATTATATCCATTTAGCAAGAAATATCCTCCAAGTAAAATCCTTCCAATGACAAATAAAAGTGACATTTTTTAAATTAAATTAATATTAAGGGTTGTATTGTAACATAACCAAAAAACCATTTACCCCATAGGATAATCCTATGTGTTCAAGGTAAATTTAATAAGCTCTTGCATTCTTCTCTCATAAATTCAGGGTAAAGCTCAACGGTAGGGGTTCCATGCTTTAAAACTTCTTCACTTGATATATCTACTCTCCAAGGATGAGTTTTAGAACTATCTTCCCCGCTTGCTCCATAAATTATTCCCTTTATTTTTGCCCATATGGTCGCAGAAGCACACATTGGACAAGGTTCATAAGTTGTATACAAATAACAATCTTCTAATTTTCTGGTCCCCAATTTTTTACATGCATTTCTAATAGCAACTATTTCAGCATGAGCGGTAGGATCAGAATCTTTTTTCGAAGTATTAAAACCTTGAGAAATTATTTCGTCTCCTTTCACGATTATTGCCCCGATAGCAAAACCACTTTCCTCATATCCCTTTTTTGCAAGTTCAAGGGCTTTACTCATAATCACTTTATTCGGATGTATCATATTAAAAGTATATCAAAATAATTATCAGATTAGTAAACTATAAAAAATTCAATTCCATACCCATACGTTATAAATACGCTATAGCGTAATATTAACGTAGAGTCTTATTTACCCCATGGGTGAGTCCTATGTATAACATTCTTGCTAACAATGAACCTCACGAAACCCGTCAACGTGGCAGGTTGAC
>Ga0082335_1004258_pt1 | contig 21883 bp, 21 predicted proteins | sample Subgrocontami58m_FD_72375 | JGI IMG/M metagenome (GOLD analysis project Ga0082335, IMG submission 72375) | Subsurface groundwater microbial communities from S. Glens Falls, New York, USA - GMW37 contaminated, 5.8 m (SPADES assembly) (version 2) ...
CCCCCGGGGGGGGGGGGGGGGGGGGGGGGGGGGGGGTTTGTGGGGGGGGGGGTGTTGGGGGGGGGGGGGGGGGGGGGGGGGGGCCGGCCCCCTCCCCCCCGGCCCCTCTCCCAGGGGGAGAGGGGAGCCGGCTGCTGCCGCGGCTGGCAGTGGCGTGATCCGGGTAGGTGTGGGACGGCACGGCCCCGCCCCCTCACCCTAGCCCTCTCCCGCGAGGGGCGAGGGAACCGGACTGGATGGGACGGCGGGTTGCGGTGGCGTTGCGCATGGACGCGGCGTTGCCTACTATGGCGGCGTGCCCAGCGAACGGTGGTTAGGAGGCGGCGATGGCTGACAAGTTGACCCTGGACGAGGTGAAGGCGATGGCGGCGCAGAAGGGGCTGCCGCTCAGCGACGAGGAGGCGGCGCGGCTGCTGCCCGCGTTGCAGCGCAGCCGGATGGCGGTGCAGATGTTGCGCACCCACGTCACGCCCGGCCTGGAGCCGCGCCCGGTGTTCGCGCCGGAGGTGCGGCCGTGACGGCGGCAGGGGTGCTGGCGCTCTCGATCGCCGAACTGGCGCAGCAGTACCGGACCGGGGGGCTGTCGCCGGTGGAGGTGACGCAGGCGTGCCTGGACCGCATTGCCGCGGTGGACGGGCGCCTGCAGGCCTTCATCACACTGACGGCGGACCGGGCGCTGGCGCAGGCCCGGACGGCGCAGGACGAACTGGCGCACGGCGTGGACCGCGGCCCGCTGCAGGGCGTGCCGTTCGCGCTGAAGGACCTGTACGCCACCAAGGGCATCCGCACCACGGCGCACTCTAAGGTGCTGCTGGACTGGGTGCCCGACGCCGACGCGTTTGTGACCGGCCGGCTGTATGCGGCGGGCATCGCGCTGCTGGGCAAGCTGGCCATGCATGAGTTCGCGTTCGGGTTCTCGGGCGTCGATACGCCGTTCCCGCCGGCCCGCAACCCCTGGAATACGGAGTGCGTCACCGGCGGGTCGAGCAGCGGGTCGGGCGCGGCGCTGGCGGGCCTGGAGTGCTATGGCTCGCTGGGGTCGGATACGGGGGGCTCCATCCGCAACCCGGCGCACCTATGCGGCATTGTGGGGCTGAAGCCCACCTACGGGCTGGTGAGCCGGGCGGGCGTGGTGCCGCTGAGCTGGAGCCTGGACCACTGTGGCCCCATGGCGCGCACGGTCGAGGACTGCGCCATCATCCTACAGGCCATCGCCGGGCACGACCCGCAGGACCCGGCGTCGGCCAATGTGGCGGCGTCGGACTACCGGGCTGCCCTCGGCGGCAGCCTGCGCGGCCTGCGGGCGGCGATCCCCCGCTCGTGGTTCGGCGAGGGCGAGGGCACCGACCCCGAAGTGCTGGCGGCGTTCGACGCGGCGGTGGCGGTGCTGGTGGACGCCGGGGTGCAGGTGCACGAGGTGGACGGTGCGGACTTCGAAGCGGCCCGCTACCCCAACATGACCATCCTGAGCGCCGAAGCGTACAGCTACCACGAGGTCACGATCCGGGAGCGGCCGCAGGACTACAGCGCGGGTGTGCGCAACCGCATCCGCGAAGGGGCGTTTCTGAGCGCCGCCGACTACCTGGCGGCGCAACGGGCGCGCACGGGGTTCATCCGCCGCATCCAGGCGGTGTTCGATGGCGCAGACCTGGTGCTGAGCCCGGCGGGCCCCCGCACCGCGGCCACCTTCGAGGCGACGCTGGCAGACCCCGGCATGGCGAACCGGACGCCCAGCTACACCAACGCGTTCAACCTGACCGGGCTGCCTGCCATCTCGGTGCCGTGCGGGCTCAGCCGCGCCGGCCTGCCCATTGGCCTGCAGATTGCCGGGCGGGCGTTCGCTGAGGCCACGGTGCTGCGGGCCGCACACGTCTACCAACGCGCCACCGCGTGGCACACACAGCATCCGGACCTGGGGGTTTGACACCGATGGCTGAACAGCACGTGACGTTCCCCGTTCTGGGCCCCGACGACACCAGCCTCACGCTGGAGGGTGTGCTGGAGCTGCCGGAGGGGGAGGGCCCGCACGCTGGGGTGGTGGTGGCTCATCCGCACCCGCTACGGGGCGGCAGCATGGACAACACTGTGGTGGATGCCATCTGTCGCGGCGCTCACGAGGCGGGCATCGCGACGTTGCGCTTCAACTTCCGTGGCGTGGGCGCCAGCGAGGGCGTGCACGACAACGGCGAGGGTGAGCTGGCCGACGTGCAGGGTGCGCTCGGCTATCTGGCGGTGCAGCCGGGTGTCGACGCCGAGCGGCTGGGGCTGGCGGGCTACTCGTTCGGGGCGCGGGTGGCGCTGCGGGCGGGCCACCACTTCCTGGTGCAGGCGCTGCTGTGCGTGGCGCCGCCCATGCGCGAACCGCTGCCCGGCCCCGTGCCCACCTGCCCGACGCTGGTGCTGGTGGGCGACCAGGACCAGGTGGCGGGCGGCGACCTGGACAGGTATCGCATGCACCTGCCGGAGCCCGAGGCGCTGCAGGTGGTGGCGGGGGCCGACCACTTCTGGTGGGGGTTCGAGCACATCCTCACCTCGGCGGCGCGCACCTTCTTCGACACGGTGCTGAACGCCGATGCCGCCCCACCCATGACGCCGCTGGCCGGCCTGCCGCCGGGCGTGCTGGACCGTGCCAACCTGGAGCGCCTGCTGGACGCCACGCCGCCGCTGGTGGAGGGGTTGCTGGACCCGGCGGGCCAGCTACAGCAGAACGGCATCGACCTGACGGTGGCCGACGTGGCGTGGCTGGCGACCGTGGGGCAGATCGGCGTGTCGAACGACGACCGGGTGCTGCCGGAGCCGCAGGCCGAGCGCTGGGACGCCAACGGTTGGATGCACCTGGCGCCCGGCCCCTACCTGGTGACGGCGAACGAGACGCTGCACACGCCGCGCGACCTGACGGTGTTGCTGTGGCCCCGGTCGTCGCTGCTGCGGAGCGGCGTGGCGGTGCACACGGCGGTGGTGGACGCCGGGTATGAGGGGCGGCCGCAGTTCCTGCTGTCGGTGCTGAACCCGCACGGGTTCCGGTTGCAGCGCAACGCCCGCATTGTGCAGATGGTGGCGTTCACGCTCATCCACCCGGTGGAGCAGGGGTATCACGGCCACTACCAGGGGAAGTAGTGTGGCGGGCGGCCGGGCAGTTCTTCCGATTCCTGTATTCGGATACGATGGCCCTGAGATGAAGACCACCGTGTATTTTGACGAGAATGTACTGCAACGCCGGCCGTATTTGCGGCTTGTTTGGTGCGAGCAGGTGTTGCGTGCGCCCGTTAGGGTGGAAATACAAGCGAATGGCCGAGTGCGATACTGGGGCTACATACCAGAAATTGGGCCGGTATCTGCGGGTGGTAACCGAGGCCGACGGTGAGACTGTGCATAATGCCTTCCCAGACCGGCGATTCAAGGAGTCTTCATGAAGTTCCGCTATTACCCTGACACCGACCACTTGTACATCGAGCTTTCGGCAACCCCTGGCGCTGAGGCTGACGAAGTGGCGCCCGGCGTGGTCATTGATTACGACGCACTGGGCCAGATTGTCGGTATCGACGTGGAGGACGCGAGCAAACGGGTCGACCTCTCTCGGCTGGATGCAGAGGGCCTGCCCGCGCACAGCCTCACCTTGCGCGGGTAAAGCGCTGTCATCGAAGAACGGCCTCCGCCCGTCGCTGGAGCTCTGAGCCAAGCCATCTTTTCGTTTGAGCGGCATGGCGGGCTGTCCGAAATGTATGCAGCAGTATCAGAGGAGTCTTAAAGATGTATGACCTGTTGTTGTCCGGTGGCACCGTGATCGACCCGGCGAACGGCGTGAACGCCCAGTTGGATGTGGCGGTGGAGAACGGGCTGATTGCGGCGGTGGCGGCGAACATCCCGTGGCACGCGGCGAAGCGGGTGGTGGTGGTGAAGGGCAAGGTGGTGACGCCGGGGCTCATCGACGTGCACGCCCACGTGTTCGACGGCGTGGCGCTGAACGGGGTGCACCCGGACATCGCCGGCGTGCGGGCGGGGGTGTGCACGGTGGTCGATGCGGGGTCGGCGGGCTGCGCCACCTTTGCGGCGTTCCCGAAGTACATCATCCCGGCGGCCAAGACGGAGGTCATCCCGCTGCTGCACATCTGCGCCACCGGCCTGACCACCAGCCCCGACATCATTGCGGAGGCCAGCATCGACTTCGAGGGCACGCTGCGGGTGGCGGAGCAGTACAAGGGGCTGATCAAGGGCATCAAGGCGCGCATGGTGTCGCCGGCGCTGGAGATTTTGGGCATGGAGATGCCGCGCATGGCCAAGCGGGCGGCCAAGGAGAGCGGCCTGCCGCTGATGGTGCACATTGGCGATACCGAGAAGCGCTACCGGGCCGATGTCATCCGCGAGCTGCTGCCCATGCTGGAGCCGGGCGACATCATCACCCATCTGTTCACCGCCAACCCCGGCGGTGTGCTGGGCGCCGACGGCAAGCTGGTGCCCGAGGCCAAGGAGGTGCGCGACCGCGGCATCTGGCTGGACACCGCCCACGGCCGCATGAACTTCGGGTTCGAGGTGGGCAAGCGGGTGCTGGACCAGGGCCTCGTGCCCCATTGCATCAGCACCGACCTGACGGTGCCGGGCCGCCAGAACACCGTGCACAGCCTGGTGGAGATGATGGCCCGCTTCCTGGGCTTCGGCTTCACCTTCGAGCAGGTGGTGGCCATGTGCACCATCAACCCGGCCACCGCCATCGGCGAGCAGCACCGGCTGGGCACGCTGGGGGTGGGACGGCAGGCCGACATCAGCGTGCTGGAGCTGCGCACCGGCCGGTGGACGGTGTACGACGCCATCCGCGACAGCATGGTGGTGGAGAAGGCCGTGGTGCCCATCGCCACCGTGAAGCGCGGCGAGTTGTTCGAGCCGGAGTGGGGGCCGCACCCCTGGGGCTGGGAGCCGGCCGCGGCTGATTAGGCGGAGGCCCTTTGGCCTGAACCGGCCCGCCGGCGCGACGCATCCCTTCGGGCCCTAGCGGGTTAATGGCGGCTCAGCGACAGGGGCGATCGCGGGCGCGCCGTGTGCGGCTCAGTCGTTCACCAATTCCTTCCAGTACTCCCAAACGCCGCTGTACAGGGGCGGGCCGGCCTTCTCGAACGCCCGCTTGAAGTGGGGCAGCTCGAACTGGCTGCGGCCGCCGCCGGCGCGGGCCTCCTTCACCAGCTCGTCGGGCACGTAGGGGTGGTTCATGCCCGCCACACTGTAGGCGTAGTAGTTCATCTTGGCCTGGTATTCCAATTGCAGAATGCGGCTCACCGACTCCTCGGGCGAGGCGCCGACGGTAACGGTGCCGTGGCCGAATAGCATGGCCGCAGGGCTCTGGCCCAGGGTACGGGCCAGTTCGTTGCCCTCCTCGTCGGTGGTCACAATCTTCTGGTGCGGGTAGACCGGAATGGGGTTGAGCACCAGCAGCGACGCCTCGGGCGACATGGGCCGCAGCCGCTTGCCCAGCACGGTCAGCAGCACCGAGAACTCCGGGTGCACATGCACCACCGATTGGATGTCGGGCCGGGCGCGCAGGATGCAGGAATGGATCTTCACCTCGAAGCACGGCACGATGTTGGCTGGCCCGTCGACCAGTTCACCCTCAAGGTCGCATTCCACCAAGTCCTGCGGCTGGATCTTGGCCAGCGCGTCCAGCCGGTAGCCACGGCCCTTCACCACAAAATGGTTGGGGTTGTCGGGCAGCCGCATGCTCACGTGGCCCACCGACGCCCGAATGCCCGACGCCAGTCCCAGCTCGTGTAGCAGCCGGGTGGCGGTTGCGACCTCGCTCCGCACGTCATCGATGCTCGCCATGGGAAAACCTCCAGGGAAGAGTGCTGGAGAGACGATACACCCCAGCGTGCCGGGGCGCCATGCAAGGCCGGGCACCCGAATCCGTGGGTGGGGGTGGGGAGGGGAAGCCGCGCCTATTACCAGCAGGCCATCATGGTGGGGGTTCAGCGAGCGCTATTCCGGCTGCAGCACCGAATGGACGCGATGCTGATCGACCCGCGGCATGGTGGGAATGCCCATCGCCTTGACCACGGGGAGCAGGCGGTCCTCCATGAAGCGCAGCACATGGTCGGGGGACTGCCAGACCTGCGTGAGCACCAGGCCCTTGTCGCTGAACGCGGTCACCTGGTGCTCAAGGCCGTCCGGTAGGTCCGTCTCCCAGTTGGTGCGCCTCGTAAGCTCGCCATACAGCTCGGGGGTAATCCCGTCCCACTCGACAATCCAGACAACGGCCATGCGCCACCTCCCCTGATGACCAGAATACGCCAGCGGTGACGCCGTGGTACTGGCTAGGGTTCTGCGCCATTGGGTGCGCGCATCACCATGGCACACCCGGCATGGGGCGGTGGTCGCACCGGCTCCGCCGGGTGCGGTACGATTGGCCAGAGAGGAACACCGATGCACCCAATGATCACCGCCAAGCTCGACGAAGTGGCCGCCCTGTGCCGCCGCTACCACGTGCGCCGGCTCGACCTGTTCGGCTCGGCCACCACCGCCCGCTTCGATCCCGCCACCAGCGACCTGGATTTTGTGGTGGACTTCGAGCCCGGCCCCACCTTCCGCGAGTATTTCGAGTTTCGGGAGGCGCTGGAGGCGCTCTTCGACCGGTCGGTCGATCTCGTGTCGGCCCGCAAAATCATCAACCCGTATTTCGCCGAGAGCGTTGAAACCAGCCGGCAGACCATTTATGCCGTCTCCTGAATCTCGCACGTTGCTGTGGGACGCGCTGCGCCACGCAGAAGCAGCGCAACGCTTTACCCGTGGCAAGCGGTTTGAAGACTACCTGGCGGACGACCTGTTACGGTCGGCAGTTGAGCGGCAGTTGGAGATCGTCGGCGAGGCTCTCAGCCACCTCGCCAGAAGTGATCCGGCCACCGCCGGTCACGTGCCAGAACTCAGACGCATCATCGGGTTTCGAAACATCCTGGCACATGGTTATGAAAGCGTCGATGACTCAGTTGTTTGGGACGTGGTTACCGTCGGCGTGCTGGAATTGCGCGCTGCCCTACAGCGTCTGATCGACGAACGGTAGGCGCGACTCGTCTGCCCCCACCCGCGTATCCGAATGTGCTGCACCGGGGGTCGAATGCGTCGGTCCGGTCGCGGCTGGCCAGCAGCCCGCCCACCGGCATGCGGCCCGATTGCCAGCCCATCGATCCCAATTCCGTCACGCCCCAACCCCTTGCAAATAGTTCAGCTTTTGGACATTCTGTTCAGTGGGTCTGTCGCCGTCGCGCCGCCGGTCGCCGCGCCGCACGGGGAGTGCTCCAAAGTCGGGGCAATCCGGGCAGCCGCTGCCCATTGTGGCCCCAACTCTAAGGAGGACTCATGAAGAGCGACCTCGAGATCGCCCAGGAAGCCAAGCTCGACCACATCAGCCAGGTCGCCGAACGCCTCGGCCTGCTGGACGATGAGCTGGAGATGTACGGCAAGTACAAGGCCAAGGTGTCGCTGGACGTGCTGGCCCGCAAGGCCGGCGGCCCCACCGGCAAGTTCGTGGTGGTCACCGGCATGACGCCCACTCCGCTGGGCGAGGGCAAGACCCTCACCACCGTCGGCCTGTCGCAGGCGCTCAACCGCCTGGGCAAGAAGGCCGTCGCCACCATCCGCCAGCCCAGCTTGGGCCCCACCTTCGGCATCAAGGGCGGCGCGGCGGGCGGCGGCTACAGCCAGGTGGTGCCCATGGAGGACTTCAACCTGCACCTCACCGGCGACACCCACGCCGTCTCCACCGCCCACAACCTGCTGTCGGCCCTCATCGACAACCACCTGAGCCACGGCAACAAGCTGGAGATCGACCCCTACAGCATCACCTGGCCGCGCGTGCTCGACATCTCCGACCGCGCGCTGCGCCACGTCATTGTGGGCCTGGGCGGCAAGGAGGACGGCGTGCCGCGCGAGGGGACGTTCGACATCGCGGTGGCATCGGAGGTGATGGCGGCGCTGGGCCTGGCCACCAACCTGCACGACCTGCGCGCCCGCCTGGGCCGCATCATGGTGGCCACCGACCACAAGCGCCAGCCCGTCACCGCCGAGGCCCTGAAGGCCGCCGGCGCCATGACCGTGCTGCTCAAGGACGCCATCAAACCCAATCTGCTTCAAACGCTGGAGCATACGCCGGTGTTCGTGCACACCGGCCCCTTCGGCAACATCGCCCACGGCAACTCGTCCATTCTGGCCGACCAGGTGGGCCTGAAGCTGGCCGACTATGTGGTGACCGAGAGCGGCTTCGGCAGCGACCTCGGCTTCGAGAAGATGTGCAACATCAAGTGCCGCGCCTCGGGCATGAAGCCGGATGTCGCGGTCATTGTGGCCACGGTGCGGGCCATCAAGGCCCACTCCGGGCGCTTTCGGGTGGTGGCGGGCCGCCCGCTGGACCCCGGCCTCACCAGCGAGAACCTGGACGCCATCCGGGAGGGCATCGGCAACTTGGAGAAGCACATCGAGAACGTGACGCAGGAATTCGGCGTCCCGGCGGTGGTCTGCATCAACCGCTTCACCTACGACACCGACGCTGAGGTGGCGCTGGTGCGGGAGCGGGCGCTGGCGGCCGGGGCGAACGCCTGTGAGGTCAGCGAGATGTGGGAGCACGGCGGGGCCGGCGGCGAGGCCCTGGCCACCGCGGTGATGCAGGCGGCCGAACTGCCCAACCACTTCGCTATGCTTTACCCCGACGATGCCCCGGTGGCCGACAAGATCAACGCCATTGCCACCCGCATGTACGGGGCCGACGGCGTGGACATTGCCCCCGACGCCCTGCGCCAGATCAAGCAGTGCACCGACTGGGGCCTGGGCCACCTACCCATCTGCATGGCCAAAACCAATCTGTCGCTCTCGGCCGACGCCGGCAAGCGGGGCCGCCCGCGTGGCTTCCGGGTGAACGTGCGGGCGGTCCGGCCGGCCGCAGGCGCCGGCTTCCTCATCGCCTACCTGGGCGAGATCCGCACCATGCCGGGCCTGCCCTCCGAACCCGCTGCCGGCAACATGGACATCGACGACGACGGCCGCATCCACGGCCTGTTCTAGCCCGACCCGGCTGCACGGAGCGGGGCCAACACCAAGTTCTCCCCCCTGCCTAGGGGGGAGCTAGAGGGGGGTCGAACCGCCGGCCTATAACCCCGCCGGTCGCTAGGTCCCCCTGGCCCGAAGCGCAATACATTGCGCAGCTACGGGGGCCGCCCGGCGGCGGCGCGATCGGCGACATGGGCAAATCGAGTTCTGGTGGTAGGCCTCCTTCCTGGCGGCTGTACGTGTCAGCCGGAAGCCCGGGCGGCGGCGCTCTCGGCGGCCACCACGTGCGCCTGCCAGTAGTGGTTGGTCTTGGCCAGCACGGTAATGACGCTCTTCACCTGGTCCTTCAGGCCGAACTCCCACGAGGCAGGCAACAGCAGGCGGTCGCCCTGGCAGCGGGCCTCCACGTTCTCCAGCAGGATGGTGGCACACAGCCAGGCCGCCATCTTGGGGCTGTGGCAGGTCACGGCGATCCAGCCGGGCTCGGCCGGCTCTGCGTGGAGGCCGGTGGTCTCGGCGATGCCGCGCTGGATCTCGGCGATGGCGTCGAACTCGGCCGGCCGCTCGCCGAAGCCGCCGGGCGCCGTCAGCGCCGCCTCGTCGCCGCGGTGGGGCGGCCCGCCGTAGAGCGCCAGGTCGCAGAAGCTGGTCCACATGGCGCCCCAGTCCGGGCTGCCGTCCGCTCGGTACACGAAGGGGGCCGAGCTCATGGCCTGCGCCGAGGCGGGCTCCACCATCTGCAACGGCTTGCGATAGCCGGCGCCGCCCAAGGCTTCCAGATAGGCGCTGATGTGTTCGTAGGCGTCGATCTCCACCATGGCGAGGCCGACGGGCTCTTTGTAGGTGTTGGCCAGCGTCTGGCACAGGTCGCGGCACTGCTGCAGCGCCGCCCTGGGCAGCTCGATGGGCGCGATAACGATGGGGGTGATGGCCATGGCCGACCTCGTGGGGCACACTGCGGTAGACTTGAACGTGCAGATGGTGGCATCCCACCAGCGAGGCCGTCAATATGCCGAAGTACCAATACCGCTGCCCGTCGTGCGCCCAGCAGTTCGAGGTCACCCTCTCCTATGCCGAGTTCGGCAAGGCAGTGGCGTGCCCGGCGGACGGCGCTGCCTGCGCGCAGGTATTCACCCCGCCCACCTTCTTCATGAAGGGCGACCGCTTTGAGCAGGCCGCCACCGCCCGCGCCCACTGGGAGCAGCAGGGCCAGGGCGGCGAGATCGCCGGTCACGGCCCACCGCAGCAGCGCAACCCCGACGGCAGTTGGTTCCACGCCGGCCACGACCACGCCCCCGACGAGCCGGAGCACTTCCACTAGACGCGAGGCGACGGTCGCGGGGCCGTGACACGTTTGGTGGACGCTGAAGCCGCCGGCTGACGTTACGACTCAGGTGACACTTGTCTCCTTATCGGTCAGACGGAGGGTGGGGAGAGAGGAACTGACGAACGCTTGTTAAGAGTTGCCCCCATGGGTAACGGAGCTTCGGGCTCCGGGCCAATGGCGTGGCAAGGCGTTCTTCCTTTTCGACTTCGATCCCCACCATGGCGCCAGGCTGGATGCTCAACTCAAGCGACCGCTTCTGCTCCTCTACGATTGCATCGTAGAGGAGTTTGACCTCGTCGCCCTGCCGCCGTATCAGTTCGCGGCTTGCCTCCACCTCCCGCACCGTTCGTTCCATTTCCACGTACAGCAGCCGCACTTCCAACATGTTGTGCACGCGCGCCAGTACCTCGGCCAGATCAAAAGGTTTGCTGATGAAATCTCGCGCGCCGGCTTCCAGTGCGCGCAGCTTGTGGTCGGGTTGGGCGGTAATCACAAGCACAGGAAGGTAGCCGCCCAATTCGAGTTCCTTGAGGCCTCGCATCACCTCGTATCCGTCCATGCCTGGCATCTGAAGATCGAGCAGGATGAGATCGTAGCGATGTTTGCGATGAAGTTCGCAGACCTCGTGCGGATTCGTCGTAGACTCGATAAACACATAACCGGCGCCCCGCAACATGCGCCTAAGCAGAAGGACCGCGGCATCCTGATCGTCAACAATCAGGATGCGTGCATTAATGATATCAGATGAGGCGATCATACTATGCCCTCTCTATTGGGCTCAATTGACCCCACTGTAGGGTCTGCGTGCCACATCTTACGCCGCACTCCGGCGGTGCTGCTAGGCAAGGACCCGCTCCACCAAATCCAGCAAGTCGTCGATGTCAAAGGGCTTGCGCAGGAAACCGGCGGCCGCAATATCGCTGGCGTACGCAGCCGCATTCACCGCCGCCGTCATCACCACAATAGGCAGATCGATCTGCCGATCGCGCAACGCCTGCTTAAACTGCCAGCCGTCCATCTGGGGCATATGCATGTCGAGCAGGACCAGGGTGGGGCGTTTGATTGCGATTTGCGTGAGCGCCTCTGCGCCGTTCTGGGCGGTCACCACGGCGTACCCCGCCATCTCCAGCGTAAGCACGAGCACGCTCCGAATTGCTGCGTCGTCTTCTACCACCAGAATATGATCCATGTGCTACGCCGCTCGCGGCAATCGGACAAAGACGGTCGTGCCTTTACCGGCCGCGCTTTCGGCCCAAATTTCACCGTTATGGGCCTCTGCAATCGAACGGCAGATGTAGAGGCCGAGACCCATACCCGGCACACCGCGGTCTTCCGCGGTGCGAGATCGCCGGTAGCGTTCAAAAATGTGGGGCAACTCTTCTGGGGGAATGCCCCGTCCATTGTCGCTGACGGCGAATTGCACATGGGTGGCGTCGCCGCGCACGTTCACGCGCACCTCACCCCCCTCGGGGCTGTACTTGAACGAGTTATCGATGAGGTTGGTGAGCAACTGAGCGATACGGCTGCGATCATAGCGCCCTTCTGTAGCCCCCGACGCCGAGACGGGCACCGGACGCCGCAACACCGACTGGGTGCGCGCCACCTCCTCCACCACCTCCAGCAGTGGGAACCATTCAACCGTCAGTTCCCCCACGTCGTCTCGACCCCGCGATGCCTCCAGCATGCGCTGCATCGATTCCCCCAACAGCTTGCTCTGGCCGATCACTGCGTTGATAGTGGCCCGCGGGCCATCAGACAAATCGCCATTCGACCGCCGCAATAACAACTGCAGTTCCAGGATGATGGCGGTTAGCGGCGACTTGAGATCGTGCGCGGCGGCCGCCAGGAACTCGGCCTTCATTTCTCTTGTGCGCTCCAGGCTCACGGCGAGCTGAGTCGCCTCCACCAACCGGCGTGTAGCCAGTACCACGGCGCACTGGTCGGCCAAGAGCTGCGCCATCTCCAGGTCGTCCTCGGCAAACACTGGCGGCCGCGCTGAGTAGACGCACAAGAGCCCGGCGGTGGCGGTCTGAAAGCGCACCGGCGCCGCCACCAGCGCCCGGATGCCCGCAGCGCGGACCACTGCACGCCATTCCGGGGCCGCCTGCTCCACCTGGTCCACCAGAACCGCCCGCCTGATAAGGTAATCGTTGAGATCGCGGCCGGGCGACGGGCTCACTTCCATCCGGTCGGGAAAGAGCGTTACGCCCGCTATCGGGTGCTCCACCAGCAAGTCGGCATAGGGCTGCCGGCTCAGCACTATCACCCCACGCGTATCATTCACCAATCCCAAGGCCGCGCCTTCCGCAGCCATAGCGTTCGCCACGCGCCGTTCCAGTTCCAGCGCCACCTCGCGCTCGGTGCGGCCGGCTAGGGAGACGACCACATTCTGCAGAAACTCCACGAACTCCGGCTGCCTCATAAGCCGCCGTACTATCGGCGGCGGGGCGAACGCCAGCATAAACCCCACCGCCGAAAGCAAGGCGCTACCCACCGAAAGGATTTGCCAAAGCAACCCGGCTCCCGGCCACACACCCTGCAGGCCGGCGGCGGCCACGGCGAACCCGCCAAAGCCGGCGCCGGCGGCCACCGCATACATTCGCCGGCGGCTGATGCCCCGCGTACTGTGGCCCTCCCGGGCGAAGATGAGCGCCGCATAGCCCGCGTACGCCGCGACATAGCCCGCCATCATCAGCGCGATAACCGGCGACAGCGGCGGTGGAATGAGCAGCAGGCCCATCGCAGCCAGCACCAAGCCGGCCACCGCCGCTGTGGTGACCATGGCCGATAGCTGCAAAAAATCGCCCAGCAGCCGGATCAGCAGGTAGGGCAGCGCCATAATCAGCAGGGCGCTCATGCTGCCCAGCCAATCGGGCGGGGTGAGCCGCAACACCAGCGCCATCCACTTTACGGCGATGAGAAATGCCGGGCCGGCGAAGAATAACGCCGCGTCCACCGTCCAGCGGCGAGGCCGGCGCAGCGCCCGGTAGACCGTTGCCAGGAACGTGACGATAAACAGCGCTTCAGTAATGGTCTGGAAAAAATCCAGCGCTATCATGGCCGCCGCCTCCTAGTGGTACTTGCACGCTATCACAGGTGTCTCTAGCCGAACCGGCTTAAGGCAGGGTGATACCTTTATGCAAGAGGGGCGGCCTCGATCGCAATGGATTTGTTATGTTCCGTCGGGCCGGATCGCCCAGATCCCCGTCCGGGCCATGGCGCCGCAGCGGCAGTGGGGCAGATGGGTTCTTGGGTCAGCGGCCGGCCCCGTACAGGCCGTGGGCATGGATGTAGTCCACCACTGCGTCGGGCACCCAGTAGCGCACCGACTCTCCAGCCGCCACCCGGCGGCGGATTTCGGTGGAGCTGATGCCGACTTCGGGCATCTGGATGGTGACCACCCGCTCCCGTACCTTGGGCGCCACCGTTTCCAGCAGCGCCCACGGCACCTCGTAGCCGGGTCGAACAGCGGTGGCCATGACCGCCAACTCCAGGATGCGCGCCGGCTCGCGCCAGTGGGGCAAGTCGGCTAGGGCGTCGAACCCCAGGATGAAATACAGGGTCACGCCCGGGCCCGCCTCCGCGTGCAGGTCTTCCAGCGTATCGCGGGTGTACGACGACCCGGCGCGGCGCAGGTCTACCTCCGACACGGCCAGCCGGTCGTTATCCGCCACTGCCAGGCGCACCATCGTCAGGCGATCGGTGGCCGCTGCCAGGTTGCGGCCGGGCTTACGCCACTGGTCTTTGGCCGGCGCCAGCAGCACCTGGTCCAGGCGCAGTTGCCGCACCGCCTCTTCGGCAGCGATCAGGTGGCCGATATGTATGGGGTCGAAGCTGCCGCCGAGCACACCGATGCGGCGGTCACCACTCAACTTCGGTGTCTCCGATGCGCACCCGGTCGCCCATCTTCACGCCGGCCTGCTCCAGCACCCGCCGCCACTTCGTGCGCAGCAACCGTTCCCGCAGCACCATCTTGTACACATGGAGGTTGGTCTGCATCGGCACCACCACCCTGGGCACATAGCGGCCCTCCAGCACAAACACCGCGCCATCGCGCCGCACGGCATGGGTGATGCGGGCGCCATCCAGCGGCCGGAATACGTGCTCCATCTCCGGCTCCTGAGCCTCCGGCTGCACAATCACCGGCTGCTGCTTTGCCAGCGCGAACACGGCGGCCTGTATCCCGTCCAGCCCCTCCCCGGACAGTGCCGAGATGAAGCATACCGTGCGGTGGAACGGCGCCAGCGCCTTTCGGATGCGCTCGCGGCCGGCCGGCGACTCCAGCAGGTCACACTTATTCACGGCGATCAGGCGCGGCCGCAGCGGCAGGTCGTCGCTATAGGCTGCTAACTCCTCCTCCACCACGCGGACCTCTTCGGCCGGGTCCTCCGCATTGGCAGGCACCACCTGCACCAACACGCGCGCCCGCATGATGTGCTGCAGGAACTCCTCGCCCATGCCGATACCCTCACTGGCGCCTTCAAGCAGTCCCGGGATGTCCATCCACACCAACTGTTCGTAGTTGTGCTCTACCACGCCAAGCTCGGGTTCCACCGTACTGAACGCGTAATCCGCAATCTTGGGATGCGCCCGCGATACTGCCGCCAGAAGCGATGACTTACCCACATTGGGCTGGCCCACTATCCCCACGTCCGCCAGCATGCGGACTTCCAGGCGATAGCGCCCCTCCTCACCCGGCTCGCCCTCCTCGGCGAAGCGCGGCGCCTTGTGGATGGAGGTGGCGAAGTGCTGGTTCCCACGCCCGCCACGCCCGCCCTTGGCCACCGTCAGTTGCTGGCCCTCCTCCACCATGTCGCCAACCAGGCTGCCGTCCTCCGCCGTCACCACGGTTCCTACGGGCACTTGCAGCACCAGATCCGGCCCTCTCTTCCCATGGCGCTGGTTGCCCGTGCCCTGGCCGCCGCTGGTGGCCTTCCAGCCGCCGCCACGGCGCAGCGAGTCCAGGGTCCGCACGGAGGGGTCGGCCTGCAGGATCACGTCGCCACCACGGCCGCCATCGCCGCCGTCGGGGCCACCCTTCGGCACATAGCGCTCACGGCGGAAGCTGACGGAGCCGTTTCCGCCATGGCCGGCGTACACATGGATAACGAGGGTATCCAACATAGGTCACAACATTTCTTGAAGGTACTTTACCTAATCATAACAATAGGGAGCGTGGAAATGGGGACATAGGCACTGTCCTGTGCGTGGCGGCCAGTGGACAGGCTGTCGATACGCTGAGGGCCATTGGGGACGCTGGCGGACGCGGTACTCACCACCGTGGACAGTTTGAGTTGTCCACAATGGGCAGACATACTCCACAGCAGGCGTGGACTTATCCACACCTGTAGGCATAAAGTGCTGTTTTGGCCGGGAACGGCCGATCGGCGGTGTTTGGCGGTCTAGGCCGGCTGTCTCGCTGCGGTGGCAAGCTCAATGAGCGACCTGCGGAGGGTGCTGTTCGTCACGATGGCCGACGCCATCTTGTCGCAGCCGTGGAGGACGGTGGAGTGGTCGCGGCCGCCCAACAGGCCGCCGATGTCGGTGAGGGTCAGGCGGGCCTCGGTGCGCAACAAGTACATGGTGATGTGCCGGGCCTGTACCAAATCTTGGGAACGGCGCGGGCCGACGATGTCGTCGGCGGCGAGGCGGAAGTGGGCGGCGACCACCGCCAACACCCGCTCCGGCGACAGCGGCTGGGCGCTGCGGTGCGACAGCAGTTCCGCGAGGGCGGTCTGGGCCAGCGGCAAGGTGACCGGGGCCTTGGAGAGGTGGGCTTTCGCCATCACCCGGTTGAGCGCGCCCTCCAGCTCCCGCACGTTGCTCTGGAAGCGGTGCGCTATGAACTCCAGAACGTCATCGGGGACGGACACGCCGAGTTCGTCGGCTTTACTGCTGAGGATCGCCATCCGCACCTCAAGGTCGGGGGGCTGCACGTCGGCGATGAGTCCCCATTCGAAGCGGGACCGTAAGCGGTCTTCCAGTAATGGCATGGAGGCCGGCGGGCGGTCGGAACTCAGCACGATCTGGCGGCCGGCATTGTGCAGGTCGTTGAAGGTATGGAAGAAGCTCTCCTGGGTCTGCTCCTTATCGGCGATGAAGTGGATGTCGTCGATCAGCAGCACATCGACCGAGCGGAAGCGGCCCCGAAAGTCCTCGGTCTTGCGTTCGCGCACGGCGTGAATGAACTGGTTGGTGAATTGCTCGGACGTGATGTACAGGACGCTGTGGTTCTGCTGGACACAGTGGTGTGCAATAGCGTGCAGCAGGTGGGTCTTGCCCAGACCGACGCCACCGTACACGAACAGCGGGTTGTAGCTATGGCCGGCAGCCGATGCGACCGCGAGCGAGGTGTTACCGGGATTCTCGGCCACGGCGCGGGAGGCGGCGAAAGCGAAGCGGTTCGCCTCGCCGGTGATGAAGGTATCGAAGCTGTAGCGCGGGTTGAGCGGCGTGCCGGTAACGTTGTCGGTGAGTGGCCGCTGCACCCGCACCGGCCCGGCCGGCCGCAGCAGTGTGGCTGGGGTGGCCGGCGCGTCGGAGGGCGTGGTGACCTGGAACGTTAGGCCCACCTCCTGGCCCACCACCTTGACCAGCGTCTTACGGATCAGCGGACTCATGTTGCGGTCGAGCCACGCGGTGGCAAAGGCCGACGGCGCGCCGACCACGAAAAGGCCCTGGTTGAACGCGACCCCGCGGGTACCCTTCAGCCAGGTGTTGTAGTTTGCACGGGAGACCTGCACCTCCAGGGCGCCCAGCACAGCAGCCCAGAGGTCGTCCGGCGTTCGGGTCGGCATACGGTCCAGCTCCAGTAGCCATACCAATGCCCGGGGTAGGGGGCACAGCCTTGTGCTCCTGCCCGCTGCACGGTATGACGGGTCACAGAATACGATGTGGGGTTTGGTTACCGTACCGGCCCTGCGCTCCCGCCCCACGGGATGACCCGGTACAGTGCGCGTAAGCGTAGCAGGCGCGGAAAACCGCGAACAAGGGGTTTGCACGGGGCGAAGTTGCGACTTAGCGGCATTCGCCCAGAGGCTTAGGATAGCTCTTGAGCGGGGGTTCACCATAACGCGCCGGGCACGCAGACAGAGCGTGCCGGGGCCGTTTGCTATACTAGGGCCACCACGAACTGTAGACGAGGTGTACCCCCTTTGAGCAAGCTCGCCGACCTGTTGAAACAAGCCTCTCAGGCATACACCCGGCCCATAGGGTTTGGCGCCATGACCGCGCGGTCCACCCCCCTGCCCATGGTGCTGATCGCGGAAGTCGATAGCGCGGCCGCGGCCGGTGTTGAAGCCGCGATCGCAGCCGGCGCGCAGGCGGTGCTCGCGCCCGCGGCCGGCACTGCTGCGGTGACGGCGGCCAAGGCTGCCGTCGCGAAGGGCACCCTGGGCGCCACGCTGGACGACGGCACCAAGGACGATGTAGCCCGTCTCGAGAAGGACGGCTGTGAGTTCGTGGTGCTGCGCTCCACCGGCCTTCCCGCCGACGTGCTGACCGCGGACTCACTGGAGAAGCTGCTGGAAGTGGATGCGAGCTGGCCCGACGCGTTGATCCGCGGTGTGGAGGTGCTGCCGCTGGCCGGCATTGTCTATCGCATTCCGGCCGGAGAGCCGCTGACCATTCAGCAGTTGCTGCTGTGCCGCCGCGTGGCCGGCCTGGCCGGCAAGCCGTTGTTCGTAGCGGTGCCCGCCGGCCTGGGGGGCGCTGCCGCGCAACCGTTGCGTGCCGCCGGCGCCGTGGGCCTGCTGGTACCCGCCGCGGCCGCCGGAGAGTTCCGCGACGCCATCAAGGCCCTGCCGGTCCCCAAGCGCCAGAAGGAGAATATCGAGGCGACGCTGCCCACCGGGTTCATGTCGCGCGCCAAGGAGTCCGAGCATGACGATGACGACGATGGGGACGGCGACGACGACTAGGACCGGGCGGCCGCTGTGGGCTGAGGTCGATCTGGACGCCATCACCCACAACGTCCAGCAGATCCGCCAGCGGGTGGCCCCCGCCCATGTGATGGCGGTGGTGAAGGCCAACGCCTACGGCCATGGAGCCGTGCCCGTCGCCCGCGCCGCGGTGGCGGCGGGCGTCAGCCACCTGGCCGTGGCCTGCGTGGACGAAGGCGTGCAACTGCGCCGCGCCGGCATCGCTGTACCTATTGCGATCGTGGCCTACGCCGCGCCCTGGGAGGCGGAGGCCATCGTCGACCACCGCCTGACCCCCTGCGTGCTGGATGAAGCCACCGCCCACGCCTTCGCCGCCGAGGCCGCCAAGCGCGGCGTGGTGCAGCCGGTGCACATCGAGGTGGACACCGGCATGGCGCGCTGCGGCGTGCGGCCGGAGGAGGTGGTGGGGTTGGTGGCCCTGGTGGCGATGCTGCCATCGCTGCAGATCACCGGCCTGTATACCCACTACGCCACCGCCGACACCAGCGACAAGGCGTTCACCGAGCATCAGTACCGCCGGTTCACCGAGACCGTGGCGGCCACCGGCGCGACCGCCCAGCGTCACGTCGCCAACTCCGCCACCGTGCTGGACCAGCCGCACATGGCCCACGAACTGGGCTTGGCGCGGCCGGGCATCGCGGTCTACGGCTACCAGCCTACCGACGAGGTGACCCGTCCGCTGGACCTGCGCCCCGCCATGACGCTGAAGGCCGCCGTCGGCCGGGTGCACACCCTGCCCAAGGGCGAGACCGTGAGCTACGGCCGCACCTGGACGGCGGACCGCGACAGCCAGATCGCCCTCATCCCCTGCGGCTACGCCGACGGCATCCCCCGGCTGGTGTCGAACCAGGGCGCGGTGCTCATCCGGGGCCAGCGCGCCCCGATCCGCGGCCGGGTGTGCATGGACCAGTTCATGGTGGACGTCACCGACATCCCCGGCGCGGCCCCCGGCGACGAGGCGGTCATCTTCGGCCGCCAGGGCGACGCCGATCTGCCGGTGGAAGAGGTGGCCGCGCTGGCCGGCACCATCAACTACGAGGTGCTGTGCGCCATCGCCGCCCGCGTGCCCCGCCACTACCTGCGCAATGGCGAAGAGGTGGAGCGCACCACGTTAGTGGGGTAGGGCACGTGCTACGGTCTTCGTCGTTGCGAGACCGACCATGACCCTGGCTCGCCAACACCGATGAAAAGGGGCGGTGGCCGTCACCGGCAGGCCTATACGGAGTGCACCGTTGCCTGAGCTCGTCGAAGGCATCGGTGCCGGCCCAAACCTCGTGACAGCCTATTTTCATAGGAGGAGTCCGACGACGAAGTAACCCCTACGGGTTACTGTGGATGGCCTGGGTAACAGGATGCCGGGAGCGCAGCGCCCGTGCTATGGCTGCGATCACCGCCACCCCCCGGCACCACCGTCACCAGCCCGCGCCACCCACGCCGCTAGCGCCACCACCGCGAATGCCATCCCCGACAGCCATGGCAGCGCCCCCGGCAGCCACGGCAGCGCTCCCACCAGTGCCACCGCTACAACTAACGCCACAGCCAGCATCACGAGCGCCCCCACCACTAGCCACCCGACTAGCGCCACCGCCCGCGCCACGGCCACAACCTTCTGCGCCGCGAGGCCCCAGTTCATGAGCGATCGGGACGCTGTCTCCGATGGATGTGGCGCGGCGAGGCCGGTTTGGCGCTCAAAAACTTGTCGTGCCACCGCATGGAGTTCGGAACGCAGACGGTCACCTTCGCGCAGCTCCTCAATCAGCAACTCGATGGTCGACAGTGCCCGCTGTTCATCGGTCACGTCCATGCTTTCCCTGAGGTCGCTTAAGCGAACTGCTATTGCGTCCTTTAGCTCGGCAATCGTGGCATCACCGCTGACGAAGCGGCCGAGGGTAGGGAGATATGACGCTGCTCCTGTCGTCATGGTGGTAACCTTCTGAACCTAGAGGTTGGGCGCCCTACTCCCCCAACCGGCTGTACGAGCTCTGCGGGAAGCGGCCGGGGGCGGTCTCCTGCAGGCGCAGCAGGAAGGCGGCGGGGATGAGCGAGAGGGCCAGCGCTGTCCACCCCACGCATTGCAGGCCGAAGGCTTGGGCCAGCAGTCCGCCGGCGATGGGCATGGACACGTGGGCCAGGCTGGCAAAGGTGTCGTTGGAGCCGATGACCCGGCCGCGCTCGGACGCCGGCGCAATGTCGGACAGCAGCACGGTGGCCGCCACGTTCACGCCGGCCCACCCCACGCCCACCAGCGCGCTGCCCAGCACCACAATCCAGTAGTCGCTGCTGGCCACAATCACCACCGAGGAAATGCCGCCCACGATGACGCCGCCCAGCATCACCGGCTTGCGGCCGATGCGGTCGGCCAGCCATCCCAGCGGCAGCGACAGCCCGAACATGCCCACCACGTGGATGGCCACCGCCAGCGAGATCTCCGACAGGCCGTGGCCGTGGGCGTCCAGCGCCAGCGCGGTCAGCGCCATCATCATGGTCATGTTGCCCTGCACAAAGAACGAGCACACGAAGGTGGCGAGCTTCGGGTAGTCGCGGGCGTACTCCAACGGCGAAACCTTGGGCGCGCCGACGGCGACCGGGCGGGGCGGCGGCGCCACGTAACCGCGCCAGTAGCGGCCGAGGTTGGCGGCGATGTGCTTAGGGTCCGGGCTCACCAGCAGCACCAGCAGCAGCGCCGGCAGAAAGCTGGCGGGGGCGATGAACCAGGCCAGCGCCGCCGGGTCCATGTGCCACTGCGGACCCAGAAAGTTGGCCAGTGTGACCAAGCCGGTGCCGCCGAACGACCCGACCATGGAGCCGGTGAGCAGCAGGCCCACGCCCTCGGCCCGGCGGGCGGGCGGGAACATGTCGGCCGCCGCCCCCCGCAACTGCTGCCCCCCGCCGATGCCCCTGCCGAACCCGAAGATGCCCGCCGCGAACAGCCATCCCGAGGCCGTCACCACCGAGAACCCAGTGAGAGCGGCGCCCAGCATGGCCACCAGCAGCCCGGCGATCAGGCCGATCTTGCGGCCGAACCGGTCGGTGATGGCGCCCATGGGGTAGGAGACCATCACGCGGCTGAGGCCCAGCAGACTGGTGGCCATGCCCGCGAACGCTGTCGACCCCATGAGCCGCACGGCGATCAGCGCCCCCAGAGAGGGCGTGAGCTGCGTGCCCATCCCCACCAATGCCTGTGCCGCCGCGATGTACAGCATGTTGCGCTTGACGACGGGCGGGATGCCCTGGCTGGCGACCTCCGCAGCCGTGGGTGGCGCGGCGTTGGCGGTGGTGATGTTGGAGATTGCCAAAGAGCGGCCTCGATTCGGTGCAGTGACCCCCAGTCTAGCACCGGAGTGGTCCAGCGTTCTGGTGAGAAGCACGCCGCCCGAGAGCGCGTGACCCAATCGCGCCGCCAGCGGTTGAATGGCCGCATCACCGCGTGATGGCCCCCGGTGGCGCCGCCCGAAGTACTCGGCCACGGATGATGACCGCACCCACGAGCACCTCGGCAGCACCGACGCGCTCATCATCCGCACCCGCCGCCGCACGAGCACCTCGGCAGCACCGACGCGCTCATCATCCGCACCCGCCGCCGCACGAGCACCTC
>Ga0082335_1004259_pt1 | contig 21880 bp, 20 predicted proteins | sample Subgrocontami58m_FD_72375 | JGI IMG/M metagenome (GOLD analysis project Ga0082335, IMG submission 72375) | Subsurface groundwater microbial communities from S. Glens Falls, New York, USA - GMW37 contaminated, 5.8 m (SPADES assembly) (version 2) ...
AAAAATTCACTTTTCATCCGGCCTCAACCCCCATACAACAAAAAAGTGGGTATTCCCCACTTCTTTAAAAAGTTACTCAGTTAAATATAAAATAACACAAAAAGACTTAAAATTCAAGGGGGTTTAAGATAAAGCTTCTGGCAAAATGAGCAACACTTTTACGGTTCAGCTACAAAACCTTTTAAAGTAGCCATTATGCTTGTTTCGTATTTACTTTCCCAAGGTCATCGGGTATGGGTGAATTCCATTAGATGGTTCTCCATCGGAGAACAAAATACTTGTTTACAGGCAATTAGCTTATCACCGACAGTGGTTATTTTTTACTGGTTTATTTTTTACTTGACATTACCGTTACTAATGGATATACTTCCGCAAACAGACTGATTTTCGTATTAACGAATAACTACAACGATACGTGATTTGAGCCACGATACAGCCGGGTTTGCCTCGTTCATTGCATTAACGTTGAGGAGGTAATAATGCTTAAAAGCCAAGTTTATGTATGGATAACAATCCTGACGGTCTTTTCAGTGCTAGCCGCTTGCTCCCCAAAACCTGCTCCGACCCCAGTACCAACACCCGTACCTGCTCCGGTTTCAGTTCCCACAACCAATATCCCGGCTCCGGCTTCTCAGGACACAGCATGGGCAGGGGTAATTGAAGCCGCCAGGAAAGAAGGACGGCTGGTAATTTATGGCGCTACACCGTTTGCCAATGCAGGTAGAGAAATCACTGCAGCTTTTACCGCACGATATGGAATCCCGATTGATCTTCTTCTTCTGGGAGGCCGCCAGCAGGTAGAGAAGCTGAAAGTAGAACAATCTATAAAACATCAAGTTGCTGATATAGTGCAAACGGGGGTTTCCAGCGCCACAGAAATCGTCCTGGCGGGCCTGGCCGAAAGTACTGCTGACAAACTGCCAGCATTACGGGATAAAAGTATCTATTATGTTGATCCTGTTTATGGGCCTCAACAACAGATTATCGCTTTTAGCATCACCTTTTTAGGAATGCTGGCCAACACCAACCTGGTTAAACCTGATGAAATCAAGTCCTGGAATGATATTCTAGCGCCTAAGTTTAAAGGTAAGATAATAATGTCCGACCCGCGCAGCACGGGGAATGGTCTTAATCTGTTCTCAACACTAACCTATCATAAGGTGCTGGACTACGATTACTTCCGCCGTCTGGCAGCCCAACAGGTTGATCTCTGGGGCGGTGCCCAACGAGAGATGTACCTTATGGTAGGTCGCGGTGAATATTCAATATCGTTTGCCGCAGGCTCAAACGACGTGGCACCCATAATCTTGGAGGGCGCCCCTCTGAGAGTTCTAACGCCACTGGAAGGAAACACATCTCAGGTAGAACCGGTGCTCATGGCCAAAAATGCCCCCCACCCCAATGCAGCCAGGGTTTTTATCAATTGGTTGTTAACACCGGAAGGCCAGGAAGCCTACAACAAGACAGTTGGCGCTATGCCTCTCAGGAAAGATATGCCAGATTTCACCCCAGCGAAAGTCAAGATGACCCCTACTAAGATATGGAACAGGACATGGGAAGCGGCAGAACAGTCTAATATAGACTTAAAATCCGGTATTATAGAGCAAATCTTTGGTAAAAAATAAAGCTCCCTATTATTACGATGTTTTTCTATTTTTTTAGGTTTCTGTAAAAATATTAAACTAAATACAGCGCGGGGAGGGTAAAACATGAATAAATTTAGTCTCCGTGTTATCCCGATAATTTTGTCAACGGTGATAACTGCTTTGCTTATACCGGCCTGCTCCGCCACTCCAGCGCCTGTGTCTCCACCACCGCGAGTAACTCCTGCTGCCACTCCCAGCTCTAACCTCCTGATTCCCACCCCTCATGACGCCGCCTGGGCCAAAGTGGTAGAGGCTGCTAAAAAAGAGGGGTTAATCACTATATATGGAGCGAGTCAATTTGCCGGGGATGGGGGGCGCAGAACGATAGAAGCTTTCAGTAAGGAATACGGCATTCGGGTTGACATGCTGGTTGCTGCTGGCCGTCAAGCAGCCGAGCGGATAAAAGTTGAAAGCAAGATGAAGCAACCTATAGCCGATCTGGTAGGCCCCGGACTCTCCAGCGCCACCGAGCTTTCCCTGGCCGGACTATTGGACAGTGTTTGGCAGGATTTACCCGAATTACAGAAAAAGGACATTTTTAAGATAGACCCTAAATACACTCCAAACGGAGATGTACTAAATATGTCGTTTTCACTCTCAGGGGTCTTGATAAATACTAAGCAAGTGAACGGTCCGGATGTACCCAAGTCCTATTTTGACCTGCTGGATCCGAAGTGGAAAGGTAAGATGATTATCTCAGACCCCAGAGCCGGCGCCGGGGGTGGGTTCGCCTGGTTTGCTGAAATGCGTTTTTACAAAGTTCTGGACGATGACTATTTCCGCCGTTTTGCCAGACAGGAACCTATAATCTGGGGCGGCTCCAATCAAGAACAAGACAACATGGTAGGTAGAGGGGAAGCCTGGATAAATCCATATACAACCAGCGGCACTGCTGGCCAGATGATTATTGAGGGAGCGCCTCTTAAGATAATAGGTATGACAGAAGGGAGCAGTGTAATAACTGACCCTATTTCCATGGTAAAAGGGACAGTCCATCCTAATGCTTCAAAGTTATTTTTAAACTGGTTGCTATCCAAAGAAGGCCAGAATATTTACGCTAAAGCATTTGGAATTGACTCCGTACGTAAGGACGTGGATAATTATTATGACACCAGAGTTAAGCCACAGCCAGAACCACAAAAATACTGGCCCCGGACGTTTGAGGTAGCCGAGGCATCTAACCGATACCACAAGGAGGGTATAGCTGAAAGTATATTTGGGAAAAGATAAGCTCAACTGTAGCCTTTTATTTCTAAACAATTTACAACTGGTATATATTATTGAAAGAATAAACTTTTAAAGAAAGGGGAATATACATGAAGAGATGGTTTATATCGCTGAGTATCATAATTTTAATATTGTTAGTGGCATGCACACCTCAAGCGGCGCCTGCCCCATCAGCACCCGCGCCGGCCGCGCCTGCCCCGGTGTCCGTTCCCACGTCTAACCTCTCACCTCCCACCTCTCAGGATGCCGCTTGGGCCAAAATAGTGGAAGCAGGCCAAAAAGAAGGGCAAGTGAATGTCTATACCTGGGGTTGGACAGGGGATATCGGTCTTTCCATAGCCGCCGCCTTTGAGAAAAGCTATGGGATAAAGCTGAACATTATAACCGGTCGTGGAGCCGAGTTCATTGAGCGCATCAAGACTGAGACACGAATGGGCAATATTGTAGCTGATGTTTGGGAAGGTGCGTCAGGTCATTCGGAAAATATGAAGTTGGCTGGTCTTTTGGATGCCATTCCCGATCTGCCGGCAACCAAGAATAAAGGGGATTTTACGGCAGACCCCTTCGCGTTTAGCCCTGAAGGTTATTACTTCACGGAGAACCAGTTCTTTCTTGGCTTACATGTAAATACCAATTTGGTCAAGCCCGGAGAAGAACCTAAGGCATGGAAAGACTTGCTGGACCCGAAGTGGAAAGGACGGATTCTTTTTGCCGACCCGGTGGTGAGCATTTCCTCCTCATATTTTGCTGCGCTTATTGATAAAGGGCTGATGACGGAGGAATTTTTGGGAAAACTTGGTAAGCAGGAATTACAATTTGATCCCAGCACTCCAGGAGTGGTTAATAAATTAGCCAGGGGGGAAGGAGCCGTAGGTTACACTAGCACAAATGAAAGCTCTAATGTCGCCAAAGAGGGCGGACCGATAAAGGTAATAGATACCAGCGACGGTATTTTTGCCAACGGTCTGGCTTTAGGGAAGGTTAAAGGCGGGCCTCATCCCAATGCCTCAAAGGTATTAATTAACTGGATTTTGAGCCAGGAAGGGCAGGACGTTTATGCAAAGGCCAAAAGCGTCCTCACAATAAGGAAAGACGTCAAGGATTATGTATTTCCAGCAGCTACACTTAAACCTTCGAATTCAATATTTATTGATACAAGATACAATGATTTGGTAGCTAAGGTATTTGCGGAAAAACGGTATGTACCGTTACTTAAGCCCAAATAACTCCCTTTATGCAGATGATTGCCGACGACAGGGTGTCCCATTATGTCTTCGTAAAACATCCCCCTCCGATTAATCGGAGGGGGATGTTGTTTTAGGTGAATAACAAGTTTTTACTTTCCCTTTTAGCCTTTTTTTGTTAGAATATCAAAGGTTTCACGTTTTTAGGTGAAAGGAATTATAGGAATGAAGAGATGGTTTTTAGTATTTAGTATAGCTATTATTGTTTTGCTGGTTGCGTGTACTCCACAGACGCCACCCGCTCCTCCGGCACCAACGCTGACAGAGCCAATAAAAGCACCGGTCCCCGCTTCTGACCTTACTTCTCCAACTTCTCAAGACACCGCGTGGGCCAAGGTGATAGAATCAGCCCGGAAGGAAAGCACAGTAAACGTTTATACGTGGGGATGGACAGGCGATACGGGCGTATCCATAGCAAAAGCTTTTAAAAGCAGATATGGTATAAGCTTAAACCTGATTACTGGCCGCGGGGCTGAGTTCATCGCCCGTATCAAGACTGAGACCCGCATGAATAATATTACGGCTGATATATTTGAAGGGGCAGGAGCCCACTCGGAGAATATGAGGCTGGAAGGGTTGCTGACCCCCGCAGGGGACTTGCCAGTGCTTCGCGACAAGAGCGTTTTCACTGTCGACCCCTTCCTTCTTAATGGAGAGGGCTACTACCTTGTGGATAACCAGTCTTTTCTGGCTCTATACGTAAATACCAACCTGGTCAAACCTGGAGAGGAGCCAAAAGCCTGGGTTGACTTGTTAGAGCCTAAGTGGAAAGGGAAAATTCTCTTTGCCGACCCGGTAATCAGTAATTCACCCTCCTATTTTGTTGCTATCATCGAGCAAAAACGTCTTGGGTTGGATTATCTAGAGAAACTAGGGAAGCAGGACCTGATGTTCGACCCCAGCCCCCAGGGCGTGGCCAGCAGGATAACCAGAGGTGAAGCATTGGTTGGTTTCACTGATAACGATTCAGTCGCCGCTATTGCACAAGAAGGCGGCCCCATAAAGATAATAGATACAAGAGAAGGTGTCTTTGTTAAAGGGCAGGCACTGGGACTGGTCAAGAACGGCCCTCACCCAAATGCAGCAAAGGTGCTAATAAACTGGATTCTGAGCCAGGATGGACAGGACGTTTATACAAAGTCCAAGGGTGTCCTAACCGTGAGGAAAGATGTTCCCGATTACCAACCACTGGCCGTGCGGCTTAAACCACAAAACCCTATATTTATCAATTCCCAATACAATGATATGATAGCTAAAGTCTTTGCCGAGAAACAGTACGTGCCACTGTTCAAGCCCAAATAACTCCCTTTGCGAGATGATTGCCGTAACAGGGTGTCCCACCATATATTTATTCGTTAACCCATCCCCCTCCGATTAATCGGAGGGGGATTTTGTTTTATAGGTTAATAACAAAATTTTACTTTCTCTTTTATTTATTTTTTGTTACAATATCAAAACATTCCCTATTTCAGGTGATTTTTAAATAATAAGGAGTTATAAAAATGAAGAGATGGTTTTTGTTATTAAGTATCGCTATTGTGGCCTTGCTGTCTGCCTGCACTCCACAGGCAACACCCGCCCCTTCAGCACCGGCACCAACAGCGCCAGCCAAAGCAGCAGTCCCCCTATCCAATGTTCCATCTACCACCCCTCAGGACGCCGCCTGGACTAAGATTGTTGAGACCGCTAAAAAAGAGGGTATTGCAAATGTTTATACCTGGGGCTGGACAGGGGACACAGGAGTGACCATAACCAAGGCTTTTGAGAACAGGCATGGTATAAAACTCAACATGATAACAGGCCGCGGCGCTGAATTTATAGAACGTATCAAAACCGAAACCCGCATGGGTAATGTCACTGCCGATATGTTCGAAGGCGCCTCAGCCCATTCGGAGAACATGAGGCTGGAGGGTTTGTTAACCCAGGCCGGAGACCTGCCGGTGCTTCGAAACAAGGGTGACTTTAGCGCCGACCCGCTCCTCTTCAGTCCGGAGGGTTATTATCTGGTAGAAAACCAGTTTTATCTGGCTTTATATGTTAATACTAACCTGGTTAAGCCAGGCGAGGAGCCAAAGGCATGGGCAGACTTGCTTGAGCCAAAGTGGAAAGGCAAGATTGTCTGGGCCGACCCTGTGGTCAGTGTCTCTTCCTCCTATTTTGCAGTTATGATCGAACAAAAACGGATGGGACGGGATTTCCTGGAGAAACTGGGAAAGCAGGATGTGATGTTCGACCCCAGCACACCGGGTGTAGCTTCTAAAATTGCCAGGGGAGAAGCATGGGTCGGTTATTCCGATACAAACGCAGTCGCCCCTCTTGCCCTGGAAGGTGCGCCCATAAAGATAATAGATTCGAGAGAAGGGGTTTTTGCCAATGGATTAGCGGTAGGACTGGTTAAGAATGGTCCTCATCCCAACGCCTCCCGGCTCTTCCTGAACTGGATTCTAAGTCAGGAAGGGCAGGATGTTTATACGAAAGCAAAAGGGGTTCTAACCGTCAGGAAAGATGTTCCCGATTACCAGCCTCAGGCCGTCCGTCTCAAGCCTCAAAATCCGGTTTTTCTTGGGTCAGAATATAATGACCTGGTAGCCAAGACTTTCAAGGACAAAGAATTTGTGCCGCTGCTCAAACCAAAATAGTTTTTAAACAACTACTCTTTACAAGTTAAAATAGACTGCGATGTCAATGGAATGCCCCCCAATTCATCGGGGGGCATTCCGTTTTGTAGATACTGGACAAAGTTATCCTTTCGCTTTTTTCGGACGAATGCTACAATTCCTATTAGGGTTAGCCTCAGTCCTGAGGTTAGCCCTAGAGGTGTTTGTAGTGGTAAATGTCAAGGGACTTAATCTGGGAGTGTTGTTTTCTCTACTAGAAGAGACGCCTGCCTATAGCCAACTCCTGGAAGGTATAGGAAAGAACGCAGTTAAGGCAACTATCCTCGAGTCTGCTAAACCTTATCTGATAGCAGCATTGCACCGGAAGCTTAAAATACCGATTATCCTGGTTACGGCACAACCTGAAGAGGCTAAGCGTTTATACGAGCAAATATTAGCCTGGGAGACAAATCCCCTTTTCTTTTTTGCCGAACCCGATGCCCTCCCTTATGAGCGTCTTTCCCCGGATTTTACCACAACACAGGAACGTTTGACGGCGCTGGGCAGCCTTGGTGCGACGGCAAACAATAACAAACCGCCTCTGATTGTTGCCCCGGCGTGGGCCATAGCACAGAAGACTATACCTGCCAAAAATTTCCAACAGGTACGGCAGACACTTGTTCCCGGACTTAAAATCGAACTTATTAAACTCCTGCAGCAATGGCAGCGGATGGGCTATCAGATGGAAGATTCCGTAGAAGTTCCAGGCACAGCCAGCCGGCGGGGCGGTATTCTGGATATTTTCCCTATCGGAATGGATAAGCCGGTCCGCATCGAGCTATTTGGTGAATATATAGAAAGTATCCGGTTTTTCGACCCTGCCACCCAGCGTTCCCAGCAGAAAGTAGACTCAGTGGAATTAATCCCTGCCCGGGAAATGCTTATTCCCCACATTAGTGACGATAGAAACGGAAATGAAATCCTGGAGAGTTTGCGCGTAGACGAGATGCCCGCCGAGGGCAAAGAGAGGTTTACCCAGGAAATTACTAGTTTGCTTCAGGAGCAGTGGTTCCCTGCACAGGAGTTCTACGCCCCTTTGTTCAGCACTGATACCATTCTGGACTATCTGGGTACCGGCGGGTTAATCGTCTGGAATGAACCAGCCGACATAAAGGCTGCCCTATCAGAGCTGGAGACCCGCGCTACTGAATTGCGCCAGCAACGGCAGAGCTCGGGAGAGCTACCTCCTGGTTTTCCTCTGCCTTATTTCACCTGGACTGAGCTATGTGAGCGTTCAGGTAAATTAGTCCATCAGTTGGAGCTTTCCCGCTGGGAGGGCGTAGAGCAAGAAAAGGAGACAATCACTTTCAATTTCACAGTTGCCCCCAGCTACGGGGGGCAATGGACATCATTCTTGAAGGGAATCAAGCAGAGTTTGCAGTCTAAACAGGTAATTGTCATAGTCTCTCAACAGGCTCAACGAATCTCCGAAATTCTTCAGGAGAACGATATTATTGCGCCGCCTCTATCCGCCCTTAGTCAGTTCCCGCCTCCTGGCACCTTAAGTTTGGTATCTGTTAAAAGCGGTCAAATTGGCAGTTTAGGTGAAGGCTGGGTAATGAACAATGTAGAGACATCCCGACAGGTCGGGACCGTGTCTCTACTGACGGACAATGAGATTTTTAGCTTCGTGAAACAGAGACGTTTGGTCAAGCGGCATCCGGTGCGTCGCCAGCCATTCCTTTCAGAGTTAAAGGTCGGTGAATATGTAGTCCATATTGACCACGGTATTGCCCGGTTCTCCGGGATGGTTCAAATAGGTACGGGCATCGCCCGTACTGAAGATAAAAGTACGGAAACCCCTCCTCGAACCTCCGGGGAGAGGGAATATCTGATTTTGGAATATGCCAATGGGGATAAGCTCTATGTTCCAACCGACCAGGTGGATAGAATCAGCCGTTATATAGGACCCGGGGGAGCAATACCGGCTCTCAGCCGCCTGGCTACACAGGAGTGGCAACGCACCCGGCAGCGGGTTAAGGAGGCGACAGAGGTCATCGCCAAAGACTTACTGGAGCTTTATGCATCGCGAGAGGTATTATCGGGTACAGCGTTTTCTCAGGATACTATCTGGCAGCAGGAAATGGAAGCAGCATTTCCCTATGTAGAGACCCCCGACCAGTTGGAGGCTATCCTGGAGGTTAAAGAAGACATGGAAAAACCCAAGCCTATGGACCGGCTGGTCTGTGGCGATGTCGGCTATGGCAAGACTGAGGTTGCACTCAGAGCTGCTTTCAAGGCTGTAATGGATGGCAGGCAGGTAGCGGTACTGGTTCCCACGACAGTGCTTGCCCAGCAGCACCTGAATACCTTTAGTCAAAGGTTAACCGCGTTTCCTATAAAAGTGGAGATGCTCAGCCGCTTCCGCTCACCTAAAGAGCAGCACGAGATTGTAGCCAGGCTTAAAGAGGGAGCAATAGATATTTGTATCGGCACTCACCGTTTGTTGCAAAAAGATATCTCTTTCAAAAACCTGGGATTGGTCGTCATAGACGAGGAGCAACGCTTTGGCGTAGCCCATAAGGAACGCCTGAAGCAGATGCGGAAAGAGGTGGATGTCCTGACTCTATCAGCAACACCCATCCCCCGGACCCTTCACATGTCTCTGGTAGGTGTTCGGGATATGAGCACCATGGAGACGCCACCTGAAGAACGATTGCCTATAAAGACCTATGTGGCCGAGTATGATGAACGGCTGATACGTGAAGCTATACTCAGAGAACTGGAGCGGAACGGCCAGGTGTTTTTCGTGCATAACCGGGTGCAGACAATGGGCCGGATAGTTCAGCGCCTGAAAGAGATAGTGCCTGAAGCCAGGATTTCCACCGGTCACGGTCAGATGCCCGAAGAGGAGTTGGAAAGGGTAATGGGTGAGTTTGCTGAGGGTAAGAACGATGTGCTGGTGTGCAGCACAATCATCGAGTCAGGATTGGACATGCCCAATGTGAACACATTGATTATCAACGATGCCGATAAGTTTGGCCTTACACAGCTTTACCAGTTGCGGGGTCGGGTGGGGCGGGGCGCCCATCGCGCCTACGCTTATTTTCTTTACACCAAAGGCAAATCCCTGACCGAAACAGCCCAGAAACGTCTTGAGACAATATATGAAGCTACCGAACTGGGGGCAGGGTTCAGAATTGCCATGAAAGACCTGGAAATCCGGGGGGCGGGAAACCTCCTGGGCGTAGAGCAGAGCGGACAAATCGGGGCGGTTGGCTTTGACCTCTACTGTCAGATGCTGGCCGAAGCTGTAGAGGGGATGAAAGCAAAAATAAGGGGGGAGGTCCCACGTCCAACCTCTCACCTCCCGCCTCCCACTATAGATTTGCCCTTACCTGCTCATATCCCGGGTGATTACATTAATGATGTAAGCAGCCGGCTGGCTTTCTACCTGCGGTTGACCAAAGTGACCACTAACAAAGAAATAGACGATATAGTCCAGGAGCTAAAGGACAGGTTTGGCGCACCACCCCCGGAGGTTGAGAACCTTCTTTACATAGTGAAAATCAAATTGATAGCCATGCGGGCAGGCATTAGCTCTATCGCTTCCGAGGAAGGGGAAATTGTGTTGAGGATGAGGGAGGGGTTAAAAATAAACAGGTTCAAGCTGGGAGTACTACCAGCGGGAGTTAACATTAGCCCTACACAGATAAGGTTAGATCTGAAGCGGTTAGGGAATGGGTGGAGGGGGATGGTGGAGGGAATATTGAATAAGATGGCAGGGTGAATCATAATATGCATACGTAAAAGTAATGTTTGTTCACATAGGATGTGTACCATGACACAGAAGAAGAAACGAGTTCAGGTTTACCTGGAGCCAGAAATGATTAAAGAATTAAACAACTTGGCTGAACGTCTAGGGATATCTAAGGGTGAATTAATAAGGGAAAGTGTAAAAAGAATTCTACAGGAAAAAACAAAGGTCAAGAATGACCCCATATGGGGTATAGTTGGTATGGGACACAGCGGCGTGGGCAAGGTATCCACAGAGCACGATAGATATCTGGCTGAAATCAAGCTCAGGAAAATGCACCGTTGAAAGCCAGTCGGGTTTCCTAACCCGACAGTCAAAATGATTAATATGCCTAACTTTAAACGTTACCCAAACGAAGGATATCCGTATTTCGTAACCACAAGGTTGAAAGGCAATCGCGCACTTTTTGAAGAAGCCAGATTATGCGAGGTCGTCTTGACTTGCTTGAGTTACCTTCGGAGTAACATGGGACATAGGCTGCACGCGTATATAATAATGCCTGACCATATACACTTGGTCGTTACCCCAAAAGAAGGAAAAACTATTTCACAATTAATGCATAGTTTTAAACTTTACACAGCCCGGCAAATAGGGGATTTGCTAAAAATGACAGGTGGAATATGGCAATCCAGTTTTTATGAACATGCTCTGAGGTCAAGTCAGGATGTAGAAAACATAATGGAATATATTCATAACAATCCTGTACGAGCTAATCTTATCTCCAGTCCGGAGCAATACCGGTGGTCTTCTTATAGGGCGTGCGTTTTGGGTGAGCAAGTACCTATTGAGATAGATTTATTGGAATATTGATGGTGTGAACTAGCAGGTTAGTCCCGACCCGTTGGGATGCCCTACGACTCTTATATTTGTTGGTCGGGTTAATGAACCAAACTAAACGCTTTTTGTAATGGTACGGAGGTACGAACTGGCAGGTTAGGAAACCTGCCCTACGGTTTGTTGAACGTAGGTTGGGTTTCCCAACCCGACTATAGACCCAGGGACATAACCTTTGAGTGAGTATACCGCCGACCAAATCCTGGACCTGATAGAGCAACTGGTAGTTGTTGGCAAGCCTGGCTTCCTCGCATCTAAGGGCTAACCATTGACAGAAATCAATATTAATGTTACATTGTAACATACATAACGATGTAACAGGAGGTCAGCAATGCCGGTTATCCGTATCACGGATACTACATGGGACCGTTTGAAGCGATGGGCAGTTCCCCTCGAAGATAGTCCAGAAGATGCCGTCAGGAAGGTATTGGACGCTGCCGAGGAACACTTGAAATGCCCTGGGGGGAAGTTAATTGAGCCGCCTCCAGGGCCCAAACCACCTCTTTCTAAATATGGTAACTATGAATTGAATGGAGTAAGAATTACAGTCGCTGATTTATGGCGCAAAATGGGTGCAACGGTCAAAACAGAAGAGTACATTAGTGCAGCAGGAGTTAAAAGAAGAGCAAGCGTCGCTTTGTTCAACGGTATAAGGTACGTTGACGCCGCAGCAAGCCACGAAGGGAAAGCCTTATCCAAGCATGATGGGAAACCCAGTCCTTTACTACCTTGGATAGCAAATAATCCTAATATACGTTTTGTAGAAAAAAGCTAACTGAAGATAAAACAATACTCACCTAAACATTAAAGGGAAAAATTGCTCTCCTCGGTTTCTCAGTTGCCAAACGTATAGCCAGGGATTGATCCCCCTTCGCCCCCCTTAGTAAGGGGGATTGGGGGGATTCGTACCCCCGCCTAATACATGTGATACCTCTGTTTATCCAAGCAGCGGAATTTGAAGAGAAATTTAATGGTTAAAGAAGATAACCAATTTGATAATAATAACGCTACAGATAGAGGTCTCATCTCTATTGGGTACCATTTACCATACAACCCCAAATTAACGGCGAGGGCCAGGGAACTAAGAAAGAACTCGACAGAAGCGGAGAAAAGGCTTTGGTATCGCTATCTATGGAATTTCAAATATCGTGTTCTAAGACAAAGACCTATAGATTTCTACATAGTTGATTTCTATTACCCTAAACTGAAGCTGGTAATAGAGATAGACGGTGATACCCACTACACAGACGCGGGAAAAATCTACGATGAACGTAGGACACAGATTCTCGAATCTTATAGTTTGAGAGTCGTAAGATTCATTACCTCGATGTGATGGAAAGTCTGGATGGCGTTTGCCAGGGAATAGACAGGCTGCTCCCCCCTTGTATCTTTAAATAGATAATGCTATGAATAAATCCGAAGGGTGCGGCAGGCCGAAACCCCCTTGGTCCAAGAGGCCGTAAGAGAGCAGGGTCGCCGCACCCATTAATAAGAGAGCCCGAACAGTTGTATGGGCTAACCAAGCCCGCATAAGCAAGGACGGGCCAAAAAAGGGGGAAATATGCAAACGAGCAAGGTATACACAGGTATCGATGTCTCGAAGGCCGCTCTGGATGTGGCAGTCTACGGCAAGGTGGAGAGGCACAGCTTCACCAATGACGAGCAGGGTATCAGCCAACTGGTATCCTGGCTCAAGGGATTGAACCCGGAAATGGTGGTAATGGAGGCTACAGGGGGTCTGGAAACGCCGCTGGTAGCTGCTTTGGGAGTAGCGGGGGTACCTGTGGCGGTGGTCAACCCCAGGCAGGTGCGTGATTTCGCAAAGAGCATAGGCAGGCTGGCCAAGACTGATGCGCTGGATGCCGAGGTGATAGCCCATTTCGGGGCTGTGGCGGATCTTAAACCTCGGCCGCTGCCTGATGCCATGACCCGGGAACTGGCCGCCGTTCTGGCTCGTAGACGTCAAGTATTGGAGATGTTGACTGCCGAGCGGAATCGCCTGGGTACGGCCCTTAGCCATGTAACAGAACGCATCCGGGTGCATATCTTGTGGCTGGAGGAGGAGTTGGACAAGCTTAACAATGATTTGTCTCACATCATTCGTGAGAGCCCGGCTTGGAGAGAAAAAGACGACCTCTTGCGCAGTGTGCCTGGCGTGGGCCCGGTCCTGTCGACCACCCTTTTGGCCGACCTGCCTGAATTGGGTACACTGAACCGTAGGCAGATCGCCGCCCTTGTAGGCGTGGCGCCTTTTAATCGGGATAGTGGTATGTTGCGTGGTAGGCGCACTGTGTGGGGAGGTCGCGCCGATGTGAGAGGTGCCCTCTATATGGGGACGCTGGTGGCAACACGTTATAACCCGGTGATTAGGCGTTTCTACCAACACTTGTGTGCTTCGGGCAAAATGAAGAAGGTGGCCCTGGTAGCATGTATGCGCAAGTTCATCACTATACTCAATGCAATACTGAGGCATCATACTCCCTGGTCTGAGCCGGTTTTTCAACTCATTGGCCCATGTTCTTGATATTTAACACTATTGACATTTAAGACAGTTGCTCTCTTTAATTCTCTCCCCAAAGGGGCGAGAGGTTTATAAGCTATTTTCATGCTTCGCAGTCCCGTTGAATCGGGATGGGGGATCCTATTCACTTGCATCACTAAATCTTTAAAGGAGGGTTACAAAATGGCAGAGAAAATATTTGAGGTTGAATTTAGCCCCGATGACGGACTGGTGCTTCGCATCCATCCGCCTAAAGCCCTGGTAACTGGCTCTGCCGGGGAACATCTTAAGACTTCGGCTAAGGAAATGCTCCTCTCAGTGCGCAGCCTTGTTGATGCGGCTCTAAAAGTAGTAGAAGAGAAAGAAGGAACGGGTAAAAAGACATCTACCAAAATTGATATAAAGTAGGGACACAGCATGCTGTGCCCCTACCGTTAATTACCCCATCTCCCTCGGCCTGTACTGAAGCGCCTCTGCCAGGTGAGCGGCAGTTATCATCTTGTCTCCGCCCGGAGCCTGTCTTGTCCGCATCCGCAGAGCGGACTCCGATGTTTCACTCGGAGAGCTTGCCGAAAGGTCCGCTATTGTCCTCGCCAGTTTCAATATACGGTGAAATGCCCTTGCCGATAACGCCAGCCGTTTCATGGCGGCCTGTAAAAGCGCCTGTGCGGATGGCTCTACCTGGCAAAACTGCCTTACCTCCACCGCTGTCATGTCAGCGTTGCATAACAATTTACCACCCGAAAACCGTTCCCTCTGTATGTTCCTGGCCGCCTCTACGCGTTTCCTAACCTCTTCCGAAGTTTCTCCCATCCTGTCATCGGAAAGTTTTTCATATTCCACTCTGGGGACCTCAACGAAAATATCTATCCTGTCCAGCAGCGGGCCGCTTATGCGCTTTTGATAGCGGGATACCAGGCTTGGCGAACAGGTGCAGCTTTTCATCGGGTCTCCGTGATAACCGCAGGGGCAAGGGTTCATAGCCGATAACAGCATAAAATTAGCCGGGAACGTGACGCTGCCCTGCGCCCGGCTGATAGTAATCACTCTGTCCTCCAGGGGTTGACGGAGCACCTCCAGTCCCGCATTGCCGAACTCCGGCAGCTCATCCAAAAACAATACACCCCGGTGGCTCAGACTTATCTCCCCGGGCCTTGGCCAGCGTCCTCCGCCTACCAGGCCGGCATGGGATATGGTGTAGTGAGGAGAACGGAAAGGTCTCTCGTTAATAAGAGGCGTGTCCGAAGGCAACAAACCGCTTATACTGTATATCTTGGTAACCTCTATCGCCTCTTCCCGGCTCATGCTGGGCAAGATGGATGGCAAGGAACGGGCTAATAGGGTTTTACCGCTCCCCGGCGGCCCGCTCATAAGGACATTATGCCCTCCGGCGGCAGCCACTTCCAGGGCCCGTTTGGCATGTTCCTGGCCTTTAATCGAAGACATGTCCGGAGCCGATATAGGTACGGGTTGGGATGCAGGTTCACCACCTTGATAAGGGGATATAACAGCCTCTTTCTGGAGGTGTTGCGCTAACTCAAAAAGGCTGGATACAGGGATGATCTCTATGCCTTCAACTAGTGATGCTTCCCTGGCATCCTCCACCGGGACATACGCGGTTGCGACGCCTTTTTCTTTCGCCAGAGCTACCATAGGCAAAATACCGTGAGTATGTTTCAGGCTTCCATCCATGGATAGCTCACCTAGAAAAACAGCATTGGAAACATCTGCTGAAAGTTGATTCGAGCTGATAAGGATACCTACCGCTATAGGTAAGTCGTAAGCCGGGCCTTCTTTTTTAATATCGGCGGGGGCCAGGTTCACCGATATGCGTTTCATGGGGAATGTACCCCCGGAGTTGCGGATAGCGAACCGCACCCTTTCTTTAGCTTCCTGTATGGCAATATCGGTCAGGCCCACTATAAAGAATTTGGGTATCCCCGGAGCCATATCCACCTCAACCCCCACCAACGACCCTTCCAGCCCTATTACGGCGCAGCTTTGAACTTTAGCTAACATAATCGAGGTAATGTTACTATGCCTGATAGGCCCTGTCAATCAGCATCCCCCTGAAAATAGACAAATTCCCGATTGTCGTAGGGTCAGGTTTAAAACCTGACCGCATAGGCGGGCGGGTTCGAAACCCGCCCCTACATTAAAAATACATCTATTTTCATGCTTCATGGTTCCGATGAATCGACATGGATGATTCCCTAGAAAATAGACGTTCTCGTGTCATTCTGGAGAGAATCAGCCGAAGGCGGATGACCGAAGAATCTCAGGGAGGTGTAGAAAAACAGGCAATTTTTATGTTCAGGATATTAATGAGAACAAGTAGGTTGCACTTCCCCCACCATGAGATTCTTCGCTGCGCTCCAGAATGACAACTGCATGTGATATCAACTCTGTAAAGATAATAAGTCAATAACCATGTGAGAGGGACTAAAGGGTATCGCTTCGCTTATTTATATAAAAGAAAAAGTCCCGACATGTCGGGACTTTTTCTTAACTTACGTCATATGCCACTATCAGGTCAGGGAAACACACCATCCACAAAGCCAGTGGTTGCAGTGCTGAAGGACGAAGCCAAAGCGGCGTCCACTTTGCCATCGCTCTTTACAAACCAGCTATAAGAACCGGAAACTCCACCCGTGTTATCCGCCGAAGCTGAAGCCGGTACATCGGTTATTAAGTTATCCCCTGTCAGGAGAGTGAAGTCTATGAAATAACCTGTCCCGCTGGTCCAGGCTGTGCCATTACCCGCCGGCGTGCCGCCACTGATTTTCTCCGCGGTAGTCCCCTTCAGCGGATAGGCTTTCTTTCCTGTTAACCGGTTGGCAGGGTCGGCGTAGTATCCGTCAACAGCGCTCTGGATGAGTCTCAGATCACCCTTATATGCCGCCGACTCACCCCTACCCAGGTAACCTGTCACATTGGGAATTACCACGGCTGAGATGATAGCCAGCAAAGCCACAGCTATCAATATCTCGATCAGGGTAAAACCTTTTTCATCTTTTCTATACATTACTCCTGCCTCCGTTCTCTCTTTTCACTAACCATCAGGGAAAGACACCAGCCACAAAGCCATGTGTTGCCGCATGGTCAGAAGCCAGAATGGAGTTTACCTTGCCATCGGAACCCACATACCAGCTATAAGAACCGGATACACCACCTGTGTTATCCGCAGACGCTGAGCCCGGCACATCGGTAATTAATTTAGCGGTTACAAGCGCAGTAAAGTCAATAAAGTATCCGCTGGTGGATGGCGCACCATCCCATCCATCATTACCAGGGTCAAGTGGGGTGCCTCCACTTATTTTCTGGGCGTTGGATTGCGGCACGGTCCCGGCTCCCTTCAAGGGGTAAGCCTTTTTGCCCCCTATCCGGTTTACCGGGTCGGCGTAGTAGCCATCAACGGCGCTCTGGATGAGTCTTAAATCTCCCTGGTATGCCGCCGACTCGCCCCTTCCCAGGTAACCTGTCACATTGGGAATTACCACCGCTGAGATGATAGCCAGGAGAGCTACGGCAATCAGTATCTCTATAAGGGTAAATCCTTTTTCATCTTTTCTATACATTCAATCCTGCCTTCTAACCATTCAATTTTCCAAAATTATCAGGGATAGATACCAGACTGGAAGCCAGATAGCGTATGATCAGCAGCTAGTATGGCGTTCACCTTGCCATCGGAACCCACATACCAGCTATAAGACCCTGACACCCCTCCAGTGTTATCCGCAGAAGCCGAGCCTGGCACATCGTTGATCAATTTGGCGGTTACAAGAGTAGTAAAATTAATAAAGTATCCACTTGTAACTATTGTAGCGACGGTATCCCAGGTGCCATCATTAGCAGCGTCAACCGGGGTGCCTCCACTTATTTTCAGAGCGTCGGCTCCCTTCAGGGGGTAAGCTTTTTTCCCGCCTATCCGGTTTGCCGGGTCGGCGTAGTAGCCATCAACGGCGCCCTGGATGAGTCTTAAATCTCCCTGGTATGCTGCCGACTCACCCCTGCCTAAATACCCCGTCACATTGGGGATAACTACCGCTGAGATAATAGCCAGGAGAGCTACGGCTATCAGTATCTCTATAAGGGTAAAGCCTTTTTCGCTTTTTTTTGATATCGTGTTCATGTTAATACCCACTTTCTTTTCTGTAGTAGGGGCAATTCATGGATTGCCCCTACTTGGGTCAGGGATAAACACCATCCACAAAGCCGGGTGTTACCGTGTGGTCTGAGGCCAGTTTGGACTGCACCTTGCCATTGGCATCTACGTACCAGGTATAGGAGCCCGTAGCGCCCACTTTGTTATCCGCAGATGCCGAGCCTGGCACAGCATTAATTAAATTCGCTGTTACCAAGACATCGAAGTCAATAAAAAAGTAACCGGTGCCAACAGTTGCGGGAAATGTCCAGGTTGTTGCAGCTCCAGTCGGGGTTCCGCCGCTGGTTTTCTCTGCGTTTACAGTGCCTTTTAACGGGTAGGCTTTCTTGCCACCGATCTTATTAGCCGGGTCGGCGTAATAGGCATCCACCGCACCCTGGATTAGCCTTAAGTCACCCTTATATGCCGCCGATTCGCCTCTGCCCAGGTAACCCGTCACATTGGGGATTACCACCGCCGAGATTATAGCCAGGAGGGCTACGGCTATCAGTATCTCTATAAGGGTAAAGCCTTTTTCCTTTTTATTATTAATACTAATTATCTTCATGACGCCCCCCTTTAATATTCGTTTTCACCCATTACTACTATAACTTTTCCGTACTGGTCAAGGCGCCAAACGGGATAGGCAGCCGCAGATGTTCCGGCGACGGTAGCAGCTATATCTTTGCCTACAGTAGCAGCAGCATTGTCGCCCTCACCACCTCCGGGCCAATTGCTTCCCGTGGAGGCGTCGTAACCTACCGCGCCCAAAGCGGATAAGGTGATTTTGACATTGCCATCCGTTACTTTTCCATACTTGGCCTCAGTGATATCGGTGGATTTTAAAGGCGACATTAACAAATTACGTATATCAGCTTCATTTGTACCTGAATCGTCCCGTGTAGCGCCACTGTGGGTGACTGAGCCTCTAAGGTAGTGAATCAATAACACCTTTTTTACATTATTTTGGTCACTAAAATTTGCGCCCCAGTCAATAGGTACGCTTCCAGCCGTTGGCAATTCACCTTTACTGCCATCTCCAGCGCCACCACTAAAATTACCTGTTGGCCAGCCCTTGTCAGTGCCCTTTGTATTTTCTCCAGCAAATCTGTCTACGGCTTGCTGTACAGTTACTATATCGCTGGTTAATGCAGCGCCTCTGCCTATAGTCGTTGTTCCCGTTACTGCCGGGACTACTATTCCTGCCAATACTGATAGGATGGTCATGACTACCATCAACTCAATAAGTGTAAACCCCTTTGATTGTTTAAATAGTTTTTTCATTGTTCCTCCCCTTTTAGTAAGGTATTTGTTAATGATTGCTCACCGTTGAACATTTTTATACCTTTTCCTCTCACCCCTTTCAGTTTTGTACTTACCTCAATACCGTTGTAATGTATTATTAATGTTTCCTTTTCTTCCCTGTCAAACATACCATAATTGTTTTTGGTTGTCAATATCTTTTAATAAAATATTTTGAATATGAATTTTTATCACCGGTTTATTCTTACATGTACATTACAATAGGTTATGCAGCTATGCTAAAAACCTTAATGTATTAAAATCGGCGTCTAATATTAATTTATTTATGGAGCCATTATTGTGCATTATAATAATAAATGAAAGGACATTTAAAAATTAGAGATTGTAACAAGGTTATGTGATTGCCATAATAAACACAGTTATTTTATCAGGATTCCCATGATACCATGAATGACAACCCGGCAGGAGCCCTCTTTAGGTAATTCCCAGGCAAGTGGGAATGGTCCAACGTAATTCCCAACTTGATTGGGAATCCATGCCTACGGTGTGGGGAAAAAGAATAATATAGAGTCGTTTTACAACCTATTTCGGTGTACGGTGTTTATTACCTTTTAACCTAAGGCACGTAATCTTTACCCAATATTTCACGGACTATTATTAATTTCATAATTTCGGCTGTGCCATCGGCAATTTCGAAACCGATGGCCTCTTTCAGCCTTTGCTGCAGGGGGTATTCTTCACTATAACCAACATGTCCGTGCATCAATAAAGCATCGTGGACAACTTTTACAGCCACCTTCGGCCCAAACCATTTACACATGGCCGACTCTTTGGCGTGCGGCAGCCCCTGGTCCCGCAGCCATAATGCCCTGTAACTCAAGAGCCTTGCTGCTTCAACATTAGTATAGTCCTCGGCGATCTTAAAAGAGATACCCTCATATTTAGCCAGCGGCTGGCCGAAGGCATGCCGCTGCTTTGTATACGTTATTGCTTCTTCCAACGATACCTCAGCCAAAGCCAGCGCCTGCAATGCCAGAGCCGGTCTGGTAAAGTCAAACTGCTTCATTACAGATATGAAGCCCTTGCCCTCCTCACCCAGCAGATGTTCCTTGGGTATACGAACATTATCCAGGGTAATAATCGCCTGCCCGATAGGACGCCAGCCCATCATCGGCATTAAACTCCGGCTGACACCCGGATAGTTCAACGGCAGTAAAAATGCGCTTATCCCGCGAAACCCGGCTTTCAGGTCGGTTTTGGCAAACACTATGGCTGCATCGGCTATGGGGCCAAAACTTATAGAAAGTTTTTCCCCGGATAATATATAGCTGTCTCCATCTCTTATAGCCCTGGTTTTTATATTAGCTGCGTCGGAACCTACTTCCGCCTCGGTTAAAGCGAGGCAAAAAAGTTTTTCTCCTTTTACAATGGCTGGAAGCCATTCTTCGGCTATTGGTTTATTATTTTCAAAAAGATAATTACACAGTATTGGTTCAGTTGGTAAGAATGATGTAATAAAATCACCTTTAGCCAATTCCTCTATAGCAATTCCCACGGTTATCCAATCCGCAGCCTGACCGCCATATTTTTCAGGGACCCTTAATCCCATTAAACCCATACCGGCAACTTTTTTGATTATATCTTTGCTCAGTACGCCCTGTTTTGCCCGCTCCTTAGACCCGGGTATAAGCTCTTTCTGGACAAAATTGCGCACTTCCCGGCGGAACATCTCCTGCTCTTCGGAAAAACCAAATCCAGCCATTTCATTTACCCCTTCAATAATATCTCTTTAATCAAGTGGGCGAACACCTATGTTTCACCGCCGAGAACACTGAGAACACAGAGGAATTAATCGGTATAAGCGATATCTTCTCTGCAGTCATTTGGCTGTGTAAGCAAAGTACACGATGCTATAAACAATTAAATTATATCAATGTACATAAATATACTTTTGGTATTAGTATTTAGCGATCATATAATATAGACAGAACTATATTAGAAACCGTACACTAGCCTTTTTACGCCGTCCTTAAGCACTTTGACATTAAAATTAATCAATAAGCCCACTTTGCGTCCAGATAGCTTCAAATATGATAGCAACTGTGCTTCATGAATTGGCTCCAACTTTTCAACTGCTTTTAATTCAACCACAACCTTATCTTCAACCAGCATGTCTATTCTGTATCCACAATCTAAATAAACTCCATGATAAGTAACAGGTAGGCTCTTTTGACATTCCACTTTCAGTCCATTCCCTGCTAACTCATATACCAAACACACTTCGTAAGCTGATTCCAGCAAACGAGGGCCAAGCTCTTTATGGACAGCTATAGCAGCCCCAATGATTAACTCAGTTATTTCATTTACCTTGCGATTCATCTCAGTGCTCTCAGCGTTCTCTGTGGTGGTAAATTAATATTATGATTACTTTTGGGGTGCACCCTTACACAATCATACGGAATCAATGACTATCATTGTCCTGGTTGTGTTTACCAGCTTCATACCCTGAATGTCCTGCATCACCAGCCGGTCCAGTACCCGATGGTCAGCTACGTCAATTTTTGCAACGATATCGGTTTCTCCGTAAACTGCCCAGGCTTCAACAACA
>Ga0082335_1004261_pt1 | contig 21871 bp, 11 predicted proteins | sample Subgrocontami58m_FD_72375 | JGI IMG/M metagenome (GOLD analysis project Ga0082335, IMG submission 72375) | Subsurface groundwater microbial communities from S. Glens Falls, New York, USA - GMW37 contaminated, 5.8 m (SPADES assembly) (version 2) ...
AGGTAGCTCCGACCGGACGTCCCATGGCCGTGGCCAATCTGGATCAGGAAGTGCATTTTCTCGACCGGACGGGCGCCCGGAAATTTCTCAACCGGTCGGAATTATCCTTTTTATGTGTTCCCATCATCTACGATGCCCGGGTTGTGGGTGTCCTGTCGGCGGACAAGGCGGCAGTCCATGTGGAGAACCTGGAGCGCGAACTGGCCAATCTGGTGGCCGTGGCGGAACTGATCGCCAAGGCCGTCCATACGCGGGCCGTGGAGGAAGAAAACCGCCGCCTGCGCATGATCATCGGCCGGACCACGCCGCCGTCATCGGACATTATCGGCACCTCCAAGGTAATGCAGGAGGTCTACGGCATGATCAGCCAGGTGGCCGATTCCAACACCACGGTGCTGATTCACGGGGAAACGGGAACGGGCAAGGAACTGGTGGCGCGGTCCATCCATCTGCGCAGCCCCCGCGCCTCCGGGCCCCTGGTCCAGGTGAATTGCGCCGCCATGCCGGACACCCTCCTGGAAAGCGAACTCTTCGGCCATGAAAAGGGCGCCTTTACGGGGGCGCTTTACAAGCGGCGCGGCCGTTTCGAGGAGGCCAACGGCGGCACCATCTTTCTTGACGAAGTGGGCGAACTTTCCGCCGCGGCCCAAGCCAAGCTGCTGCGCGTTTTGCAGGAGAGGCAATTTCAGCCGCTCGGCTCCTCAAGAACGATCCAGGTGAACGTCCGGATCATTGCCGCAACCAACAGGAATCTGGAAGAGGACGTCAGTTCGGGCCGCTTCCGCGCCGATCTGTATTACCGGTTGAATGTTTTTCCCATTTACCTTCCCCCCCTCCGGGAAAGGGGGAATGACATCATAATGCTTGCCGATCACTTCATTGTGAAATACAGCAGAGACCAGGGCAAGGCAGTCAAGCGGATATCCACTTCCGCCCTGGACGCGCTTTTGGCCTATCACTGGCCGGGCAACGTGCGGGAGTTGGAAAACTGCGTCGAGCGGGCGGTACTGCTGGCGCAGGGGGATGCCATCGAGGGTCACAATCTGCCGCCTTCCCTGCAGCTCAACATCCGCAACGAAAGCCAGAGGAAGGAATCGGACAAGCTGTGCGCTTTGGTGGAATCCCAGGAACGGGCCCTGATCGTCGATACATTGAAGGAAACGCTGGGCAATCAGAGTCAGGCGGCTAAGCTCCTGGGCACCACGAAACGCATTATTCAATATAAGATACACAAGCTGGGCATCGATCCCCGCCGTTTTCGGCAAAAAAAGAATGACCCGCTGCTCGATGCATAAAGGGGCATAAAAGGGGTTGCTTTTTACCGCTGCGCCAGGTAAAAAAACGGACAATTTTGTGCTTTTTGCCACGCAAAAATACAAAATTGTTCTGTTTAAGGATGGTGGTTGTTAATTATGGTTCGTCAGCCGGTCTGAGTTTCATCCGTTCCGCACTGTTGACCAACAAAGATTTTTTTCTCGAACTACAATAACCAGTACGGCATACTCAAAGGCTGATCGGGGCGAATTGCTCCCGGTCATTATTGACTTGCATAATTGGTATGATTATTGCTAATATCACTAACCCATTTTGCGCGCTTTCGGGAGAGGCAAGCTGGGTAATGGAAAGGATAATAAATATATGTGCCGTTTGTTTGCTGTTACCAGTACTGAGCCATTGTCGCCCATGGTGGCTATCAATGCCCTCAATGTCATGAAGGAAGGACACGACGGTTCGGGTGTGGGGCTGTTCCTGACCGATTTGGGCGGGGAATTCGAACAGTTTCGTGGCGGGCCGATCCTCTCGGGCATCTTTTCCGACGAGGGCATAAAAAAACTCGACCGTTATATGATGGACATGAATTTCATGACCAAATATAAACTGTCTTTCCGGCCGGCGAAGCAGGCACCGGCGGGAACTCCCCAGCGGGACAACTACCTGATCCGGGTCTATGATTACCCGCCCGCCTGGGAGGGGCTGTCCCCGGCGGAGATGGAACGCCGTCTGCTTATGTGCCGCCTGCAGATCAAAGAAATGGGTGATCGGGACGGTTCCATGATCGTTTTCAGTTTCTGGCCCGACGTGATCATGATCAAAGAGGTCGGCGACCCCATGGTCATTGCCGATTACCTGGGCTTGGGACGCAAGGAGCTTCAGGCGCGGACCATTCTCGCCCAGGGACGACAGAACACCAACTATGCCATCAACATCTATGCCTGCCACCCTTTTTTCATCCAGGGATTCGCCAGCATGACCAACGGGGAGAATACCGCCTTTGTGCCGATCAGGGAATTCCTGATGTCCCGCGGCGAGCCGGGGTACGTGGGCTACCAGTCGGACTCGGAAGTCTTTACCCATATCCTCCATTATACGCAAAAACATCTGGGGCTGGGGCTGGAGATGTATAAACACGTGATAACCCCCCTGAAAGACGAGGAACTCAGCCGCCATCCCAATGGCGCCTTCCTGAGAGTAATCAAGCAAAGCTGCCGTCCACTCATTATCGATGGTCCCAACTGTGTCATTGGCTGTCTGCCCGACAAAACCCTTTTTATGGTCCAGGACAGTAAAAAGCTGCGGCCCGGCGTCGTCGGGGGCGGTGACGGAATTTTTGCTTTCTCGTCCGAGGTATGCGGTATCGATGCGGCGATACCCGGGCGTGACAAGAGCCGCGATTTTCAGCCCATGAAGTACGATACCGTATTTGTAGGACCAGAACGTAAGGAGGTCAAAAAATGGAGTCAATGGGAAGAATTGCTCCCTCAACATTAGGACCCAAGGATCTGCTTTGGCAGATACAATGGGAAAAGGAAAAGTGCACCCTCTGCGGGCGCTGCACGGCGGTATGCCCGGTACAGGCCATTGAACTGGGCGTCCACAGGAAACGAACCCTCGATGTCAACTTGGGCCTGAAAGAGAAACCGGCCAATGTGTTTAACCTCTACCACGGCATCCGGCAGCGCATGGAGGTGGCCAACGCCTGCATCGGCTGCGGCATGTGCTCCCTCGTCTGTCCCAACGGCTGTATTATGCCCCTGCACGGCGATGAAGGGGACAAACTGCGTTTCCACATCAATCAGGGAGGGGAACCGCGGCGCCGGGGCGGTCGCCGGAATGATCCGAAGAGCGTCCTGGACGAAATCAAGTTCGTGCGCATTTCCATGCTCACGGACCCGGCCCTGGATGCCGGTCGCCATGAGTTTGAACTGAGGACGCTGCTGGGCAGGGTCCTGCCGCCGGAGGAAGCGCTGAAGATGGCCAAGGAGAATGGCTGGACCCCTCCGGTAAGGGAGATCTACCCGCTCATCATCGGCAGCATGTCCTTTGGCGCCCTTTCGCCCAATATGTGGGAAGGGCTGCAGATGGGCGTTACCTATCTGAACGAGGAAAGGGGCATGCCGGTACGCGTCTGTACGGGGGAAGGAGGATGCCCGCCCCGCCTGCTTAGGTCGCGCTTCATAAAATACGTAATTCTGCAGATTGCCAGCGGTTATTTCGGCTGGGACGAGATTATCCATGCCCTGCCGGAAATGAAAGAGGACCCCTGCGCCGTGGAAATCAAATATGGCCAGGGCGCCAAGCCGGGAGACGGCGGCCTCCTGATGTGGCATAAGGTCAATAAACTGATCGGCGCTATCCGGGGCGTGCCCACCGGTGTCAGCCTGCCCAGTCCGCCTACCCACCAGACGAAATACTCCATCGAGGAGGCGGTGGCCAAAATGGTCCAGTCCATGTCCATGGCCTGGGGGTTCAGGGTGCCCGTCTATCCGAAAATATCGGCTACCAGCACGACCCTGGCGGTCTTGAACAACCTGACGCGCAATCCCTATGCGGCGGCCCTCGCCATGGACGGCGAAGACGGGGGGACGGGCGCGGCATACAATGTTTCAATGAATACGATGGGTTATCCGATAGCCAGCAACCTGCGTGATGCCTATCTTAACCTGGTAAAGATCGGAAAACAAAACGAAATACCCCTGTTTGCCGCCGGCGGCGTCGGGAAAAACGGCAACCTGGCGGCCAATGCGGCTGCACTCATCATGCTGGGCGCCAGCGGCGTTCAGACCGGGAAGTATATCATGCAGGCCGCCGCCGGTTGCTTAGGCTCGGAAACTGACCGCTGCAATGTCTGCAATCTGGGGCTCTGTCCGAAAGGGATTACCTCGCAGGATCCAAGATTGTATCGGCGTCTTGATCCGGAACAGGTAGCGGAGCGGGTAGTTGATGTCTTTTTGAGTTTTGACCAGGAATTGAAAAAAATCGTCGCTCCCTTGGGGCGTTCCACCTCATTGCCCATCGGCATGTCCGATGCGCTCGGCATTGCCGACCTGGCCGCAGCCGAGAGGCTGGGGATCAAGTACGTCGTTTAGTGAGATAGAAATTATTCCTGTGTTCTTTCACAGGGATAAATTCGTTATCTCACTTATCCCGTTTATCGGGGTTAGCGTTGTAAGGAGTTGATATTATGACAAAAAAACCGACCATTACCATCCGCGGCGCGGAAAATGGAGTCCGGGTTGATTCGCGAATCTTGGAAGAGCGTCTGCAGCAGGCGGTAGGCGAAGGCCATCGGCAGATAGAAGTTAATGCCCAGGGGCAGCACGGTATCGGGGGCCGCTTGTGGAAAGCGGGGGTAGAGTCCCTGGAGGTCAGGATAACGGGGACTTCCGGACAACGGCTTGGTTCCATGGGCTTTCCCCAAACCACGATCCACAATCTGGGGCCCGCTTCCGACGATGTGGGCTGGCTGAATGCGGGGGCGACAATCGTCGTTCACGGCAATGCCACCAACGGCGCGGGCAACGCCATGGCCCAGGGCAAAATCTACATCGGCGGCGATATCGGCGCCCGCGGCATGACCATGACCAAGCACAACCCCCGTTTTGAGCCGCCGGAGCTATGGGTTTTAGGCAGCGTGGGTGATTCCTTTGCCGAATTCATGGCCGGCGGGATCGCGGTCATCTGCGGTTTCGGGAAGGAAGAGGAAGCCAATATCCTGGGCTATGGCCCCGGTGTGGGCATGGTGGGTGGCAAGATATATTTTCGGGGCCGCGAGCAGGGCTATAGCGAGCGGGATGCCAGGCTGAGGGACCCCGATGACGAAGAATGGCGTTGGCTGACCAAGGGCATGAAGGACTTTCTCCAGGCCCTCGGCCGGCAGAAAATCCTCGCGGAACTGACGTCCGACCGCGGGGCCTGGCGGGTGCTGGCGGCCCGGAAACCACATGAGAAATTCGGCCGGCCCCTGCGCAAGGTGCACCAGTTTATCACCGAGGTCTGGGACCCGGAACTGGGTAAAGGCGGTTTGATCGGCGACCTTACCGATCTGGACCGGAGCCCGGTGGAAGTGATCACCACGGGCGACCTGCGCCGGTATGTGCCGCTGTGGGAAAATGGCAAGTTCTTCCCCCCCTGCCAGGCCAACTGTCCTTCCGGCATCCCGGTACAAAAACGTTGGCAACTGCTGCGCCAGGGAAAGGTGGAGGAAGCGGTGGACCTGGTTTTGGCTTACAGTCCCTTGCCGACAGTGGTGTGCGGCTATCTCTGTCCGAACATCTGCATGGATAACTGCACCCGCCAGACTTATCATCTGCCGCCCATGGATACCACCGTTTTAGGAAAAGCGAGTCTCCAGGCCCAGGCCCCGCTGCCGGCGGCGGCGACGGGGCACAAGATTGCCATTATCGGCGGCGGCGCCGCGGGACTTTCCACGGCCTGGCAGCTGTGGCTGAAGGGGCATGAACCGATAATCTATGATCTGGGCAGGGGTTTGGGCGGCAAGATCGCCTCCCTTATCCCCCGCAGCCGCATCCCCGATGAGATTTTGGCACATGAATTGCTAAGAGTAAGCGACCGGATCCGGCAGGTGCAGCTTAAACATCCTTTGACCCAAGAGGAGTTTGCGAGCATCAGGGAACGGCATGATTTCGTCGTTATTGCTACCGGTGCTCAGAAACCGCGGATGATCCCCGTGCCCGGCAATGAGCGGGCGATCGCCGCTTTGGATTTCCTGCGGCAAAGCAAGGCCGGCAAGGCCAAGGTGGGAAAGGATGTCGTGATCATCGGGGCGGGGAACGTAGGTTGTGATGCAGCCACGGAGGCGGCCCGCCTGGGGGCGAAGAAAATCACCCTCATCGATATTCAGCAGCCGGCTTCTTATGGCAAGGAGCGGCAGCAGGCGGAGGCGGCGGGCGCCCAATTCCTCTGGCCGCGTTTTACCAAGGCCATAACGGCCAAAGGGGTGGAATTGACGAACGGTGAAGTGCTCAGGGCGGACACGGTGATTGTTTCCATCGGCGACCAGCCGGACCTGGCTTTTCTCCCGCCGGAGATAGCAACGGTCCGCGGTTTTATTGCCGTCAATGAGCAAGGTCAGAGCAGCGATCCACTGGTTTATGCCATCGGCGATGCCGCCAAGCTTGGTCTTTTAACGGAAGCCATCGGTATGGGACGCAAAGCGGCCGAGTCCATCGACGCTGTTCTCACGGGCCGGGAAGAAACCTATGACCAATTGCCGCCCATGGATCCCAAACGGGTAAAACTGGAATATTACGACCCCCGCATTCCGCTTACCGATGATCCCGTCGCCTGCGCGGGGCATTGTGCTTCCTGCGGTGTCTGTCGCGATTGTGGTGTCTGTGAGAACCTCTGTCCGCAGAATGCCATTTCCCGCCACGAAATTCCAGGTGAACCGGGATATGAATATGCCGTGGATGCCAATCTCTGCATCGGCTGTGGATTCTGCGCCGGCGGTTGCCCCTGCGGTATCTGGCGCTTAACGGAAAATGTGTCAATCGAGTAGCAGGGAAGTTCAAAGTCTTAGAGGAGGGTTTATGCAGCACTGTGAAAATGCACTATATTCGTTCGGAGAAAATGTCTTTAATGACAAAGTTATGCAGGAACGTTTGCCGGGAGCTGCTTATAAGAAAATGATGGCGACGATCAACGATGGCGAGCCGCTGGATGAGACCATTGCCGATGTGGTGGCCAATGCGATGAAAGATTGGGCGATGGAAAAAGGGGCAACCCATTTTACCCACTGGTTTCAACCGTTAACAGGCATAACCGCTGAAAAGCACGAAGCTTTTCTGAAACCCTTGGGCTTTGGCAAGGCGATATTCGAATTCAGCGGGAAAGAACTGAAACAGGGTGAGCCCGATGCCTCCTCTTTCCCTTCCGGCGGGCTGCGGGCAACCTTTGAGGCCCGTGGTTATACGGCCTGGGATTGCACGTCCCCCGCTTTTTTGCGCGATGATGGCGAGGGACTGACCCTCTGCATTCCCACCGCTTTCTATTCTTATACCGGCGAAGCACTGGATAAGAAGACCCCGCTCCTGCGTTCCATGGAAGCGGTTTCTGTGCAAGCGCTGCGGGTGCTTAGAATTTTAGGGAACACCACGGCAACGCGCGTGGTCGCTACCGTAGGTCCCGAACAGGAATATTTTCTTGTCGATCGGGACTTCTATGAACAGCGGCTGGACCTGCTTCTGTCGGGGCGCACCCTGTTTGGCGCCGCGCCTCCGAAAGGGCAGGAACTGGAGGACCAATACTTTGGTTCGATTCGCGATCGCATCAACTCCTACATGCGGGAAGTGGATGCGGAACTCTGGAAAATAGGAGTTTCGGCGCGTACGAAGCACAACGAGGTCGCTCCGGCGCAGTACGAAATTGCCGTTATTTATGAAACCACCAACATCGCGACCGATCATAACCAGTTGGTGATGGATACACTTAAACGAGTGGCGTTGCGGCATGATTTAGTCTGTTTGCTCCACGAAAAGCCCTTTGCCGGGATCAATGGGTCCGGAAAGCACAACAACTGGTCGCTCAGTTCCAATGATGGACAGAACCTCTTAGAGCCGGGAAAAACGCCGCATGACAACCTCCAGTTTCTGGTTTTCCTGATGGCGGTTCTGGCGGCTTTGGATCGTTATGCTCCGGTGCTGCGCGCCTCCGCGGCCCGCGCCGGGAATGATCATCGCCTGGGAGCGAATGAGGCGCCGCCGGCGATTATTTCCGCTTTTCTGGGTGATCAGCTGACGGAAATTCTGACGGGCATTGAGAAAGGCGTTTTCCAGCCCGCTAAAGGCATCAGCGAGCTGAATATGAACGTCAACACTTTGCCGAAATTTCCCAAGGACACCACGGATCGCAACCGTACCTCGCCCTTCGCCTTTACGGGGAACAAGTTCGAGTTCCGGATGGTGGCTTCCAGTCAGTCCGTGGCGGGAGTGAATGTGGTGCTGAATACGATTGTGGCGACCACCCTCGATGAAATCGCGACAGAATTGGAAAAAGCCGACGCCAAGAAGCTGCAGAAAACCATTGAGGATATCCTGGTGCGGCTGATCAAGAAACACAAACGCATCATTTTCAACGGCAATAATTATTCCGAGGAATGGCTCAAAGAGGCGGAGAAACGGGGCCTGCCGAACGTGAAGACCACGCCGGAAGCGCTCAAAGCCTTTATTGAAAAAGAGACGTTTCGTATCTTCGAGAAATTCAAGGTGCTCTCCAAAAAAGAACTGGAATCACGCTATGAAATTTATCAGGAAGAGTATGCAAAGCATGTGAATATTGAAGCTCAGACGATGGTCCAGATGGCCAATAAACAGTATATTCCCGCTATCTCTTCGTTCTTGCAGGAGCAAGTGGGACTGCTGGCCAGCCTCCAGGCGACCGGCCTTAAGAATCCGGGCGTGAAGAGGATTGTGGAGGAACTCAACAAGGGGCTCGCGGCGGCGTATGAGAAAACGGAAAAGTTGGAAAAAGCGACACTGCTGGCGCAAGCCGTTGAGCACGCCGATAAGCGGGGCTTGGTGTTCAAAGATAAGGTAGTCCCGGCAATGAATGAGTTGCGCGTCGTTGTCGATCAGATGGAAACCATTACGGCAAGCGATTACTGGCCGGTGCCGAGTTACGCGGAGATGCTGTTTCTCAGCTAAATCGCCGAATTATTGAAGAGGTTAAAAAAAGGCACCGTTTTACGGTGCCTTTTTTTTTTCTGACGATCGGGAACAGAGTCAACTCTGGACCCCGCTAAACGGGATAAGTTCCGCCCGGCGGGATAAATAAGCTGAGGATCCATTTTCCTGCAGGAAGCACGTTCTAATTTACTAAGAAATTTGACAACTTTAATGTTAAGTATTATAAAATATTTTGACAATACACAGTTTCGAGAAAGGAGAGTGAAAGATTATGCTGGAATGCAAAACAAAGGAAGATGTCCTGAAAGTAGTAAAGGACAAAAATGTCAGCTTTATTCAGTATTGGTTCACCGATGTGCTGGGGATGCAGAAAATCTTCAGTATTACTCCCTCGGAACTGGAAGAGGGAATGACGGAGGGGATGGGGTTTGATGGTTCTTCCATCCAGGGGTTCTGCCGGATCGAGGAGAGCGACATGATCGCCATGGCGGACCCGACAACGTTTCAATTCCTGCCTTACCGCCCCTCCGACCGCCCGGTGGCCCGGATGATCTGCGATATCCTTAATCCCGACGGCACTCCCTACGAGGGCGACCCCCGCTATGTCCTGAAAAGGACGCTCAAAAAAGTGAACGATTTGGGCTACACTTTTTACGTGGGGCCGGAACTGGAATTCTTCTATTTTGCCAATGACAAGTGTCCTGAAATACTGGATAAAGGCGGATACTTCGACGGTCTGCCCGTGGATCGCGCCACCGACCTGCGCCGTCAGGCCATCTTTGCCCTGCAGGATATGGGGATCCGGGTCGAGTATTCGCACCATGAAGTGGCGCCCAGCCAGCACGAGATCGATCTCCGTTACGACGAGGCCCTGAAGATGGCCGACAACGTCATGACCTATCGCACCATCGTCAAGGAAACCGCCCGGCAGAACGGCGTCTACGCCACCTTCATGCCCAAACCTATTTTCGGTCAGAACGGCAGCGGCATGCATACGCACCAGTCCCTCTTCAAAGGAAGCAAGAACGCCTTTTATGACGCCAAGGACAAGTTTCACCTCTCCGAAATGGCGAAAAGCTACATTGCCGGGATCATGACCCATGCCCCGGAGATCACCGCCGTTTGCAACCAGTGGGTAAATTCCTATAAGCGCCTGGTTCCCGGTTACGAGGCGCCGGCGTATGTGGCTTGGGCGCGCCGCAACCGCTCGGCCATGATCCGTGTCCCCATGTACAAGCCGGGCAAGGAGAAGGCGACGCGCATCGAGTTCCGTTCGCCCGATCCCGCCTGCAATCCTTATCTGGCCTTCGCCGTCATGCTGGCGGCGGGGATGGAAGGTGTCAACAATAAGTATCGTTTGCCCGAGCCAGTGGAAGAAGACATCTTCGAGATGGATGAGCGGGCGCGGGCCAAGGCCAAGATTACTTCCTTGCCGGGAAGTCTGCATGAGGCCATAGCGGCGGTTTGCAAGAGCAAACTGGTCAAGGCAACGCTGGGCGAGCATATTTTCAATAAGTTTGTGGAAAACAAGAGGGTGGAGTGGGATATGTTCCGCACCCATGTGAGCCAGTATGAAATCGATCGTTATCTCCCCATGATTTAGTGAGATAGAGATTATTCGCTGTTTTTTTACAAAGAATAAATTCGTTAACTCACTTATCCCGTTTACCGGGATTAGGCCTCTCGTTCCCAAATCTCCCTTTACAAAAGGGAGATTTGGGGATACACTCCCGCACCGTTAACGACCTCGTAAAATAGCCGTCACCCCGGTGAAAACCGGGGTCCAGGAATGAGTAAGCAATTAAAAACACTGGATTCCGGCCTTCGCCGGAATGACATCATGAGTTGCTGTTGGACTGTTTAAAGTCCGTCAAAATTAGCTGTAATCATTTAATAATTTATACTCTTTTGGGGAGGCAGCATGTCGCTGTTGCGACGACAGAATCCGGCCTTAGTGGTCCTGGAAGACGGAAGTGTTTACCGGGGCTACGCTTTTGCCGGCCGGGGAGAAGTCCTCGGCGAGGTGGTTTTCAATACGGGGATGACCGGCTATCAGGAAATCATCACCGATCCGTCCTATAAGGAACAGATTGTCGCCATGACCTACCCGTTAATCGGCAATTACGGAATCAACGAGGAAGACATGGAGTCGGGCGGCGTCCATCTGGAGTGCCTGATCGTCAAGGAATACCAGGCCTGTCCCAGCAATTGGCGAAGCCGGAAAAGTCTGAAGACCTTTCTGGAGGAACAGGGAAAGCTCGGAGTCGAGGGGATCGACACCCGGGCCCTGACACGGCGCATCCGGATAGCAGGCGCCATGCGGGGCATCGTTTCTACGGAAACGGGGGACAGCGACCTGCTTTTGGCGCGGGTGAGAGAGTATCCGGGGTTGGTGGGCCGGGATCTGGTGGGGACGGTTACCTGCCGGGAGCCTTATGCCTGGCGCAAGGGCGCCCCGCACCCCCTAAAAAGCGAGGGGCGGGCAACCGCCGGGCAATTGCGGGTGGTGGTGCTCGATTACGGTGTAAAATACAATACCCTGCGCCACCTGGAGCAAAGAAATTGCGAAGTGCTGGTCCTGTCGGCGACGGCGACGGCGGAGGAAGTTCTGGCCCTTCATCCCGATGGGGTTTTGCTATCCAATGGGCCGGGAGATCCGGCGGCCCTGCCCGAGATTGTCGAGACGGTGCGCGGGCTCTTGGGCCGGCTGCCCATCTTCGGCATCTGTATGGGGCATCAGATCCTGGGACAGGCGCTGGGAGGAAAGACGGCCAAGCTTAAGTTCGGCCATCACGGCATCAATCAGCCGGTAAAGAACCGGCAAACCGGGAGAATTGAAATTACATCGCAAAATCACGGGTTTGTGGTGCTGCCCGATTCCCTTCCCGGCGACGAGGAGAAGACATACGACAACCTTAATGACTGTACGTCGGAAGGGTTGCAAAGTCCTGCTTTGAAAGCTTTCAGCGTGCAATACCATCCGGAGGCGGCGCCCGGCCCCCATGATGCCACTTACCTTTTTGACCGGTTTATCGAGCTGATTTTGCAGCAAAAAGGAGCAGCCCGTTGATCCTCATAATTGATTTCGGGTCCCAGTACAACCAACTCATTGCCCGGCGGGTCCGGGAACATCATGTCTATTGCCAGATCGAGCCGCCGGAGGTGGGTCTTGACCGGATCTCGGCCCTGGCCCCCGAGGGGATCATCCTTTCCGGAGGGCCGGCCAGTATCTATGCCAAGGGCAGCCCCAAGGTGGACCAGGGGATTTTCGCGCTGGGCATCCCGGTCCTGGGGATCTGTTACGGATTCCAGTTCATGGTGGATGCCCTGGGCGGCCAGGTTGTCCGCTCGGAGAAGAGGGAATACGGCTTTGCCGAGCTCACCATCAGTAAGGAAGAGGGTATTTTCCAGGGGGTCGGCAGTCCCACCCGCTGCTGGATGAGCCATGGCGACAGTATCGGCAGGCTGCCCCCGGGGTTTCGCATTACGGCCTCCACGTCCAACACGGAAGCGGCGGCGGCGGATAATCCGGAGAGACGTCTCTACGGCTTGCAGTTCCATCCCGAGGTTGTTCATACGGTAGAAGGGCGCAAGATGCTGGAAAATTTTCTCTTTGGCATCTGCGATTGCCGGAAGTCCTGGACGATGAAATCCTTTGTCCGGGAAACAACGAAGGAAATCCGGGAAACGGTAAGCGACAAAGGGGTCATTCTGGGTCTTTCCGGCGGTGTCGACTCGGCGGTGGCGGCCCTCCTCATCCATGAAGCCGTGGGAGATCAGCTGACCTGTGTCTTTGTGGATAACGGTGTGCTCCGGGAGGGGGAGGCCCGGCGGGTCCAAGAGGTCTTTCGGAAGAATTTCCATATCAACCTGCGCTTTGCCCGGTCGGGGAAGGCCTTCCTGGCCAAATTAAAGGGTGTCACCGATCCGGAGAAAAAAAGAAAAATCATCGGCCGCACCTTTATTCAGGTTTTTGATGAGGAAGCCCGCAAAATCAAAGGCGTGGATTTCCTGGCCCAGGGGACCCTTTATCCGGATTTGATTGAATCGCGGTCCGCTTTCGGCGGACCGAGCGCCGTGATCAAATCCCATCACAATGTGGGCGGACTGCCGAAAAAAATGAAGCTGAAGCTGCTGGAGCCGCTGAAACACCTCTTCAAGGACGAGGTGCGCCTGGTCGGCAAGGAACTGGGACTGCCCGATGACCTCGTCTGGCGGCAGCCCTTTCCCGGTCCCGGGCTGGCGATCCGCATCATCGGTGAAGTGACGGAAAAAAGGCTCGCCATCCTGCGCCGGGCCGATACCATTCTGCAGGAAGAAATCCGGGCCCATAACCTTTACCGCAAGTTATGGCAGTCCTTTGCCGTGCTGCTGCCGCTCAAGAGCGTGGGCATCATGGGCGATCAGCGGACCTATGAGCATATCGTCGCTATCCGGGCGGTGACCAGCGACGATGCCATGACGGCGGACTGGGCCCGATTGCCGCAGGAATTGCTGGGCCTGATTTCCAGCCGCCTGATCAACGAGGTGCGGGGCATCAACCGGGTGGTCTACGATATCAGCTCCAAACCGCCGAGCACGATTGAGTGGGAGTGAAAGGGAGCGGGATGGTGGCAGACGGAACGGTTCAGGATCTTTTTTCGTGCCGAAAAAATCTCCGATTCACCGCTCCGCCTGCCACCCTCCCTGGAAAGAGATATAGGATATGAACGGATCGCCGCCGCTCAGAATCTTTTTCCGACCATGCACATCCTCGCTCCGCTGCGGTGGCATGGTACCCGGAAAAATCTTCGATTCGCGACTCCGGTCCCAGTCTCACGGGTACGTATATAATAATGAAGGGTGGAAAGTGGGACGCGGCGTGGTTCATGATCTTCTTTCGTGCCGGAAAAATCTCCGATTCACCGCTCCACCTGCCACTCTCCCGGGCAATAGAACAGTGAATAAGCTCCCCATCATTTAACGGCTGGAGGAAATATCTGCAGCCAAGATAACCATTCCCAATGGTTTCGTTTTATTTCTTGATTTCGTGGGGAAATTTTCCCATAGTATCTCTCAAACCAATACCCACGACGATTAAAATTCCCAAGAGGGGCAAGCCGCACAAGAGGGTTTGTTCAGCTAAGTTTTACGTCGGCTCCGTACCGTAAGAACTTTTAGACGTTAGCGTCTCAGTGAAAGGCATTCGGTGAGACTATGCCATCAACGAATATGAAAACCGCGTCTCTCGTTCTTGGGAGTGGCGGCGCTCGAGGTTTAGCACATATCGGTGTAATTCATTGGCTTGAAGAAAATGATTTCAAAATCAAATCAATAGTCGGCTGCTCAATCGGCGCAGTAATAGGGGGAGTATATGCTGCGGGAAAACTGGATGAATATGAGCAATGGGTACGTACCATAACGAAAGTAGACATAGTCACTCTACTGGATCTTTCATGGGAAAAGAGCGGGCTCGTGAGAGGTGACAAAATTATCAATACCTTAATCGGCTTAGTTGGAGAGAAATTAATCGAAGATCTCACAATTTCATATACGGCTGTTGCTGCTGATATAAAAGGTCAGAAGGAAATATGGATGAGGTCGGGCAGTCTCTTTGATGCGATGAGAGCATCTTTCGCAATACCTCTTCTCTTTACTCCATTCAAGCACAATGGGGTCGATCTTGTTGACGGAGGGGTTTTAAATCCGGTGCCTATTGCGCCAGCGTTTTGTGATGAAAGTGATATGATTATTGCTGTAAATCTGGGCGGCCCCGAAGAGAGCCCAAAGAATCTGCCTGCCGTGAGTGTGCCTCCGGCGTTCCCTACATCCCCATTCCGTGAAAAGATCAATCACTTTATCGACCGCCTCCAACAATCCGTGACAAGCAGTAGTAGTCGAGATTGGAGGGCGTACGATATCGCCATTCAGGCGTTTGAAGCTATGCAGAGTACCATAGCGCGCCAAAAGCTTGCCGTTTATCCGCCGGACATAGTCATAGAAATCCCGAGGAACGCGTGTTGGACATTGGAGTTTGACCGGGCATCCGAGATGATTGAATTGGGATACAGAAAGGCAAAAGAGGGTTTCGCTCAGGCCGCGCTGCAAAAGCAGAACGATGCGCGCTAACCTGCCAGTTCACCTGATCGCTGTTTCACTAGCTTCACACCGGCAGGTGACTTCATTGTAAGGCATAGATTTCATGGAGGAGGTTCCTATGCACCGAGCGAATGTGATAGTAGTCGCGGTAGTCCTTACCCTTGGTTTCCTTGTCGGCGTCGCGGCCCCGGCATCCGCGCAGTCCTTCACAGCGTTCGAAGGCGCTCGGTTGATTGTAGGCGATGGACGCGTAATTGAGAACGCTACCCTGGTCGTGGAGGGCTCAAGAATCGCACAGATCGGCCGGACAGTCGACGTTCGCGTGCCTGACGGTGCCAGGCGCGTGAGTCTTGCCGGCAAGACCGTGATGCCCATGGTCGTCGACACGCACGTCCATCTCAACACGACACGCGACGGGCTCATACGGGAGTTGAAACGGCGCGCTTATTTCGGCGTCAGCGCCGTGCTGAGCCTTGGCACGGACGGCTTTGAACTTCTCGGCATGCGCAGCGAGATCATCCCTGGTGCCGCGCGCTACTTCAGCGCGGGAAAAGGCATCACCAGAAGCGAACCGGGCCGCCCGACGTTCCAGATCAATAGCGAGGCAGAAGCCCGTAAGGCGGTTCAGCAGAACGCCGCGCACCGGTCTGACATCATCAAGGTCTGGGTCGACGAGCGCGAAGGTAAGGTCGAGAAGGTGACTCCCGCGCAATATGCCGCCGTCATCGACGAGGCGCACAATCGCGGGCTGCGGGTCACAGCGCATATCTTCCACATGGACGATGCGAAGGGGCTCATGCGCGCCGGGGTCGACGCGTTCGCGCACGGCGTTCGCGACAAGGACATCGACGACGAGACGGTGTCCTTGTTCAAGGCGCGGCCATACCTTACTCTCACGGCCAATCTACCGGGCCGCGGGGTGAAGGCGGATTTGAGTTGGCTGCGGCCTGGCCTTCCCGCCGCCGAATTCGCGAAGCTCGAGGAGGCCAACAAAGATGATCTGAAGGCGCAGGTCCTTTACGGGATTCAAGCCCGTAACCTGGCCAAGCTGAATACAACGGGCGTGCGCATCGCCTTTGGAACCGACGGTAACCGGCCATGGGGTCTGCACGAGGAGATGCAGGACATGGTGATCGCCGGGATGACGCCGATGCAGGTCATCGTGGCGGCAACGCGCAACTCAGCCGGACTTGTGCGGATGACCGATGCGGGCACACTGGAAGCGGGCATGAGCGCCGACTTCATTGTGCTCGATGCAAACCCGTTGGACGACATTACTAACACGCGGCGCATCTCGGCGGTGATTTTACGCGGTGCGGCCGTGGACCGCACGCAGCGGGTTCGCTAAAGGATTTTATTACCGAACCTCATCACCATAGGAGGAATTAGAGGAACACCTTACTGGTTTCAAGAGATGAAAGGCCGTGAAACTACGAGAGCCTCAACGGAATTATGGCCATACTTCCTAGTATATAGAGATTGGAGGTGTTTAGCCATGAACAAAGTTACGGCAACAGATGCTCTGGAATTATCAAAATTCCGGAGAGACAGCGAGGTAATCCCATGAGCACTGTCGTACTGGCAATATCAGGTTCCCTCAGGAAAGCATCGTTTACGGAAAAGATGCTCGACTGGTGCATCGAGGGAATGGGCCGGGATCTGGAGGTGCACAAGTTCTATCCCCACAAGATGAAGATTGGACCGTGCACCAGTTGTTGGTCCTGCTGGGGCAAGAAGAGTCCGGGCGTGTGCATTCAGAGGGATGATTTCGAGCAAATCCTCGCAGTCTACAAACGCGCCGATTACTTGCTCCTTGCTGCTCCCCTCTATGTCTTTGATTTGCCCGCGACGGTCAAGAACGTTATCGACCGTTTCTTCGTCCTTCTGGAACCGATCCAGGTTGAATCCCCCGGGGGTGAGACCGAACACCCCAAACGTTTCGGGCGACACCCTCGTGCCGTTCTCGTATCGTCCTGTGGGTTCCCGGAATTCCATAACTTCGACATCCTCAGACGGCATTTCCGGGTCATCTGCACCCACATGGACTGGATCTGGTCGGGAGAAGTGCTCATTTCGGCATCCGGTGCGGCCAATGTGCCAAAGCTCTTTGACAGGAAAAGGGAACTCATCAGGAGAGCGGGGGCTGAGCTCGTCCGGGGAGCGATCCCGGAAGAGACAACGGAGGCCATTGCCGCTCCGGTCATGCCGGCAGAAGACTATCGGCGCATGACGACGCTCAATTTCGAAGGAGGAGTGGCAGCCAAAGTAAAGATGGTTGCGATCGCCATGAAGGCGATGCGAGGAGCGTGACGGGAGCCTGCATCCTCCCGCCAGCGTCCGGGCTGTGCGCGGCAAGCCACGCCGGTCAACGGCGCGTTAGGCAGATCAACCAAAGAGACAGAAGAATTCGAGCGATTAGGAACAGGAATATTCCTTTGACTTAAAGCCGCTGAACTTGTAAAAGGGCGTATTCCGCCCTCCACTGGTGGGAGTCGATAAAAGGAAAAAGCCAGAGAAAGATATGCTGCGATAGATTTAGAATATTCTTTGGACATTCAATTGTCACAGACTGGATTGGGAAAAGACGATGCTTCCTGTATATAGGGAACAGGGGCCATAAACTCTTGAAGGGAAAAGATAGGTAAGGACAGGGAATGCCGAAAAGGAAGGATTTAAATAAGATATTGATCATCGGTTCCGGGCCGATCATCATCAGTCAGGCCTGCGAATTCGACTATTCCGGCACCCAGGCCTGCAAGGCCCTGAAAGAAGAGGGTTGCGTGGTTGTCCTCATCAACAGCAATCCCGCCACTATCATGACGGACCCGGAGACTGCCGATCGGACCTATATCGAACCCATTACCCCGGAAGCGGTGGCCAAGATTATCGCCCGGGAAAGGCCGGATGCCCTGTTGCCTACCCTGGGCGGACAAACGGGTTTGAACACGGCGGTGGCGGTGGCCGAAAGCGGCGTTCTGGAACGTTACGGGGTGGAGATGATCGGGGCGTCGCTGCCCGTCATTCAAAAGGCGGAAGACCGGGAGAAATTTCGCGATGCCATGAGGAATATCGGCCTCCGGGTGCCCGAAAGCGGTTTTGCCCGCACGCTGGATGAGGCCTTTGCCGTTGCCGCCAAGGTCGGTTTTCCCATCATTATCCGTCCGTCCTTCACCCTGGGGGGAACCGGCAGCGGCGTGGCCTATAACCGCGAAGAGCTGGCAGAACAGGCCAAGGCCGGGCTGGATGCCAGCATGATCCACGAAATCATGCTGGAAGAGTCGATCCTGGGCTGGAAGGAATATGAGCTGGAGGTGATGCGCGACCGCGCCGACAACGTGGTCATCATCTGTTCCATCGAAAATTTTGACCCCATGGGCGTCCATACGGGCGAGTCCATTACCGTGGCGCCGGCGCAAACCCTGACCGATCGGGAATATCAGCAGATGCGCGACGCGGCGATTGCCATCATGCGGGAGATCGGCGTGGAGACCGGCGGCTCGAACGTCCAGTTTGCCGTGCACCCCCAGACGGGCGAGTTGACGGTGATCGAGATGAATCCCCGCGTCTCCCGCTCCTCGGCCCTGGCTTCCAAGGCCACCGGTTTTCCCATCGCCAAGATCGCCGCTAAATTAGCCATCGGCTATACCCTGGACGAGATACCGAACGACATCACCAAAGAGACCATGGCCTCTTTTGAACCGACCATCGATTATTGCGTCGTCAAGATTCCCCGCTGGACCTTTGAGAAATTTCCGGAAACGGAAGACGTGCTGACCACCTCGATGAAATCGGTCGGTGAGACCATGGCTATCGGCCGGACCTTCAAAGAGGCCCTCCAAAAGGCCGTCCGCTCCCTGGAAACGGGCCATTGCGGACTGTCCGCCGCCTTGCCGCCCCAGGCCGATCAGGAAGAATATTTGCAGGGCCGGCTTACGACACCAAATTCCCAGCGGCTTTATTTTCTGGCTGCGGCCCTGCGGCAGGGCATGACGATCGAGAAGATCCACGCGCTGACCCGGATCGATCCCTGGTTTTTGTACCAGATCAGGGACATTATCGAGGCGGAGAAGGAGATTGCCGCTGCGTCGCCCACGCCCGCCCTGCTCCGGGAAGCCAAAAGCTGGGGTTTTTCCGACCGCCGGCTGGGTGAATTGTGGCGCCGGAAAGAGGCGGATATCCGCCAAATGCGTTATGCGAGCGATATTATCCCGGTATACAAACTGGTGGATACCTGCGCCGCCGAGTTCGAGGCCTATACCCCTTACTATTACTCCACTTATGAAGAGGAGGATGAGACGAATCCCTCCGACCGGCGGAAGGTCGTTATCCTGGGCGGCGGGCCGAACCGTATCGGCCAGGGCATCGAATTCGATTACTGCTGCGTGCACGCTTCCTTCGCCCTGCGGGAAGAGGGCTGGGAGAGCATCATGGTCAATTCCAATCCCGAGACCGTGAGCACCGACTACGATACCTCGGACAAACTCTTCTTCGAACCCCTCACCCTGGAAGATGTGATGCATATCATCAACCGGGAGAATCCCGACGGGGTCATCGTCCAGTTCGGGGGGCAGACGCCCCTCAATTTGGCCAAAGGGCTGGAGGCGGCGGGGGCCAAAATCCTGGGAACATCGCCGGATGCCATCGACCGCGCCGAAAACAGGGAACGCTTTCAGGAGATCGTGCGGCGGCTTGACCTGTGCCAGCCCGATAACGACACGGCTACGAATATCGCCGGAGCGATTCGCGCCGCGGAAAGGATCGGCTACCCCGTTCTCGTCCGGCCTTCCTACGTGCTGGGGGGGCGCTCCATGGAAATCGTCTACGATGCCGATACCCTGAGCCAATTCATGGCCAAGGCCATCATCGCCTCTCCGGATCATCCCATCCTCATCGACAAGTTCCTGGAGGACGCCATCGAGGTGGATGTGGATGCCATCAGCGACGGTGCGGAAACTGTGGTTGCCGGGATCATGGAACATATCGAAGAGGCCGGCATCCATTCGGGAGACAGCGCCTGCGTTCTGCCGGCCATCACCTTTTCCCGGGAGATGCTGGAGACGATTATTGCCCAGACCAAAATGATCGCCCGGGAACTGCATGTGGTGGGTCTCATGAACATCCAGTATGCGATCAAGGACGGCACTCTTTACGTGCTCGAAGTGAATCCCCGGGCCTCCCGCACCATACCCTTCGTGAGCAAGGCCATCGGCGTGCCGCTGGCTAAGCTGGCCACCAAGGTCATGCTGGGGCGGACGCTCAAAGATTTGGGCTTTACGGTGGCGCCGCAACCGGCGCACATTTCCGTCAAGGAAGCGGTATTTCCCTTTAACCGCTTTCCCAATGTGGATATTCTTCTGGGGCCGGAGATGAAATCAACCGGCGAAGTTATGGGCATCGATCGTTCCTTCGGCCTGGCCTTCGCCAAGTCGCAGATGGCGGCGGGTTTTCAGCTTCCCCGGACGGGACGGGTGTTTATCAGCGTCCACGATTCCCATAAAGACAAGATCATCCCTATTGCCCGCTCCTTTCAGGAGCAGGGCTTTCAGATCCTGGCCACCCGCGGGACGGCGGCGCATTTGTGTGAAAATGGAGTGACGGCGGAAACCATCTTCAAGGTGAGCGAGGGACGGCCGCATGCGGTGGATTATATCAAGAACGGCGATGTCCAGTTGGTCATCAACACGAGCGTGGGGCGCAGGTCCAATATCGACGCCTATCATATTCGGCGCGGCGCCTTGGTGTACAATGTGCTCTACACCACCACCATTGCCGGTGCCAGGGCGCTCGCCGAGGCCATCGCCGCCCTGCAAAACGAGGAGTGGCAGGTGATGTCGCTGCAGGAATATCATCAAAACGGGTAAGGTCTACGGGTAATAGGTGAAGAGGAATGGATTGTAGCATGGAAGATGAGAATTCAGGCAAGCCGCGGGAGGAATGCGGGGTTTTTGCCGTTTATGGGCATGAGGAAGCGGCCCGGGTGGCCTTTTTCGGCCTTTTTGCCCTTCAGCACCGGGGACAGGAAAGTGCGGGGATTGCGGCGGCGGACGGCTGTCAGGTCCTGGAACGCAAAGGCATGGGACTGGCTTTGGAAGTATTTAAGGAGGATACGCTGTCCAAACTGCCGGGCCATCTGGCGATCGGCCATGTGCGGTACTCCACCACCGGCTCTTCCGTGATCTCCAACGCCCAGCCCTTCCTGGTGCATCACGGCGATGAATATTATGCCCTGGCCCACAACGGAAACCTGGTCAATGCCCATCTCCTGCGGGCGGGACTGGAAGAAAGCGGGTCAATTTTCCAGTCCACCATGGACAGTGAAGTGATCGTTCATCTCATGGCCGCACATCTTAAAGATGGTCTGGAGCAGGCGGTGGTCAAGGCCCTGACCCCGATCGAGGGCGCCTACAGCCTCGTCATGCTGACGCGCAATAAGGTGATTGCCGCCCGCGACCCCCGGGGTTTCCGCCCCCTGGCACTGGGAAAGTTAAATGGCGGATGGGTGGTGGCCTCGGAGACCTGCGCCTTTGACCTGGTAGGCGCCACTTATGTGCGGGACGTGGAGCCCGGAGAGATCATCATCATTGACAGCAAGGGCCTGCACAGCCTCATGCCTTTTCCGAAGGTCAAACCCGCCCACTGCATCTTTGAACTGATTTACTTTGCCCGGCCCGACAGCCAGGTGTTCGGTCAAAACGTCTATCTCTGCCGCAAGCGACTGGGACATTACCTGGCCAGGGAATATCATCCGGAAGTGGATCTGGTTATGCCCTTTCCCGATTCCGGTGTGTACGCGGCCCTCGGCTATGCCGAGGAAAGCGGCCGGCCTTTTGAGATGGGTATGATCCGCAATCATTACGTGGGGCGAACTT
>Ga0082335_1004262_pt1 | contig 21867 bp, 21 predicted proteins | sample Subgrocontami58m_FD_72375 | JGI IMG/M metagenome (GOLD analysis project Ga0082335, IMG submission 72375) | Subsurface groundwater microbial communities from S. Glens Falls, New York, USA - GMW37 contaminated, 5.8 m (SPADES assembly) (version 2) ...
CGCCGGGCGCATCGCCAAGATGACTCCGGGCGACCTGAACAGCGTGTTTTTCACCAACTCGGGTTCCGAAGCGGTGGACACGGCGATGAAAATCGCGCTTGCCTACCATCGCGCGCGCGGTGAAGCCGAGCGCCAGGTGTTCATCTCGCGCGAGCGCGCCTACCACGGCGTGGGCTTCGGCGGCGTGGCGCTGTCCGGGATGGCCAATAACCGCCGCGCTTTCGGCGTCGGCCTTGCCGGCGTCGCCCACATGCGCCATACCCACGTCGCGCAGAACCAGTTCCAGCGCGGCGAAGGCGATCACGGCGTCGAACTGGCCGAAGACCTGACGCGGCTGATCAATCTGCACGGCGCGGAGAACATCGCCGCGGTATTCATCGAGCCGGTGGCCGGCTCGACCGGTTGCCTGGTTCCGCCGAAAGGCTACCTGAAACGCGTGCGCGAGATCTGCGACGCCAACAAGCTGCTGCTGGTGTTCGACGAGGTGATCTGCGGCATCGGCCGCATGGGCTCTAATTTTGCGGCGCAAAGCTTCGGCGTCACGCCCGATATCCTCACCATGGCCAAGGCGCTCACCAACGGCGCGCAGCCCATGGGCGCGGTGGCATCGAGCGAGCGCATCTATCGCACGGTGATCGATTCCGCCGGTGCGCAAGCGGTCGAATTCTTCCATGGCTATACCTATTCGGCGCATCCGGTATCGTGCGCAGCCGCGTTGGCCGCGCTCGACATCTACGAGAACGACGGGCTGTTTCAGCAGGCGCGCACGCTCTCGCCCTATTTCCTCGATGCCGTTTTCTCGCTGAAGGACATGGGCATCGTCACCGATATCCGCGGCTATGCCTCGATGGCGGCGTTCGACATTGCGCCCGCGGGCGCGCCCGGCGCGCGCGGCCACGAGCTGCAAAAGCGCCTGTATGAATCCGGCCTGCATCTGAAGACCACCGGCGACACCGCTATTCTCGCCCCCGCCTTTGTGGCGGAGAAGCAGCACATCGACCAGATGATGGAGGTGCTGCGCAAGGTCTTGAAGACGCTTTGACCGTTGGCTGGCTTGGAGTCCGCGCTCAAAGCCGGCGCGTCCGCTTAAGAGCGAACGTGCCGGCCAATCACCGAAGATCATGCCCGCCTCACAAGCGCAGCGGCCGCCAGTAGCCGGTCAGTTCGAGATAACCCGAGCCCAGTATCCTGCCGCCGCTTTTCGCTGACACCGCGCCTTCCCAGTAGATGGTGCCGGTGCTCGCGCGCGCGTCGAGTTCCTGGTCGTCCATCATCGGTTCGAGTTCGAATTCGATATTGCCCGCCCGCACCCGCAGCGCGACCGGATACCCGGTTTGGGTGCGCGGCGAGCGCCAGCGGCGCAGGGGCTCGAAACGGATTTCGCCGGGCGCGAGCGAGCGCGCGCGCCCGCCGGCGGCACGCAAGCTTCCGCCCGCCCAGAGCGTGCCGCCCTGCTTGTCGCGCATGCGGAACACCATCAACGCCCCGCCATCGGCGAGATTCAATCCGACCCAATCCCAACCTGCCGCCTCCCCGGCAAGGTATTCGCTCGACCACTCGTGATCGAGCCAGGCGGTGCCGCTGACCTCGCGCTTGTCGCCCCTGACCGTGATCGAACCCGAAACCGCCAGCTGCGGCTGGCTGTAGTAATAGCTCGCCTGCGCCGGGCGCGGCCCCTTGCGGCTGAAGCCGCGATCGCCCTGCAGCAGAACCGGCTGCGTCACTTTAAAATCGAGCGCGTAGGCGAATTCGCGCGCCGCTATGCTGGCGCTGTAGCCGCCCGGGGTCTGCCTGAGCGACCAATCGTCCATGGCTAAGTCGGCGCGCCCCTCCAGCGCCTCGGCCAGGCCGAAACCCGCGCGCGCGGCGCGCTGGTCGTGCAGCAACTTTCCGGTCTTGGCATCCGCCAGCGCCGCGTGCGCGAACAGGAGCTGGCGCGGCGCGAAGCGGCTCGGATTGTCTTCGGCGACGCGCGGGCGGTTGCGAAAGAAAGTGATCTGTATGCCGAGCTCGCCGCCGCGCGCATCCTTCACCCAGCCGGTTAGGTACCACCACTCGGTGCGAAATTGCGGATGGCTGCCGTGATCGCGCGGGAATTGCAGCTCAACGCCAGGCTGCACTTGCGCATAGTCCTGCGCCATGGCCACGCCACAGAGGAACGCGCAGCCGATCGCCAGCAGCAAGGCTGCCCTATCCTGCCCGCGTCTCACCAATCCTCCCTCACCGCGCGCACCACATCCACGCCCAGCGCGCGCCGGCCGCTCGCCAGCGCCGTCAGCGTGGCAAGCGCGAGCAGCGCGGCCGCGAGCAGCGCGAGCAAGCCCCAGGGCGGATGCAGCTCCATGCTCCAGTGAAACGACTGGCGGTTGACCACGTGGATCAGCACCAGGCTGATGACCCAGCCGAGCGCGAGGCCGAGCGCGAGGCCGAGCGCGCTCACCAGCGCGCCTTCGGCGGCGAGCATGGCGCCGATCTGGCGGCGCGTCATGCCGACGTGGCGCAGCATGCCGAATTCGCGGCTGCGCGAGAGCACCAGCGCGCCGAAGCTCGAGGACAGGCCGAACAGCCCGATCAGCACCGCCACCGCTTCGAGCGCGTAGGTCACGGCAAAGGTGCGGTCGAAAATATTGAGCGTCCTCGCGCGTATCGTGCCGGGTTCGCCGAACTCGAGATTGGCGCCGCCTGGTACGCCCGCGCGTATCGCCTGTTCGATCGCCTTCGCGCTCGCCCCCGGCGCGAGATAGAGCGCGGCGTCGTTGGAATTGCGATCGCCGCTCAAGCCGGCATACAGCTCGCGCTCGATGATCACCGTGCCGTGCTGACGCGCGTAATCGCGCCAGATGCCCGCCACGGTGAAGCGCTGCAACTTGCCCGCGATCGGCAGCTCCACCACCTTGCCCAATGCATAGCCGTACAGATCCGCCATGGCTTCGCTGGCCCACAGGGGCGGCGGCTCGCCCGCACGCGGCGCGAGCGCAGCGCTCACCAGCGGCAGTTGCCTGCCCGGATCGTCCTGGTCGAGCGCGCGCGCGAACAGCGCCACGCGCGGCCGGCCGGGATCGAGCAGCAACTGCTGGATGCGCAGGAATTCGACCCTGCGCACTCCCGCCAGCGCCGCGATGCGCGCCTCGTCCTGCGGTGCGAGATAGGCGCTGTCGCCGCTGATGCCGGTGCGCAAATAAAGATCGGCCGGCAGCACCTGATCCAGCCAGGCGTCGAGCGAAACGCGAAACGATGCGACCATGATCGCCATCGCCACCATCAGGGAAAAGCTGGCCACGATCGCGGCCAGGCTCACCGCCGCCTGCCCGGGCGCGCCCCGCAATTGCGCCAGCGCGAGCTGCGCGCCTATGCCCCCTGGCCGCGGCAGCAGGCCGAATACCTTGGTCGCCAGACGCGGCATCAGCGCGAGGGTGCCCACCAGCATCAGGCCGATTGCGGCATAACCGAACAAGGGCACGCCGCCGACGGGCCCGGGCGCGGTGCATAGCACGCCCAGCAGGATGAGGGCGATGCCCGGCCAGGCGGGTTGCAGGCGCGCGAACGCTTGCTGCTCGTCGCCCGCCTTCAGCGCTTGCGCCGGGGCGGCGCGCGCCGCATCCAGCGCAACCGCCAGACTGCCTGCCGTGGCCACCAGGACGCCGAGCAGGAAAAACAACGCGCTCGCCCAGGGCTCGGCATGCAGATCCGGATGCAGTCCGCGAAATTGGCCGGCGCCGAGATCGGCGCCGAAGCGCTCGAGCACGGCAGCGGCCATGAGATAGCCGGCGGCGAGGCCGATCGCGGCGCCTGCCGCGCCGATCAGCGCGCCCTCGGCCAGCAGCATGCGCGCGAGGCCGCCGCGGGTCACACCGAGCACGCGCAACAGCGCGAGTTGCGAGCGCCGCCGCACCACCGACAGCGCCTGCGCCGAGAACACCAGGAAACCGCCGGTAAACAGCGCCACCAGCGCGAGCACGTTCAGATTGACCCGGTAAGAGCGCGACAGGCTGGCATTCCTTTGCAGGTCGCTTTGCGGGCGCTCGACGATCAAGCCCGGCGGCAACTCGTTCTGCACGCGCGCCTGCAGCGCGTCTGCGTCTGCACCGGGGCGCATGCGGATGTCCAGGCGGCTGATGCTCCCGATGCGGCCGAGCGCCAGTTGCGCCGCGCCGATGTCCATCACCGCGAAGCGCTCGCGCCCGCTGCCGTGCAGGATTCCCGCCACGCGCAAGCTCACCTCGGACAGTCCCACCTGCACCGCGAGCCTGTCGCCTGCTTTCAGGCCCAGCCAGTCGGCAGCGGCCGGACTGAGGAACAGCGCGTCCGGCCGCAACAGCTCGAGCATGTCGGCCGGCGCATTGCCGACGAGTCCCGGTTGCACCTGTGCTGCGCGGAATGCGTCCATGCCCAGCAAGCGCAGCGACTCCTGCCTGCCGGGCAGCTTCGCTTCCACTTCCAGCACCGGGCTCGCCACCGCCACCTGCGCGAGGCGCGCGAGGCGCGGATAGAGCAACTCGTCGAAGCCTCCCCGCGGGCCGCGGATTTCGAGATCCGCCTCGCCCGCGAGCGAGCGCACCGCCTGCGAGAACTCATTCAGGGCCACGGCATTGATGAGCTGCACCGCGTAGCCCAGCGCCACGCCCAGCGCGATCGCAAGCACGGAGACCGCGAGCCTGCCCTTGTGCTGCGCCAGGGGTGCGAGAAACAGCGCCGCAGGCGACAGCGTCAGCATGGCCGGCGCCCGCATCACCCGGCCTCGCGCAGTCCCTGCGCAGTGAGAATCACGATGCGGTCCGCAGTCGCCGCCGCCGCCTGCGAATGCGTCACCAGGATGCACGCCGCCTGCCTGGTCTTGACCTGCTCCCGCAACAGCGCCAGCACCTGGGCGGCGCTGTCCGGATCGAGGTTGCCGGTCGGCTCGTCCGCCAGCAGCAGCTTCGGCTGATGCACCAGCGCACGCGCGATGGCGACACGCTGCAGTTCGCCGCCCGATAATTCGCGCGGCATGCTCGTCTCGCGCCCCTCCAATCCAACCGCCGAGAGCATCGCCCCCGCGCGCGCCGCGGCTTCATGCTCTGCGACGCGGTTCAGGATCAGCGGCAGCGCCACGTTCTGCGCCAGCGTCAAATAAGGCAGGATGTGGAAGGCCTGGAACACGAATCCCATGCTCGCGCGGCGCAGCATGGTCAAGGCATCATCGCCGAGGCCGGTAAGATCGACGCCGTCGAAGCGGATGCTGCCCGCATCGGGCTGATCCAGGCCTGCGATCAGATTGAGCAGGGTGGACTTGCCTATGCCTGATTCGCCCATGACGGCGATGTACTCGCCCGACGCGAGCACCAGGTCGACGTCGCGCAGCACGCTGCGGCTGCGCGCGCCTTCGTAGGTCTTGCTCAGTTTTTCCAGCGCCAGCATTATTTTCTATCCGCGCCGTGGCTGTCGGAATTCGTTATCGGGGTCACACGGGGAGGTTAAGCCCTTTATGCAGCTTCAAGCCGTGCAATGCGCTCATATCCCCCGCGCTGCTCAAGCGTCCAGACGTCGACGGCCTGCTGCATGCGTAGCCATATCTCCGGGCCATTGCCAAGCAGCTTGCCCAGGCGGATCGCCATATCAGGCGTCACGCTACGCTTTTCAAGCAGAACCTCAGAAACCGTCAGGCGCGAAACCCCAAGGCGGTCGGCGAATTCCTTTTGCGTCAGCCCCAGCGCCGGCAATACATCCTCGCGCAAGATTTCGCCCGGATGCGTCGGGCGGCGGTTCGCGTTTCTCAAAGTCTTAGCCATTAATGGTAGTCCTCCAGGTTGATGTCCGTCGCATTCTCGCCAGCAAAGCGGAACGTGATGCGCCAGTTTCCCGATACAGTCATCGCCCATTCTCCCTTCCGGTCGAATTTCAACGGGTGCAGGTGCATGCCGGGAATATCCAACTGCTCCACAGCGGTTGCCTCTTCGATCAGGTCAAGTATGCGGCGAATGCGCGGTCCGTGCTTGGCGTTGATCCCGCGAGCGTCGTCCTTCTTGAAGAATCGTTCGATGCCCTTGTGCCGGAAATTCTTAATCATGAGACTAGTGTAATCCCAGTCAATGCTTTATGCAATATAATAGATTACATGGCCAAACCTTCAAGCCGTCTGCCCGCGCAACTGAATTACCTCTGCCCAGGCCAGTTGGGGGGGGGCGCCGCCCCGGTCTGGGGCAAGCAATGGCCGGTAATTTACTCCCCGACGAACAGGGGAAACTAGCTTGCCTAACTGTGAAGCATAGATTACACTTCACCAATCATCGAGGTGCTCAAAAGCGAGACGTTTGCGCGCTGGATCGACAAGCTCAAGGACCGGCAGGCGATTGCGCGGATCAACGCGAGGATTCTGCGGCTGTCGGAGACGGGCAATTTCGGCGATGCGAAGCCCGTCCGAGACGGCGTGGGCGAGATGCGCATTGATCACGGTCCAGGGTACCGCATCTACTTTATGCGCCGCGGTGCGACAGTGGTTCTGCTGCTTGCCGGCGGCGACAAGCGCACTCAGGAGAGCGACATCGAACTCGCGATCTGGATTGCCAACGATTGGAGAGGCCGAACATGGCTGAAAAATTCACCCGCTGGGATGCGGCAGACTATCTCAAGACCGAGGAAGACATGGCTCTTTACCTCGATGCTTGCCTGAACGAGGACACCGGCGACGGCCGGCTGATTCGCGCCGCCCTCAACGACATTGCACGGGCGCGAGGCATGTCGCGGCTTGCGCGCGATACCGGCATCACACGCGAGGGGCTTTACCGGGCGCTTTCGGCGAAAGGCAACCCCGAGCTTTCGACGGTGCTGAAAATCATCAAGGCGCTGGGGATGAAACTGCATGCCACTCCGTCGGCGACGCCCAAGCCGCGGCGCGCAGCGCGCAAGAAAGCGCTCGCAGATCGCGCCGTGGCCTGAGGCGGATTTAATTGAGGAGTGGAAATCATGGCAACGATGAAGCGTCCCCGACTTGCCGCCGTCAAAGCGCAGTCCGGCCACCGGCTGAGGCTGACCTTTATCGACGGCAGCATCTATACCGTGGCGCTGGCCGGCGAGTTCGACAAGTTCCCAGGTCTTGCACCCTTGCGCGATTCCAAGGCGTTCTCCAAAGCGGTCGTGATTGAGGGCGAGGGCTGGACGGTGGAATGGCCTGCTCTCGACATCCAGATCGGGGCGGACACGCTCTGGCTTGACGCCCAGGCGCAGAATGCACCCGACGAAAATACGCGCCTGTTTGCCCAATGGCGCGCCCGTCATGGGCTTTTCCTGACGGAAGCGGCAAAGGCGCTCGGAATGACCCCGAGCACCATGAGCGCCTACAGCTCTGGTAGCCGTCCTGTGCCGCGTTATATTGCCTTGGCCTGCAAAGGGTGGGAGGCAGAACGCGAGTCGAAGCGATAGCGAAGAAAGCGAAGAGCGATAGGAGGATCAATCCGCCGGGCAACCCAAGATCGGCCTGCCAATGTGGGTGGGATGAAGCTGTGTTGGGCATCTTCTCCAGCGAGAATGGCGCACGCAGCATGTACTGCGTAGCGAGCTAAATAAATACTGAAGCGGGTTATGCCGCAAGCTCTTTCAGCAACTCCAGCGTCTCGAACTTACCCATGCGTGGGCGACGCATGCAGCGTTACCCCCAGCGCCCGCACCACCTTCAGGATCGTGTCGTAACGCGGCTTGGCGCCGGGTGCCAGCGCCTTGTACAGGCTTTCACGCCCCAGACCCGTATCCTTTGCCAGTTGCGTCATGCCACGGGCGCGGGCGATATCCTTGATCGCTACCAGAAACAAATCCGGGTTGTCGTCGTCCAGCGCAGCGGAAAGGTAGGCCGCGATGGCTTCCTCGCTATCGAGGTAATCGGCGGCGTCGAATGGCGTAAAACGGGTCATGGCTCACTCCTTGGGCAAGTCGCGCGCCATGACCTTGGCGCGCTTGATGTCACGTTTCTGGGTCGATTTATAGCCGCCCAGCAGCAACAGATAGACTACCTCCCTGCGCCGGGAGAAATAGGCGCGATAGCCGGGGCCGTAGTGAATCCGCATCTCGGACACGCCCTCGCCGACCGGCTCGCAATCGCCAAAGTTCCCGGACTCGGCGGCACGAATGCGCTTGGCAATAATGGCCTTGCCAACGTGATCCTTCAGTCCGGAGAGCCAGTCGTCGAATTCGTCCGACTTGAGGAACGTGTTCATAACTTGAATTGTATTACTTCGGATACGAATAGCAAGCACGAAGTTTCAGCGACGTATCCTCGGCGAAAAAACGCACGGGCCACGCCAGCAGCGCTGCGGCGCTCGCTTCAGCTTGCCGGAACTGTCGGCGCGGTCCCGACTAGCGAGGAAGGACCGGTTAGTCTTGCCGTCTGTTCTATGCCATCATAAGTCCCGCCATTGATCGGCAGGAAAGCATAAATGCGCTGGGTCGCACCGACCGAAAAAGACACCGCGAACGAGACACTGGAAAAGCGCCTGTGGGCCGCCGCGGACCAGTTCCGGGCGAACTCCGGGCTCAAGGCCGCCCAATACTCGGCACCGGTCCTCGGCCTGATCTTCCTGCGATTTGCCGAGGCGCGCTTCGCTAAGCGCCGCGTCCAGTTGGAGAAGGCGGGTGCATCCGCGCGCAGGGGCGCATCGCGCATCGACCAAGCGACCGCTTACCATGCCGAGGGCGTCCTGTTTCTCACGCCCAATGCGCGCTTCGACCATCTGCTGCGCCTTCCCGAAGGCGGCAACGTCGGCCGCACCGTCAACGAAGCGATGGCGGACATCGAGAAACACAATCCACAGCTCGCCGGCGTGCTGCCGCACAACTACCAGATCTTCAACGGCACCCTGCTCAAGGAGCTGCTGAAGAAGGTCTCCGAGATTCCCGTCAGCCTCGACTACGACGCCTTCGGGCGCATCTACGAATACTTCCTCGGCCAGTTCGCCCGCACCGAGGGGCAGAAAGGCGGCGAGTTCTACACCCCGGCGCCCATCGTGCGCCTCATGGTCGAAATCCTCGAACCCTTCCATGGCCGCATCCTCGACCCGGCCTGCGGCTCGGGCGGCATGTTCGTCCAGTCCGCGCGCTTCGTCGCCGAGCACAAGAAGAACCCCGCCTCCGAACTCTCGATCTTCGGCGTGGAGAAGACCGACGAGACCGGGCGCCTCGCCCGCATGAACCTCGCGGTGCACGGGCTGGAGGGCGACATCCGCCATGGCGGCGACGTCAACAGCTACTACGACGACCCGCACCAGGCGGTGGGCGCCTTCGACTTCGCCCTCGCCAATCCACCGTTCAACGTCAATGCCGTGGACAAGGATAGGCTGAAGGACGCCGTCGGTCCGGGCCGCCGCTTTCCCTTCGGCCTGCCGCGCACCGACAACGCCAATTACCTGTGGATCCAGCTCTTCTATTCGTCGCTCAACGACAAAGGCCGCGCCGCCTTCGTCATGGCCAATTCCGCGAGCGACGCGCGCTCGTCCGAAATGGAACTGCGCAAGCAACTCGTCGAAGCCCGCGCAGTGGACGCCGTAGTCGCCGTCGGCCCGAACATGTTCTACACCGTCACGCTGCCCTGCACCCTGTGGTTCCTCGACCGCGGCAAGAAGAAGTCTCCGCGCGCCGACCAGGTGCTGTTCGTGGACGCCCGCCACATCTACCGCCAGATCGACCGCGCTCACCGTGACTGGAGCGAGGCGCAGGTCGGCTTCCTGCCAAACATCGTCCGCCTCTATCGTGGTGAAGAACCCGACTTCACCCTCGGCGGCGAGGAAGCAAAAGCCAAGCTCCTGGAAGTCTTCGGCAAGAGACCGAAATACGCCGATGTTGCCGGCCTGTGCAGAGCCGCCACGCGAAAGGAGATCGAAGCGCAAGGTTGGTCGCTTAATCCGGGCCGCTACGTTGGCGTCGCGCCGGGCGAGGAAGTCAGCGACGAGGATTTCAAGCAACAACTCGAAACGCTGAACGAGGAACTCGAAACCCTCAACACCCAGGCGCGCGGCCTCGAACAAACCATCGCCGGCAACGTGGCGGAGATTCTCGAAACATGAGTGATTCGGAAGAGCTAAATCCTCCAGCCAAGGGCCAGTTCCTTGTCTATTCGGCGGAGGACGGGCGGACGAAAATCGAAGTCCGGCTGGAGAACGAAACCGTATGGCTGACCCAGCAGCATATGGCCGATCTCTTTCAGACGACCAAGCAGAACGTGAGTCTGCATCTGCAAAACATCTTCGCGGAGCGGGAGTTGGACCGCGCGGCAACTGTCAAGGAATCCTTGACAGTTCAAAAGGAGGGCGGGCGTTCGGTCCAGCGGCGGGTCGAATTCTACAACCTCGACGCCATCATCTCGGTCGGCTACCGCGTCAAAAGCGCCGTCGCCACCCGCTTTCGCATCTGGGCCACGCAACAGCTCCGCGAATTCATCGTCAAGGGCTTCGTTCTCGACGACGAACGCCTGAAAAATCCCGACCAGCCCTTCGATTATTTCGAGGAGTTGCTCCGGCGGATTCAGGATATCCGCACTTCAGAGCGGCGTTTCTACCAGAAGATCACCGACATCTACGCCACCAGCAGCGATTACGATCCTACCCAGCCGGTCAGCATCGAGTTCTTCCAGACCGTGCAGAACAAAATGCACTGGGCCATCACCGGCCACACGGCGGCGGAGATCATCCACACCAGCGTCGACGCTGCGAAGCCCCACATGGGCCTCACCAACTGGCGCGGCGCGAAAGTCCGCAAGCAGGATGTCACCATCGCCAAGAATTATCTCAGCGAGCAGGAACTTGCCGCGCTGAACAACCTCGTCGAGCAATACCTCGTCTTCGCCGAAGGCCAGGCCATGCGCCGCGTCCCCATGCACATGCGCGACTGGATCACCAAACTCAACGGCTTCCTGACCCTGAACGAACGCGCCATTCTGAATCACGCGGGGAAAATCTCGCACGAAATGGCCAGGGAACTCGCCGAGGTGGAATTCGAGAAATTCCATCGCAAACAGATTGAGCAGGCCGACCAGGCCGGAGGGGATTTTGACAAAGCCATCAAACAACTGCCGTCCCGGCCCAAAACGAAGAAGCGAGGCAAGAAGTGACCGGCGCGGCAAACCAGAATGCAGGCGCGCGGCCTCGAACGAACCATCGCCGGCAACGGGGTGGAGATTCTGGGGGCGTGAGGATGGCAGCGAAAGGGATGCGAAGAATCAAGCTCAAGGACGTGTGCGACCGCATCACGGTTGGTCACGTTGGCCCGATGGCGGAAAAATACACCGCCGAAGGTGTTCCTTTCCTCCGCTCACAGAACATCACGGCGTTCCGCCTCAACTTGGATGACATCAAGTTCGTCTCGCCCGACTTCCATGAGAAGCTGCGCAAGTCTGCTCTTCAACCCGGCGATGTGGCAGTAGTCCGCACAGGCTATCCCGGCACGGCGTGCGTCATTCCCAACACGTTCACGGAATTGAACTGCGCCGACTTGGTCGTCATCACGCCGTCACCGGAACTCAATCCTTACTACCTCGCGGCCATCTTCAACTCGGCTTGGGGCGTGGCTTCCGTCGCGGGCAACTTGGTCGGAGTCGCCCAGCAGCACTTCAATATCGGTGCTGCGCGAGAACTTGAGGTTTCGCTTCCACCCCGGCCAGTGCAGAACCGGATAGCAGGCATCCTGTCAGCCTACGACGAACTGATGGAGAACAGTCAGCGGCGCATCCGGATTTTGGAGGCGATGGCCCGCGCCCTCTACCGCGAGTGGTTCGTCCACTTCCGCTTCCCCGGCCACGAAAAGCTGCCGCGCGTAACCTCGCCGCTCGGCGACATTCCCAAAGGCTGGGAAGTCGTCGCGTTCACGGACATCGCGGACGTGTTGAGCGGCGGCACGCCCAAGACGGACGTTGCCGAATACTGGAACGGTGAAATCCCGTTCTTCACGCCTCGGGACGCACCGACGTGCTTCTACGTTCAAGACACCGACAAGCATGTCACCGAACTCGGTCTCTCCAAGTGCGCGAGTGAGCTTTACCCGCCCGACACCGTTTTCATCACTGCGCGCGGAACAGTCGGCAAGGTTGCGCTTCCGTCAGTGCCAATGGCCATGAACCAGTCCTGCTACGCGTTGCGCGGCAAGCCTGGCATCCCGCAACGATTCCTTTTCCTGATGACGCTCCAGCAGGTGGACTACCTTAAGACGAACACCGGCGGCGCGACGTTCGACACCATCGTCGTGGACACCTTTCGTCGGATGGAAGTCGTAAAACCGGCGCGCGAAATCGTTGCTCGCTTCGCTCGCCATTCCGACGCCATATTCGAGCAGGTAAGTACTCTCCAACGTCAAACCCGTAACCTCCGCCGGACGCGCGATCTTTTGTTGCCGCGGCTGTTGTCCGGTGGAATGACACCTGGCGAAATGGGTTCGGGTTCATAGGGAGGTCCATCATGGCGACGACCGATGAAGGCAAGAAATTCAAGGTCACCGTCTTCCTCATTAAGGACGGCTACAACAAGATTGAGGAATTCCTCAGCTTCAAAGACTTTCGAATTGTCCCTGTTCAGTCGGCTGGGAAAGAAATCGGAACGCTGATCTACAAAGGTGGGTTCCAAAGCAAGCCCACTTGGGTATCAATATTCGAAGGCTTGCAGGGATTCGATTCGCGGGGAATCTTTAACCAAAGCTCGAAGGCGGTGTACGTCCTCAAACACGACGACCGATGGTTCTGTTTCACTTTCGGCTATGCGCGTCATCTTATCGATGAACTCGCCTACGAGCGAAACTTCGGTCTGATCGTTTCCCTCAATCTAGGTGACCCTTCGGGAATGAAGTCGATCGACAAAACAAATGTCGGTCACGTATCGTTGCATTCCCGCGAGCAGGCCACAAGGGAGATTGCGCTCGCGAGTTTCGAATTTAACGACGATATTGATTTGCTCAGATCGGTAACGGCGAAGTTGCCACGTAACGATGGCGAGGATCAGGAGACCATCTCGGGTCGAGATTCTGTAACCATCCATACAGCAGTGACTATTGATGCTTTCTCGGAGATTGCGAAGCGGCTCTACGTGGCTTTCAATAGCACGAACTACAAGAGAAGGTATCCATGGCTCGGGAAAATAAAAGAGGAAAGAGACGCGCAGACCATCGAGGCCCTTGATTCGGTGCTCACGTCAAGAATTGTCAAAGGAGAATTCGCCAAAGTCTGGCTGGCTATCCCTGAATTGATTGTATGGGAAGAGATTCGTGGATTCGCGCTTAGATATAGAGCCGAAGAGCCGAAGAAGGCCGGGCCAGTCCTGTACCAAGATCTGGACATTGAAGAATGGCGCAAAGTGGCGAGGGTTGACACGGACCTCAGCGCCAACCAGCTCAAGAGCAAGAAGATCTTTGTGTATTGGCAGGATGGCAGGGATCCGTCGCCTTGGAGCGTATATCGATGCTTGAACGCGGAAGTCGACCTCAATCGCAAGAAGTACATACTCAATGATGGTGACTGGTACAACATTGAAACCAATTTCGTCACGGAAGTGAATGATTTCTACGATTCCGTGCCGAGTTCCAAGATTCAGTTGCCCTCATATGGCACGAACACAGAACCGAGCTATTTGAAATCCGTCGCGGCCAACAACGGCGCATATGCGCTAATGGATCGGAGGGAGGTCATGATCGGTGGTGGCCGAAGCCGAGTGGAATTCTGTGACCTGTATTCGAACACCAAAGAAATTGTTCACGTGAAGAAATATGGTGGGGCGAATTTACTTAGCCACCTATTCTCACAAGCTCTCGTGTCGGGGCAGTGCTTCTTGTATGACGCTGCATTTCGGGCTGGAGTTAACAAACTGCTTCCGCACGGCTTTAAGTTCGCCAATACAAATAATCAGCCGATAGCGAAGGATTACGAAATCTGCATTGCAATAATGAGTAAAGTGAAAGGCCCTCTTGAATTACCATTTTTCAGCAAAGTTAGCCTGAAGCAGGCTGTCCAAAGCCTCCGCAATATTGGCTACAAAGTAACCAAGCTAAAAATTCCACAATGATATGAGCGCGGGCACGTACACCGAGGACCAACTCGTCGAGCAGCCCGCCATAGGGTTGTTCGCGGAACTTGGCTGGACCACGGCGTCGGCGATGGAGGACGCGTTCGATCAGACCGGCACGCTCAGACGCGAGATGTCGGGCGAGGTAGTGCTAGTGCCGCGATTACGCGTGGCGCTGGATAGCGAACGCGACGGGCGATAGGGGGAGGCATGGGGCATGAGCGGATAGGAGTTCTTCCAAAGACGAAACGGTGGCGCGCGATTGTTGCGGAGATCGCAGCCGTAGATGCCCCGCCTAGTGGTGTGCCGGAAATTGCGAGGCACACGCTAAACGCTCTCGGGTCTCGATACGTTGATCTTGCGTCAGACGCCGCCGTGGAGGCAGCGTTTGGATTCCTCGTAGATATGGCTCGTACGGGTGCCGGAAAACAGGCTGCCGCCGATATTTCGACCAAATCGCCCCTGAGCTTCGTTGCGGACCTCGGGCAGCGGCTTGGTGCCACGGAAGGGTCCCTGGAGACAGCCGAGATCGTTCGTCATGCGGCTGCGGATGCAATTGCAACATGGGGCAGGGAAAACGCCACAACGCAATCGGAACTGTTTGCCGATTCCGCTCCTGGAAACGCTTGGAGAGGGCTCGGAACCGGGGCTGGCTTCTGTGAGTTATCAAGGTTATTTTTCTCGCGACTCACTGAGCGCTATCTCAGTTACTTCTTGGACCGAGAGGCGTCCGCTGCACTTCCCAATCTGCAGGCAAGGGAACAATTTAGGCGGCAGCTCCAGGCACATCTTGGCGATGTATCCAAGCACTCCTTCGAGACAGCGAAGATTACACAATCGTTCGCTGCAGGCTGGTTTAACAAGAATGCTGCAACGAATCAGCCGACCCGGGCGCAAATTCGGCGTTTCCTCTCGTACGCTTTTGCCAAGCTACGGGAAGACCTCCGGCGCGAGGATCGGCAGTGAGTGCGGTCAGCCGCCCTCGAATCGTATTCTTCAACCGTGCCTCGCGCGCGGCAGTCCGTCGGCGGAAGGGCGATCCGGAGCCGCTGGTTCTGGACTATCGCGATGACAACAGGATAAGGCTAGGCCTTCCAGATTTCGTCAGAAGCGTTGGCACGATTCCGCTTCGGGTTCTCGACTTGATGGAGCTTGCCGGGTATCTATTTGCCGCGGACCGGCTAACCACGCGAGGTCAACCAGACGCGTTGATGTTTGACTCATGGTCGCGCAATTTCCACGTTGCAATGAAGGTGAGGGACGCGAAGTTCTGGGGCAGTGAGGTAACAAAGAAGAAACTTACCGACCTCTTGCTCTTCATGACTGGAGACCGCGAGTACAGGTTCGATTTCCAGCCTGGTCATACCACGGACCGTGCACACCTGTTCGACAGTGAGGAATTCCAGGCCACGCCAGGTAAACCTCATCACGTAATGCTGTTCTCTGGTGGCTTGGACTCGCTCGCGGGTGCGATCGAGCGCTTGAACAATTCAAACGAAATCGTGTGCTTGGTCAGTCATCGATCAGGACAACCTTCAACAGCAATGACTCAGACGCGTCTCGTCGAGGCGCTTGTGCAACGGTTTCCTGAGCGCGTAAAGAGTTACCGCTTTGGTACCGGGTTGACCAATAAGCGCGCGGTATCCGAAACGCAGCGGACTCGAACGTTTCTATACGGATCGATCGCATTCGCCCTTGCGACGGCGCTCGGTCAGAAGGAGGTGACGTTTTACGAAAATGGGATAACCAGTCTCAACTTTCCGCGTCGCCAAGACCTTCTCAATGCGCGAGCCAGCCGGACGACACATCCGAGAACAATGTTCCTGCTGTCCGAATTCCTGTCCCACGTTGCTGGTAGCCCGATCGCCTTGAACAATACGTATCGCTGGAAGACCAAGGCAGACGTGTTAGAGGTATTGAAGACGCATCACGCCGCAGATCTTATCCCGAGCACGGTGACGTGCAGCCGCACGACGATGACCCGAGGCGATCACACGCACTGCGGCGGGTGCTTTCAGTGTGTTGACCGAAGGTTCTCGGCGAGCGCCGCAGGACTGAGCGACGTTGATCATTCCGGCCTGTACACCCTCGACATGCTCTCGGAAAACATCGCCGACGGCCAGGTAAAGACGGTCATTCTTGACTACATCCGACTTGGACTTGGGTTCCAGTCTGACACGCCAGATAGCTTCTACGAAAGATGGCTAACCGAGATATCGGATGCCATATCTCCGGGAGACAAGGGAGAACAGATTGTCGACGCGATGTACCAGTTGGTCAACAGATTTGGGAAACAGACTGTGGCTGCTCTAGAAGCTTTTGCTCGAAGTGCGGATATCACGAAGAAGCCCGTTGCTGGTTCTCTTTTTCACATCATTCAACAACAGGAATACTTAAAGAGCGAACCAGAAAGGTTTGCTGAGAAGATGGCTGCGAAGCTTCAACGGGCAATCCCGGCAATGTTTGCGGTAAATCGGCCTCTCAATGAGAACGATTTCAACGACAAGATTCAAGGCCTTCTGCAAGCGGATGCGGACGAGTACAGGCGAGAGTATCCCGCGACACAATTCGCGCTTGCGAGAGTTGTTCCCGATCATGAGTTCCAGAGTTACCACGTGTTGATTGAGGCCAAGTACATTCGCGAGGGTACGGCATTGAGCAAAGTGACTGATCAGATCGCAGCGGATATCGTTAAGTATCCAGCGTCCGCATACATTGTTTTCGCGATCTACGATCCGGATCGGGCTATTCGGGATGATGTCCGCTTTGCCGGTGACATCGAATCACGTCGGAAATGTAAGGTCCTCGTGCTCCGGTGATTCTGGTGACTTACCTTCAAGCGCAAAGCTCGATGACCACAGGTAGCCCTATCTCTCCTATAATGTGGGCCTAATATGCCCAAAGCCAAATTCGACCAACGCAAGGCGCTCCACGCGATGCTTTTCGTGGTGACGCACCTTCCGAAGCCAGCGAACGTGTACAACGTTCTCAAGTGTCTGTATTACGCCGACCGGAAACACTTGCAGGAATACGGGCGCCAGATTTACGGCGAGACGTTCTATGCGATCGAGCACGGTCCGGTTCCGAGCGCGGCCTACGAAATCATCAAGTACGCGAATGGGCGCGCCAAGTGGGACCTGCAATTCCACGAGGTCTTTGAATTGCTCGGCGTGAATGACATTCATGTGAGCGCCAGAGGAGCTGTCGACACTGATCTCCTCAGCAGGTCCGACATGGCTTGTCTGCTCGATGCTGCTCGGAAATACGGCAAGATGCCTTTCGGCAAGCTCAAGAACCTGAGCCACCAGGGGAAGGCGTTTGAAAACGCCGATGCGAACGGCGAGATGAAGCTTGCCGATCTGATCGACGAGCTTAAGGATGGTGAGACCGTCGCTTCGCATCTTAAAGATCGGAATCCCGGCGAAGCACATGCAAAAAGGGATTCGGCGCATCACGCCAAGCCGCGCGCGGCGTGATCCGGTTTTTCGCTGAAAAATTGCCTCCGGAGGGCTTAACGGCGGGCTTGGCGCGGGCGACCGCGCGGCGGGATGCGGCCGAAGGTTCAGCATGCTATTCTTTCCGAACTGCCAGCCGGGGGCCTACATATGTTCGATCGCATCACGCATGATCCCAACGTGCTCTCCGGGCGCGCAACGCTGCGCGGCCTGCGGATCTCGGTCGCCCATGTGGTCAATCTCGTCGCCAACGGTATGACGCCGGCGCAGATCGTCTCCGAGCATCCCGATCTGGAGGAAGAGGACGTCCGCCAGGCGCTCGGCTACGCGGCCGTGATCGCCGAGGACCAGGTCCACCCCATCCCCGCGGGCAAGTAATGCGGTTCCTCGCCGACGCGGGGATCTCGCCCAGGACCATCGATTTCCTGCGCCGGAACGGCCATGAGGCGATTCATGTCCGCGAACTTGGGATGCAGCGCGCTCCGGACCAGTTGTTGGTCGAGTTGGCGCGGGCGGAGGATCGAATCCTTCTCACCTTCGATCTCGACTTTGGCGAAATTCTCGCGCTCGGTGTCATCGCTCGCCCGAGTGTCATGATCTTCCGGCTGTCGGACGAGCGTGCCGACTCCGTCAACCGGCGGCTCGAAGGAGTGCTCTCCGAGCAGGCCGACGCGCTAGCATCGGGCGCGCTGATCCTGGTTGAGGATGCACGCTATCGAATCCGCCGGCTGCCGATCCGATGAGGATCGCCCGACTGCTCTCGGACCAACGGGCGCTCAAACCACTTGACCCATAACTTGACCGACGCTTGACCAACGAATGCCCGCCCACGCCTACACCGAAGACCAGCTTGTCGAGCAGCCCGCCATCGCGCTGTTCGCCGAACTCGGTTGGCAGACGGTGTCGGCGATGGAAGAGGTGTTCGGCACAAGCGGCACCCTTGGACGCGAGACATCGGGCGAGGTGGTGCTGATTCCCCGCTTGCGCGCGGCGCTGGAGCGGCTGAATCCGCAGTTGCCGGCCGAGGCGATTGAGAGCGCCGTGGATGAACTGACGCGCGACCGCTCGGCGATGAGCCTTGCGGCGGCGAACCGGGAAGTCTGCGGCCTGCTCAAGGACGGCGTGAAAGTGGCGGTGCCGGACCGCGAGCGCGGTGGCCTCAAAGACGAGCGGGTGCGGGTGGTGGATTGGGAAAATCCAGCAGCGAACGATTATCTGCTAGTTTCCCAGATGACGGTCACCGGGCAGCTCTATACCTGCCGGCCGGACCTGATCGGATTCGTGAACGGGCTGCCGTGGGTGGTGATCGAGCTGAAGAAGCCCGGCGTGCCTGCGCGACAGGGCTTCGACGAAAACCTGACGAGCTACAAGCACCCGCAGAACGGCATCCCGCAGATCTTCTGCTACAGCGCGCTCCTGATTGCCTCGAATGGCACCGACAGCCGGGTCGGGACGATCACGGCCGAATGGGAGCGCTTCTTCGATTGGAAGCGCATCGAGCGCGAGGACGAGCCGCGCCGGGTGTCGCTGGAGGTGATGCTGCGCGGCACCTGCGCGCCCGCGAGGCTGCTCGACATCGCCGAGAACTTCACGCTCTTCTCGGAGCACAAGAGTGGCCTGGTGAAAGCGATGGCGCAGAACCACCAGTATCTCGGGGTGAACAACGCCATTGCCGCGACGCTGGAGGCGCGCAAGGCGGGCCACGGCCGCGGCGGGGTGTTCTGGCAGACGCAGGGCAGCGGCAAGAGCTTCTCCATGGTGTTCTTCGCCCAGAAGATCCTGCGCAAGGTGCCTGGTAACTGGACCTTCGTCGTGGTCACCGACCGCGTGGAGTTGGACGAGCAGATCGCCAAGACCTTCAAGGCCTGTGGCGCGGTCACCCAGGCCGAGGGTGATGCCTGCCACGCGCAGAGCGGCGCGGAGCTGCGCAAACTCCTGTCGGAAAACCATCGCTATGTATTTACCCTGATCCACAAATTCCAGACCCCCGAAATGCTGTGCGACCGCTCGGACGTGATCGTGCTCACGGACGAGGCGCACCGCAGCCAGTACGACACTCTCGCGATGAACATGCGCGCGGCGCTGCCTAAAGCGCTGTTCCTCGCTTTCACCGGCACGCCGCTGATCGTGGGCGAGGAAAGGACGAAAGAGGTTTTCGGCGACTACGTATCGATCTACGATTTCCAGCAGTCGATCGAGGACGGCGCCACGGTGCCGCTTTACTACGAGAACCGCACGCCCGAACTGCAACTCGTCAACCCGGACCTGAACGACGACATCTACAAGCTGATCGAACAGGCGGAGCTGGACCCGGAGCAGGAGGCGCGGCTGGAGACGGAGCTGTCGCGCCAATACCATCTCATCACCCGCGACGATCGTCTCGACACCGTGGCGAAGGATATCGTGCACCATTTCACCGGCCGGGGTTTCCAGGGCAAGGCGATGGTGGTGGCTATCGACAAGGCCACAGCGCTGCGCATGCACGACAAGGTGAAAAAGTTCTGGAACGCCGAACTGGCGCGGGTGAACAAGCAACTGGCCGACATGTCCCCTGCCAATCCGCGGCGGCCGGAACTGGAAGCGCTGAAGGAAACGCTGTCGACCGCGGACATGGCGGTGGTCGTGTCGCCCGGCCAGAACGAGATCGAGCGAATGAAAGCGCTCGGCCTCGACATCGTGCCGCACCGCAAGCGCATGAAGGAGCAGGCGCTGGACGAGAAGTTCAAGGAACCGGATGATCCGTTGCGCCTGGTGTTTCTGTGCGCCATGTGGCTGACCGGGTTCGACGCGCCGAGCTGCTCGACGATCTACCTCGACAAGCCGATGAGAAACCACACGCTGATGCAGACTATCGCGCGCGCCAACCGCGTGTATCCGGGCAAGCACAGCGGCGTGATCGTGGACTACGCCAACGTGTTTGCGTCGCTCGAACGCGCGCTTGCGATCTATGCCCAGGGCCGCGGCGGCAACCTGCCGGTGCGCGACAAGAAAACCCTGGTCGAGGAATTGCGACGTGCGATTGCGGAGGCGACGGCCTATTGCCAGGCGCACGGGGCGGACCTCGCCAGGATCGAAAATACGTCTGCGGAAAATTTCAAACGGGCGCAGGCGGTGGAGGACGCGGCCAATCGTCTGCTCGCCCCTGCGACCGTAAAGAGGGATTTCATGGCGCACGCCCGGCTGGTGGACGCTCTCTTCCGGGCGGTGAAGCCCGATCCGGTCGCCATCGAGTCCTCGGCGCGCTGCGCCTGCCTCAAGGCACTGGCCGACACCATCCGCAGCCGCACCGAACCACCCGATATCGCGCACGTGATGCAAGGCATCCAGGAGCTGCTCGATGAGTCCATCGGCGCCGAACCCTTCAAGATCAGGGACGCGACAGCCGGGCACTACGGCATCGATCTGTCGAAGATCGACTTCGGCGCGCTGGCCAAGCGTTTCGAGAAGAAAAAGCCGACCAGCAGCGACCTGGAACGGCTGAAAGCCGCGGTGAAAGCTCAACTGGAGCGCATGGTGCGACTCAACCGCACGCGGGCCGACTATCTGGAGAAATTCGAGGCGCTGATCGAAGCCTACAACAGCGGCAGCCGCAACATCGAGGAAATTTTCAAGGATCTGCTTACGCTGACGCAGGTGCTGACCGAAGAGCAGGATCGGCACGTGCGAGAGCATCTTAGCGAGGAAGAACTGACGGTCTTCGACATCCTCACGCGCCCCGGCCCCGACCTTGGCACCGACGAGCGCGACGAGGTCAAGAAGGTCGCGCGGGAATTGCTCGATCGCCTGAATGCGCTGCTGGTGCTCGATTGGCGAAAACGCTCATCGGCACGGGCCCAGATTCGCCTCGCCATCGAAGATACTCTCGACGAGGGACTTCCCCGCAGGTATACGAAAGAAATCTACAACACCAAGTGCGAGGTGTTGTTCGAGCACGTTTATGAGAGCTACCGGGGCGACGGTGGGAGCGTGTACGCCGAGGCCCGATAATCTCGGCTAGATCAGCTTGCCGGGACGACCGCGGTCGCTTCGAGTTCGATCTTGCCCGGGCTATCGAGCAGGTCGGATACAAAAATCATGCTCATACACGGGTAGCCGATGGCCGGCGCCCAGCCCTGCGGCAAGAATACTTCCATGTTTGCTCCTCAATCCGACAGTACCGGCGGATCCTGATCCGTTTCCCAGTTGGAGCCGGGCACCGGCGTGCGCTTGAGCCACTCCTCGATCAGGCGCACGTGCTCGGCCTCCTCTTCCCGCATCTCCAGTGCCCCTTTGCGCACCCCGGCGTTGCTAGCGACCTTCGCCAGATGGGCAAAGAAGTCGCGCGCGCGCTTCTCGTTATGCAGGGCAATCTGCAACGCATGATACGGCTGCATCAGGTAATGCAGTTCGGTCGGGTCCGCAGTCTCGGG
>Ga0082335_1004263_pt1 | contig 21866 bp, 20 predicted proteins | sample Subgrocontami58m_FD_72375 | JGI IMG/M metagenome (GOLD analysis project Ga0082335, IMG submission 72375) | Subsurface groundwater microbial communities from S. Glens Falls, New York, USA - GMW37 contaminated, 5.8 m (SPADES assembly) (version 2) ...
CGCCATATTCATTTTAAATTGGTCTTACAGTGGAGGGATGTCCGAGTGGCTGAAGGAGCACGACTGGAAATCGTGTGTATGCCCACAAAGGTGTACCGGGGGTTCGAATCCCCCTCTCTCCGCCATTTATTAAGAATCTTGGCTTGATAGCCGGGCCCTGTGCAACAGAGGGTTGTGGACTCCGTCAGATCCGGAAGGAAGCAGCGGCAGCAATTACCGATGTGTGCTGCAGCAAGCCTGGCTATCATTATAACCTAGAAAGTGCATGGAATATCTTGTATTAGCAAGAAAATGTCGGCCCCAGAGCTTCGCCGATGTCGTAGGCCAGGAACACGTGGCCAGGACGTTGAGGAATGCCATCCTGCAGAGCCGTATCGCCCATGCCTTCATTTTCAGTGGTCCCCGCGGTGTCGGCAAGACCTCCGTGGCCCGCATCCTGGCCAAATCCCTGAACTGCCTTCAAGGTCCTACCCCGGAACCCTGCCAGGAGTGCGTCCTTTGCCGGGAAATTACGGCGGGGGCATCCATGGATGTGCGCGAGATCGACGGTGCTTCCAACCGGGGGATAGACGAGATCAGGGAACTTAGGGAAAACGTAAAATTTTCCCCTGCTTCCGGCCGCTATAAGATCTATATTATCGATGAAGTCCACATGCTCACCCGGGAGGCTTTTAACGCCCTGCTGAAAACCCTGGAAGAACCTCCCGCTCATGTGGTCTTTATCTTTGCCACAACCGAACTGCACAAGATCCCGGCGACCATTCTTTCCCGTTGTCAAAGTCATGAATTTCGCATGATTTCGCTCAAGCAGATTGCTGAAAGTTTGAGGCGGATCGCCGAGGCGGAGAAGATCGGCATCAGTCCGGCGGCTCTGGCCTGGATCGCGGCCGCGGGCAAAGGGAGCATGCGGGATGCCCAAAGCATTTTTGATCAGATAATATCCTATGCCGGGGCGGAGATCAGGGATGCCGATGTGGAAGAACTACTCTGCCTGGCCGACCGGCGTTTCCTCTTCTTGCTTTCCGAGGCGATTTTTCGCAGAGATGCCGGTCGGTGCCTGCAGATCATCAATGAGGGCTATTATGCTGGTCTGGACATGAGGCATTTTTTCCAGTTGCTCCTTAACCATTTTCGTAACCTGTTGATTGCCAAGATAGCCGGGCGGGACCCTGCTCTTTTTGACCTGCCGGAAGATGACGTGACGCAATTGCAAACCCAGGCAGCGGGCGTATCCCGGGAGACCGTTCAGCGGTTGCTGGATATTCTGCTTATGGAAGAGGAAACCATGCGCCGGACCCAGGACCCACGGCTGCACCTGGAGACGTCTGCCGTGCGAATGGCCTACTTGGAGGAGCTTATCCCGGTCGAGGAAATACTGGGGAGGATGGAGGCGTTGGAACAAAGATTGCGGCCAGGTGTGCCAAAAGCGGCCCCGGTAGCGGCAGCCGAGCGAGCACCCCAACCCTTGACTGTGCGTACTGTCACGGAAAATATGGCAGCGCCGCAAGTCCGGGAGGAGTGCAGAGAATATAAGGCCGGCGGGAGGACGCCCGAAGAACGGTGGGAAGATTACAAGGCCGCCGTCAAGAAACAGAATCCCGGTCTGGGGTCGAACATAGAGCAGGGCAGTTTAATCAGCTATCATGAGGGATTGCTGACAATCGGTTTTAAGGAAGGTTTTGCCCTTGATTATATCAGGGAGCGGGAGCATCTGGAACGCATTGCCGAGTTGGCTCGGCCGTTTTTTGATGATGAAGTGAAACTGAAGGTCGAGCCTCTGAAAGCCGAACCAGGCGATAGAGCCGGCAAGACCAACGGGACGGCCCGCAACAATTATTATGATGTGCGGCAGGAAGCCATGAACCATCCGCTGCTGCAGAAGGTCATCGACCTTTTTGAGGGGGCGGAAGTCCGGGAAATCATTCCCAGAAAAGTAAATTAGTGCCCTTGGGGGTTAGGAGGAAGACAATTTCATGCAGAATTTTGGCGATATGATGAAACAGGCCAGGAAGCTTCAGGAAAGGATGGCCAGCCTGCAAAAGGATCTGGAAACCATGACCGTGGAGACTACCGCCGGCGGGGGAATGGTGACCGTCGTCGTGAACGGCAAATTTGAACTCCAATCTCTCAAGATCGACAAGGAAGTCGTCAACCCCGACGATGTCGATATGCTTCAGGACCTCGTTGTAGCAGCAGTAAACGAAGGCATCCGGAAGGCGCAGGAAATGGCGTCGTCGGAAATGGCCAAATTGACGGGCGGACTTAAAATCCCCGGTTTGATGTGATGTGATGCGATGAGCGGCTATGCTTTGCCCATAAAGAGACTGATTAGGGAACTGTCCCGATTTCCGGGCATTGGCGAAAAAACGGCCAGCCGGTTGGCGGCTTATATTCTGCGGGCTTCGGCTGAGGATGCCCGCTGTCTGGCCGAAAGCATTCTGGAGGTCAAACGGTTGATCAGGCTTTGTCCTGTCTGCTTTAATTTTACGGAAAAGGAGATGTGCGATATTTGCGCCGATCCTGGGCGCGACAGGGAAACCATCTGCATCGTCGAAGAGCCTGACGCGCTCATCGCTATCGAGGAAAGCGGTGAGTACCGGGGTGTTTACCATGTCCTCCACGGGGCCCTGGCGCCGCTCGACGGAATCGGTCCGGAACAATTGAAAATCCGTGAACTTCTGCAGCGCATCGCCGGCAACGCGGTACAGGAAATCATTGTCGCGACGAACCCCAATGTCCAGGGGGAATCAACGGCCCTCCTCATTACCAGTCTGGTCAAGGAAAAAGGGGTCCGGGTAACCAGGATTGGTTTCGGGGTGCCCGTAGGGGGTGATCTCAAATACGCCGACCGGATGACTCTGGCCAAATCCTTGGAATACCGGCGCGGGATGGAATAGCCGGCTGTTGAAAAACGCCCATCCCCGCCTTCGCGGGGACGATGTCTGCGGCGTTCCCTCATCCTTCCCTTCGACAGGCTCAGGGCAGGCTATTCATATGTCATGGTGAGCCTGTCGAACCATCGGAGGCTTTGCATCTAGGCATTTTTGAGCAGCCTGCGAAATGAACCTTTACAATAACTTTGTGTATCCTATGGTAGAAAGAATCTCTTTTCCCGCCGGCTTCGAAGTGATTGAAGGGCTTCTGGAGATGAATTCCCTGGTAGGGGGAATTGTCATTACCCATCCCCATCCCCTCTACGGCGGCGACATGGATAATCCTGTCGTGGAGGCTATCGCCCGCCCCTGCCGGGCCAAAGGGTATTCCATCCTGAAATTTAATTTCCGGGGCGTAGGAAACAGCACCGGCCGGTATGAAAATGGCTTTGGTGAACAGGAGGATGTGCAGGGGGCCATTAAATATTTGCAGGCCCGGGGGGTTGTAAATGTCGATCTGGCCGGTTATTCCTTCGGTACTCATGTTAATGTGGGAGCGGTGCGCAACGGCGCGCCGGTACGCAGGCTGATCCTTGTATCCCCGCCGGTCGCCGTGATGGACCCGGGCGAGCCCGAACCAATACCTTCTTTGAAGCTTGTCATCACCGGCAGCCGGGACGACATCGCCCCGCCGGAAGCAATCAAGAAAATCCTCCCCCGCTGGAATCCGGAAGCCATACTGGAAGTTATCGAGGGGGCCGATCATTTTTACACCGGGCACTTGAAAACTATCGTTTCCGTCCTGTCACCCCATATAGCGACGATATGAGACTGACTCAATAATGGTGTCGCTTTAACTCTTTGATTAAAATTAATGAAATTTATCCCCGGTTGAAGCAGATTGCAGAGTTACGGGAGGAGGACGACGTGTCAACACGCAATGATGATCCTTTTTGGGAGATGGTTGAAGGCCGCCGGCTGGGACCGCCCTGCTCCCGCTTCTTTGGCTGGACCTGCCTCGAGATCGACCCTGACAAGGGCGCGATAACTGTGGCCTTTGATCCCCAGCCGGAATGTTTGAATCCGGCCGGCGGGATAGCCGGCGGCTTTCTGGCCGAGATGTTGGACGAAACGGCAAGCTCGGCCGTCAAGGCCACCTTGTCGCCTCAGGAGTTCCCCACCGCCGTCGAGTTGAAGGTCAATTTCCTCCGCCCGGCGCCGCTCGGAAGGCTGATCGGCCATGCCGCGATCGTTCATCGCGGAGGATCGATTGTATTTGTTGAAAGTGAGCTCCGTACCCCCGATAACCAACTCATCGCCACCTCCTCTCAGACGGTGCGCATCGCCAGAATTAAGAATGTGGTTCTTGACTTTGGTGAGCATGTTTCCTAATGATAAGCGGATAAGCGCGGAAACGAAATTGTTTACCGCCGGTAGACAGTTTCTAAATTGCCAGCTGCGGGCGACATGAACTTCATAAGCACAGAGAAAAAGCGGACTGCCATTCTTATCCCATCGCTTTATGCCTTACTATTTTATTTTGTCCTTGTGCCTCCCATTGCCCAGGACCCCGCTTACCATGTCTTTGCCGATACCAGAATTTGGGGCGGCGTCCCGAATTGCCTGAATGTAATTTCCAACCTGGCCTTTCTGGGGGTGGGCTTTTGGGGATGGTCATTATACAGGGATGGCTGTTTGATACACGATAACCAGGAGAATTATCCCGTCTATGCCGTCTTTTTCATTGGAGTAATGCTAAGCGGGTTTGGTTCCGCTTACTATCATTGGGCGCCCGGCAACGGCCCCCTGGTGTGGGACCGACTGCCGATGACGCTCAGCTTTGCCGCTTTCCTTGTGGCGATCCTCTCCGAATACGTCGAGCCGGGCATTGAGCGGCGGTTGCTCTATCCTCTGGTGGGTTTGGGATTGTTCAGCGTTATTTATTGGTACCTGACCGAGCGGTTCGGCAGAGGTGATTTAAGGCTCTATGCCCTTATCCAGTTTGCCCCGCTGCTGATAATTCCGGCTATTTGCTTGAATTTCCACTCCCGATTTTCACGCCATGGCGATATCTATGCGGTCCTCGCCCTTTATGTTGTGGCAAAGATCGCCGAGTATTTTGATCAGCCGCTATTCGACTTCACCGGTGTGGGCGGGCATGCGTGGAAACATCTGCTTGCCGCGCTGGCCGCCTTTGGGGTCCTGCGTATGCTGCGGCTGAGAAGAAGGCTGCCGGAAACGCTGCCGGTGCCCCCCGCTCTTCAAAAAAAACAGCTTGCAGCTTGAATCGATTAGTGCCTATGATTAAGAAATGATTCTTGGTTCGCAGCAGCTTTTGAAATGTCGGTATGTCAATTAAGCGACAGAGGGGATAACTATTAAGGGGACTAAGGGTACGAGAAGGATGATCAGACATCAAAGACCGAGCGCGCTCTTGATCCGCCTTGTGTTCTATATTTTCCTCCTGCCGTCCTTCGGTTATCTCTCCACCCCTGGTTGGGCGCAGTCTCAAACTCTTCCGGAGCAAGCCGGGGTACAAGAGGTCAGTTTTCGGTGCGGTACTACCACCCTGAAGGGATTCTTGTATAAACCGGAGGGAAAGGGACCTTTCCCCTCGGTCTTGTGGAACCACGGCAGTGAAAAGCTCCCCGGCTCGAAGCCGGAGTTGGGTCCGGTATTCAGTTCCAAAGGCTATGTCTTTTTTATCCCCCACCGCAGCGGACAAGGAAGATCACCCGGATCATACATGAAGGATCTGCTGGATCTTTGGGATGGTGAGGTTCATGGCCATGCAGCCCGCAGTGCCTTAATGGTCAGGCTTTATGAACAGCACATGGATGATGTCCTCGCGGCGCTCTCCTATCTCAGGAGCCTGCCCTATGTGGACCAGTCCAGGATTGCGATGGCAGGACACTCTTCAGGCGGCATCCAGACCATTTTGGCCCTGGAGCGGCATCCGGATATTCGCGCGGCCATTAACTTTGCCGGCGCTGCCCAAAACTGGCGCAAATCGCCCCAACTCCAGCAGCGGATGTTAGAGGCCGTTCGCAAAGCCAGAGTTCCGGTGCTCTTCATCCAGGCCAGCAACGATTATGATCTGACGCCCAGCCGCACCCTGGACGGAGAATTGGAACGATTGAAGAAACCGCACCGGCTGCTGATCTTTCCTGCTTCCGGTCTGGATGCGCAGGAAGGTCACGAATTTGCCATGCGGCGCGTCTCCGAGTGGGCCCCTTCGGTATTCTCTTTCCTGAATGAAACTCTCGGTAAGTAAGATTTTTTTTTGTTTTTTTCCCGGCAATAATAATTTTGTTAACTTACTTATCATGTTTATCGTGGTTAGGTAACTAATTTATCTTGTTCAGGTATCTTGATGAAGACAGAAAAAACTCTTTCCTATAGATACGTAATTTGCAGCACGGTCTTCATTGGGTACATCCTGGTTTTCTTTCATCGTCTTTGTCCAGCCGTGATTGCGCTGGAGATGCAGCAGACCTTTGGCATCAGCGGTGCCCTCCTGGGCGTGCTGGCCTCGGCCTATTTTTATCCCTATGCTCTCATGCAAATACCTGCCGGACTACTGGCGGATTCCTGGGGACCGCGCAAGACGATCACGGTTTTCTTCCTGTTGGCCACGGCTGGATCTTTGCTGATGGCCCTTTCTCCCAATATCTCCGTAGCCATCCTGGGCCGGGTCCTGACGGGTCTGGGGGTATCCACCCTGTTTGTCTCCAACTTCAAGCTCCTGGCCGAGTGGTTCGACCCCCGGGAATTCACCATTATGGGAGGGATCTTTCTGGCGCTGGGGGGCGTGGGGGCGCTGTTTGCCAGCGTGCCCCTGGCTTGGGTCAGTAATCTGATCGGCTGGCGGATGACCCTCGTGGCTGTGGGGGGGGTGACTTTGATCATGGCCCTCCTGATTTACCTGTTTGTCCGCAATAGCCCGGCGGATATGGGCCTGCCCCCCATCGGCCGATTGCGCACGATCGATAGTACGGGGGCGGTGAGGCTGCCCCAGGGCATAAAAATGGTCCTCACGTCACCCTGTTTCTGGCCATTACCTGTTTGGAGCTTTTGTTCCGCCGGTATTTCCTTTGCGCTCGGAGGGCTCTGGGGCGGACCGTATCTGATTCATACCTACGGCCTCAGCAAGACAACCGCCAGCCAGGTACTTTCCATGTTTGCTGCGGCTTTGATAATCGGTAGCCCCCTATCGGGCTGGGCGGCCAACCATATGGGAAGAAAGCCGCTTCTGATCTTATCCAGTCTGGTCTTAACGTTCGTGTGCCTTATATTCTATGCTTTCCCCGCCGGCTTGTCGCTCTGGCTGTTGTACTGCCTGCACTTTCTCTTTTTCTTAAGTTCCTCGGCTTCCGCCCAGGTTGCCAACGCCGCTTGTAAAGAACAGTTCCCGGTAGCCATGGCGGGAACGGCGATCGGAACCCTGAATATCTTCCCTTTCGCGGGCGGTGCGTTTTTTCAGATTTTAGCCGGCAGTCTCCTGACAGCCGGAGGCCGGGTGGGGACGGCATATAGCCTGGCGGGCTATCGCAACATGTTTCTGCTCTTTCTGGCAGCCTCGGTTATATCTCTGGTCGCTTCGTTTCTTGTGAAAGAGACCCTGGTGCGAGAAAAAGCGATCCCCTTACAGTTTAAGCTTTCTGAAAGAAAGTGAATTCGGAAACTTACTTATCCCGTTTTATCTGGGTCAGGGCGTGATGATCGCGCTTCAGGAAATAGTTTGCCCAGGAAGAGGTCTGGTCGAGGGCCCAGTTGCGGGGCGCGGTATAACCTTCCCGGAGTGATTCTTCTTCTCCGTGGGCCCTGAGCCTGTCATAGGCGCGCACGTAAATGCATTTTTTTTTGCCGGGGAAGACTTCGCACCATCCTTCATAAGAACCGCTGCACTGACCGTTGAAGAGGTATTTGGGACATTGGGATTGTGGGCAGAGGAATGCCATTTCCGGAAGTGTGCAGTCTCCGCAGCGACGGCAGCGGGACGTGATGAATTTAACCCCATATTCAAATTCGGTGACCGGGTCTGCCAGCGCGGTGCCGTCAATTTTCTCGAAGAACCGGCGGCTGGGCTTGTAAAGCGGGGCGCCGGGCGTGAAGACGAAGTGATGGAAAAAACGCATGATGGCGTGGCTGATCACCTTGCGGGGACGACGACTATTATTGGCTAGGATATCGCGATTCAGGCCCGTCTTTTCATCTTTGGTAAACAGGTAAAATCCGTTTTTCTGAGGAAAAGAGAATTCCGGAACCAACTCTTCCCAGCGGGCGGCAAGTTGCTTCCCTTGGCCGATGATCCATTCTATATCCCCATAGACGAGATTCGGTCCTCCGATATGGACGCCATCATAACCCAGCCCGTGAAGGATGGCGACCAATTTTGCGGCGCGCAACAGCCGGGCCGCCTTTCCCTTGTCCGGGGCTTTCGCCTCTTCTTCATAGAGTTGGTAGAGCTTATCGGTGACCACACATCCCGGGACTGCATTCCGGTTCATCATCCCGGCTACTGCCCGGTTTGGAACGTACACATTGCCGAAAATCGGGACCCGAATGTCCTGCAGACGCATATAACGTCGGAGTTCATCGAACTTGCGGGCATCGAATCCGACCTGGGTGACGGCGAAGTCGGCGCCCAGGGCCACCTTGCGGTGGAGTTTGTAATATTGGGCAAACACTTCCGACTCATATTTCTTGAACGGCGATACGGTACAGCCTTTCACGAATTGCGTGGGTGGCAGCCGCACCCCCCCGCCGGGCGCCTTGCCGTCAATGTCCAGACCCTGATTCATATGCCCGATAAGGTTGAGCAACTGGGTCGAATCGAGGTCGAAGACGGGTTTGGCATGGCCCTCAAATCCATAGAGGGGAAAGTCGCCGGTCATGCAGAGAAGGTTGGAAAGGCCAATCCTGTCAAGGGAAGAGAGGATCGATTCCATCTGATTTCTGTTCTTGTCCTTGCAGGTAAAATGGATAATCGGTTCTACGCCCAAACGGGCGATTTCGGAACCGATCACCTCGGGGGAAAGGGCCGGGTGCCCGCCGGGGTTGTCGGTCAGGGATACGGCATGGACGAGTCCGGACCTGGCAACCTCCCCCGCCATTCTCAGAACGTCATCCTGGGTCTTGCCGTGCGCTCCCCGGCCGGGAACCAATTCGAGTGTATAGATAAACTCTTTTTTCGCCTGGATGGCTTTTTTGAATCTGTTTTCCATGGAGTAGTGTTCTATTTTCGCAGCGGCTCAAAAATCTTGGCCGAAGCTTTAGTAATCTCGTGGCGGAGAATCATGTGTTCCTCGTCGGGGAAAATATCGCCGCTGCGCGGTATGGCATCGGGATCCAACCCATTGGTCGGCACGTCCACCCGCACTGCGGGATATTCCAAGGCCTGGGACCAGATCGACGATCCTTCTTTGCTGAGGAGCCAATTGGCATACAGTTTCGTTGCATTGGGGTGCGGATTTTTGCTGAACACCGTCAGGTTCCCCGGTCCGCCGGAAAAATTCCTTGGTTCCTTGAGTTTCAGCCTGGCTATGGGAGCCCCCGCTTTCCGGAAATCACTCAGTCCACCCATGCTGGCGCCGAGGCCAATCGGGTATCGTCCTCGTGCCACCCATTCCAGAAGCTGTCGCTGGTCTCTGGTGACCGCCGGTTCTTGGGCGGCCAATTGCTGAAAGATTTCCGCGGCTCTGTCCTTGCCGTAGTATTTGGCCAGGCCCGCTAGGGCATTGGGGCTGGGACCCGAGATGGCGGGATCCGACAGGACTATTTTGCCCTTCCACGGGGACTTAAGGAGATCCAGATAGGACGACAGATCGCTTTCTTTAACCATATCGGTATTGTAGACTCCGTAAGGGGATGCCGTTGCCATGAACATGAGGACGTGCTTTTGCTTGTCCAGGAAAGGCAGTTCACCTCCCATCCAATTTTTAGGATTTGTCACTTCCGGAAGGATCAGCAGATCCATCAGGGGAACGGTAATGCCCAAAGGTTTGACGTCCTTGAGGCTGGTGGTTTCCCCCAGATGCCCTACATCGGCCAGAAACAAGCCGGCGTTTCTTTCCGCATTTATCTTGGCCAGGACTTCCGGGGGTCTTCCCTGTATGAACTCCAGGTTGACGCCAAATTTTTGTTTGAAGGCTTCCCGAAGGGGGGGAATCACGCCGGCCATCGCCGTTCCATAGATTGTCACCGTCCCTTCCTTCTGGGCGGCCTTCACCAGGTCGTCCCATTGTTTCGTAGATTTCGTGGACGCAGCCGGCACGGAGGCTTTGGAAACCTCGGCCGACTTGGCCGCCGGTCCCCCGGCCGGTATTAGAAAGGTGATGAGAAACGCGAGCGCCGTAAGCATTAAGACCGACTGTTGCTTCCTTGGCATCGCCTGATACCTCCTGTGATTTCTTTCTTGTCCTTCGATAACGAGACGGTGTGTGTAAAATATAGGAGAGAATGATTCGCAGGTCAAGAAAAAAGGGGCATCCGCAAATTAATTATTCATGCTTCACAGGAATATCTGATATAATAAAAAAATATTTTTATGAAGTTTGCCTGCGCTGGACAGCTCCCAGTCCATGGCAAGGAGAAGTACTGTGGTAGATTATTTGTTTTTTCTGAAGAGAGTTGCACGCCGGTCGTTGCGGGCGGGGGAAAGGCTTCAGCCCTCGGGCGCCCCGGCAGGTGCAATGAAGTCTATTATTATGATAGCGGCCATATTATCGACGGTCTTCTTTTTTATCGGTCCCGGGTCTGCAAGGCCGGAAGCGGGGGGCCCGATCACGATCGGCGCCGTCGAGGACGTCGTTCTATTGCCTTGGGGCGTCCGATTGCCCGCCCGGATCGATACGGGAGCGACAACATCTTCCTTGGATGCCAGAATGATCAAGGTGAAAAGGAAGAAAGTGGAGTTTAAACTCGCCGCGCGGTACGGAGGTTTGAAGATTCGCTTGCCGCTCGTCAGGTGGGCGACTGTCAAGACAGCGCAAGCAACAACGAAAAGGCCCGTGGTAATGATGGAATTATGTATTGGATCAAAGAGGCTCCGGACGGAGGTGAATCTAAATGACCGTTCTACCGTCGACTATCCCCTCCTGATCGGGAGAAATACGATCCAGCACAGTTTCGTGGTCGACTGCAGTACCGAATACTGTACCCAGCCCTCTTGTCCGGGAGTTCTTGTCAAGTGAGGCGCCCGACGCTCATCCTTACCGGTGCGCTTTTCCTTCTGACATTTATCATCGTGCTCTACCGCGTCATTTGGCTCGAATACCCCTTCTTGCCCACCGCTCCCGGGCAAACCTGGCAACTCCTGATCAATATCAGGATGGCGCCCGGCAGCGAGGAAAGTGTACTGACCATCGGCCTTCCCCTCGAACATACCGGAAAAACGATTATCGAAGAACGGGTTTTTTCCGGCCGCTATTCATTTGCCACCTTAAAGCAGGGGCCGAACAGGATCGGCGTCTGGTCCGGCGAGGGCATACCTGAACCCCAGGAAATCACCTATGGAGCCACGATTCTCTACGGTTACTCCCGCAATTCCGTATCCCGATCTCCCCTGATAGGCCCTTACCGTTCAACTTTAAACCGGGAAGAACAAAGGTTGCTGGCAGAATTAGCCTTTACCTGGGCCAGGCTTGAGCCGGCGGCCCGATTAAAAACAATTGCTGCGGCCTTGCATGGCGATTGGGGGGCCTCACGACCAAAGGAGACGGTTATCCGGCAATGGGGGGAGTTGATGGAGAAGTACCACCGGGCCGATATCGTTCTGGCCCTCTTAACGGCTGCCCGGCTGCCGGCAAGACCTGCAGAAGGCCTCGCATTGACTGAAGGGGTTCATAATTCAACCAAAAGATGGATCGAAGTTTGGCTCGGCCGTGCCTGGAGCAATCTTGATCCTGAAACAGGAGAAATCAGTGAGGCATCGGCGGCGTTGCTCCCGCTGGCGGTCGGCGATTTACCGGCAGCCAGCGTTCGGGGGGCGGAAGTGTCGGATATCCGTTGGATACTGAAGCGCCAGGTGCTGAGCAATTGGTCGCTTCATTTCCAACGGATCATACAGTCCGACAACTTGCTCGACCGGTGGTCATTATTCCGGTTGCCGCAGGAATTTCAACTTACCTTCCGCATTTTGCTGCTCGTCCCCATCGGAGCGCTGATAATCTCTTTCTTGCGCAATGTCATTGGCTTGCCGACCTTCGGAATCTTTATGCCCATGCTCATGGCCCTGGCCTTCCGGAGTACCGGCTTGCTATATGGAACTATCGTCTTTGCGGGCATTATTGGCGTGGGTTTTTTGGTGCGCTCCGTCCTCGAGAAATTTCATTTGCTCCTCGTCCCCCGTTTGTCCGTAATCCTGACGTTGGTTATCGCCTGCTTTACCATGCTTGCCCTCCTGGGAAACAAGCTGGGGCTGCGGGAATTTATGGCAGTCGGATTAATCCCTTTTGTTATTCTTACCATGACTATTGAGCGCTTTTTCGTTATTGTGGAAGAACTGGGCACCAGGGAGGCGTTGCTCACGACCGCCGGGAGCACCGCGGTTTCGATAATAACTTATGGGATAATTAGATGGGAAACGCTGCAGCTCACTTTTTTCGTCTTTCCCGAACTTCTACTGGCTGTGGCGGCCCTCCAGATCCTCATCGGGCGCTATACCGGATATCGGCTCTCCGAGTTATTCCGCTTTCGGAATCTTAGGGGGCCGTCATGATTCTGCAGGATTTCCGCAGGCTCCGGGAGGCCGGCGTGCTCGGCATTAACAGCCGCAATGCCGATTACATAATGCCTCGTAATGCGAGATCCGCCCGCCCAGCGGCCGACAATAAGGTACAGACCAAAGAGCTTGCCCGGAAGGCCGGCATCCCGACTCCGGAACTTTTACATGTCATTGAAAATCACGGCCATATAACCGGTATTCTTGAGGTCCTGAAAAATATTCAGGGGTTTGTTGTCAAGCCGGCCCAGGGTTCGGGCGGTAACGGTATTCTTCTCATCAGCGAGGTGTCGGAAGAGGGCTTCATCACTCAAAGCGGTAAGGTCCTGTCAGGGGAAGATTTTGCTTATCATATCTCGTCCATCATTTCGGGAATCTATTCCTTGGGAGGCAGGGAAGACACTGCTGTCATCGAGGCCCTGATCCATCCCGACCCGGTCTTCAATAGCATAACTTATCAAGGAGTCCCCGATGTGCGGATTGTTGTCTACCGGGGCGTTCCCATCATGGCTATGGTGCGGCTGCCGACAAAAGCCTCGGACGGCAAGGCGAATCTCCACCGGGGGGCGATCGGCGCCGGTATCGACATCGGCAGCGGTGTTACCAAGTCTGCCGTGCATCAGTCGCGCGTCGTCGAATTACATCCGGACACGGGGAATTATGTGAAAGGAATGCATATTCCCCACTGGGACAAGATGCTTTTGATGGCCGCGACGGCGATGGAAATGACCGGCCTCGGCTATCTGGGCGCCGATATTGTTTTAGACCGGGACAGAGGCCCGGTCCTTCTCGAACTGAATGCGCGTCCCGGCTTGGCCATCCAGATAGCAAACCAAAGCGGACTCCGTTCCCGGCTCGATCGAGCCGACGGGGCGCTGGCCGGCAATTCTCTGTCACCGGATGCCCGGGTCGCCTTGGCCAAGGAATTGTTTGGGGCCGGTGAACTGTGACCGGAGATCACGGATCACAGTTCACCGAAGACTCGTTCCCGACCATCCGTTTGCTACGGCCGCTTGGAATCGTCGAAGCTCTTGTCCAGGGCCTTGATGGAATCCATTAAAAGCTGAACGGCATATGTGGTGTTGTGGATTCCTCTGCTTCCGTCTTCCACCACGAACTTGTAATTGTAAAGGACGGCCACCACGGTGAGCGGATATTTAGTTTTGTTGTTAATGAACTTCCCCGCGGCATCGTAAGGAGGATCTTTCATTTTTTGCAGAAGGCCCGTGCCGTTCTTATTGATGATCCGGTCGGCCATTCCCTGGATTTCTGCCTGGATCGTTTCGATTTTCCCATTACCGTCGTAATCGGCCGGGGCCTTGCGGTCAAAATAGGCCGTACCTTTGGCCGGCTTCATTTCCGTGTGGCAGCCGGATGGCAGGCAGCCCGCCGCATTTAGCACCTGTGCTTCGTGGACTTCACCTTCTATACGGAAACTGTGTCCACCGATGGCGGGTGTGAACGAGTAGCGCCCGGCGGGCAGGGCCATATGGCAGGTGACACAATTTGCCTTCGGCAAAGAGGTATGGGCCGATGAGGAATAGGTTTTGCCGGGGAATTCATAGGCATTCGTTCCCAGCAGCATGTCGGCCTGCAGCCCGTGGTGCGCTCCCCAACTGGCGCTCGGGATGTTGCGCTCCTTCACCTCTCCCTTGGCAGTTCGCCTCGCCCGGTGGCAGTTAGCGCAAAGATTGCCTTTTTCTTTGTCAAAAACGGCGCCGTTTTCCAGAGTAACCTTGTCCATCTTGCGGAGGGAGAAGTTGCCCGTTTCGTGGGGGGCGTGACAGGTGAAACAACCTACCGCCGAAGGATAGGCGACATACTTCCTTGTAACCTTGCCTTTCTTAACGCTCTCGATGAAGCCTTCGTTCGTATGACAAGCAGCGCACTCGTCCGAGTTGGCATAGGAGGCATTGCCGGTATTTCGATGCCCCGAGGTCAGGTATTGGAGGCGGGCGCCCGGCACCGGGTATTTAGGCTCCGAACCGTGGCAGTTAACGCAGTTTTCGGGAAAAGTAAAAGACTGGGACCAGGAAATTGAAGGGAGTGCAACGAAGACGATAAATGATACCAGGAAGCCGCAAAGCGATTCGTGAATTCTCATATTCCTCCTCCTTTGGCTAAAAGATTAATAATATTATTATCTTGCTGAGTAAACAATATAAAGATATATAATCAATATGTCAAGGAAATAGGTTAGTTGATTTATAAGTTCCCTTGTATTAATAGGTAGTCGAGGCAAGCAGAGAGGAGCAGATATCTATATGATCAAGCCAGGCACGGCCACCGGTATTAAGCTTTTGCTGGCACTGTTGCCAATGGTGGTTTGCTGCAGCAATGCTTCCTCCGGTACTGATATGGCGACACCTAAAAGGATAAGGGAACATGCCATCACCATAGCCTTACTGCCGGAGCGGAATGTGTTCGAGCAGAAAAAGCGGTACAAGCCGCTGGTGGAATACTTGTCGGAAAAGCTCGATATGAACGTAAAGATTAAACTGCTTGACAGCTACGGTTCAATCTATCATGAACTCACCAACAAGACCATCGACGGGGCATTTTTGGGCAGCTTCAATTATGTACTAAGCAGCACGCAGGCCGATTTGGAGCCTGTTGCCCGTCCCGTGGAGAAGGGCGGAAGTTCCGGCTACCGGGGCGTTATATTTACCAGAAGAGATTCCGGATTAACCAGTGACGTTAAAACCTGGAGAGGCAAGAAGATTGCCCTTGTCCACAAAGTAACAATGGCAGGATATGTTTTTCCGGCGTGGCATTTGAACAAACAGGGCATTCAGAGCCTAAAAGATTACTTCAGTAAATTGGTATTTTTGGGCAGCCATGATGCGGCCGTATTGGCAGTCTTTAAGGGACAGGCAGATATCGGTGCGGCCAAGGATATAATCCTTCAGAAAATGCTTGCCGAAAATGCAGCGATGAAAGATGAAATCGTTATCCTTGCCAGTTCGGTATCCGTGCCTTCCAACAGCCTTTGCCTGAGAGGAGATTTGCGGAACAAATTCAAGAACTCGCTGAAGCAATCTTTGTTGACGATGCATGATACAGCGGACGGCAAAACCGCCCTCCAGGCATTGAACGCCATAAAATTCATAGAAACCACAGATTCTGAGTTTGATATTCTGAGAAGGATGGCAAATGATATTGACCTGGATATCCGGTCGTATCCGTCTTGGGACGAGAAATGAAAAAGAAACTGATAATCGGGCTGGGACTGGTGTTTTTTATTTCGGCTGTCAGTGCGGTAGTGGTGATAAAAAATCTGAATAACATGATTGTCAACCAGGAGCTCATTAACGAGCAGGATGTAATTATAGGCAAATACAATGAGATGCTTTTTCAGATGAAAGGCGCCCAATCCGAACTTTACCGGCATCAGGCAGGTTATTCACGCAATATCGACGACCTCGTTAACTATATCGATGCCTTTGATGACAACATGACGTTTCTATCCCGCAAGTATTCATCTCATCACCACGACATTCAGTGCATGCAGTGCCACTCACAAATAGAGGAAAGGCTAACCTCTCTTTCCGGAATATTTTCCGGAATTGAAAAGCATATCAAGCAATACAAACAGAATGTCAGCATCCTCATAACGACGGACGACAAGAGCCAGCTCGGCATCCTGGAAAATGCCGCTACGGAAAGAGGCAATGTGATTATCGGCTTACTGGAGAAGATAAAGCATGCGGCTGACAAAATGAGGGGTGAAATCAAGAATAAGAGAAATTTGTTGATCGATAGGTCCCGGTCCATGATTACCCTTACCATTGCCTTTGCTTTTGCCTTTTCGATAGCTATATCCCTGGCGGTGTACAGGGGTATTACCGTCCCCGTTAATTCCCTCATCAAGGGGATTCGGAAGATCGCCTCCGGGGATTTCCAGCAGCGTGTGACAGTGAGAACGAAGGATGAGATAGGCTTTATGGCGCAGGCTTTTAATGATATGACTGAACAACTCCACGTCATGAATAGGGAAAAAGACGTCTTGCTGCAAACCCTTAAGGAATTTAACGAGGACCTGGAGAAAAGTGTGGAGGGGGCCACCAAGGAACTCCGGCTGGCCCAGGAAAATATGGTCAGGACCGAGACGCTGGCCGCCATCGGAACGCTGGCGGCCGGCGTCTCTCATGAGTTGAGCACCCCTTTGAATTCAATCCTCGGGTTTGCTCAACTGACGATCTCGGAAATGGACGACGGCAGCCCGGTCAAGGGTGATCTGAGGCTTATTGAGCAAGAGGCGATGCGCTGTAGGAGAATAGTACAGGGGCTCCTCAACTTTGCCCGTCCTCCGATATATGAAACGAAACTTACGGATATCAACAGGGTTATCGACGATACCATTACCCTCGTTGAATATCAGCCGGCAATGAAAAAAATTATCCTCAAGAGGGAGCTGGATGGCGCATTGGCGCCGATTGATGCCGACCCCCTGCAGTTGAAACAGGTTTTTCTCAATCTGATATTAAACGCCATCCAGGCCATGCCCAATGGCGGCGAACTGAAATTAGAAACCGGAAGCACCCCCAACGGGGTAGAAGCGGTAATATCGGATACCGGCGCCGGCATTTCCGAGGAAGAGAAGAAAAAGATCTTCCAGCCTTTCTATACGACCAAACCTGATGGCACTGGTCTCGGACTCTCCATAACCTACGGGATAGTGAAAGAGCACGGGGGGGAAATCTATGTGGAAAGTTCACCGGGACGGGGGACGAAGTTCAAAATGTTGTTGCCCCGGAAAAATCCTGGGAGAAGGGAAAAAATGTCAACTGCTTTAGCCGGCGGCCGGTTGGCGAGGAAGGAATAAATGGCGCGAATTCTGGTGATTGACGATGATATTGCCACGTGCAACCTTTTCTCCAGGGTGCTGCAAAAGGAGGGCCTTGAAGTTGCGTCCGAAAAGAATCCCCTGGTTGCCCTTGACTATTTCAGCAACAACAACATCGATATCGTCATTACAGATTTTTACATGCCCGAGATGAATGGTCTGGAACTTCTGGATGAGATAAAGAAGATGAAGGATGATGTCGATGTGATTGTCATGACCGCCTACGCGACGGTGGACAATGCCGTAGACGCCATGAAAAAGGGGGCCTATGATTATTTGGTGAAGCCTCTTTCCAATGACGACCTCATCATGTCGGTGAGAAGGGTATTGGAAAAAAGAAGACTGAAACGGGAAAACGAGTACCTGCGCGCCGAGCTGGCAAAAAAGGAAAACTTCCACAATATCATCGGAAAATCGGCTGCCATGAGGAATATTTTTGCCCTCATCGAAAAGGTTGCTGACAGCAACGCTACAGCCATTCTTTTGGGCGAAAGTGGGACGGGCAAGGATCTGGTCGCCAGGGCGATACATAATACGGGGAAAAGAAAGAACAAGAATTTTGTCGCGCTGAATTGCAGCGCCCTGCCCGACACGCTTCTGGAAAGCGAGCTATTTGGCCACGTGAAGGGCGCCTTTTCCGGAGCTGCGGACAATAAACAGGGGCTTATGGAATACGCCGACGGAGGAACCCTCTTCCTCGATGAAATTGCCGATACCAGCCCGTCGGTGCAAGCGAAGCTCCTGCGCGTCATTGAAGACAAGAAGATCAGAAGGCTTGGCGAGAATAGGGAAACGGCCGTGGATGTCCGCATAATTACCGCCACAAGCAAGAATTTGAGAAAGCTTATTGATGATAATACGTTCAGAGAAGATCTCTTTTACCGCATAAATGTCTTTCCCCTGAATATGCCGCCGCTCCGGGAGCGGCGGGAGGATATCCCGCTCCTGGTCGGGTATTTTCTGAAAGAGAGAAAGCGTATCCATCCTTCCGCCTTGGAGAAACTCATAAATTATGATTGGCCGGGCAATGTGAGAGAGTTGGAAAATATGATCGAAAGGCTGGTGATTTTTGCCGGCGCAGATGTGATCATGCCTGAAGATTTGCCGGCCGAACTGAATAATATTTTCCGTAATGATTTGGACTCCGGCTTGTCTTATAGGGAAGCAAAAAATAGAGTGCTCAAGGAGTTCCATAAAAACTTCATCAGCAAAAAGCTCATGGAAACCAATGGGAATGTCACGAAGGCCGCTGAACAAATTAAACTGGACAGGGCAAATTTTCAGCGGTTGATGCGGAGACATGAAATTGTATCGGATGAATACAAAAAATAGGCAAGCGTCAAAACAGCAGCACAGCATTAATCTTTTAATTCACAGTACTTAAATCTGTCATCTCTTTTCCCTGCGTCATTATTTACGCAGCGGCCTCGGGTAACCAATTGCTAATTATTTGATATTACGTGATATTGTCTTGATGTAGATTTGGCATGGGATTCGCTTTGCCTTTTCTATTTTGGCGATTCTTTCACCGTTATCGGAAAGGGAGCCTTGAGTAAGCGGTGGGGAAGGGGAAGCGGGATCATCACATTCAGTTTTATATGTAGGAGGAAAAGGATGAAGAAAAGATGGCTTTTGTTGTTTGTTTTAATGCTCATACCCTCGGTGGCCTTGGCGCAAGCTAAGTTAGTCGGTTCGGAAAAATGCAAAACTTGCCACAAGGCTTATTATGAAAATTGGAAGGACAGCCTGCATAATAAGTCGCAACAGGAGCTGAACCCCGCGAATGATACAGTGGTGGTGGAATGGAAAGGCACGGTCAAACTTAAAGCCGGAAAGATTCCGGAGGTTACCATCAAATTAGCCGAGCTGCCGAATCGGGTCCACCAGGCGACGCTGGTGGATGCCAAAGATCCCTCGAAAGAGACTACCTTCACAGTCGTACGGACCTATGGGGGATGGGGCTGGAAACAGCGTTATCAGGTCAAGGTCGGGAACAACCACTATATCCTGCCCAATCAATGGAACCAGGCCACTTCCAGGTGGGTCCCCTATAATCTGCAAAACTGGTACAATGAGGACGGCAGCCTGAAGACACCGGCGGTCGGAAATTCCTTTGAAATGGGCTGTGCCGGGTGCCATAACACCGGTCTGGAATTGAAGAAGGTTGGCGCTGGTTATGAATCCAAATATATGGAGCTAAATATCGGCTGCGAAAGGTGCCACGGCCCAGGTTCCGAACATGCCAAATCCCCCAAGACTAGAGGGAAAATTATTAATCCCAGGAAGTTGAGCCATGAACGGGGTTCGGAAGTATGCGGCCAATGCCATTCGCGGGGCAAGAGCATCCCCAACGGGACTTTTGCCTATCCCTGGAACGACAAAGACAATCAGCCCTACAAGGTGGGAGAACCCCTGGCGAACTATTACAAATTTGCCCCCGGTGCCTGGGGCGATCCGGAGGCGCATTCCAAGCAGCATCACCAGCAGTGGCTTGATTTTCAAGCGAGTACGCACGCCAAGGCTGGTGTGCGATGCTTTGACTGCCATAACCCCCATGGAGGACCGAGCCAGCACCAATTAGTCAAAACGGATTATAACAATAAACTTTGTCTGTCCTGCCACGGGAAGAACGAGAAATTTGTCCATGCTGAAGCCATCCGGATGCACACGAAACATAATTATGCTCCGGAAACTACAGGGGCCAGCCGCTGTTCTTTCTGCCACATGGTGAAGACGGCGTCATCGGCGGAGGCAGGTGATATCCATTCCCATCATTTCGGGATTATTAAACCCCAATTGAGCCTGGAGATGTTCAGAAAGGATCCGAAAAACGTGATTCCGAATTCCTGCAATGGCTGTCATAAAGACTGGGGCAAAGACGAAGCTGGATTCCAGGCGGGCGTTAAGGCTTACGAAACTCGCTTTGGCAAGTAATTTCATGCCCTTCAATGGGCTGACCAGCTGAGAAAGAACCGGAATATTTCAAGAAGGGGTCGATATTAGGAAGTGAAAAAGGCGGGGATATACCCCGCCTTTTTTTATCTGCGCCCAGCGGGTCTGTCGGCAAGAAAATAATTATTGACAGATGAGAATATTTATATAATAGAAAATCCCACGTTTTTCGGTTAGAAATGAAGCCTTCGTGCGGATTCCTAAGCGGGTTAGTCTGAGTCTTTCCCCTCCAAAGGAAGAAGTTAGGTTTGTAACGTATTTTTGACATGCCTGGTTTTAAGATAATGATGATCAGGTCTTAAGTTCCTTTCACGAAGTTGTATTCTATATCGTTTGGCAATGATTAAAGCTTAATTATAGATTTGGGAGAACTATCCGATGATAGAGATAAGGTGGCATGGAAGGGGTGGTCAGGGAGCGGTGACTTCCGTAGAGCTGCTGGCCCTGGCGGCAATTGAGGAGGGGAAGTATGCCCAGGGGTTTCCCAGTTTCGGTCCGGAAAGGAGGGGAGCGCCCGTGGCGGCCTTCAACCGCGTCGATGACAAGCAGATCAAGGTTCGGTCCGGCATCTACCATCCCGATGTAGTGATTGTGCTGGACGAGGGGTTGGTGGGCTTGGTAAATGTCTCCGAAGGATTGAAACCGAGCGGCACGCTGATCATCAGCACGTCGAAAACGAGGGCGGAGGTGACAAAAGCCCTTCCCTTCAAAGGCCGCCTGGGGATTGTCAATGGATTGGCCATCGCCCGGAAGGAATTGGGGGTCACGATTGTCAATACCACCATGCTTGGCGCCCTGATCAGGGCTACCGGAGTAGTGACGCTGGAGTCCATGCAGGTGCCCCTGGAACACCGGTTCGGCAGGCTGGCCCAGAAGAACCTGACCGCCCTGCGGCGGGCCTATGATGAGGTCGAATTCAACTGAAACAGCCAGGCGGGCATCAGAAATCAATAATATTCCTGTTAAGGTATAATGTTTGGAAGAAATCAGGGACGAATAAATTTTGAGGTAAAGTAATGGTTGAAAAGAAATGGCCAGAAAGCTGGCAGAATGTAAACCGTGGATGTGTGGTCTTCAGGCCCGGCAGCGCTGGTGAGTATCATACCGGGAGTTGGCGGGCGCAGCGGCCCGTATGGGATAACGCCAAATGCATCAAGTGCGGGCTGTGCTATATTGTCTGTCCCGAGGGATGCATTTCCGAAGGCCCGGACGGATACTTCTCGGCCAACCTGGACTATTGCAAAGGGTGCGGCATCTGCCCGCACGAGTGCTGGCCGGGCGCCATCAGAATGGTTGAGGAGGGATGAGCCGTGTCTAAGCGAATCGGTATGGAAGTAGCAGTTGCCGCGGCTGAAGCAGCGGCTTTATGCAGGTTTGATGTGGCGGCCGTCTATCCTATTACGCCCCAGTCTCACATAGCGGAACATCTTTCCGACATCGTCGCCGACGGCAGGATAGACGCCGAGTTTAT
>Ga0082335_1004264_pt1 | contig 21861 bp, 31 predicted proteins | sample Subgrocontami58m_FD_72375 | JGI IMG/M metagenome (GOLD analysis project Ga0082335, IMG submission 72375) | Subsurface groundwater microbial communities from S. Glens Falls, New York, USA - GMW37 contaminated, 5.8 m (SPADES assembly) (version 2) ...
TGGCTACCGCTTCTATGAACCCTACCTTTTGGAACAAAATGTTCGATGACATGAAGCCCGACATGGACAGATTGATGGAAAACTATTTCAAGGAACGTCTGGCGGAGATATTGCCTGAAGAAATGACAAGAGAAACAACAAAAATGAGTGATCTTATTCAGCAAACATTGGTGATGAACTCGTGGAACTCTTGCTTGGCTGAAATTAAAAAACGAGCAGGGATATGAATTGCGACAGATGTTTTAATTGGACTGATGATATTTTTCTTGTTGATGGTCTTCATTTCTGTGAAGATTGTCATGGGGGATTTTTAGAATGGTTAGCGTTAGGGCAACCTCCATGACCCTCAACCCTAACGATTTCATCTCCTCCACCGATCCCACTCCGGTCACCGACCAGATCCTCGCCTACGCCATGCAAGCAGGTAAGATCTGGAACGATCAGACGGAATTTGAGAGGATGGGAAGTACCATAGCTGCAATAATAGCTTGGTTAGAGGAGGAAAATAAAAAGAAAAAGCGCCCATTATGGGCGCTTTTTCTTAGTCGAATGTCATTCCGCAGTTGACGCAGGCGTTTTGGACTATACGCTCGTGAGGACAGTGCCTTAGACAGGCGCCTTCGCACACTTCGCAGTAGAGCGCGTGGCACAAAGGACACGCGCTCTTTTCAACGGTACACGTCAGGCAGATGCGGTTGATATCCAATGGCTCGCCGACGATCATATGGGTTGGGGATCCGGGGGGAGAGGTACAATCGTTTGCGTGCAGATGAAGGCGGACTCCGTGGAACGCCAAACAGCGCGATGATGGAAGCCGTGCTCGCGACACAGGGTGAGGTAGGCGTCCTGAAACGCTTGAGCCTTTTGCGCGATCGCGTCTTTCTCTTCTTGAGTGAGTTCTTTGGACATATTTTGAATGATTTAATTTAAGCGAATGGGATTTCTTCGTTTAGGGGGGTGGTGGGGAGTGGAAGCACACCGGTGGACTCTTGGAAGGCGCGGAGGACGTCGAGCTTGAGCTCGCCCTTTGTGTAGACGTTGATGACCTTGGCGTCGGCGAATCCTTTTTTCTTGGATGGCAGAATCTCATCGAAGCGGATACCTACGTGCGTGCCAAAAGGAACGGAGTTAAGGCCTGGGAAGCCCTGCGGCTCCTTGCCCTTGCCGTACACGTCGATGGGCTGGCCATCCTGGTCGCCCACGATCGTGTAGACGAACTGGCGCTTGGGGGTGCCCGAGATTTTGTTTACGATCTCGCGGCGGGCAACGTACACGCCCTGGAGGGAGTCGCCCACCTTCTCGAATTTCATGTAGGAGGAGGTGGAGAGGTTGTCGGGGGAGAACAGAGGGGAGTCGTTCATAGGGGTAGGGTGAGTTTGTTAATGATTGGCTTTGGCCTTCGGTGGGGTCTTTGGGTGGGACAGGGACTTCTGGAAGTCGTGGATCGCTCGGATGGTCTTCTCGACGCGCTTGATGTTTTTGTCGATGGTCTTGAGATGCTCGGATAGTTGGATGGCTTTTTGTTCTTTGGTGAGGGGGGAGGCTTTAGGGAAGATGTCGAGCTCGCCGGTTTGGATGCGGAAGTACGCGATCTTGTTGCGTGCAAGCTCGAGGTACTCGTCTTCTAGGAGCTTGTCGGTTTGGGTGGAGAGGTATTGGAGGTCCATAGGGGGAGGAGTGAGAGTTAATGGAAGTAGTTGGCAAAGGAGACTGCCCACACCAGAGCGAGGGTATGCGGGGGTCCGTCGCGTATGAGAAGGGTTGGGTTGGTGTCGTAGCCCTGCGACAGCAGTGTGAAGGTAGCTCCTGCGGGATGGATGGAGTAGGTGAGGGTTTTGGGATTCAGGATGCGTGCCGTCGCGTTAAGTCGTAGGGTCATATTGGGATTGTTCGCGGATTTGTTTGAGGTAGACCGCGGAGGCAGTGAGATCGTATTTTTTTTCTTGCGGGTAGACGTCCCCGTCTTGAGGTGGGGTGTACGGGTCGCCCGCAAGGATACGCGCCGCGGATTTTTTAATGCGGCCCGAGCTCTTGGAGTGCAGGATGAGCCATTTGAGGTAGTTGGGATCGCTTTGCGCAATGTGACCGAGGGTCTTGTCTTTGTATTTGAACGACGGCACGAGGATGTCGTTGTCCGCGGTCATGGGTAGGGCGAACCCCAGGCGCGTCCCGCCGTTTGATAGGCCGCAGGCTACGCAGAACTCGCGCAGGCTGGGTCGTCCGTCGCACAGCGGGATCATTTGTGCTCGCCAGGTTGGGTGAAGGCATTTGCTCATAGGAAGGGGATTTCGTTATCGCTGGCGTATGTTGGGGTTTGAGGCGTTGGGAACCATCGTTTGAGTACCGCCCCGTCTACGCGCTTGTTTTTGTTCTCCAGGTGGAGTGAGCGCCGGAGAATCGACGCCATGCGGATCTCGTGGATCTTCTGGATTTCCGTCACCTTGAGGACGTTCTCTATCGCGTGGTGAAGCGACAGCCCTTCCTCCTGACGGTAGGCGCAGGAGAGGGTTTGGTACCACGTGTGTGCCTTCTCGTCGTAGTCGCTGTACTCCCCCTTGTTTTGCTGTAGGTCGCGCAGTGAGGGGGGGTAGATGTGGCTTGGTTCCTGGAGCGTAATCGCGCGGTGGTACGCCTCCGCGAGCAGTTGGTCTTTGTGTTGTGTGAGCCACTCGATGTCCGCGGGACGGGTTAGCGTTACCGGGAGCCACCGCCTGTTGCCGGTGTCGTCCTTGAGCTCGAGTGAGTTGGTCGACACCGCGAATACGCACGAGCGCGGGAACCGCACCACGCCGCGCTCGTACGGCGGTCGCACTTGGTCCTCGAGCTTGGTGATCTCGGCCTTGAGACGGTTGACGGAGGCGCGGTCGAATATCTCGCCCTCGGAGAATTCCACGATGACGTTCTGCGCGATGAGAAGGTAGAAGTCCTTGGAGTCGATGGAGTGCGTAGTTTCAACGTGCCACGGGGAGCCTAGCACGCGCAGGGCAGTGGATTTGCGCCACCCTTGCGGGGATTCCAGCGCGAGGACCTCGTCAAATTGACAGCCCGGGTGCATGACGCGACGGGTCAGGCCCTTGAGCCAGTTGGCGCCGATCGCTTGGTGGAGGTCGTCGTCTGGCGTGCCGAAAGTATGGTGGAGCCACACGTCCAAGCGTGGGGTCTTGTCCCATGTGAGGGAAGTGAGGTAGTCGCGCGGCGGGTTGACGGGGTTTTGGGCAGCGGCGCGAAGGATCGCTTCGGCGGTCATTTGCGAGGACAGGCGGCGGAAGTCCGGGAAGTGTTCGCAGATGTATTCACGGGCGAGAGAGATGATGTGGTCGTTGAGTGGGATCCAAGTTGAGGTTGAGGGGGAAAGGAGTTTGGATTCTGTGAGATGTGAGAATTCGTTGAGACGGAAATGGTTTTTGAAGTAGAGGTCGTTGCACAGGACGCGATTGATGTTTGGCCAGATGAGTTCGGGTGTTTGAGTCTTGGGGTTGAGGTGGAAGGAATAAGGGTCGTCGTTTTGAGTGGAGGTAGTGTAAGTGTTTTGCGTGAAGTTGATAGCGTTTTGGATGGTGCGGTCTTGGTAGTCGGGACGGGATTGAGTTTTTTGACGACGGCCGAGCGGGGAGGCCAGCCACAGGCGACGCATTTGATCGGGATTTTTTCCCGTCCAGTACGCGAGATGAGAAGCTAGAGCAGCATCGGCGGAGGAGTCGTCGGAGTTGTAGAGGCTGATGTCGCCATTGTAGAGGGCGGAGCGTTTTGGGTCTTGAAGGAGGAGGTGAAGGACTTGTTCGTCGGAGAGGGATGTCGATGCCCACGGGTATCCGATGGATTGGAGGAGGAGGTCGAAGTCGGAAGCGTGGAGCGTTCTGATAGGGCGGGAGAGTTGGTGCTTGTCGCCGGTGTAGGTGAAGTATCGGCCTGTGGAGTAGCCTTCGAAGTGAGGGTCGGTTTTGAGTTTGGGAAGGCCTTGGGGAGTGAGGTAAATTTTATGATGGGGGATGTTGATGGGTGGGGAGGAGGGGTCAAGCTGGAAGAGGAGGTGGAGGCCGGTTTTTGAAGGAGAGTATTCGATGTAGGTGTTTGCGTCTTGGAGGAAGGTGTTGAGATTGAAGGGGAGTGGATGAGTGGGGATGGGGAGGATTTTGTCAAGGTCTATGCCGAAGATTTTTTGCGTGGATTCAAACACGATGCCTATTCCGTCTTTTGGAGTTACGTTTTGGACGTTTGCGTAAGTGTCCCATGTGGAGGGGTTCGTCGAAGAGGCGTGACGACCGTTTGTTTGATAGGGAACCTTAGTCCATTCCTCGCCCTTTTTTTCAGATCGCCATGTGAGCCAGATGGGAGCGGATCGGTCTATTGGCATAGATTGAAGGCGTGAGGAGTACTAGGGTAAGGGGGTTGACTCTCTAGAGGGTACGCCAAAAAAGATGTTGCGGTCAAGTGAAGCTGTGGATAGCGGTGAGCGTAGCGGTGAGGGTGTTTGTAGCGGGGTGTAGCTGAGAAAGTGTAGCAGTGAAATTTGGCTAAAATTAGCAAAGAAAAAGGGATTTTTGAGCGCGTAGCGGCGTAGCGGTGGGGGGTCGCCATAGTAGCGTGGCGTAGACCACTACTATAGCACCCCTATACTACCCCTATATTAATTATATATATATATATATAGAGGAAGAGATAGCTACATAGCTACAGGAGTGGTATTGGTTAATGTCCTTGGGCGATTTTTGTGTAGCTAAGACGAAAAGGAAGTTGGCTACAGTATGCTACACTCTCTCTGTGATTTTTGACGGGTACTTGATCACGAGAGTCTCTAAGGCTCTCGTGAGAGAGCCTCTAAGGCTCTCGTGAGAGAGTCTCTAAGGCTCTCGTGAGAGAGCCTCTAAGGCTCTCGTGAGAGAGGGCGAGAGGTCTGAATATAGGTAAAAGGAATAAAAACGCCACCTGGGGCAAGCCAGGTGGCAAAAACGGGTATGCTAGAGGAGGTTGATGATGTCGTTTTTAGTAAGATCGAGGGAGAAGGGCATGTAAGTACCTTGGGACAATTTGAAGTTGTTGAGTATTTTGTCTCCCCATGGTCTTTGAGTAGGGCGAGGTAGTCTGGACGGACGAAGTGAAGGTCGTCGTTTGCTTTAACAATAGAGAGCGTTTTGTCGTTGTGAAGATACAGAAGGTTCGTCGTTTGAATTTCTACAAGATCGGCAGTGAAACGTGCAAGGTGAGTTTCAGGGTTGTTGAGTTCTTCCATCGGATCGTCACGCTTGAGCGCGTGGGCACATAGTTGTAAGGGAAGGAGGATTGTATTGGTCGGTTATGTACTCGACCCCCTCGTAGGTGAATGAGCGAAGCGGGCGCGAGAGTTGATCGATCGTTGTTTGAAGGCCAGTGAATAAGATTAAGAGGATGGCAAGGGCGAGGTAGAGGTGGGTCATAGGGTTATCGTGAGATGAGCGCAAGAAAAGCAGGCCCTTCACAGTCTTCCTCAAGATATACTGCGTGCTTGCCGATGAAAGAGAACGACGAAGCGTAGGCTTTTTCTCGGTTCATATCGTCGTTGCGGACGACGAGGTAACCATGTCTGGCAGTGATTATCTTGGGGTAGCCCTGATAAGATTCTGGATATTTCGTCCCAGGTTTTGAGTGATTGCAATTCTTTTTCGTAGATAGTCATAGGAGTTTCGTTTATCGCGCCGGGGTCATTGATCCCCGGCGCGTGGTGGTTGTTTAGAGTTCTTGGCCTTGCGCTATCTTCTTGCGTGCTTCAGTAAATGCCCAGCTAACACCGCAACGGTTCCCGGCCTTGAATTGATCGCGGGCGATGCACATAATGAAGTCGCGTATGCGGTTTGTTTGATCGTCGGTGAGGTCAAGCGTTTCGGCAATGTTGTCGAATTGATCGCAGAAGGTGCGATACCAGTTTGAGATGGTGGAAGGCATAGGATTGTGGTTATTCTTAGAGTAGCAACGCATTGACAGCATTGGCGATCTCACGACGCGCGAGCATTTGCGCGAGGGATAAAAGCGCGAAGCCGTTTTCTGGTGGGCCGAATTCGCTGACTGCATCGTCAAGATAGGAAACATTTTTGTTTGACTCGTTGAGCCATGCGGTAAGGTCGGAGGTGAAGACGTTCACATTGTCGGCAAAAGTTGAAGCGTGAACGTCGAGGTTTGTGGGTTCGTCGTCGTTGAATGATTCGAGGTATGCGAGTGTTCATTCGTAGGCGCTTGCTTTGTCCATGTCTGCATCTTGGAGGATGTCGGAAATTGCGCGACGGTAGAGTTCGTCCATGTCCTTTAGCGATGCATCAGAAAGACAAGTAAACCAGTCATTTTTTGCGTCTTGTTTGCGCTCAAGGTGTGCGGCGAGTCGCGCGGCGGTAGTTGTGAAGGGGTTCATATAGATTTTAGTTATCCGCCGCGCGCCATTGGTACAGGCGCGCGGCTTATTGTTAGTTATTCGATCGGTTGCACTTGTGAGCTGTGGAAGAGGTGATACTCTTTTGGGAATGTGAAGGATGTTTTTTTGTCGTCGTCGGTTTTTGAGTCGTCGGCCTTGATCCATGTCAGCCCGGTGATTTTTGATTTTTCGCCCTTGCGAACTTGCATCCCAGAATCGCGCCACGCTTTATAAGTTTTCGTATCAACGTATGGCGTGCCGGAAAGCTTGAGGTCAACGAGTTGTCTTTCTACGTCGGCGAATGAGGCGACAGAGAATGAGCGGCCAGCGATCACTTGCGCCTCGTGATGAGCGGCAAGGATCGCGTTATCTTGTGAGAGGTCTTTGGCGGCTTGCCAGCGGTTGCGCAAGTCTTGAAAGTATTGCGCGCGCTCTTCTTTGGTATATGTTTTTTGCATATCAGTAGAATTATGTTATTTTTGAATTATGGTCTGGCGGTTTTGATTCATGGATTGATTGTTATAATCTTATTGATGTTGCTAGTGTAACATAAGCAACAAAGTATGTCAAGAGGTGTGGGGATAAGTTATGAACATCGCAAAAATACGGCCAAAACAACAAGAACTAGCTCACGCTTTACTCGAGAATGAGGGGAAGCCAGCGGCGGAACGAAAAACGGCCACAAATATTGCATTATCTGTAGGGTATGCTAGGGGAACCGTGGATTTAGGCGTAAATCGCTTGTTTTCGACAGAAGGACTACAGGCCGCGCTGTTAGAATTGGGAGTTTCGCCTCCAAAATTACTCAACACCGGCGTCGAGGCGATGACCGCGAAAAAAGGTGCTTTTTTTCGTGGTGAATACAACGAGGTGGACAGCCCCGATCACCAGACGCGATTGCAGGGCGCGCATTTCCTCGCTGATGTTTTAGGATTAAAAAAGCAAGTTATCGAAAACAGAAACGTCAACGTCAATGTTGAGATGGACGACATCGCCGGGATGATTGACTAGCGAGGTTAAGCCAAAAAAACTGTCAAGTTTTCGCCGATAATGGAAAAACAAAAAACGCTTGATCGCGTTTTTTTGCTTAACCTAGCCAAGAAGTCTACAATCCTATGCGTCGCACAATCTACAATCTACGGCGCAGGTAGCGACGCTATGACACGACACTGAATATGACACGACACTGAAGATGTTTTGTTAATGTACGAGCAACACGAACAGCGACCCCACCCCCTCCCCCAAACGCGCGAGGAAAACAATTTATATACGGTCGTCCCCTAAATTTTTCATTTTCCCAAAAACCATTTTCTCAAAAACCATTTTCTCAAAAACCATTTTCCCAAAAACCATTTTCCCAAAAACCATTTTCCCAAAACTCAAAAATCATCTACGATTACCACATGCCTCCTGTAAAATACGTCGACAACACAATGTCCGACGAGACTGCTCTCGCCTACGCGGAGATTTTTCGTGCTTCAGGTCTTCCAGTCATCATCAACGCAAAGGGTAAGCCTCAAAAGAATCAATTCTACAAACTTCATCGACAAACAAAAATTGACAATGAAGAAAGTGCACGCCTCCTTTCAAAAAAAACTCTCTCCATCTACGAGGATCGCCCCCTGACAAAGGAAGAGCTTGACTCCGCCATGGCAAAACTCCGCGACGGTCTCATCACGAAGGATGATTTCAAAAAAATTCTCCTCTACCAGTACAAGCGTGACCCGCTCTTCATGGCAACACGACTCTTTCCCGATCACGTGACCGACCGCGAAACCAAAAAACGTATCCCTTCTCCTGCGTTTCACCAAGAACTCATTGACCTGTTTCTCACCCACTCAAAGCTCGCCATCGCCGCTCCTCGTGGTCACTCAAAATCAACTTTAGTCGGCTTTTTCTACGTCCTCCATCAAGCCTTATTCTCTCTCAAGAGAAACATTGTCCTCGTGTCCTCGACGGAGGATCTTGCGATTCGCTTTCTGCGCGACATTAAGACCGAGCTGGAGGTCAACCGCAATCTTATCTGGCTGTTCGGCGACCAAGTGACGGGTAAGTGGAGTGAGAAGGAGATTGCCCTGGCAAACGGAACGAAGATCTACGCCAAAGGGCGCTCCAGCCAACTGCGCGGGCTCAAGGAGCGCGGATCGCGCCCTGATCTCGTGATTATAGACGACTGCGAGGACCAGGAGCTCATGCGCAGCGAACTGCGACGGCTCGACCTTGAGGACTGGTTCAACGGAGACGTCTTGCCTACGCTTGAGCCCTCCGTCGGACAGCTCATCGTCGTGGGAACGATCCTCCACGAGTCGAGTCTCCTCTCCCGTGTGCTCAATCCCACCCTCTACCCCGACTTCACCACACGAATTTACCGTGCTATTATTGAACCAAACGACGACAACAAGCTCCCTCACCCCCTGTGGCCCGAGCGCTTTCCTCTTGAAATGCTGAACTCAATCAAGGAGTCGTACCTCGCGCGCGGGCAGCTCGCGACGTTCTACATGGAGTACCAGAACAACCCGATGCCAAGCGAGGGGGCGAGCTTCAAACAAGAGTACATTCAATACTTCGACGAGCTCCCACAAATCAACAACAACACATACGAGCCCTGCCACTTTGCTCGCGAGATGTTCGTGGACCTGGGCGGGGGCGGGCTCAAGCGAACAGCGGACGACACGTGCCTCATGGTCGTTGCAACCGAACTCAACTCAGGGACAATGTACGTGCAAGACTACCTCTCAGAAAGGATGGGGACGGACACGGACCGCATCATCACCGCCCTCTTCCGGCTCGCCAAACAACACGACGTTTCCAAGATCTACATCGAAAAGACGCAGGCAGTGAATATGCTCGTGGCATCACTGGATCGAAAACTCCGAGAATCGCACGTCCCGTTTAGGATCGAGTACGTGACCCCTCCACGAGGCTCCGCAGACCGACGAGGGGACATGAGCGATGGAAAGTTTCAGCGCATCGCCGCGATGGAAGCGCCATTCAAAATGGGACAGATAAAAATACGACGATGGATGACAAAACTTGTGGATCAACTACTCTCATTTCCGCGCGGTCACGATGACGCCATAGACGCACTCAGTTACGCATTCCTCTTCGCGAAGAAGAAACCGCACACGTTAAAAAAACAATGGCTCCCTCCCTCCCGTCACGGCTATCTCAATCGCAACTATCAATATGGCCTCTCTGCAAAGTGAAATCCTCTCGCAATTCGACGCGCTCAAAGAACAGGAGCGTGCGAAGAATATCTCGCCCTACGATCCTCGCGGCGCCCAGCTCGCTAGGCTGCAAGACCTGCAAGCTAAATTTCTGCGCGCCGACACAATCCGCGCGACACCCTACGAGGAGTTCAACCACCTGACCCTTGTCTCCGTGACCGACCGCGACCGCAAAGCGTTCAACAACTACGTCCCAGCCCGATCTGACAACCCCGACGAAGCGTGGCACGCCAATACGGTGCGTCCTGTGACGCGCAACAAGATCATCTCCATTGCCGCGCACCTCACGTCGAGCCTCCTGTTCCCGCAGGTGTACGCGCAAAACGAGAACGACGAGGAGGACCGCGACGCAGGACTCGTGATGCGCGACCTCAATCTGTGGAGTGCACAGCAAAGTAAATATGCGTTTGAATTTGTCCGCGCTACCGTCAAAGCGCTCGTAGACCCCGCGATGATTATGTACGAAGGGTACGCGGACGTGCGGCGCACGATTAAGGAAATGCAAGACAACGGAAGCTACACGATCAAGGAAATCCAAGACGAGGCGTTCTCGGGGTTTCTCAATCTTCTTATCCCAGTGGAGGAACTGTTCATCGGCAACGTGTACGAATCCGATATCCAAAAGCAGCCGTTCCTGTTCTGGCGGCGTGTGATCGATCACGAAGAGGCCATCCAGAAATACGGACACCTGGAGGACTTCAAGAAGTACGTCATAAGCGGAGTCAAGGTGTTCTACGTGCAAGATCAGCGGGGGTTCTATCAAATGTACGACCAAAATCTCGCCAGTAACCTTGACGAGGAAGTGATCTACTACGACCGCTATCAGGATCTTGAGCTGCGGCTCGTGAACGGCGTGCTATTGGACAACCCTGATCGTCCGCTCTCGCGAGCTGACAAGCGCTATCCAATGGCGAAGACCGGATACGAGATCATCGGTGGGACGGACTTTTTCTACTACAAGAGTCTGGCCGCGAAGCTCGCGAGCGATCAGGAGGTCGTGGATACGCTCTACAACATCATCATCGACGGATCGTTCCTCCAGGTCATGCCCCCAGGTGTCGTCGTGGGAGACGAGGAGGTCGGGGGTGCAGTCATCATCCCAGGAGCCGTGACCACGCTCGCGGAAGGTAGTTCGTTCCAAACTCTCCAGACCAACAACAACCTCCAAGCTGGGCTCAACGTGCTCGCAAAGGTTGAGGCGTCGCTGTCGGAGTCCTCGTCCGACCCGCTCATGTCGGGCATTACCCCAGAAGGGACGCCCGCGACGGCGTTTCAAATTCAACGCCAGGAGCAAAATGCCCGAACTATTCTCGGACTGTTCGGAAAGATGATCGTGCGGTGGGTGGAGGACTTCGGCCAATTACGACTCGCCTCAATCCTTCAACACCTCACCGTGGCGCAAGCCGCGGAGGTTACGGGGGACTCAACACGACTCAAGTTCCACAAGTTCCTGCTGCCGCCTGAAAAAGACGGGGCAGGGAAGTCCAAACAGATACGATTCGACATGAATATGCCCGAGCTTCAGGTCGACGCCCTTCGAGAATCATTCAAAATCATGCAGGAGGAGGACACAAACAGTTCGACTATTTCGGTCGTGAATCCAGATCTGTTCCGACGCAACAAGTACCTTTTCAAAGTTCAGGCGGACTTCATGCCAACGCAAAGCGAGGCGCTCAAAAAGGCTCTCAATCTTGAAGCCTACGACAGGGCGATCCAAAATCCGTTACTGGATCAAGAGAAAGTGACGGCAGAGTTCCTGCTGGAGAGCTACCGTCCTGGGGAAGCAGACAAGTTCATGCGCAAATCCACGCAACCTAATCTTGCCATCGCCCCTGGCAACTCGAACCTGACGAGTCAGATTCTTAACAAAACGCAAGCCGGCGCGATGGCTTAAGTTTCCCCTCTATGAGCCTGTGGCGTAAAAAACTTCTCAATTTCTTCTTGAAAAATCTGTACTGTGCTATCCTTGAAGATGAGATATTGCCGTGGAAGAGCATAACACCAGAGGAAAGAGGAATACTTATCGACGAAGCGACTCTTATAAAGTCCTCCAGGCTCTTCGACAGGCTTACAGAAAGCATGAAACAGAGCGCACACAAGCGAATGTTTGAGAAATCTCAGAGCTGGGATGATATGTACTTTGGGAAAGCCGTACTCTACGTCGTGGAAATCCTGAAGAGCCGAGTCGAAGCACTTTCAAAAGCTAAAAAATAAGCGACTAGGAATCGTATGCCTTCTAACGAAGCATTGGAGTCTAAAAAAACGGAGGAGAAACCCTCCAACTCTCCCGCTCCAGAGAGTACAAAAAAACCAGAAGATCAAACGCTCGATGAAAACGAGTCAAAAAAATCAGGGTCAACTGAACAAATCGACTTCAAAGCTCTGCTTGAGGAAGAGAAATCAAAACTCGCGCGAGCCGAGGAGAAGATCGTAAAGCTCAAGAAATTGGGCAAAAAAGAAGTTCCGACCACGAATGAGGATGAGGATGAGGAACAAGACGAAGACAATAAGGTTCGTAAACTTGTTGCCAATCAGGTAGAGAAAATTCGAGATCAAGTGCGCGGGGAGATCGTAGAGAGTGAAGTCGATGACCTTCTTTCTGAATTGAGTTCCAATCAAGACGAGAAGGGTCTGATTCGTCACATCTACGAGAATCGCTTGCAGAAAAGCGGATTCTCGCGTGCAAAAATCCGAGAGGATTTGGAGAACGCTAAAATTTTAGCGAACAAGTCAAGTCTACTTAAAAGCAACAAGGAGCTTTCAGAGGCTCTAAAGTCTAAAGCGACAACGCAAACCTCACCGAATTTCGTGTCCGGAGCACGTGAAACTGCACCATCCGGTCCCCAGTACACCCCAGAAGAGCGCGCGCTTTTGGAGAGATACGGGGTTAAAATCAAGTAACTAACAATTTTATGGCTCTTGGTGATATCAAAATCCATGACATGGGCGGTCTTAGTGCACTCCCATCCGCTACCTACCAGGTTGCCGCTTCCGCCACTCTCATCCAGCCCGGGGAACCGGTGAAGGTTGAGACGGCGGCAGGAACGGCAACGGTAATTAAATTCGCAGACGGTGATCCAACGACATCCACGCTTCAAGTTGTGGGAGTTGCAGCTGGGGTCTCCACTAACACCGCCGCAGCGGCGGGAACGGTCGAGGTGTACCTTCCTATGCCAGGTCAAGTGACCTGGAAAGCACGGGCGCTAACAGCCGCTACAGCGGACACGCAAGCGGAAATCGATGCGAAGGCAAACGACTGCATTGTGCTGGATCTTACAACTACTAACTTCCGAGTCGATTTTGCAGCGGCTCACGCTAACACAAATGGTATCCAAGTCGTCGGCGGAGACCCATTGACCCAGGAAATTTATTTCCGATTCCGCCCGGTTATTACCGAGGGGGCTATCGCCTAGTCTTCTTGACTAAAAATCTATGGCTCTTACAAGTGCTCTCAGTCCCAATGTCGTACGAACGGCGCTGGACGAAGTGTTCAATGCAGAATTTAACTACGACGGACTCCCAGGCCTCGCGACTGCGCGAGATCCTCTCGTGTTCGTGCAAGATTCGGCGGATAAAGCTGCGGTGATCGTCGAACAATTCATGGGGGTCGGTTACTTCGCCACCCGCGCGGAGACAGCGGATCTCGCACAGGCGTCTCCTCGTGTCGGCAATCAAAAGACGTTCTCGGTTCTCAACTACGCCAAGGAGGTGGACATCTCAAAGAACCTCCTCGACGACGACCAGCATACGGTTGTGCAGAAGATGATTAAGTCGTTCGCTCGTTCTGCGCGAATGTCGCAAGATCGCAACGCCTTCAATCAGTACAATCTTGGCTTCACAACGGTTCTTACCAACGACTCGGTGGCCTTGTTCTCCAACTCGCACATAACGCTCAACGGCGATACGGTCGACAACCTCGAAACAGGTGCCTTCTCAGAGGCCACACTCAATACCGCCTTCAACTCTCTGATCGGTCAGTTGACACAAGACGGAACGCTGGGCGGTCACACACCTGCGTGTCTTCTCGTTCCACCAGCTCTGTTTAAGCAAGCCACGGAAATTACGAAGTCTGAACTGCGCGCGGCAACTGCGGACAACGATCTGAACTACTACTCGCAGATCTATCCAGGTCTCCAGGTGAAGCAGTCTCCGTTCTTGTCTACCGCTCAAGGTGGGTCTAATACGGCCTACTTCTTGCTCTCCCGCGATCATTCGATGTATCGCTGGATTCGTCAGGCCATTCGCACGGATCTCATTCCATTCCAGTATTCACGCAATAACAGCTACGTGTATAAAGCTGAGTATCGAGAAGTTGTTGGGCCCATCAGCTACGAAGGAATGGTTGGCAGTACTGGAGTATAATCGTACATTGAAGTAGTCGGTATGGTATGATGAGGGTGTTAATAAATAACACCCTCTCCTATGCCAGCTATTGAAAAGCAATGTCCGATGTGCAAAAAGTTTTTTTCTACTCATCCTAAAGCTCCTCATCAGGTCTATTGTTCTAAACAGTGTTCCAGTAAAATAGATCGAGAGAAACATCGAGTTCAGATCAGTGAAACAAAAAAGAAGTGGAGAGAAAAAAATCTTGAAAAAGTTAAACGGACTCAGAAAAAATACTATCAAGAGAATAAGGAAAAGATCTCTCAACGAGCAAGAGAATGGGAAAAAGAAAACATCGAGCACGTACGCGAGTTGAAGAGGGACTGGTACGCAAAACATAAAGATGACTCTGATTTTCTGGAAGGACGAAGAGCGAGCGCTCTAAAATCGTATCTGAAGAAGAAAGGTGGAGATCCAGACTTTTGGAAAAAGCGCTATACTTTAGATGAGATCTTTCATCAGAAAGTCACTGCGCGTCATCTTGCAAAACAGGCCTTCAAAGAAGGAAAGATAAAACGGCAAGGATGTAAAACATGCGGAAAGTTTGCAGAGATGCATCACCCTGATTACTCCAAACCGTTAGAAGTTGAGTGGCTCTGTCATGAGTGCCACATGCAACTACATAATCAATCATAGTCATCCGTTAGACGCCGGTTTTCTAGGCCGGTAGGAAAACTTCCAGAGAACATTGTGCAACTGCTCAATGTTCTCTGGGGGTTCATACATTACGATGACTGTAACTAGAAAATTATTATGGGTGTTACTCATATAAGTGGGCCATTCCACGTGGCCGGTGTAGAAATTGTAGACGTGGATGGTAATCTCGTTGCTCCGGTTGAAATCGGCGACCTTGAAGAAATTGTAGACGCGAGCGGGAACGAACTTCTCGAGTTCGATTCCGTCGCTAGTGCAGTGAACTTCGTTGGGATTGCAAACTCCGCGACGGGGAACAATCCGCTCATTTATCTTGGAGGTGAAGTTGATACCGGTTTGACGTTTATGAACGATCAAGCCGAGGAAATGCTCATCCTCGATTCCATTGCTTCCGCAGTAAACAACTTACAGATCGCGAACTCTGCTACTGGCGTGTCACCTATCCTCTCGACGGTCGGTGGCGACGCTAACATCTCCATGCGTCTTGAGCCAAAGGGTACGGGTGAGGTTGAGCAGTATTCAGATGAAGCCGGAGCATTAGGTTCCGTACTCGTCTTGCGTCAAGATTCAGCTACCCCAGCGGCGGCTGATGTCGTAGGTCGGGTGCGATTCGACGGTGAGGATTCAGTTTCTGCTCAAACGGTGTATGGTCAAATTGATTCCGTCATTCGTGACACAACAAACGCCTCGGAAGACGGTGATCTTGAGTTCCTTGCCATGCGTGCTGGAACACTCACGAAGCACCTTGCTATCGATTCCGACGTGAATGGAATCGTCGTGGGAGACGGAGTTACGAATGGTACCGTGCAGTCTTCTGGAAACTTCGATCTTATCCTTCGTACAGGAAACGCCACAACGGGGAGTATCGGTATTGAAGACGGAGCGTCGGGGGCTATTACGCTTGCTCCCGATGCGACTGGTGTGACTCAAGTACTCTCAAGTAGTGCTGCCGCCGTTGGCGCAGTCTTTGAGCTGTATCAGAATTCGGCATCGCCAGCCGCAGCAGATGTGGTTGGTCGTTTGTCGTATCAAGGTGAGGATAGCATCAGTGCCAAAACAGAGTACGCGAAGATTGAAGGTGTCATTGTGGATGCGACAGATACGACAGAGGATGCCGCTCTCAAGCTCTTTACGATGGTTGCGGGTACTCTTACAGAAATGATTGACGTTCGCGCCGCAGGAGTTAAGCTCACACAGACTTCTCCGCTCTTGGATGCGAATGATAATGAATTGTTCAAGTTCGTTGCTGTTGGCGCAGCTGTGAACGAAATCACACTCACCAATGCGGCCACGGGGACTGACCCACTTTTCTCTGCTACAGGAGGTGATGCCAACATAGGTATCTTCTTGCGCCCGAAAGCTACGGGAGCTGTGACCGTGGATAGTACAGATGCCGGTGCGCTTGGATCGCAACTTACACTGCGCCATGCTGGAGGTTCTCAAGCAAATGCGGATGTGGTTGGGCGTATTTTGTTCAATGGACAAGACAGTGTTGCTGCTTTGGAGAGCTACGGGCGAATTGATGTGATTGTGGACGATATCACCGCCGCGAGTCCTGATTCGGACATGAGTTTCCTTATTGACGAAGCTGGGGTTCTTGTTGAGCGTCTGCGTCTCTTGCAGGATATTAATGGGGTGCAAATCGGTGACGGTGGAGGTGATGTGACTCTTACGTCTAGTGGGAATACTGACATCATCATCCAAACGGGGAACCCATCAACGGGTACGATCACTATCGAGGATGGAGCTGGAGGGAATATCAGAATGATCCCCAATACGACGGGAGCTGTGACCGTAGAGAGTAACGATGTGGGTGCTGTTGGAGCGTCGTTTACACTTCGGCACAACGGTGGCTCACAAGCGAACTCCGATGTTGTTGGACGTGTCCTCGTGAACGGTCAAGACGACGCGGCGGCCTTGGAAAGTTATTCACGGATCGATACGGTCGTTACGGATGTCGCGGCAGCCAGCCCTGACTCCGACTTGATTTTTTATGTAAACGTCGCTGGTACTCTCACAGAAAAACTTCGTCTTGCTTCCACTGTTGCTGGTATCTCTGTTGGTACGGGTGGCGCGGCAGGCGTGCTCCAGTCATCTGGAAGCAACGACCTCACCGTACAAACAGGTAACGCAACGACGGGAAAGATTACAATCGTAAACGGTGCGGCAGGGAAGATCTCCATTGCACCCAATGCAGCTGGCGTGGTTGAACTTCTCAATCAGGACGCTGGAGCGTTGGGTTCTGTCCTGGTTCTAAATCATCTTGGAGGTTCACAGGCCAACTCTGATGTGGTTTCTCGTCTGCGCTTTGACGGTCAGGACGACGCTGTAGCCGCAGAAATCTATGGGCGTATTGATGTGATTGCTAAGGATGTTGCAGCTGCAAGTCCCGACGCTATCATGGCCTTCTATGTGGACGTTGCGGGAACGGTGACCGAGAAGATGCGTATTGATGCCGACCTGAACGGATTGCAAATTGGGGACGGCGCGGCCAACGCTACGCTACGTTCAAACGGTAACTTTGATCTCAAACTTGAGACAGGGAACGCCACGACAGGTACGATCACGATCATTGATGGTGTGGCTGGTGCTATCAACATCGCGCCTGACACAACGGGTCAAGTCACGACGACCCGTATCCAGGCTTCGATTGGTGTTCAGACCACGCCTACTGCTCGTACTTCGACAGTGGATGGTTTGACAACGGGCATCATCGCGGCCGGGACTGGCACTGTGACGGTGACTTCGGCCGATGCCAATAACATCATCACGCTACCGACAGCCGTTGTGGGCGACAAGATTACAATCTTCACGCCTGCGACGGGTTGCGAGTTACGCACTCCTGCTGCTGGAAATGCCACAATCAACAACGTGGACAGCGACGGAACCAATGAGTTGGCTCTCGTTGCAAGTGCAGTGTTCCAATGCACTTGTCGCGCTGCGGATACGTGGATCGTTATCGGGTGGAACAATCTTGGAGCCGCTTTGGCAGCCCTCGTGCCAGACGCCGCCTAGTTTTGTTGACCTTCTCCCAACTTCTTTATAAGGAGTTGGGGAATAGTTCAATAAATTTATCACTCTTCTATGGCATTAGACTACGAATTTCAGTCAGTTCGTGCGGCCGCTGTTCTTACGACGTCGTATGTAACAGGAACTGTGCTTGAACAAAAGCACGATCAGAATCAATTGGTTCTGCTCGTGAACTTTACAATCGGTTCTCTCACGACAGCAGAGATTCGAGTTGAGACATCCCCCGACAATACGAACTTCTATCAAGAGACATTCCAGTCGGTTTCTGGAGGAACGGCTACGGAGACAAGGGGCGAGCATACGATCAATGCAACGGGACTGTATCGAATCTTGATTCCGATCAAAGACCGCTATATTCGCGTCAGTGCAAAGGGAACGGGAACAGTAACAAACTCCAGCATGACGATCGGAGCCGCTGTAGGTGAAGTATAGTTGTATGCCGTACAAGCAATCGCAAAGTAATACCTTGATGAGTCCCTCGGAAAAAGAAAAAGTAATTTCTGACAGCATTGCGTTACTTCAAGAACAACACGACGCTTTGAATAAGGAGCTTGACTCCATGGTTGAGAAACAGAAAGGGATTGAAAAACTTGAAGAGGAAAAGAAGCGATTGGATGGGGAATTGGTTTTACTCAAAGATGAGATCAAAAAAAATCAAGAAGAAAAGGATAGTGCTCATTCGATTTGTGAGGCACTCATCAATGAGCAGCGAAAGTTGAAAGGGCTGAACGAGAAACTCCAAGGAGAAATTGAGGAACAACAGGGCATTATTTCTGAAATGGAAACGGCTCAAGGAGGACTGCGACAGGGAAGCTCCGTGGTCCAATCTTCACTAGGAGAAGCGAAGCGGGAGCTCGAATCTACTCAAAGGGAATTAGGAAAAGAACAAAAAACTTTACTTGAGTTTCGCGGTGAAATTGCGCAGTTGAATCAAGAGCTCGAAGATCTACCTGGACTGCGTCAGGAACTCGAAACGATGAAAACTGAATACGAAAGAGCGCACCTTGCTCTTAAAACAGAACAGACCAATCTAAAAATGTTCACCGAGCAAGTTGCCTTAGCGAAGAATGAGGCTGTGAGAATTTTAGATGAGGCCAAGGGCAGCGGAGACAGTTATGTTGAAAAAGCTCAGTCAACGATCAAGCGACGCGAGCAACAGATTGAAGTGCGCGAGGGAGAAGTGAATCGAAAGGAGGGCTTCTTGGAGGATCGCCGGAAGAAGTTGGAACTTTATAAGTTGCAGATGGAGAAGCACTTCGGACGATCCTTTAATCTCGTGATTTAATATGGCAGGTCATGGTCAAGTGAAGGATGAGTTTACCGGCTCTCTCACCGAGACGATGGCCACGTTAGAGGCGACCCCCAGTACGCTTCGCAACGGGCGCAAGACCGTTGCCGTTGCCGGTACGGCGGAGGCGCTTGCGGCCTCAACTGCCATTCTCGCCGTCACCGTTAAGGCTCTGCGGACGAACACTAACAACATCTACGTTGGCACTTCCTCCGTCACCTCGGCTAATGGTTTTGTCTTGAGTCGTGGGTCTTCTGTCTCATTTGCCTTCGACAATCTTGCGGATATATTCATCAATGCGGACACCAATGGCGAAGGGGTAACTTACCTGGCTGTAGATACCTAATATGTTACCTAAGGCATATTCGCAAACCGACGGTGATCTCGCTGTGCCTCTGACACAAGGTTCCGTTCTTTTCGCCGACGCTTCTGGTTTTATCGCGCAAGACAACGCGAATTTTTTTTGGAATGACACGCTCAATCGGTTGGGCGTTGGGACATCCTCTCCCGCCGCCGTTGCTCATTTCAAAGGCCTAGAGGCGGCTCTCTCTAGTGCCTATTCTGTCTCTGTGTACGAAGACGCTACGCCTATTGCCTCGCGTACAGGCACAGGAGGCAAGGCAGAATTTCGAGGTATTTACACGACCGCAGGAGACGTGACAGTCGCTGGGCAGTTTGGTGCTTCAAAGGTAAACCAGACAAGCGGACAGTATGGATTTGACATGGTGTTTTCGCCGCGCCGTAATGGATCATCGGGATTTGAAGAGCGGTTGAGGCTAACGTCTGTGGGGAAGCTTGGTGTTGGAATTTCCAACCCTGATTCGCGACTCATGGTGGTTGAGGAGACAATTGGGGATGATGTCTTCAATATCGCTTCTCTCACTTCCGTCCCAGACTATGTTCGTTCCATGTACCGTCAAAATCGTGTGGCGACTACTGATGCGACACTAACGACCCTGCTCTCCTTGGCTTTATCTGCCAGCCGCACATACTGGCTACGCGCTGTCGTTGTCGCAAGACGCACAGGAGGAACGGCTGGAACAGCAGAAGACGGAGCCGTGTACATCTTGTCCGCTGCTTACAAAATGGTAGCTGGTGTTCCCACCCTTATTGGAGCGGCGACTATGGACTTCCAAGCAGAAGATCAGGTGGGATTGGACGTCTCGTTTGTAGCCTCGGGCGGCAGCGTCTTGGTACGGGTAACAGGCGCGGCGAACAACAATATCACCTGGCACGGCACGCTTAATTATGGATACGTAAGCACCTAAGACGTATGGCTGATGTACGAGCTGTCATGTTAAACCTCACTCCTAAACGTGTCACCAGCGCGGTGAATTATGTGATGGTTGGGGATGAGACCTACATCGGGATCACTTCTACAGCCGCGCCTCGCAGTGTTCTTCTTCTTTCTGCCGTATTGTTGCCCAATGGATTCGAGGTTATTGTTAAAGACGAAAGCGGAGGAGCAGGAACAAATAACATCACCATAGCAGCCAGTGGCGCGGAGGTGATCGATGGAGCGGCAACCTTGGTTCTCAATGTTAATTATGTCGCTGCCTCCTTGGTCTGCGACGGTGTAAGTAAATGGTCCAGAGTTGTATGATCAACACTCTTGAACTCTCCAATCATCTGACGTATGAGAAGGTGGACGAGGATATTCTTCGTGTTTCTAAACGAAGGTATAATCAAGACACAGGGCTACTTGAGAATGAACTGCAACACTCCGATGTGCGTATGCAGGATTTGGTAGACAAGAAGACCCAGCTTGAGCGCGAGGTGGCGGCGTGCGAGGAGGTAATCAAAGAAGCGAGGAAGATGACTTTAACTATTCCCCTCTCTTCTATCTAAATCCTATGAAATACTACACACAGTACTCTGTCATCTATGTTCCAGATGGTGCATCCTTTGAGAACGAGCTAAATCTCAAAGGTAAAGACGGCTGGCGTTTGGTGTCTGTTATGCCGTATGGAACCGGTAGAGAAGCCGTCTTTGAAAAGCTCTTTGGTGAAGGAATTGCTTGTGAGCCTGAAATGGGTTGATATGCCGCCGTATAAGATTGACAAGACCACTGAAGAAATACTAGAGACTTTCGCCAATCTTAGCGACAGATTGATTCAAAGGAACATAGAAACAGAGAATCGGATCACTACGCTTGAGGTCAAGATCACAGAGATAGCCGAGAATCATCTCCCTCATATTCAGTCTAAAGTAGACAGAATCCAATGGCTCCTTATCACGAATCTAATTGCTCTTGTATTCATCTTACTTAAAGGAGTTCTAACCTAAATTGATATGAAGATGTCATATTTCAGCCAGCGTGATCCCAGGTGGAGCAAGGATAATTTAGGAGTCAGTGCTTTGACAGTCGGCAGATTCGGCTGCACAACAACCGCGATCTCAATGCTCTCTAGCTATTTCGGATGTCTGCGCCTTCCTTCTGAACTTGCCCACGACGCGAACAACTACACGCAAGGTGGGCTGGTCATTTGGAAGAATCTCACGTTTGCAAAGATGAAGTTTATCGGTCGGGATTATGTTCGCAATGACGAGAAGATTCGGGAGTACCTGAAGGACTCCGGCAAGGCCGTTATTCTTGAAGTCAACAACCACGCACACTGGGTCGTTGGGGTGAAACCCACCTTGGTCGGCAACGACTATGTGATCGTTGATCCGTGGGACGGGCGAAAGAAAACCCTTGTAAAGCCGTACCGAAACATTACGGGTGCGGCATACTTCGAGGTTAAAATCTAGCCTATGCCCCTAACCAAGAAAGGGAAGAAGATCAAACGCGCCATGAGCAAGACCTACGGGAAGAAAAAAGGTGCACAGGTCTTCTATGCGTCAGAACGTAAAGGTTCGATTAAAGGTGTCGCTAAGAAACGTAAATAATTCTATATGCT
>Ga0082335_1004265_pt1 | contig 21845 bp, 17 predicted proteins | sample Subgrocontami58m_FD_72375 | JGI IMG/M metagenome (GOLD analysis project Ga0082335, IMG submission 72375) | Subsurface groundwater microbial communities from S. Glens Falls, New York, USA - GMW37 contaminated, 5.8 m (SPADES assembly) (version 2) ...
CCCGCGCCCCTCGAGCGGCTCGACGAGGCCGGCCCCGCGCGGACCCCCCGCCTCGTCTGGGACCGCTGAGCGTGTCCCTTCAGCCGCCGCCGACTCGCGACGCCGGGAGCACGACCGCTCGCGTGTCGGACCGCTGAGCGTGTCCCCGTCGTCGGCCAGGATCCCGATGGTGGCGCCCGGTCGCGCGGCCGTCGGCCGCGGCGTCGCGGGCATGCACGCGGCGCCCGACGGATCGAGCGAGCTCGTCGACGAGGCTCGCGCGGGAGAGCTCGTCACGCTGCTCGCCGACCGGAGCGGCTGGTCGTTCGTCCAAGGTCCCGACCTCTACTTCGGCTGGATCCGTCGCGAGGACCTCGTCGACGTCGCCGAGCGCCGTGCCCAGCGCCTCGTCGCCGTCCCCTTCGCCGAGGTTCGCGAGCGCGCGGACCACGAGGCGCCGGTCCGCGATCGGCTCCCGGCGGGGGTTCCGGTCCACGTCGTGGCGCAGCACGGCCCCTGGCTGGAGGTCGCGAGCGGTGGCTGGGTCGTGGCCGGTCACACCGCGCACCTCTCGGAGCTCCCCGCGCGCGCCCCCCTGGCCGAGGATCTTCTGGCCACGGCCGAGGCCTACCTCGGCGTGCCGTACCTCTGGGGCGGCACGACCCACGAGGGCATCGACTGCTCGGGCCTCGTGCAGACCGTGTTCCGCCTCAACGGCCTCGCGCTCCCCCGCGACGCCGACCAGCAGGCGGTCATGGGCCGCCCGAGCGCCGGAGGGGCGAGCCCCGGCGACCTCCTGTTCTTCGGCGCCGAGCGCGTCATCCACGTCGCGCTGTCCGCCGGTGGCCAGGACTTCATCCACGCGCCGATGCAGGGCGGGGCCGTGGAGCGGGCGCGGCTCGACGGCAACCGCACGCCGCTGGCCGTCCGCCGCTATCTTCCTGACCAATGAGCCGGCGAGGATGCGCCGTCGCGTGCCACACGCCCGTGGTCGTCTGGACGTCCTGTGAGCCGGCGATGACTCCCACGAGTGAGGCGCCCTTGACGCGGCGCGACGACGCCGACAAGCACTAGCCGCCGTGCGCGGTGCGCTCCTCGCGCTCGTTCTCGTCGCTCTCCCGCTCGGGGCCGCTTGCGCCGCGCCGCCGCCCGCACGTCGCGACGTCGTCATCGGGGTCGCCGGCGAGCCGCGCGCGATCCTCGCCGACGAGCCGTCGGCGGAGGTCGTCGCCGCCGCCGTGACCGAGCAGCTCGTGCGCAAAGACGCCAAGGACGAGTACGTCGCGCGGCTCGCGGTCGAAGTCCCCACGCTCGAGAACGGCGGGCTCCGCGTCGTGACCGACGATCCCGCCGCGCCGGCCGGCCGGCTCGTCGTGACCTTCCGGCTCCGCGACGGCCTGCGCTGGCAGGACGGCGTCCCGCTCACGGCGGACGACGTGCGCTTCGCGTGGGAGCAGGAGCGCACGGCGGCGCCGGGCTCGACGGCGCGGTTCCTCGCCGAGCGGGTCGAGCGGGTCGAGGTGCTGGGCGACCACCTCGTCCAGCTCGCGTACACCGCCGGCGAGCGCTGGGACGGCTACCCGCTCGCGGCGCGGGTCCTTCCGCGGCACCGGCTGGCGAACGCGACGCCCGCCGAGATCGCCGCCTACCGGCGCGAGCCGGTCCACGCCGGCCCGTTCGCCGTCGCAGCGTGGCTGCCCGGCTACGGCATCACCCTCTCGGCGAACCCGGCATACGTGCTCGGCGCCCCCGGGCTTTCGCGCCTCGAGGTCCGTTTCTACCCGGACCGCGGCGCGGTCCTGGAGGCGCTCCGCCGCGGCGAGATCGACATCGCGCCGAGCCCGACCCTCGACGCCGGCCTCGCTCCCACCCTGGACCGGATCGCCGACGGCTCCGATCGCAGCGCGCTCCAGACCTTCTATACGGCGTCCGAGGCGGTCGAGATGCTCCGCTTCGCGACGCGCGGCGGGCGCTTCGGCGACGTGGCGGTCCGCCGCGCGGTCGAGCTCGCGGTGGACCGCCAGGCGATCGTCGATACGCTCCTCGCCGGTCGGTCGCGGGTGCCGCGCGGCTACCTGGTCCCGCCGCTCTGGGCCGCGTCGGTGACCGGCCCGGTCCCCCGGCCGGACCGGGAAGCCGCCCGCGCGCTCCTCACCCGCGCCGGCTTCGTCAAGGGGTCGTTCGGCATCCTCGAGCGCGCCGGCCTGCGGATGGTCGTGCCGCTCCTCGTCGCCGCCGGCTCGCCGGTGCGCCTCGACGCGGCACAGCTGATCGCCGGCGACCTCGCGGCGGTCGGCATCGCGCTCGAGGTCCGCGAGCTGCCGATCGCGGACCTCGAGGCGACGCTCCGCCGCGGCGACTGGGATCTGGCCCTCCTTCCAGAGGCGGCCGACGACCCGCTGGCGGCGAGCGACCGCTGGCTCGGGCTCACCGACCCCTGGTTCGACGTCCTCGTCCGGGCGGCGCGGACGGCGCCCGACCGGGCGGAGCAGCGCCCGGCCTGGGCCGAGGCCCAGCGGCTCTGGGAGGCCGATCTGCCCGGCCTCCCCCTGTACCAGCGGCTCGCGGTGGATGTCGCGCCGCGCGCGCTTACCGGCATCCAACCGGCGCCCGGGGGCTCGCCGCTCACCTGGAATGCCGCGGAATGGCGGTTCGCGCGCCCCTAGGCGGGTCTGCCACCGGCGCCCAGGTGAACCCCACGGCCTCCCGAGTGGTAGTAGGGTTCGGGAGTCGGCGGGGGCCGGCGGTCCGTCCCAGGAATTGACGCATCGCTCGGCGCGGCCCCAGAATGACGCCGTCTCGACCGCTCCGGCCCGGTGGGAGGGCCGCCGCGGGGTATCCCGCGAAAAAATCCGTGGAGGAGCGCATGACACAGCGTCGAAGCGGCCCGTGGTCCATCGCCGTCCTGCTCCTGATCCTGGGCCTCGTCGTGACCGCCTGCACCGGTGCAACGACGACGACCCCGCAGCAGCCGGCGGCCGACCAGGCCGATCCCAATGGCGAGCTCATCACGAACGCCGGCGGCGAGCCGGACACGATCGACCCGAACAAGGCTTCGTTCCAGAGCGAGATCGCCGTGATCCTCTCGGTCTACGAGGGCCTCATGACGCTCGACCCGGCGACCCTCAAGCCGATGCCCGCGACGGCGGCGAAGGATCCCGACATCTCCGCCGACGGCCTCACCTGGAAGGTGACCCTCCAGCCGGGCCTCAAGTATTCCGACGGGTCGCCGCTGACCGCGGCCAACTACGCGTACGGCTTCACCCGGACCTGCGACCCGGCCACCGCCGGCGATTACGCGTTCGTCCTCTACACGATCGTCGGCTGCGAAGAGTGGAACGGGATGGACGTGAAGAAGGCCACCAAGGCCGAGCTCGACGCCGCGAAGGCGAAGCTCGGGGTCAAGGCCAACTCCGCGACCGAGATCCAGTTCACGCTCAAGGAGGCGGCCCCGTACTTCAAGTCGATCCTCTACATGTGGGTCGGCATGCCGGTGCGCGAGAGCGACGTCACCAAGGGTGGCGACAAGTGGACCGAGCCGGCGACCTACATCGGCAACGGCCCCTTCAAGATGACCGAGTGGAAGCACAACGAGAAGTTCGTCTTCGAGCGCAACGACAACTACCGCAAGCCCGCCAAGCTCAAGAAGTGGACCCGCGTGATGATCAACGAAGGCGCCGTGGCCTTCGCCGCGTACCGCAACAACGAGCTCGACGTCACCGGCGTGGCCGCCGAGGACATCCGCACCGTCGAAGGCGACGCGGAGCTGAAGGCTCAGGTCCAGGACGTCGGATCCCTCGCCACCTTCTACTACGGTTTCAACGTCACGAAGCCGCCGTTCGACGACAACAACCTGCGTCTCGCGTTCGCGAAGTCGTTCGACCGCACGGCCTACATGCGTGACGTTCAGAAGATCGGCAAGCCCGCCGAGGGCGGCTTCATCCCGCCGGGCATGCCCGGCTACGACGCGACCGACACGACCCAGAAGTTCGACCTGACCGAGGCGAAGAAGCTCTTCGATGCCGCGAAGCCGGCGTCGAAGGACGCCCTCAAGGGCCTGAAGTTCACCTACTCGTCGAGCGCTCGCACGAAGACCCGTGTCGAGTGGGTCACCCAGCAGTGGAAGACGGCCTTCGGCGTCGACATCGCGCTCGACCCCGTTGACCGCACCGCCTACACCGCGCTCGTGAAGAAGCCCGAGACCACGCCGCAGCTCTTCTCGCTCGGCTGGATCGCGGACTTCCCGGACCAGCAGAACTGGCTCACCACCGTCTGGATCTCCAAGAGCGGCGTGTCGGGCAGCCGGACCGGGTACAACAACCCCGAGTTCGACAGGCTCGTGAAGGCCGCCGACAAGGAGCCGGACGCCAAGAAGCGCGACGACACCTACCTCCAGGCAGGGAAGATCCTGTCGAAGGACGCTCCGGCCGCCTGGATCTACTACGACGCGACCAAGTACCTGAAGAAGCCCTGGGTCAAGGGCGTCGTGAACTCTTCGTCGGACGCGGTCCTCGGTCAGTTCAAGATGGCCGAGATCTTCGTCACGAAGAAGGGCTAGCCTCGGCGACCAGCGTGACACCGATCACCGACGAAGGGCCGGCCGAAAGGTCGGCCCTTCGTCTTGCTCGTCTGTGTCCTGGGTTACAATTCGCGCTCGATGCTGAAATACACGATCAGGCGTTTGCTCCTGATGGTCCCGACCCTGTTCTTCGTGGCGCTCATCACGTTCTCGCTCGCCCACGCGGCGCCGGGCGGGCCGTTCGACAAGAACGAGAACAAGAGGCTCCCACAGCAGATCGAGGACAACCTCACGCGCTATTACGGCCTCGACGAACCGCTGCCGCAGCAGTTCCTGCTCTACCTGCGGAACGCCGCCCGGCTCGACTTCGGCACGAGCATCCAGCGGAACCGCTCGGTGAACGAGATCATCGCTCAAGGTCTGCCCGTCACCGTGCAGCTCGGCGTCCAGGCGCTGCTCCTCGCGCTGCTCGTCGCGCTCCCACTGGGGATCGTGAGCGCGCTCAAGCAGAACTCCGGGGTGGACTACGGAAGCCTCTTCCTCGCGACGATCGGCACCACGATCCCGTCCTTCGTCATCGCGATCCTCTTCATCTACATCTTCGGGGTGTGGCTACGCCTTCTGCCGTTCGTCGGCTGGGGCGACGGGCTCGACGTCCGCCGAATGATCATGCCGACGGTCATCCTCGCCCTTCCCGGCGCCGCGTTCCTGACCCGGATCACACGCGCGAGCATGCTCGAGGCGCTCGGCCAGGATTACGTGCGGACCGCGCGCGGCAAGGGCCTTCGCGAGGGGACGGTCATCGTCCGCCACGCGCTGAAGAACGCGCTCATCCCGGTCGCCACGATCGTCGGTCCGGCCACGGCCGGCCTCATCACCGGCTCGTTCATCATCGAGACGCTCTTCAGCATCCCGGGTATCGGACGGCTCTACATCATCAGCATCAACGCCCGCGACTACCCGATCATCATGGCGACCACCCTGCTCTACGCGTTCCTCATCGTCATCGCGAATCTCTCGGTGGACCTCGTCTACGGGGTCCTCGACCCGCGCATCAAGGTGGGGAGCTAGGTGGCGTAGTGGCCACGCTCTCCGCCGCGTCCGCCTCGCAGCAGCACGCCGCCGACGTGAACGTGCTCGTGCGGAGGCAGCGCTCACTGTGGGGGGATGCGCTCTACCGGCTCAAGCGGAATCGCGCGGCGATGGCCGGGCTCGCGGTGGTCCTGGTCGCAGCCGTGCTCGCGATCCTCGCGCCGGTCATCGCGCCGTACGATCCGATCAGGCAGGACACGCCGAACTCGCTGATGGAGCCCTTCTGGGGGAACCCCAAGTTCACGCTCCAGCAGTATCCGCTCGGCAGCGACCAGCTCGGGCGCGACATCCTGAGCCGCCTCATCTGGTCGGCGCGGATCAGCCTGGTCGTCGGTTTCGTACCGGTCACCCTGGTGTTCCTGATCGGTGCCACGGTCGGCATGGCCGCCGGCTTCTACGGGAGGTGGGTGGACAACCTCCTCATGCGGCTCGTCGACGTCATCTACGCCTTCCCGGATCTCCTCTTCCTCATCATCATCATGGCCACCCTGCGTGGCACCATCCTCGGGAATCTCCTCGGCGGACTCGTGCTGATGTTCGTCGCGATCGCGGTCGTCGGCTGGGTCGGCATGGCGCGGCTCGTCCGGGGCCAGGTGCTCTCGCTCAAGGAGAAGGAATTCGTCGAGGCGGCCCGCGCGACCGGCGCGACGAACCGCCGGATCATGTTCCGGCACCTCTTCCCCAACACGCTCGCGCCGATCATCGTCTCGGTCGCCTTCGGCGTCCCGAGCGCCATCCTGGCCGAGGCGACGCTCTCGTTCCTCGGCATCGGGATCAAGCCGCCCACGCCCACCTGGGGGGTCATGATCAACGAAGGTTTCGTGGTCTTCTCGACGACCCCATGGCCGGTCCTGCTGCCCGCCTTCTGCATCTCGCTCGTCATGCTCGCCTTCACCTTCCTGGGTGACGGCCTGCGCGACGCCCTCGACCCCCGGCAGCGCGCCAGGTGACGAATTCTGTAGACTGCGCGACTAGTGCCTGAGCTGCTCGAGGTCAAGGACCTCCACACCCAGTTCTTCACGCGGGACGGCGTCGTCCGCGCGGTGGACGGCGTGTCCTTCGAGCTGGCCGCCGGCGAGACGCTCGGCATCGTGGGCGAGTCGGGCTGCGGCAAGAGCGTCACCGCGCTCTCGCTCATGCGGCTCATCCCGCAGCCCCCCGGCCGGATCACGAAGGGCGAGATCCTCTTCGACGGCCAGGACGTCCTCAAGATGGACGACGACGAGGTCCGCGGGATCCGCGGCAACCGGGTCGCGATGATCTTCCAAGACCCGATGACCTCGCTGAACCCCGTCCTCACGATCAGCCGGCAGGTCAGCGAGGCGCTCGAGCTGCACCTGCGGATGGACCGCACGGAGTCGCGGAAGCGCACGGTCGAGCTGCTCGAGCTCGTGGGCATCCCGAGCGCGAAGAGCCGGCTCGACGACTACCCGCACCAATTCTCCGGCGGCATGCGCCAGCGCGTCATGATCGCGATGGCGCTCTCCTGCAACCCGAAGCTCATCCTCGCCGACGAGCCGACGACCGCGCTCGACGTGACGATCCAAGCGCAGATCCTCGACCTCCTGAAGAACCTCGCGCGCGAGTTCCGCACGGCGTTCATCCTCATCACGCACGACCTCGGCGTCGTGGCGGGGATGACCCAGCGGATCCACGTCATGTACGGCGGGAAGATCGTCGAGAAGGCGGACACCGGGGAGCTCTTCGCGAACCCGAAGCACCCCTACACCTGGGGTCTGCTCCGCTCGATCCCGAGGCTCGATGAGACGCGACGGGAGAAGCTCCGGCCGATCGAGGGCCTGCCCCCGGACCTCATCGCGCTGCCGCCCGGCTGCCGCTTCGCGGCACGCTGCCAGTACAAGCGCGACGTCTGCACCGAGAAGGAGCCCGAGCTCGTGAGCATCCCGAACGCGAAGGCCGACCACGAGGCACGCTGCTGGGGCACGCAGGCCGGCGGCTGGCTCGTGGACGTGGACTACCGGACCGACACGACGGTCTTCGCCACGGCCAAGGCGGACGCGTAGTGGCGATCGGCGTCGCGGACGTGCGCTCGACCAGCACCGCGACCGCCGACAGCGGTCGCAATCTCCTCGAGGTTCGCGCGTTGAAGATGCACTTCCCGCTCACCCAGGGGATCATCTTCCAGCGCCAGGTCGGCGCGGTCCGGGCCGTCGACGGCGTGGACTTCTTCGTCGAGAAGGGCGAGACCCTCGGCCTGGTCGGCGAGTCCGGCTGCGGCAAGTCCACGACCGGCCGGGCGATCCTCCAGCTCTACAAGCCGACCGCGGGTGAGGTGCTCTTCGACGGCATCGACCTCGTGAAGCTCGGCGGCGAGCAGATGCGCCGGATGCGCCGCCGCCTCCAGATGATCTTCCAGGACCCCTACGCCTCGCTGAACCCGCGCATGACCGTCGGGAACATCATCGGCGAGCCCCTCGAGGTCCACAACCTCGCGAAGGGCAAGGAGAAGACCGAGCGCGTCCAAGAGCTCCTCCGCGTGGTCGGTCTCAACCCGTACTTCACGAACCGCTACCCCCACGAGTTCTCGGGCGGCCAGCGGCAGCGCATCGGGATCGCGCGCGCCCTCGCCGTCGAGCCGGACTTCATCGTCGCCGACGAGCCGATCTCGGCGCTCGACGTGTCGATCCAGGCGCAGGTGATCAACCTCCTCGAGGAGCTCCAGTCGAAGTTCCACCTCACGTTCCTCTTCATCGCCCACGACCTCTCGGTCGTGCGCCACATCAGCGACCGCGTCGCCGTCATGTACCTCGGGAAGATCGTCGAGCTCGCCGATCGCCGGGCGCTCTACGAGCGTCCGCTCCACCCGTACAGCCAGGCGCTCCTCTCGGCGGTCCCGATCCCGGACCCCGCGATCGAGACGAAGCGGAAGCGGATCATCCTCACCGGCGACGTGCCGAGTCCGGTGAACCCGCCCTCCGGCTGCCGCTTCCACACCCGCTGCTGGAAGGCGCAGCCGATCTGCTCCGAAGTGGACCCCGAGTTCAAGGAGCACGAGCCCCGTCACTGGGCGGCCTGCCACTTCCCCGGTTAAGCCGGCCGCCGACTCACAGCACGTCCAGCACGACCCTTCACTTGTCGCAGCGGCCTGCGTCTCCTCGCGGCGGCCTGGGGTCGCGGTCCTGCTACCGGCGCACCTCGACCTGGTAGCCGTGGTAGCCGGTCGCGCCGAGCGGTAGCGCGTCGCGCTCGTCCTCCGTCTGGAGCCGGCCGCGGTCGTCCCAGGCGCGGATCGCGATGCGGTAGTAGCCCGCGCGCGGGGTCCAGGCGAGCGCCCAGCGGCGCCAGGCCATCGCGCCGAAGCGGCGACCGAGCGTCGCGGCCTGCCAGGTCTTCCGGTCGTCGAAGGACACCTCGACCTTCGCGACGCCCCGGGCGCCGCCGTAGGCGAGGCCGGCGACGACGACGCGCCGGCCGTCGCGGAGATCCTCGATCGAGCCCGGCACGTCGAGACGCGACATCGTCTCGACGATCGCCTCGTCGCTCCAGCCGCGGCGTTCCCAGTAGCCGAGGTGATCCTCGCGCGTCGCCGCGATGCGCCGCAGCCACTTCACGTTCTTCATCCCGTACCGGCCCGGGATGAGCAGGCGCGCGGGGAAGCCGTGCTCGCGCGGGAGCGTCCGGCCGTCCATGCCGAACGCGACGAGCGTCGCCGGGTCGAGCGCGACCTCGAGCGGCAGCGACGACTCGTAGCCCTCGACCGAGGCGAAGACGACCTTCGTGACGCCGTCGCGCACGCCCGCGCGCGCGAGGAGCTCGCGGACCGGGACGCCGGTCCAGCGGGTGTTCGAGATGAGCGGTCCGCCGACCGAGTTGCTGATGCACTCGAGCGTTTGCACCTGCTCGACCGCCGGGAGGCCGAGGAGCTCGGCGTAGCTGAGCCCGAACGCGGAGCCGACCTCGCCCTCGACCGAGAGGCGCCAGGTTGCGGGATCCACCTGCGGGTCGACGATCGCCTCGTCCACCACGTAGAAGCGGTCGAGCGGGGTGAGGTCGGGCTCGAGGCGGGCCTCGGCGACGGCCGGCGGGTCGCTGGCCGGGTCCGGCGCGGGGGCGGGGCGCGGCTCCCGCGCGAGCGTGAGCGTACCGCCCGCGACCGCGCGGGTCGCCGCCCGGGCGAGCCGCCCGAGCGCCGAACCCGCGAGGGTGACGGCGGCAAGGGCCCCGAGCGCGACGAGCGCGCGGCGCCGGGCGGGGTCCGCGGGCGGGTGGACCCCGAGCGCGGCCCGGACCGTGAGCGCCACCGCCGCCGCAAGGGCCGCGGCGCCGAGGCTGGGCAGGAGCGAGGCGGAGTCGGGGAGCGCGAGGGCCGCGAGGGGGCCCGCGACCCACGGCAGGACGAGGGCCCAGCGCCAGGGGAGCGCGCCGCAGGCGACGACGAGACCCGCGGCGGCAGCGACGAGCAGCCGGAGCGCCCACGCCTCCAGGAGCCCGAGCGCGGCGGTCGCGAACCAGCCCGGCGTGATCGCCACGACCGCCTGGGCGAGGGCGAGCGGCGCCAGCGCGACGCCTTCGGCGCCCGCGTGGACGGTCGCTTGGGCAGCCAGACCGCACCCCATCGCGGCGCAGCCGGCGAGCGTCCGCCGCATACCGCCGGCAGCATACCGGGCGCCCTCCGAACGGCCGGTGCCGCCGTTCGGTATATAACGTGACACTCAGGGGCCCGCCGAAGCCCGGATCCTGGGACGGTCGGCGGGGAGGGAAGTAAAGGGAGGGTTGCCCATGCGGGCCACCAGTACGCGTTTCGGCGCACTTGCGATCGTGCTCGCGGTCATCGCGGCGGCCTGTGGCACGAGCACCACACCGCCGGCCTCCGCCGCGCCGGCGGCCGGAGCGAGCGCCCCAGCGGCCAGCGCCCCGGCGGCGGTCAAGCTCAAGGACACGATCGTCATCGGGATGTCGCAGGAGCCCGACACGCTGTTCACGCCCATCGGCAGCATGCAGGTGGCCACGAACGTGCGGGTCGTGCTCAGCCAGGGACTCACCGAGCGCGACGACCAGAACGTCTACCAGCCGCGGCTCGCGGAGCAGACGCCGACGCTCGAGAACGGCGGTGCGAAGCTCACGAAGACCGCGGACGGCAAGGACCAGCTCACCGTCACCTACAAGATCCGCAAGGGCGCGAAGTTCTCGAACGGCGACCCGGTGACCTCCGACGACGTGAAGTACTCGTGGGAGCTCTACCTCAACAAGGACGTCCCGATCGTCTCGCGCACGACCGCGACGTACTACGACACGATCCAGACCCCCGACCCGAGCACGGTCGTCGTGGTCTACAAGCCCGGCCAGCTCGACCCGCTCTACTTCTCCTTCTGCTGCACGATCGTGCCGCGCAAGGTCTACAGCGCGGTCGAGCCGGCGAAGCTGAAGGAGACCGCCGCGCTCGTCCGAACCCCGACGTTCGCCGGCCCCTACAAGGTCAAGGAGTGGGCCGCGGGCTCCTCGATCACGGTCGAGGCGAATCCCGACTTCTGGCTCGGGGTGCCGAAGACGAAGACGATCATCTTCAAGTTCATCACGGACACGAACACGCTCCTCGCGCAGCTCCGCTCCGGCCAGGTCGATATCGCGACGAACGACGGCATCACGCTCGACCAGATCCCCGAGCTCGACAAGCTCGCGGCCGAGACGAACATGAAGCCGAACTACATCGCGGCGCAGGTCTGGGAGCACATCGACTTCAACCTCCGCGACCCCAAGGACCAGTCGAAGCCGCACCCGATCCTCCAGGACAAGAAGGTCCGCGAGGCGCTCATGCGCGGCATCGACCGCGAGGCGATCACGAAGCAGATCCTGTTCGGCAAGGTCTCGCCGATCAACTCGTTCATCTTCGGCAACAACTGGGCGAAGGCCGCCGACAGTGACATCACCGTCTACAAGTACGACCCCGAAGCGGCGAAGAAGCTCCTCGACGACGCCGGCTGGAAGCCGGGCGCTGACGGCACCCGCGAGAAGGGCGGTGCGAAGCTCGAGCTGAAGCTCGGGACGACCGCCGGCAACAAGATGCGCGAGCAGACCACCCAGGTCATGGCGAACCAGCTCAAGGCGATCGGCGTGAAGATCAACCTCGACCTCATGCCGTCGACGAAGTGGTTCGCGACGCGCGGCGAGGGTCCGCTCTCGGCTGGCACCTTCGACCTCGGCCTCTATGCCTGGGTCCAGGGGGACGACCCCCAGACGTTCATCTACAACTGCGAGCAGATCCCGACGAAGGAGAACAACTTCTCGGGCCAGAACTACCCCGGCTACTGCAACAAGGACTTCGACGCCGCGATGAAGGTCGCGAACGAGAAGCTCCTTCGGACCGAGCGCCAGGGTCCGTACCTCACCGCGCAGAAGATCTGGGCGACCGACCTCCCGGTCATGCCGCTCTACCAGCGTCTCAACATCGACGTGGCGAACAAGAACCTGAAGAACTTCAAGAGCACCCCGACGAACACTCCCGCGATGTTCAACTCGTGGGAGTGGGAGCTCCCGGCGAACTAGGGACGGGAACAGATGGGGAGGGGCGCCGTGCGGCGCCCCTCCCCGAGCAGCCATGCGCAACTACCTGTTCCGGCGCTTTCTGCAGATGCTCGTCCTGCTCGTGTTCGTGACCGGCCTCATCTACTTCGTCCTCAATCTCTTCCCCGGCGGACCATTCGACTTCCTCGCGTTCTCGAGCGACCCGCGCGACGCGGATCCCAAGGCGATCGAGCGCCTTGAGGCGCTCCTCGGGCTCAACAAGCCCTGGTACGAGCGGTACTTCACCTGGTTGCTGGGGGTGCTCCGCGGCGACTTCGGCGTGTCGTGGGTCATGGCGGTCGGCATCCCGGTCGGCGACCTCCTGCAGCAGCGGATCGGCAATACGCTCACGCTCACGCTGCTCGCGACGGCGGTCTCGCTCGTGCTGGGCCTCGTGATCGGGATCTGGTCGGCGGTGAAGCAGTACTCGCTCTCCGACAACGTCGCGACGGCGTTCTCGTTCGCCGGCCAGAGCATGCCGACGTTCTGGCTCGGGCTCATGCTCATCATCGTCTTCGCGGTGCGCCTCAAGTGGCTGCCCGCGGGGGATATCTACACGCCGGGGAAGGCCGACGATCTGGGCGACCGGATCGTTCACCTCATCCTGCCGGTGGCCGTGCTCTCGCTCATCCAGATCGCGCTCTGGAGCCGCTTCATGCGGTCGAGCATGCTCGAGGTGCTCCGCCAGGACTTCCTCCGTACGGCCCGGGCCAAGGGTGTCGCGGAGCGGCTCGTGCTCGGAAAGCACGCGCTCCGCAATGCGCTCATCCCGATGATCACGATCGTCGGACTCGATATCCCGACCATCTTCTCCGGCGCGGTCGTGACCGAGTCGATCTTCAACTGGCCGGGGATGGGGAAGCTCTACCTTGATTCCGTGCTCCGCCACGACATCCCGGTGTCCATGGGCGTGCTCGCGGTGCTCGCGTTCCTCGTGATCGTGTCGAACTTGCTCGCCGACGTGCTCTACGCGGTCGCCGACCCTCGGATCAGGTACGACTGAGATGAGTGAGCGACGAGCGGCTGTGCCGCGAGGAGCGAACACGAGCTCTTGGCGTCTCCTCGGCGAAGCCGAGGGACACGAATAGGTGACAACGACCGCCGACGCGTTCCCGGTCCCGCACGCCGCCGAGCGAATCGACTCAGTCGAGATCGGCCAGTGGGGTGCGGTCTGGCGGCGCCTGCGGCGGCACCGGTTCGCGGTGTTCGGAGCCGTCGTGCTCACCCTCTTCACCGCGATCGCGATCCTCGCGCCGCTGATCGCGCCGAAGGGCTACGACGAGCAGGACCTCCTGCGCCGCTACCTCACGCCCTCGAGCGAGAACCTCCTCGGCACCGATGACCTCGGGCGCGATGTCCTCACGCGGCTCCTCTACGGGGCGCGCATCTCGCTCACGGTGGCCTTCACGGCGACGCTCATCGCCACGCTCGTCGGGGCGACGGTCGGCGCCGCGGCGGGCTACCTCGGTGGCTGGACCGAGGTCGTGCTCATGCGCTTTGCCGACATCATGCTCTCGCTCCCGGCGCTGCCGATCCTCATCATCCTGTCGTCCGCGCTCGGACCGAGCCTCCAGACCATCGTCGTCGTGCTCGTCGTCTTCGGCTGGATGACCGTCGCCCGGCTCACCCACGGATCGGTCCTCGCGCTGCGCCACCGCGAGTTCACCGAGGCCGCGCGCGCGCTCGGCGGCGGCGCGGTGCACAACATCATCCGACACATGCTGCCGAATGCGCTCGCCCCGATCATCGTCGCCGCGACGCTCGGCCTGGGCAACCGCGTGATCATCGAGGCGACACTCTCGTTCCTCGGACTCGGCATCAACCCGCCCACGCCGTCCTGGGGCAACATGCTCCAGAACGCACAGGGGTACATCTGGAGCCAGCCGTGGCTCGCCGTCTACCCCGGCGGCTGCATCTTCCTCACCGTCCTCGCCGTGAACTTCCTCGGCGACGGCCTTCGCGATGCTCTCGACCCGCGGCTCAAGATCTAGTGGCCCTCCTGGAGGTCAAGGACCTCCGCACGGTCTTCCACACCTCGGAGGGGCTCGTGACGGCCGTGGACGGCGTCACGTTCAGCGTGGAGGCCGGCCGCGCGCTCGGGATCGTCGGCGAGTCCGGCTGCGGCAAGAGCGTCACGAGCCTGTCGGTGATGCGCCTCATCGCGCAGCCCGGTCGCATCGAGGGCGGGTCGATCACGTTCGACGGCCAGGACCTGCTGACCCTCTCCGACGACGAGATGCGCAAGATCCGCGGCAAGTCGATCGCGATGATCTTCCAGGAGCCGATGACCTCCTTGAATCCGGTGTTCACGGTCGGCGCGCAGATCGCCGAGGCGGTGACGACGCACGAGAAGGTCGATGACGCCCGCGCGAAGGATCGCGCGGTCGAGATGCTCGAGAAGGTCGGCGTGTCCCTCGCGCGCCAGCGCTTCGACGCGTACCCGCACGAGATGTCGGGTGGGATGCGGCAGCGGATCATGATCGCGATGGCGCTCGCGTGCGATCCGCGCATCCTGATCGCGGACGAGCCGACCACCGCCCTCGACGTCACGATCCAGGCGCAGATCCTCGAGCTGCTGAAGGCGCTCGCCGCCGAGCGGCACCTCTCGCTGATGCTGATCACCCACGACCTCGGCGTCATCGCCGAGATGGCCGACGACGTCGTGGTCATGTACGCGGGCGAGATCGTCGAGTCCGCGCCGGTCCTCGCGCTCTTCGAGGCGCCGGCCCACCCGTACACGCGCGGCCTCCTCGGCTCGATCCCGACGCTGCGGACCGGCAAGAGCGAGAAGCTGACCGTGATCCCCGGCAGCGTGCCGAATCCGCTGTTCTACCCCGGCGGGTGCCGGTTCGAGCCCCGCTGCCCGTCGGCGTTCCCGCTCTGCCGCGAGCGGCATCCCGCGCTCGCGCGGGTCCCCGACGGCAGGCTCGTCCGCTGCTTCCTGTACGACGAGACCGTCAGAGCGGTCGACCCGGCGCTCCTCCCTGTCGCACGCGAGCAGCGCGCGGCTGCGGCGACCGCGGCGGCGCCGGCCACGGCGACCGCCGCCGCGGCGACGTCGTCCACGTGAGCGAGACTCGCGTCGGCGCGCCGCTCCTCGAGGTCGAGCACCTCCGCAAGTACTTCCCGGTGCGCGGTGGCCTCCTACAGCGGCAGGTCGGCAAGGTGCACGCGGTGGACGACGTGTCCTTCACGCTCGGCGAGCGGGAGACGCTCGGCCTCGTCGGCGAGTCCGGCTGCGGCAAGACGACCACCGGCCGCGTCGTCCTCGACCTCATCCCGCCCTCGGGCGGGTCCGTGAAGTACGCGGGGCGCGACCTCTTCACGCTGTCACGGGCCGAGAAGAAGCGCACCCGCCGCGACCTCCAGATCATCTTCCAGGACCCGTACGGCTCGCTTGACCCGCGGATGCCCGTGGGCGACATCGTCGCCGAGGGCCTGCAGATCCATGGGCTCCTCGACAAGAAGGGGCGCGAGGTCGCGGTCCGCGAGGCGCTCGAGGCGGTCGGCCTCCGCGCCGAGTACTCGCGGCGCTACCCGCACGAGTTCTCCGGCGGCCAGCGCCAGCGCATCGGGATCGCCCGAGCGCTCGTGCTGCGGCCGAAGCTCCTCGTTTGCGATGAGCCGGTCTCGGCGCTCGACGTCTCGATCCAGTCCCAGGTCCTCAACCTGCTCAAGGATCTCCAGCGCGAGTTCGGACTCACCTACCTGTTCATCGCGCACAATCTCGCGGTCGTCCGCTACATCGCCGATCGCGTCGCGGTCATGTACCTGGGGAAGATCGTGGAGCTCGCGCCCGCGGACGAGCTCTACCGCGAGCCGCGGATGCCGTACACGATCGCGCTGCTCTCGGCCATCCCGGAGGCGGATCCCCGGCAGCGGCGCAAGAAACGGATCGTCCTGGCGGGCGAGGTGCCGAGCCCGGTGGACCCGCCGTCCGGCTGCCGCTTCCGAACGCGCTGCTGGCTCGCGCAGGACGTGTGCGCCGAGCGCGAGCCGGAGTGGCGCGAGCTCCACCCGGGACACTGGGTGGCCTGCCACCTCGCCGAGCAGACCGGCTGACCTCTACGGCTCGCTCGGCGTGGGGACCTCGCGGAGCGTCCGGACGGGCGACAGCGCGACCCAGAGCACGGCGAACGTCGCCCCGGCCGCGCCGACGACGAGCGCGGGTCGGAGGCCGATCGCCGCGCCGAGCGCCCCGCCGATGAGCGAGCCTACCGGCATCGTGCCCCAGACGAGGAACCGCATGCTCGCGTTCATCCGGCCCTGGAGCCGCAGCGGGACGATCGCCTGCCGGAGGCTCACCTGGTTGATGTTGTAGGTGGTGAAGCCGGCGCCCATGAGGAGCCCGCCCGTCCCGAGCATGAGCGCTTCCGTCCAGAGCGGCCCCGAGGCGAGCGGCGTGAGCCAGAGGCCGACGACCGCGACGAGCTGCCCGGCGATGATCGCGCGACCCGTGCCGGCGCGCCGCGCGAGCCGCGAGGCGAGGAGCGCTCCCGCGAGCGCGCCTGGCCCGCCTGCGGCGAAGACGAGGCCGAGGAGCCACGGCTCGAAGTGGAGCTCGTTCACCGCGTACAGGAGGCCCACCGCGCCGCCGATGCTCGCGAAGAGGTTCCCCGTCGCGGTCGTCGCGGCGATCGGGCGAAGGAGCGGGTTGCCGAGGATCGTCCAGAGCCCCTCGCGGATGTCCCGCCAGATGCTCGGAGCCACGGCCGCGCGTGCCTCCGGCGCGGGCTCCGGAGCCTTGATGAGGAGGAGCGAGACCACCGACGCGACGTAGGAGAGCGAGTCGAGGAGGACCGCGACCGGTGCGCTGAGGAGCTGGACGAGCGCGCCCGCGAGGCTCGGTCCCGCGATCTGCGTCACCGACCGTGACACCTCGAGCTTGCTGTTCCCCTCCACCAGGCGCTCGCGGGGCACGAGCGCCGGTAGGTAGGACTGGTACGCGACGTCGAAGAAGACGGTGAGCACGCCGTCCACGAAGGCGACGAGGTAGAGCTGCGGCATGCCCAGGACGCCGCCGAGCGCGGCCAGCGGGATCGTGAGCGTCACGAGCGCTCGACCGATGTCCGCGCCGACGAGCACCGGCCGCCGGCGCACGCGGTCGGCCCAGACGCCGGCGAACAGCCCGACCACGATGAATGGCGCGCGCGAGAGCGCGCCGAGGAGTCCCATCTCTGCGGGCCCCGCGCCGAGGAGCAGGACGGCCGTGAGGCCCACCGCGAGGCCGGAGACGTGGTCGCCGAGGTGGGAGATCGTCTGGCCGACCCAGAGGCGCATGAAGTCGGGATGCCGCCAGAGGCCGCCGCCGGAGGCCATCCCGGTAGCAGACCACGGCGTGGCGTCGGCATCCGTATCGGGCATTACAGAGGCGTACCATTCCCGGCACTCGCGACCCGTGTGGAGGTGAGACACATGCGATCCAGATGGCAGCTGCTTCCGGTCCTGCTCGTCGTCGCGGCGCTCGTCGCCGCGGCCTGCGGCCAGACCGCGCCGGCGACCCCCGCCGCGACCGCCGCGCCGGCGGCCGCCTCGGCCGCCCCGGCGGCGACCGCCGCTCCGGCCGCGGCGACCGGCGGCAACTTCCGGTTCGGCCAGTCCGGTGACATCGCGGCCCTCGACCCCTGGAACGTCACCGACGGCAACTCGCTCCTCGTCACGCGCCAGATCTTCGAGACCCTCGTTGACTACGAGCCGACGGGCTTCAAGATCGTCCCGAAGCTCGCCACGAAGTGGGAGGCGTCCGCCGACGGCAAGACCTGGACGTTCACGCTCCGTGACGGCGTCAAGTTCCACGACGGCACCGCCTTCGACGCAGCCGCCGTCGTCACGAACTTCGACCGCGCGAAGAACACGAAGGACGCGCTCCGGCCGTCGAAGCCGGTCGCCGACGACTTCGCCTACTACGGCGACATGTGGAACGGCTTCGACAACGACTCCGTGATCGCCAAGGTGGAGGCCAAGAGCGCCAACACCGTCGTGTTCACGCTCAAGTCGTCGTTCGGACCGTTCCTCGCCAACATGGCCATGAGCACCTTCGGACTGATCAGCCCGAAGTCGATGAAGGACGACAAGGACGGCTTCATGCTCCCGGCGACGAAGGGCGTCGCGGGGACCGGGCCGTTCTCGTTCAAGCCCGGAGCCTGGCTCAAGGGCCAGTCGCTGACGCTCGACAAGAACGCGGCCTACTGGGACGCGGGCAAGGTGAGCCTCGACAAGGTCACCTTCCGCTTCATCGCCGACACCGCCGCCCGCATCGCCGAGCTCAAGGCGGGCACGGTGGACGCGATCCGCGACTTCTCGCCGGCGGACATCCCCGCGGTGAAGGCCGACCCGAACCTCCAGATCATCCCGCGCCCGGCCTTCAACGTCGCCTACATCGGCGTGAACCTCGCGATCAAGCCCTTCGACAACCTGGGCGTCCGCAAGGCCGTCGCGATGGCGCTCAACAAGCAGGCGATCGCGACCGCGCTCTACGCCGGCGAGGCCAAGGTCGCCTCGCAGTTCCTCGTGCCGGGCATGGTCGGCTACGACGAGAGCGTGACCGACTTCTACAAGTACGACGAGGCGGGTGCCAAGAAGGCGCTCGCCGACGCCGGCTTCCCGAACGGCTTCGAGACCGAGCTCTGGTACATGCCGGTCTCACGGCCGTACTACCCCGACCCGAAGAAGATCGCCGAGGCCTTCGCCTCGGATCTCGCGAAGGTCGGCATCAAGGCCGCGCTCAAGACCGAGGACTGGACGCCGTACCGCAAGGACGCCCGCGAGAACAAGTTCGGCCTCTGGCTCCTCGGCTGGACCGGCGACAACGGCGACCCGGACAACTTCCTGAACGTGTTCTTCAAGCCGAAGGTCGTCGACGGGAAGGACACCCCGATCGAGGCGGGCGCGTGGTCGAATCCGCAGGCCTGGGATCTCCTCCGGAAGGCCGCCACGGAGACCGACAACGCCAAGCGCGCCGAGCTCTACAAGCAGGTCTCGAAGATCGTCCAGACGGACGTCGCACGCATCCCGACGTTCCACGCGAATCCGCCCACGGCCGCGTCGAAGAAGGTGACGGGCTTCATCCCGCACCCGACCGGTGGTGAGGCGTTCACAGGCGTCAAGCTCGCGAAGTAGCGAGACCCGGCAGGTAGCGGAGGAGACGGCGCGTGGGTAGGTACCTCGCGCGTCGTCTCCTCCTTCTCGTTCCGACACTCCTCGGTGTGTCGGTCATCGTCTTCCTGTTCATCCACCTGATCCCCGGTGACCCCGCGACCGCCATCCTGCGGGAGAGCGCGACCGCGGAGCAGGTCGCGGCGCTCAACGCCAAGCTCGGCTTCGATCGGCCGCTACCGGTCCAGTACCTCGAGTACATGGGGCGGATCCTGAGCGGCGACCTCGGCGAGAGCTTCCACACCCGCCTCACGGTCGTCGACCAGCTCAAGCAAAAGCTCCCCGCGACGTTCGAGCTCGCGTTCTCGGCGATGGTCATCGGGACCCTGGTCGGCGTGCTGCTCGGCATCCTGGCCGCGATCCGGCGCGGGTCGATGTTCGACTACGGCACGATGACGGTCGCGCTCGTGGGCGTCTCGATGCCGATCTTCTGGCTCGGGCTCATGCTCATCTACGCGTTCGCGGTCAATCTCCGCTGGCTCCCGCCCTCGACGCGCGGCGATCCGCCGGAGCTGGTGCGGACGGGCCTCTACACCGTGGACTACCTCGCCGCACTCGATCTCGCCGGGTTCCTCGGGGCGCTCCGGTATCTCGCGCTCCCCGCGTCCGTCCTCTCGACCGTGCCGCTCGCGGTCGTCGCGCGGCAGACCCGCTCGGCGATGCTCGAGGTGCTCGGCCAGGACTTCGTCCGCACCGCGCGCTCGAAGGGCCTTCGCCAGAAGACGGTCATCGCACGGCACGTCCTGAAGAACGCGATGCTGCCGGTCATCACGGTGGTCGGTCTCCAGACCGGCGCGCTCCTCTCCGGCGCGGTGCTCACGGAAACGGTGTTCTCCTGGCCGGGCCTGGGGACGTACGTCCTCGAGGCCATCCTCGCGCGCGACTACACGGTGGTGCAGTCGGTCGTGCTCGTCTTCGCCTTCATCTTCGTCATGGTGAACCTTCTCGTCGATCTCTCGTATGCCTGGCTGGACCCCCGGATCAAGTACGCGTGAGCGGCCGGACCGGCGCGATCGCGCTCGCGCCCGGCACGATCGTTCGACCACAGACCTCGCTCTGGCGCGACGCCGTCCGCCGGCTCGGGCGGCACCGCGGCGCGCGGGTCGGCTTCCTCGTCACCGGCGTGCTCCTCCTGCTCGCGCTCTTCGCCGACATCCTGGGCGTCGCCGACCCGAACACGACCTTCCTCACCGAGACCCTCCGTCCACCGCTCGCGGGCGGCCACCTGATGGGCACCGACGACCTCGGCCGCGACGTCTTCACCCGGGTCATGCACGGCGCGCGGACCTCGCTCCGGGTGGGGGTGGTGGCGGTCGGGATCGCCGTGGCGTTCGGCTCGCTCATCGGCTTCACTGCGGGGTTCTTCGGTCGGTGGTGGGACGCGCTCGCGATGCGGCTCATGGACATCGTCCTGTCGTTCCCCACGATCCTCCTGGCGATCGCGATCGTCGCGCTGCGCGGGCCGGGCATCTTCAACACGATGCTGGCGATCGGGGTCGTCGCGATCCCCGCCTACGCGCGGATCACCCGGGCGAGCGCGCTGACGCTCCGCGGCCAGGAGTTCGTGACGGCCGCGCGGAGCACCGGCGTCCCGGAGCGGCGCATCCTCCTCCGGCACGTCGTGCCGAACTCGCTCTCGCCGCTCATCGTCCAAGCCACCCTCGGCATCGCCACCGCGATCCTCAACGCCGCCGCGCTCGGCTTCCTCGGGCTGGGCGCGCAGCCGCCGGACGTCGAGTGGGGCGCGATGCTCGTGGACTCGATCCGCTACCTGTTCCAGGGCTCGTGGTGGGTGCTCATGTTCCCCGGCTTCGCGATCATGCTCACGGTCATCGGCTTCAACCTCATCGGCGACGGCCTGCGCGACGCGCTCGACGTCCGCATCCGGGACTGACCGTGCTCTACTTGAAGCGGTGAACCTCATGATGGGTGGTGGCGGAGGCCACCAGGGCATGTTCTTCGGCGGCCGGGGCGGGAGCGGCGCGGGCGCGCGCCGCCCGTCGCTCCAGACCTATCGGCGGCTCCTCCGATACGTTGCGCCGTACCGCCTCAACCTCCTCGCCGCCGGCGTCCTCCTCGTCATCTCCACGGCGCTCGGCCTCGTCTGGCCGCAGGTCGTCCAGCGCGTGCTCGACCTGGGCTTGAGCGATGTCGGCCTGCTCGACACGCTCATCGCCGGCCTCGTCCTCGTCCTGCTCGTGCGGGCGGTCGTCGACGGCGTGCGGACGTTCGTGATGGCCTGGACCGGCGAGAAGGTCATCTTCGACCTGCGGATGACGATCGTCCGGCACCTCCAGACGCTCTCGCTGTCGTTCTTCCACCGCCGGAAGACCGGCGACCTCATGTCGCACGTGACGAGCGACGCGACGGTCGTCCACGGCGTCGTCACGCAGACGATCCTCTCGGTCCTCGGGCAGGTGCTCCAGCTCGTGGGTGGGCTCGCGGTCATCTTCGTCATGAACTGGAAGCTCGCCCTCCTCACGCTGGTGGTGGCGCCGCCGATCGGCATCCTCGGCCAGCGCATGGGGAATCGGATCCGCACCATCTCGCGCGAGGCCCAGGACGCGCAGGGCGAGGC
>Ga0082335_1004266_pt1 | contig 21844 bp, 21 predicted proteins | sample Subgrocontami58m_FD_72375 | JGI IMG/M metagenome (GOLD analysis project Ga0082335, IMG submission 72375) | Subsurface groundwater microbial communities from S. Glens Falls, New York, USA - GMW37 contaminated, 5.8 m (SPADES assembly) (version 2) ...
GTTTTGAAAATAATTCAAACCCTTCTTTTTTGTATTCTACTAAAGGGTCCCTTTGGGCATAACCACGAAGGCCGATTCCCGCCCGGAGGTCATCCATTGTATCTAAGTGCTCAATCCATAAAGTATCAATTGTGTTCAGGTAAACAAAAACTTCCATCTGTCTTGCAATGTCAACGCCGACCTGTTTTTCTCTGGCTTCATAAAGATCCCTGGAGACCTGGGTAAGAAATTCAGTAATACTTTCTGCCGAAGAATGCGTGTTTACTTGTTTTTCAATCTCGCTTAACGAGCCTGGATCAAAGTTGATTATAGTAGAAAATTCTTCAACTATTTTTTTGGCATCCAAGCCCTCTGCCGTATTGGTCGTCACGATCCCGGTTATTTCCTGCGCAACTTTCTCCAGGATATCTTCCTTCAGTCCGGTGTTGCCTTTTTCTTTAATTCCTTCAGCTGCCTCAAGGACCTTCTTTCTTACCCCGTAGATAATCTGCCTTTGCTGGTTCATAACATCGTCGTATTCGACGGTAGTTTTTCTGATATCAAAGTTATGTCCTTCCACCTTTTTTTGGGCTGATTCTATAGCTCTTGAGACCATTGAATTTTCAATAGGGGAGTCTTCAGGTATTTTAAGAAGATCCATTACCCTGGAGACTTGTTCACCTCCGAAGATTCTCATCAAATCATCTTCAAGAGAGATGAAGAATTTAGAATCTCCCGGGTCGCCTTGGCGGCCGGCACGTCCCCGAAGCTGGTTATCAATCCTTCTTGACTCATGCCTTTCTGTTCCGATTATACAAAGGCCTCCCAGTTTTTCGACGTCTTTGCCTAATTTAATATCCACTCCGCGGCCGGCCATATTGGTGGCGACTGTAACTGCGCCTTTTTCACCTGCTTTAGCAATAATTTCCGCCTCTTTTTCGTGGTTTTTAGCGTTTAAGAGGGCATGGGAAATACCTTTTCGTTTTAAGAGGTCAGAAAGAAATTCGTTTTTCTCGATTGAGGTTGTACCTACTAAAACCGGCTGGCCTTTTTCATGAAGATCGGCGATTTCATTTGCCACAGCGGTGTATTTAGCAGTTTGGGTTTTGTAAATTAAATCGGGGTGGTCGTTTCTAACCATCGGGAGATGGGTCGGTATTTCGACAACATCGAGTTTATAAATCTTATGAAACTCCTCAGCTTCGGTAGCTGCTGTCCCTGTCATCCCGGCAAGTTTTTCATACATTCTAAAGTAGTTTTGGAATGAAATTGTGGCTAAGGTTTGGGATTCCTGCTGGATGGCAACATCTTCCTTGGCTTCAATTGCCTGATGCAAACCCTCAGAGTATCTTCTGCCGGGCATCAGTCTTCCGGTAAACTCATCAACTATAATTACCTCACCGTCACGGACAACATAATCGCGGTCTTTGAAAAACAATGTCCTTGCTTTGAGTGCTTCCTCGATATGGTGGAGGGTAGAAAAATCCTTCTCATAAAGATTATCTACTCCAAGCATCTTTTCTATTTTTAAAATGCCGTGTTCTGTAAGATGGGCGGTTCTTGCTTTTTCATCAATTGAATAGTCTGTGTCCCCTGTTAATTTATCCATGATTTTGGCAAATTCGTAGTATTTCTGGGTAGGTTCCTGGGCGGGACGGGATATTATAAGAGGGGTTCTGGCTTCATCAATCAGTATGGAATCAACCTCATCAACAATGGCAAAATAGTGGCCTCTTTGTGCCTGGTCTTTAAGTGAGAAAACCATATTATCCCGTAGATAATCAAACCCGAATTCGTTATTTGTGCCGTAAGTTATATCTGCAGAGTAAGCCTCTTTCCGGCTTATCGGACGAAGGCGTTTTAACCTTTCGTCAGTATGGTCAGTATTTTTATATTTAGGATCAAAAATGAATGCCTGTTCATGGATAATTACGGCGCAGCTTGCACCCAAGGCATGATAGACAGGTCCCATCCATCCACAGTCACGCATGGCAAGGTAGTCGTTAACTGTTACCAGGTGGACCCCTTTTCCGGTTAAGGAGTTTAAAAAGACAGCGGGGACAGCGGAAAAGGTTTTTCCTTCACCGGTTTTTTGTTCGGCAATTTTTCCCTGATGGAGAGTGACAGCTGCTATTAACTGGACGTCAAAAAGACGCATCTTTAATGTTCTTTGCCCGGCTTCACGGACTGCGGCATAAACTTCCGGAAGGATATCGTCTAAACTTGACCCTTTTTTAAGGAGGGATTTAAAGTAATCTTCCTTCTCCTGCAACTCCCTATCGGTTAGTTTCTGGTATTTCTTTTCAAAAGAGTTAACACTATCGACTATCTTTGATAGGCGGCTTACTTCCTTGGTATTGGAATCTAAAACCTTGCTGAAGATATTAAACATACTTGGAGAATTATACCTGAAATGTCCAAAAATTTATACCTGGCTTACCTTAGACGGGAACCTTGTTCAAGGGTTGACATTTAAAAGCCCGGCGAATAAACTGGAAATACTGCCCATGGATCCGAATCAAAATAACAACACCGGCCAAGATCCGAATACTACCTTTCCTCCTGCAGGTGCCCAGCCTGATCCTGCTGCGCCTAGCTTAAATCCGGCTCCACCAGCTATTGATAACCCAAGCCCGTTATCCCAGCCCGGGCCCGCTTTTAACCCAACTGATTTAAATATGCCAACTCCGCCGCCAGCTGCTGACCCTCAGCCTGCGCCAAACGGGCAAAACGGGAATGGGTTAGGTGATTTAGCTGGGATGTCCGCCTGGGGTAGTACTCCCCCCTCAACTCCCACCGATACAAATACAACAAATACAACAAATACAACCGTACCTACGCCCGCTTTCCCAGCTCCTGCTCCGGACGCAACAGACATACCTAATTCTTCCTTAAACCCGGATATACCGTCTGCAGCTTCGCCTGCAGGGGTTCCGGACTGGGCAGCCCCCTCTCCGGTATCAGATATCCCGTCCGGTAACGGGCAGCCTACCCCAACTTACACACCATCCCCGGTACCTGCCGCTGACATCTCTGCTCCGGCAGACAGTAACCCTTCTGCAACGTCAGGTGGGTGGTCGGGAGGTTTTACTGCCGATCCTTCCTTGGGGACGACACCGGCTGCTGCTCCGGATGTAAATCAGACTCCGTTCCCCCAAACCTGGCCTCCTGCCCCTTCTACAACGGCTTCTTTTGATATGTCTCCCATGCCGGATAGTGGTACCGGTGAAGCAGGGCCTACTGATTTAAGCCATTTGATGAATGGGTCAACTCCGGCAGAGATTACAACACCTGCACCCCAAACTTTGGCGCCTGACTCTACACAACCTGTTGTGCCTGACGGTCAAAATTCAAAGCCGGGAGATGTAAATCAGGGAGGGAGCCAGGTTGTAACAACTCCTCCTTCAGGTGGTTTCCCTAAATGGGCGATTTTAGTTGGTGGGGTGGTACTTATCCTGGTTTTAGCAGCCTCTGCTTACTTTATCTTAGGGGTGGGGAGTACACCAGAACAAACAACATCTCTTCCAGCAGAGCAGGCGCCTTTAACTAATCCGCCGAGAACTATTCTCCCGGCTCAGGCAACTCCGACGCCTATGGCTGCAACTCCGTCTGCAGGTACCAGCAGCTTTGGTGCCTTACAAGGGGGCAGCCAGCCCGCAACATCTTCCGGCCAAAGCGGATCGTCCGCCTTGGAACTCCTCCGCCAAAGACAAGGCAGATAAAATTAACTGAGGCTATCGTATAAAGCAAAAGGTTCTTTTTTGGTAAATGCCCAGTAGCGGTCTCCGTAAGACCAATGCCACCATTCAGCCGGATAGTTAACAAATCCCTCTTTTTCTAAGGCATTGATTAATATTTGACGGTTTTTCTTTGCTTGTTTTGATATATTGGGGCTGTATGTATAAACATCTTTTGTGGAACTATCATTTAAGTCGGTACCCATATCTAATTCCTTGCCGTTTTTATCTATAAGGGTTAAATCTACGGCTCCTCCGGTTGAATGGGGTGGGTTAACATCGGGGGGCGCCACAAATTCAACAGCCAGCTCCTTTAATTTTCTATCATCTAATTCTGGATGCTCTTTCTTTAATCTTTTCAAATAGCTTTCAAATAGGATTTTCTGAACGCTGATTGGTCTGTAGCCCTCGATAATAATAAAGCGGGTGCCTTCGGGAAGATATTGCTCTGCTGATAGTAATTTTTCAGCGACCCTCTTCCTTAGATGCGAAATTGAGTTTGATAATTTCTGCGAGTAGCGTCTTGTGGTATCAACTTTAAGATTAGGAAAATCCTTCAGGAGATCTATTAACTTTTCACTATTATCATTAGCTGGGACAGATAAAACTTGTGGGGCGTTTATCTTAATAATTCCTGGCATAAGTTTATTTGAGTTAATTCCCTTCTACTGATATTTCCCGGCTATTTTCTGAAGTTATTTTGATGTCGATTTGAATCGCTTGTCGGGGCAACAGCTTTCCTAGCTTTTCTGCCCATTCTATAAAGACGATATTTTTGGGGTTAGAGAAGATTTCAGTCAAACCTAAACTGTCTATTTCATTAATTTCATCCAGTCTATAAAGGTCGATATGATAAAGCCTGCCTTCTTTATTTCCCGGGATTTCGTGCTGCCTCATGATAACAAAGGTTGGGGAGAGTAGCCTTTCTGTAATACCAAGCCCCTTTGCAAACCCCTGAATAAAAGTAGTTTTCCCTGCCCCCAAGGGGCCGGAAAGGGCGAAGATCCCTCCCTTTTCATATTCTTGAGACAATTTACCTGCAATTTCCTGTGTTTCTTCCGGTGAAGAGCTAGTATAGACCATGAACGAATTATATGTCTTTTGATTTATTCTTGGCAACGAAGGTATAAAGTAATATTCCTGAAAGGATAAATACTACCCCTCCGGCGATTTTTAAGATGTTACTGAACTGAAAACCGGCAACTTCCACTCCTCTTTCTTCATCAGGTTTACTTTCTGCTTTTTCTGAAGAGCTAGTTCCAAGTAGTGAAGGGGGTATGGAGATAGTTGATTGGTAAGACTGTTTTTCCGAATTTCCTGTACTGGCTTTTGAGGCTGCAGACGAAGGAGTCGGAGCGGATGTTGGTATAGGTGTCGGAGTTTTAGTCGGAGTCGGGGTTTTAGTAGGGGTAGGTGTTTTAGTAGGTGTTGGGGAGGGGGTAGGGGTGGGGGTAGGAGTTGGTGCGGAAGTGGGGGTTGGAGTAGGGGTTGTTCCGGCTCCATTGGTAGCTCCCCGGGAAGAAGTTGTAAGGGTTACCCAACCGCCGCCGTCCGGACTTCTGCCAAGCGATATATCTGCCCCGGGATCTTCAGAGTAGGTGTAGCTATCTAATTCTGTGCCAGCAGTATCTTTTAGAGTTACTGTGTCTCCCCCATTATTCAATCTGTTAGAAACTTCAAAAACTGCATATTCCAAAGATAAGATTGTCCCTGAGAGAGTTTTCATAGTAGAGGTGCTGTCTACCAAAATCCAACCGCTTAGGTCGATAGCTTCTGCGGTAGGGTTATAAATTTCGACCCAGTCATTTCCGGAAGAGGGGTTGGGGGTAAGTTCATTTAAAACAACCGATGTAGCCAATGCAGGGGAGGCGTTAAAAAGGGCAATTAAACCAATTACCAACAGGATAAACCTCACATCCTTATACTACCACAAGATGTAATAAATTATGGGATGTGCCAATAGAGGGTGACAGTGCCATTTTGATGGTCAACTACGACTCCCTTTCCGACAGTGCCGGTCAGGTAACAGGCGGAAGAGTCACGGAACTCATAAGCGACACCGTCGGCAGCTGCCCTAATTGGGCTTCCGGCATAATCGGCGATATCCAATCCGGTATGGGAACCCAGAAAGTATTGTTCTCCGAAAGTTGTAGTTATATCCCCAGGTCTGCAGCTTGATGAACAGGAGTTACCCGTATAACTGGCAAGCGGCTTTTCAAACTGGCCGGAATCTAAATAAGATTTTGGATCGACTTTATTTTCTTTGCCAATCACGGTGTTATTTTCTACCCGGGCATTAGTCATGACCTCGAAATGTAAGTGCGGCCCGGTGGAACAGCCGGAATTGCCAACTGAGGCAATAATCTCCCCTCTTTTTACAGGACCCTTTTTAACGCCGGCTCCCCCTAAAGCACGTCTAATTGAATTTGCGTCTGCCTGAAGTTGTGCTATTAGTGACTGAAACTTTTTTTCATCATTTTGCGTAACTTTTAAAAGTTCTTCCTTTGCGAGTTTTTGTTCCTGCAGTTGGCCCTGGTATCTTTCTAAATCGCCTTTTAACTTCTCCTGCTGGAGTTGCCTTGATTTCCGATCAGTTTTTTGGTCGTTATACGTAGCCTTTGTTGCCTGCAGCTGGTAGAGGACTTTTTTATCGTTTGCCTGTGCTACCTGAATATACTTAATTCTGGTCAAAAGGTCAGAAAAACCGTTGGAAGAAAAGATTAAATCCACTGTTGAAAAATTCCCGAACTTATATGTCTGAACAATTCTGGTTAAAAGAACCTGGGTTATACCATCCATGGTGGTTGATAACCTGTCTATTCGGGTAGAAAGGTCGGCAATCTCCTTTTCCAGCTTAGTGATTTGAAACCTCGTCTCTTCAACTTTTGCCTCCGTGAGTTTGGTCTGGGTATCAATAAAGGTAAGCTGGGATTTTAATGTTTTTTCCTGGCCGCGGGCAGAGTCCAGCTGGTTTTGTAAATCCGTGATTTGTTTTTGTATTTCAGAAAGCCTTCTTTCGGCATCTGTCTCGGCAAAGACGGGGGTATTAAACTGAAATAAAAGTAAACTTAAAGAAATTAAAATGCAAATTAAAAACTTCATACATGATTTTAAAGATGCAGATAACGTCTAAGCGCTGCCAATGAACCCAGTCCCCCCACCAGGATTGCTGTAAATATTTGGATAGAGAGCAGCCCTAAAACGAAGAGCGGGGATATCGGGTAAATGTTTTGGGCTACCTCTCCCAGCCCTTCTTTAAGGAGAGGCTCGAAATACCAAATAACTAATACACTAATAAGCCACCCCAAAAAAGCGCCGATTGAGGCATAAACCATGCCCTCCAAAAGATATGGCGTTTTAATGAAGCGCGTTGAGGCTCCCAGAAGTTTCATGGTTTCTATCTCCTCTCTTTTGATCCTGATTTTAAAGCCGATTATCATAATAATAATTAATATTGAAAAAGAGATGGAAAAAGCTACAATTCCAGTCCCGACAATCCTGATAAGTCCTGTGGCCTGGGTGAGAGAGGCAACTACATCTTCAGGAAATACCACTTCCTCTACCACCGGTTCCCTTTTGACTATTTCCGCGACGGGCTTTAGGTCATTTGGCGATAGGGTGGATATCTCAAGGGAAGCAGGAAGGATATTGGCTGTTACCAGTTCAAGGAGTGTTTGATTGTTTTTATTCCGTTCCCTGTATATTTGCAGCGCATCTTCTTTGGAAACATATTTAAACTGGGTGATTTTACCGGTTTGGCTGAGGGCATCTTGTATCGCCTGGACATCCATCTCTGTTGTTCCGTCCTTAAAAAAGGCGATAGCTTGGGGCTTACTTTCATAAAACTTAAGAATCTGTTGTGAACCCATTGCTAAAATCAAAAAGCTTGAAAGGGTTAAAAAAGTTAAGAACATCACCATTGAGGCAGCCAGTGCCTGGTATGGAGTTCTGCGGATATTTCTTTTGACAAACTCAATGTAGATCATATTTACCCTCGTTTTTATCTTTTATAATTTTACCGCCTTTTACGGAAATGACCCTTCTTTTTTGCGTGTCGACAATTTCTTTATTGTGTGTTGCCATAATGACGGTAGTCCCCCAGGAATTAATTTCACCCAGAAGCTGGAGAACGGACCATGCAGTTTGAGGGTCAAGGTCGCCGGTTGGCTCATCCGCCAAAAGAACTTCCGGTTTTCCTATGATAGCGCGGGCAATAGCTGTACGCTGGGCTTCTCCCCCCGATAACTGCCGGGGGAAAAGGTTACGCCTGTCCCAGATTTCAAACAGTTTCAGTGTTCTTTCAACCTCTTTTAAGATTTCATTTTCCGGCATTTGCCTGACCTGAAGGGCAAGGGCAACATTCTCAAAAACAGTTCTATCGTCAAGCAATTTAAAATCCTGGAAAACAAAGCCAATTTTCCGGCGGTATAAAGGTATATCGGAGGATTTTAATTTAGAAATATCTATCTCATCGACGACAATTTTACCCGTTGTGGGGAGATATTCCCTGGAAAGCAGTCTGAGCAGTGTGGATTTGCCTGCACCGGAGGGCCCAACCAAAAAAACGAACTCGCCTTTTTTAACGTCTAAATTAATGCCGTCAACGGCAGTAATTGCAGTACTGAATTTTTTGGTGACATTTTGAAAAGAAATCATTCAACTTCGACTTTACCGACGTCCATTAGCCAGCCTTCTTTAACGGCTTTTTGAGTCTCTCCAAAAACCTTAACTTTTTTCCCTTCATATTCGCTAAGGTCCACAACGGATGAAGTTAAAGCAACAGGGTATGCTCCGTCACGCACCAGTAAGTGAGTACCCTCGACATACTCGTTTGGGTCTTTTGATGCCTGTCGTTTTTGGACTGTTCCGGAGGCAAAGTCACGGAATGTCCGGTTGTCTTGCTGGGCATTTTTAGGAGTCTTACTGTTTTCTATAGGGGCGGCTGTTGTTTTGTCAGCCCCCAGGGAAAGTAAGTAGCCTGTAACTCCTCCCAGAACAACAGATGCGACTAAAATTCCTAAGAAAACTTTGTTTACATTATCAAAATTGAATCTCTTCAGGAGTGGGCCAGGAGTATTTTCCATTATCTAATTTTAACTACTTTTGGTCTTATTTGTCCAGTCCTTCGACTCTCCTTGTCAAGCTCGGGATCGCTCAGGATTTATAATTCTCGGACTTCGGCTTCGATAAATCTTTCTAAATCCCCGTCTAAAACTGCATCTGTATCTGAAGTTTCGACCTGGGTCCTTAAATCTTTAACCATATGATAGGGGTGAAGCACGTAAGACCGTATTTGAGTTCCCCATGAGGGTTGTTTGTATTCGCCTTTAAGTTCTGCCTGCGCTTTTTGCTCTTCTTCCTGCTGCTTGGCCCAAAGTTTAGCCCTAAGGAGCGCCATGGCATTTTCCCGATTCTGCAGCTGTGATCTCTCTGTCTGGGCTGTAACAACGATCCCGGTAGGGGTATGTTTTAGCCTTACGGCAGTGTTTACTTTATTTACATTCTGCCCGCCGGCGCCTCCCGAGCGGTAAGCTTCAAATTCTATATCTGCCGGATTAATCGTTATTTCTGAGTCATTTTCTATGACAGGCAAAACCTCAACTCCGGCGAAAGATGTTTGGCGAAGGTGGTCTGCGTTAAAAGGAGACTGGCGCACTAAACGGTGTGTGCCAACTTCACCTTTCAGTAGGCCATAGGCAAATGGGGCGTGGACGATCATGGAAAGGCTTTTAATACCTGCTTCCTCTCCCGGATCTTCATCACTTATTTCATACTTCCATTCCATTTTTTCGAAATACCTTTGGTACATTCTGGCCAGCATAGAAGCCCAGTCCATTGCTTCGACCCCTCCGGCTCCGGAATGAATAGAGACAATAGCTTCTGATTCATCATGAGGGTTCGAAAGAAAAAGCTGCAGTTCAAGATCTTCTAAAATACTTTCTAAATTCCCGGACTCCTTTCTTAGTTCTTCTTCCATGGAGCTTTCGGAAGATATCTCTAAAGCATTCTTAATCCTTTCCTGAAGCTCTTCTAAGGTTGTGAGAAATTTCTGCTTTTGTGAAAGCTTTTGGGAAACAATTCTGGCCTGGTCAGCGTTATCCCAGAACCCTTGCTTGTTCATCTCTGCTTCCAGTTCCCGAATTTGGCGGTGCAGATCATCCCGGTCAAACTGCCCGGAAATTTTTTGAAACCTGGTATCTAAATCTTTAAGTCTATTTTGAATCTCTTCCATGGGGAAATTATACCAGTCTTTATGCTAAAATTTCTCTATGGTTCTATATATAAACACTAAAGACCAAAAAGTCGTAACTGTAGCTCTGAAAGAGAAAGGAAATATTATAAAAAGCTTAAGTGAGGACAATGAGTACGGGTCACAGGTTTTGCTACCTTTAATAATAGAAGTGCTTAAGCCTCAGGGGTTTAAGGTTTTGGACGGGATTGAGGTTGAAGAAGGGCCGGGGTCTTTTACCGGGCTTAGGGTTGGGGCGTCTGTTGCCCAGGCTTTAGGGTTTGCTTTAAATATTCCTGTGAACGGCCAAGTTGGCAAAGCCGTTTCTCTTAGATATACTTGAGGCAGATGCAAAAACTCGCCCATTGGTTTATCCCTCATCACCAAACCCACGAAAAGGCAAAGCTCCTCTCTTGGCACTTTCTTTTTATATATTTTCTGCTCTTTGCCCTTCTTAGGGTAGGTTTTGACCTTGTTAATATTTATCGACCGGGAGTTTTAGGAACAACATCTTCCATAACGGCTGAAAGGATTGTTGAAGGCACAAATATTGAAAGGGAAAAAGCCGGATTGCCTCCGGTGAAGATTAGCCCGGCTCTTAGCCGGGCTGCCACAGAGAAAGCCGCAAACATGTTTGCAGAAAATTACTGGGCTCATTATTCTCCCTCGGGTAAAGATCCGTGGGGTTTTATCAAAGCTGCAGGATATAAGTTTTCTCACGCCGGAGAGAACCTGGCAAAAAACTTTTCAGCTTCCGATGATGTTGTTGTGGCCTGGATGAATTCCCCCACCCACAAGGAAAATATTTTAAATCCTAATTACCAGGAGATCGGGATAGCTGTGGAAGATGGGGTTTTACAGGGACAAACAACTACCCTGGTAGTCCAGATGTTTGGAAAGCCGGTAGAATCTGTTGCGTTGGCTCCACCGGAAGTTCCTCTTGTACCCAAAAGTCAGTCGCTTTCCGTGGCCGGTTATTCTATTTCAAATAACAGCTTAAGCAGCCAACCCGTTTTAGACCCTTTTGCGGTAACCAAAAACGCAGGCTTGATTATGATTATTGCGCTTTCAATTTTATTGATGGCTGACTTTATTATCTTAAGAAGGAGAGGTGTTTTTCGTTTCTCGTCGCACCACTTTGCACACTTAAGTTTTATGGCAATTGCGGGAACGTCATTACTTTTAAATAAAGCCGGGGAGATATTATAGTATGAAAAATTTAAGTTTTAAAAATACGAAGACCTTATGGCCTTTATTCATTTTGACACCTGTCCTGCTAGCTGTTGTAATTTCAAATCAAAATTCTTTAGACATACAATTTAAAATTCTACAGGTCGCTGCCTTAATTTATCTTATTTTCACAACTTTGTATCATCTAAAAGATAAAACTTTGACTTTTGAAATATTAATAGAGTATATTCTACTGGCTGCCCTTGCTCTTGTTATTATATAAACGAAATTTTCAAGAAAAACTTATGAAAGGCGTAATTGTTGCAGGAGGGCTTGGAACCCGGCTTTATCCTTTAACCCATGTAGCTAATAAACATCTGCTTCCGGTTTATGATAAACCGATGATTTTTTATCCGATTGATACACTTGTAAAAGCGGGTATTGAAGAAATTATGATTGTGGTAGGTGGTCCTCACTGTGGCCAATTTCTTTCAGTTCTTCGAAATGGCCATGATTTAGGGGTAAAACATTTAGAGTTTGCTTATCAGGAAAGAGAGGGCGGGATTGCGGAAGCTTTATCTTTGGCAGAGGATTTTGCCGATTGCGGTAGTGTGGCAGTCATCTTGGGTGATAATACAACAGATGCCGATATCTCAAAGGAGGTGAAATCTTTTTCAGAGGGAGCGACAATTTTTATAAAAGAAGTTCCTGATCCGGAAAGATTCGGTGTCCCCACTTTCAGCCCGGATAAAACAAAAATAGTTAAAATAACTGAGAAACCAAAAAAACCGGACAGCAATTTTGCCGTTACAGGATTATACCTTTACGATAATAAAGTTTTTGATTATATAAAAAATTTAAATCCTTCCAAGCGGGGAGAACTTGAAATTACTGATGTCAATAATGCTTACGCAAAAAGCGGAAACTTAAAATGGGCATGCTTAAAAGGGTTTTGGCGGGACGCGGGTACATTTAATACCTTACTTGAGGTAAGTAATTTTTGGGCTAAGAAAGCAAAAAGTTCATGAAAATCTTAGTTACAGGTGGAGCAGGATTTATTGGTTCTAATTTTATCCACTTCTGGTTAAAAAATAACCCCAAGGATTCCATTGTTAATTTAGATAAGTTAACCTACGCCGGACATCTAACTTCTACAAAGGATTTTGCCAAAAATTCCTGCTATAAATTTATCAAGGGAGATATTTGTGACCCGAAAGTTGTTAACAGGACAATAAAAGGAATTGATTTAGTTGTTCATTTTGCGGCTGAATCACACGTTGACCGCTCAGTCATAGACCCGTTAGTTTTTATCAAAACTAATGTTTTGGGAACAGGAGTTTTACTGGACGCTGCTTTAAAAAATAAAGTAAAACATTTTCATCATGTTTCAACAGATGAAGTATTTGGTCAGCTGAGTAAAAAAGAGCAGCCCTTTAGTGAAATAACTTCTTATAAACCAAGAACCCCTTATGCTTCAGCAAAGGCAGGTTCCGACCATTTAGTCCGGGCATATTTTGAAACCTACGGCTTGCCGGTGACAATTACCAACTGCTCCAATAACTTCGGTCCTTACCAGGACACGGAAAAATTAATTCCCCGCTTTATTACCAATTTATTAACGGGTAAAAAAGTACCACTGATGGGAAAGGGAGAAAATATCCGGGATTGGTTATATGTGGAAGACCACTGCCGGGGAATTGAGTTGGTAATAAAAAAGGGCAAAGTCGGAGAAACTTATTGTATTGGCGGAGAAGAAAAAAGCAATTTGGAGGTTACAATGACTATTCTCAATGCTTTGGGTAAAGATAAAAGCTGGATCGAACCTGTAGGCCATAGGTTAGGCCATGACTTTCGCTACGGTATAAATCCGGCCAAAATAAAAAAATTAGGCTGGAGTCCCTTATACGGATTTAATAAGTGGATAATAAAAACTGTTGATTGGTATAAGGAAAACCAGTGGTGGTGGGAACCTTTTTTAAAACAGAATAGGCCGGTGGTGGACAGAATTGCCCAAAAAGCATAACTTATTAGTTGACTATTTAGTTTTAAATTAAGTATATTTACAAAATGGCAGAAAAGAAGAAGGCATTCATTACAGGCATTACAGGGCAGGACGGCTCATATCTCACGGAATTTTTGCTTAATAAAGGTTATGAGGTGGCAGGTTTAATAAGAAGAAACGCTGGTAATGATATCGGGAATATTAAACACTTAAAAAACGAGATAAAAACTTATTATGGGGAAATGCAGTCTCCCGAATCGATTGCTTTAGCTTTCTTAGATTTCAAACCGAATGAAATTTACAACTTAGCTGCCCAATCTTCCCCGTTGGCTTCTTTTACGGATAAGATTGGTACAATGATGATTACCGGTATGGGAGCGGTACATGTGTTTGATTGCGCAAGGGCTGTAGTCCCGAAGGCGAAAATTTATCAGGCATCTACCTCAGAAATGTTCGGAGCCCCTAGACAGGTACCGCAAAACGAAGACACACCGTTTAATCCCTGTAACCCTTATGCAGCAGCAAAAGAATATGCGCATCGAATGGCTGCAATTGCCAGACAGGATAAAATTAACCCGCAATTTATTTCCTGTGGTATTTTATTTAACCACGAAAGCCCAAGAAGGGGTATAAATTTTGTAACAAGAAAAATTACTGCTGCTGTAGCTTGTATAAAAAACGGTAGGAAAAACGGGATCCCTTTTAACGAGATGTGTGAGCCGGTTGTTCAGAACGGAAAATTAAAGTTAGGGCACTTAGGATCAAAAAGGGATTGGGGGTTTGCTCCAGATTATGTGAAGGCAATGTGGCTGATGCTGCAGCAGGACAAACCTGATGATTTTGTAATAGCAACAGGTGAGGTACATACCGTCGAAGATTTTTGCAGAGAGGCTTTTGGATTTGTAGGACTGAATTTTAATGATTATGTCATTACAGATCCAAATTTTATTCCTCCGGTCGAAACAGGCCCACTTTGTGGTGATTACACTAAAGCAAAGGAAGTTTTAGGGTGGGAGCCTGATACTGGGTTTGGGGATCTGGTAAAAAAAATGGTTACTTCGGACCTTGCAGTTTACAAAACCTAGATCTCTGTTGTAAAAGCTATCTCTTTTTTTATACAATCAAGCCAGAATGAAAAGTAAAAAAGTAGTTGTACTTTTGCCGACATACAATGAGAAAAATGTTTTGGCTAAAACTGTGGAAAAAGTTTTGGCGCAGGAAAAAGAGATCCCCGGATACAGGGTTGAAGTATTAATAGTAGATAGCGGTTCTCCTGATGGGACCGGAGAGATTGCTAAAGAACTAGCTGCTAAAAATCCAAAAATCCATTTTTTAGAGGTAGGGATGGGTTTAGGGGTTGGGATTATCAAAGGGCACCAGTATTCAATAGACAAATTAAATCCGGATATTTTAGCCCAGATTGATGCTGACGGTCAGGTAGAAGCGGATGTATTGATTAGGTTAGTAAAAGCAATTGAGGAAGGTTATGACCTGGCATTGGGGTCAAGGTTTGTTAGTGGTGGAAAAAATAAGCTTTCTTTTGCCCGGCGTGTTTTTAGCGGAGGGTCATCTTTTGTAAGCCGCATCTTAATGGGCCCTTTTAAAATTAAAGAGTTTACCAACTCAGCCCGGGCATTTACCCCTGAACTTTTTAAAAAGATAAATTTAGAAAGATTACCATGGAAAGAGAAGACATTTATTATTCAGCCGGCTTTTTTAAATGAGGCAATTTTAGCCGGTGCAAAATATAAAGAGGTTCCCTTGGTTTTCCTTAACCGGGCGGAAGGTTATTCAAAGAATAAAATTGTCAACTATACCTATGATGTAATTACATATGCAATTGATGCGAGATTACATAAATGGGGGATTAATTTCCCGCTGTTTTATGCTACCAGAAGGGCTAAGACTTTAATTAAGTTTGGGGTAGTTGGTTTTACCGGGACTATTGTAGATTTTTTCTTTTACAAATTTTTTATCAACTCGTTAGGGATGTTACCTGCTACCTCCAAAGGCTTTTCGGCAGAGATTGCCATTTTAAATAATTTCGCCTGGAACCACTTCTGGACTTTCCGTTACCGGAAAAATAAGACCAACGTTTGGCAAAAATTAGGAATTTTTAACTTTGTAAGTTTAGGGGGGTTGGTGATTGGGGTGTTGGTCGTAAAACTTCTTTACACATTTTTTGGAGATGGGTTTGTTCAGATTGGCGGCTTTAGGGCTGCCTATAATAACTTTTATTTCTTTGCCACAATCCCTCCGGTTTTAATCTGGAATTTTGTAATTAATAACCTGGTTACCTGGAAAAACGAAGAGAACTAATCAAACAGCTGTGTGTTCGGATACGGAGCGGTGTTCAAAAGTATAAAATTTTGGGCATAGAGATAAATCGCCAGGGCCACTATTATAAGTACGATCCTAAACTCTTTAGAAACCAATACTTTTTCAAAAGCTATTAAGACAAACGGAAATATCGGGAGGATGTACCGGCTGACATCCCGATGGGCAACTAAGGTGGATGCCCCAAGATAAGTCAGAACAAAAAAGGCTAAAGGGTGGAGCTTTTGTTTTATTAACATCAAGCCTCCTAGAAATCCCAGTATCAGGATATAGATGATATCTTCAAGCCAGATATCGCCTACCCAGGCTTGTCCCTTATTAAAGACCTGAAAAGGCGGGAAGCTAAGATGGATATTGTCTCCGCTGTGGAAATAGGCAAAAAAATCACCATAAGAGATAGAGTACCAATAGAAGATAGTAAGTAAAGAACCAGGTATCAGTAATAATGGCCAATACGAGGCAATATTTTTACCTATTTGGTTAACAATATTTGAACCTTTTTCTCTTATGATTTTCCAAAGGATATAAGCTGACAATGCAAAAAACAACAGTATCCCGGGCGGCCTGGTAAACTGTGCCAAAATACCAAAGGCGGCTGCGGCATAAATATAGGAAGGCTTCATTACCTGCTCGTATTTCATGAAGAAATACAGGGCCGATATGGTAAAGAAGATAAAGATGGGTTCAGCCGAGCCGACTGAATGGACAATAAGCCATCTGGCAGGAAGAATCAAAAAAATTATTGAAAGCAGTAAAGGGTGGTTAGTCAGTTTGAAATCCCTGATCAAAAAGTAAAAAGCAAAGGCGGAAAGAGTTGTAAAAAGCAATGGGACAAGGATCATTGATTTTAAATACCCAAAAATAGGGGCGACGGCTAACATTAAGAGGGAATACCCTGGAAAATGTGCAGCAAAATACTCAGCCGGCATGGATTGGGGCAGAGCTGCAAAAGCATTGGGAAAGTAAAGGGTTTTTGCTATAAATACATATTCCAAGCCGTCAAAATTCCTATAAATTGTTTGAAATCCCTGGCTAAAATCAAGCCCTAAAAAATTAGGGAGTTTCAGTATATGGGGTATCCAGATTAAGAAAACCGAGATTAAGGTGGCGGCAGTAATGATTAACAGATCCCTATACGTCTTCCTTGTGAGCATGCTTTGCATATCGGCAATTTGATGTTAGCATATTAGGCAGTATGGTTAAAGGCACAGGCAACCTTGAGTTATCAGTATTCTTTCCTGCATACAACGAGGAAGAGAATATTAAAAGCACGGTAGAAAAAGCTATTTCGGTTTTAGAAACCCTTAATTTAAAAAGTTATGAGGTGATGGTGGTAAATGACGGATCAACCGACGGTACTGCCAGGGAAGTGGAAAGTTTGGAAAAAAAGGATAAGCATGTAAGGTTAATCAACCGGGCTCAAAACGGTGGTTACGGGGAGGCATTAAAGGACGGATTGTATAACGCGAAATACGATTATATTGTTTTTACCGATTCTGATGGGCAGTTTGATTTTTCGGAAGTAAAAAAATTTATTGATAAAGCCGATAAAGCAGATATTGTAGCGGGATACAGGATAAATCGCAGTGATCCTCCGATCAGGGTTTTAATGGGATGGGTGTGGACTATGTTAGGGAACTTGCTTTTGGGAATAGGAGTTCGTGATGTGGATTGTGCGTTTAAGCTGGTTAAAAGACAAGTTTTAGATCAAATTCCCCGTCTTGAGTCGGGAAGAGGGGGTATGATTTCTCCTGAGCTTTTAGCAAAGGCAAAAATGCGGGGTTTTACAATTACCGAGGTTGGAGTAAATCATTTCCCCCGTCAGGCAGGACGCCAAACGGGGGCGGATATTAAGGTTATGGTCCGTTCGTTTGTCGACCTTTTCCGTCTTTGGCGAAATATCAAATGATGACCTGGCTTAGAAATCACAGAACTGAAGTACTGATCGTATTTGGGATACTCCTTATAGCAGCCTTTCTGCGGTTTTATAGGTTGCCGGAATATATGACATTTTTAGGGGACGAGGGGAGGGACGCTTTGGTTATCAAAAAGATGTTGGTGGAACATGACCTGCCTTTTATCGGCCCACCTGCTTCGGTAGGTAACATCTATTTAGGCCCGCTTTATTACTACATGATGGCAGTTCCGATGGCGATCTTTTGGCTTAACCCCGTGGCGGCTGCCGGTATGGTTGCGTTTGTCGGTGTTGCAACTGTTTTTTTGACCTACTATTTGGCAAGGCAGTGGTTTGGTTTTATTCCGGCTGTATTTTCCGCATCGCTTTATGCAGTCTCCTGGGTGGCTATTATTTATTCACGTTCATCATGGAATCCAAACCCCGTACCATTTTTTGCCCTGCTTATGGTTTTGGGTTTTTACAAGTCACGCCAAAAAAGAGATTACAGATGGCTGGTCCTAAGCGGCGGAGCTCTTGCGGCAGCGATACAAATGCACTATCTCTCGTTAATATTAGTACCTGTTTTCGCTGCCTTTTGGCTGTTTGAACTAAAGAAAAAGGAAGGGAAGAACTTTTTGAAAGGCACTATTATGGCAAAGATTGCATTCCTTTTGCTGATGCTGCCGCTTGTCCTGTTTGATTTAAAACATGACTTTTTAAACTTAAATGCTTTCATCTCTCTTTTTAATTCGGGCGGGGGTTCTATAAGCTTTAATCCTCTGACCGGATTAACAAGGATTTTGCCGGTCTATATTGAAAATCTCACCGGCCGCTATCTGGCAGGAGGAGTAGGTCTGCTTGCATGCATTACGGCAGCCGTCATATTGATTCCTTCTATTTTAGGATTTTACAGGGCAAGATCAGGTAAAGAGATCAGCTGGCCGTATTTTGCTTTAGGCAGCTGGTTAGGGATAGGGCTTCTGGGAATTTCTTTTTATCGGGGGGAAGTATATGATCATTATCTGGGGTTTTTAAGCCCTTTGCCTTTTTTGCTTTTTGGGTCTTTGGCAGCAATTGCAAAAACAAAGTACCAAAAAGCAGGTGTAGGGCTTTTAGCCGGAATACTGCTGGTCGCCAATTTTCTGCAGAGTCCCCTACTTACCCCTCCGGCCAACCAACTGGGTAGAACCCAGGAAATTGCCAGGTCTGTAATTAGGCAATCAGACAGTAAGCCATTTAACTTTGCGCTTATATCAAAGAGTAATTATGATTCGGCTTACCAGTTTTACCTCGAACAATACGGCGCTAAACCGGAGGTGCTGCCGTTTGTAACTACAAAGCAGCTTTTTGTGGTTTGCGAAGATTCAGTCTGTAAACCAATCGGACACCCAAAACATGAAATTGCCGCTTTCGGTTGGGCAAAGATTGAACATGAATCCGAAGTTTTAGGAGTTAAGGTTTATAAACTTGTCTCTAACCCTTCCGGAAAACCTTTATAATAGTATAATGGATATTGTGAAACTTTCTGTTGTGATTCCCGCTTATAACGAGGCAAAAAACTTAAAAAACGGAGTTTTAAAAGAGGTAGATGAATACCTTACTAAACAAGATTATCCGTATGAAGTTCTAATAGTGGACGACGGTTCCAGTGATGATACGGTCAGCATTGTCCGTGAACAAATAAAGAATATGAGAGGTTTTAGGGTTTTGGAAAATCCTCATGGAGGTAAAGCTATTACCGTTATGACGGGTATGCTGGAAGCTAAAGGAGAGGCAGTTGTTTTTACTGACATGGACCAGGCTACCCCCATAAAGGAGATAGAAAAAATATTTGATAAATTTAATGAGGGCTATGACATTGTCATAGGCGCAAGACACGGCCGTAAGGGAGCTCCCTTAATCAGAAAGCTGATGGGTTGGGGCTTTTCCATGTTAAGAGGGCTTATTTTAGGGCTTCCTTTTACCGATACCCAATGCGGGTTTAAAGCTTTCAACCAGGAAGCAATTAAGGCTGTCTTCCCCCCGCTTCTGGGCAATTGGAGAAGAATGAAAGCCAGCGGCGCAGCTGTTAATGCCGGTTTTGATGTTGAAACACTTTACCTTGCCAGGAAAAAAGGCTTTAAGATTTCGGAAGTACTGGTAAATTGGCGGCATGTCGGTTCGGAAAGAGTGCAGGCGATCAGTGATTCTCTGGAAGCGTTGAAAGACATGATGAGGATAAAATTCAGTGATTTAAAGGGTGAATATGCTTAAAATTTTAAAACTTAATAAAACAGAAATCCTTATTCTGCTGGGGCTTATATTACTATTTTTTGTTTTACGCCTTCCTAACCTGACTTTGCAGCCTATTTTCGCAGATGAGGCGATTTATATTCGTTGGGCCCAGGTTATGAAGGCTGAGCCAACTCTTCGTTTTTTACCCTTATCTGACGGGAAAACCCCTCTTTTTATGTGGGCCTTGATGCCTGTTTTTAAGGTATTTGCAGATCCTCTGTTTGCCGGGAGGTTTCTATCTGTAATATCGGGCTTTGGAACCCTTTTAGGGGTTTTTCTTTTAGGAAGAACTTTTCTTGGTAAACCGGCTGGTTTTTGGGGAGCCTTCCTTATAGTGGTTACTCCTTTCATGGTTTTTTTTGACAGGATGGCTTTAGTTGATTCCATGCTGGCTGCTTTTTCTATCTGGGCGCTTTTTCTGTCACTTCTGCTGGTAAAATTTCCCCGTTTGGATTTGGCAATGATTTTGGGTTATTTTTTAGGCGGAGGGCTTTTAACTAAAACTCCGGGATTTTTTAACGTCTTTGTATTGCCAGTTAGTCTGGCAATTTTCAACTGGAAAAGTGAAGGTAGGCAGAACCGGTTGCTTAAAATATTAGGTTTTTGGATTGTGGCAATAGGCATTACTTTTGTGATGTATAACCTTCTTCGTCTCGGTCCGGGGTTTGTAAGTCTAAGCGGCAGGAACCAGGATTATATCTTTTCGCCGGTTGATTTAATCGGGCGTCCCCTGGATCCTTTTATACCGCATCTTAATGACTTGAGGGAATGGTTCCCGAAACTTTTAACATTCCCGATTATGGCGGCTGTTTTTATGGGGGTAGTTTTGACAATCCTTCAAAAAAATAGGTTTGTCTTAGCTATTTTATTTTGGGGGCTTTTACCCCTTTTGGTGGAACTTGCGCTGCTTCGCACCTTTACCGCCCGCTATATTCTTTTTTCTATCCCTCCTTTTCTATGTCTGGCCGGTTGGGCAGTTGCAGTTTCTGTAGAAAAAATAAAGATGAAAAAATTATTAATGTTACCCCTTGTCGTAGCAACCTTATCAGTATTTGCCCTGTATTATAACTTTCTTATTCTGACAGATCCTCCCCGGGCGAACCTGCCGGTTGGTGAAAGAAAAGGCTATCTTGAGGCCTGGACGGCCGGCTACGGTTTTCCGGAAATCGCCGAATATTTAATAAAAGAGTCCCAAAAAGGAATGGTTGTTGTAGGGACAGAAGGTTCGTTTGGAACTTTACCCGACGGGTTGCAGATTTATCTTGATAAGCACACACATACAGCATCTCCCCAAAATCAGGTTATCGTCATCGGCGGGACAGCAACGGTCTCCGCCCAAATATGGGAATCGGCTGAAAAGCACCCGACATTTTATGTTGCCAATGAATCCCGTTTCCCAAAGATTTCCCCGGGACTGGAGTTGATTAAAGAATATCCAAAAGCTGAAAGTGATAAGCTTACACATGACTCTATCCTTTTCTTCCGGGTTAAGCCGCAGGGAGGTCAGAATTAATATGTTTAAAATAGAAAATTTAAAAAAGTTCTTTGCCGGCAAAGCAGCAGCCGTTTGTATACTTATAGCCCTGACTGTACCCGCACTAATACCGCTTACAAAGCCCGGATTTTTTCCAACACAGGATTTTATCCATGTAGCCAGACTGTATGAAATGGACAGATCCTTAAAAGATGGCCAGTTCCCGGTACGCTGGGTACCTGATTTTCGGTATGGTGAGCCTTTATTTAATTTTTATGCTCCGCTGCCCTACTATGTAGGGACGTTAATCCACAGCTTTGGGTTTGGATTTTTAGACACAACAAAGATCCTTTTTGGGTTAGGGTTTGTTCTCTCGGGTATTGCTATGTTCTACTTTGCCCGGGAACTTTTTGGAAAATTAGGAGGATTTATAGCTGCGGCTTTATATGTTTATGCCCCTTACCATTCGGTGGATGTTTATGTTAGGGGAGCCCTTTCAGAGTCTTTGGCGCTTATCTTCTTTCCGCTGATTTTTCTGGCCTCTTTAAAACTTAGCAAAGATAGTTCGGCAAAAAATCTGGTATTTTTATCTCTTACTTTGGCGGGTTTGTTTTATACCCACAATATAATGACAGTTTTATTTTTCCCTTTCTATATAGGTTGGGTAGCCTATTTAATATGGAACAGTAAAAGTTTTAAGTTAGTAAAAAGATTTGCTGTAGCTACTGCATTAGGTTTGGGGCTT
>Ga0082335_1004267_pt1 | contig 21844 bp, 18 predicted proteins | sample Subgrocontami58m_FD_72375 | JGI IMG/M metagenome (GOLD analysis project Ga0082335, IMG submission 72375) | Subsurface groundwater microbial communities from S. Glens Falls, New York, USA - GMW37 contaminated, 5.8 m (SPADES assembly) (version 2) ...
GCCCCGCCCGCCCCCGCCGCCTCCGGCGGGCCCGCCCCCCGCCCGACCTGCGAATTCCTGCTCGATTCCGAGGGGGCCGAACCCCCGGGGGCCCCCGGCCGCGCCCGCCGCCGCAAGAAACCCTGGCGCCTGCGCTGGCCCGACGACATCAGAGAGGAAGTGCTCGCCCGACTGTTGGAGCTCAACGGGCGACAAGCCGAGGTGGAAACACTGGAAGCCGTGATCCCAACTAGAGGAGCACGTTGAACATGCCACAAGATCGCGAGTCGGGCGCGGCAGCCGCGAAATGGGGATTGCAGACAGCGCGCAGGTTGGCAATCGCGCTCGCTGCCACGGACCTGCGTGCTAACAGCAATCAGTGCTCCATTCAGAATCGGCGCGTCGCTCTCAAGACCGCGCGGGAGAAAACCACGAAGGTCGGCGTGACATACGCGATGCTCGACCGAGTTGAAGAAGTGCTGGGCGCTTGGGAGGTTGGGCCGGATAGGTTCGAAATCTGGGCGCTCTCGGCCAAAGCGTTCAAGCGCCTAATGGAGCCATCACACAGCCGTGGCCCGTCAGCCGGCAAGATTGGATTGGTGTCGAAGAGGGATTTCCAGGCCGAGGGAGAACTCAGAACTACCGTGCGACTTCCAGGTGCGCCGCCGACCGCGGCAACGGAGCGGCAGGAGCGCCAGTAAGCTCGTGAGCGTCACTGCATCACAGATGGATGATCCTCAGACCTTCCTCAGACCTCAGACGTAATGAGCGACAAGATGAACGGGCACGGACGGATTTCGCCTGCACCCGAATACGCCGCTGCCGTCCAAGAGTTCATGACACGGGTCGGGAATGCACTGCTCGTGGCTCAGTACCCATTTCTCGGCCGCCTGGGGACCGAGAAGGTCGATGCGATCCCAGAGCGACCAGCGTCACCCGACACCTCGCATGGGGCCTCCACGGGTGAATTCTGGGCGGAGGCTAGCCTCATTCTCAAGAACGTCGATCTCCTCGAATTGAACTCGGAGGCATTCGCGATCCAGCTGTGGGAGATGGCCGATCAAACCGGGCGAGCCGTGATGAAGCGGTTCTATGACTTCATGTCCACAACCTGTCAAGACGCTGGAACAGTGTTCTGTTCCGGGGGGCACCCCCTTACACATGATTCCTTCATGGATGTACTCGAGAAGATTCCGTTCGACGTTGACGAGAGTGGGCGCCCGAAAGGCCTGGAATTACATTGTTCACCTGATGATGCGAAGAAGCTAGCAGGGCTTCCTCCGATGAATGAGCAGCAGCGTGCTCGATTTGATAGACTCCTCAAAGACAAAGCGGAGGCTCAACGTGTTCGAAAGCGTCATCGAAGGCTGGCTAGACCAGCTTCTTGAGCGAGACTTTGATGAGCCCCTCCTCGCAATTCTGAGATCTCGCGGATTTGCTGACATCCACTATACCCACGGTCCGTACGAATTCGGGAAGGACTTTGTCGCGAAATTGAAACTGACCGACGAGACCCACCAGTACGGAATCCAGTGCAAGGCAGGCGATATCGGCGGAGCCGAGTTCGATTCCATTCGGGGCCAGTTGGACGAGTTGACAAGTTCCAGGTTGGCCCACCCAAGCTACGACGCCGCTCTCCCAAAGAAGCACGTGCTGCTCACGACTGGCAGGCTCAAGGGGAAGGCAATTCAGTCAGCGAAGGACGTCGCAGAGCGCATTCGATCAAGGAAGGAGGGGGAATTCCTAGTCTGGGATCGGGAAACTCTTATCGACTTCATCTCGACGTCGGATCCGATGCGATTTGGACCCAGCCTATCCCCACAGATAGTCCCGCTCCTCGGAAAGTTGGTTGGAACGACATCGACCCATCGTGATCTGGAACGGTGGTCCCGAGTCCTGCTGCCCCCCGCCGATTCCGATCTGAAGTCATTCTCGATCGCATTGCTTCAGAACGCAGTGTGTGCACAGCTTCTCATGCGCATGGGTCGCCCGCTGCACGCGCTCTCGATCGCCTTGAATGGAATTCGTGTAGCCTCGGTTTCGGTCTACTCGAAATCCCTTACCGGCGAAGAACGCAGAGACCTGGTCACGAGAGCTTGTCTCGGCTATCTCGCGACCGGCAAGAGTGGGATGGCGAGCGCCATGGAGAATCTCCACGATCCGAGAGCCATGCTGAATTGGTCGGAATGTGGTCCAGGGGCGATTGTCGCGTACCCGACTTGCTGCTCACGATTACTCGAGTATCTTGGGATTGCCTGCCTGTTCTGTCGCGCGCGCGGTCTGGACGACGAAGCGGCGAACTATGGTGATCAACTCCGTATCGTGGCACTGCATCAACCAGGCGCGAGCCATCCCATTTCTAATCGCTATGCGGCCCATGTCGCTCTCGGGATCTTGGGCTTGTTGTCGTCGGGGTACGTTGATGAGGCCCGCAAGCTGCTCGTCGAGACTACTATCTGGCTCTGCGATCACCATGAACAGGATGCATCGGGCCTCGCTGGGGCCTATGCGCTACCCGAGGAAGAAGTCGCTTACCTCCTGGGTGGACCATTCGAGTGCATCCCTGTATGTCAGCGCACGCATTCCATCCTAGCGCTGGCCCTGTGCGATGCCGCCTACATCTTCTTTCCGGACATCTACTCGGACGTCCTCAACGAGATCCTCGCTGTCGACATAACGCCGCACGGGCTTCATGCGCCAGACAGTGCGGTTGGGATGACAGTCGATGGCGAGGGGACGCAAGATCTGCTTAATCCACCCTACCCCGAGCAGGCGGGGGACTCTCCTCTACCTCACCACGAAGGACTCCAGCCACTCCCACGAGACCTGGAGGGACCCATTGGGCCCCTCTTGCCAGTGGCAATGGCATGCTTGACCCAGGACCGGTTGTTTTCAGATGTGTATCCTCGGTTTACTTTTGCACGACATCTCGCAAGGCGACCCGTTGGGGCTGGTCCCTAGGCCGCGGAGCCGTAGCGCCTGTCCCCCGAGCAAGACCAGCAGTACGACCAGGAGTTAGCGCTCCAGGAGGATAGATGAAGTCGCCATGGATGCCGGAAGGGACCGAAGTCGAGGTCCGCTTTGAGGGCGAGGGCGTGGAGTTTCGTCGATTCGTCGACGCCCTGATAGGCCAACAGCTGCTCGCCGCGAACCTCGCCCCGTCCAGCATGCAGCCGAACCAGAATGATCACCACCCAGACGGCGGCGTTGACACTCAAGTGTCAGCGAGCATCCCCTCCGGCAGAACGGACTACTTTTCGTTGCCCACGATTTGGCAGTACCGCGCAAAGGGGTGGAAAGAAACCACTCCCAAGGTCCTCGCGAACACCCTGAAGCAGGCCAGATTCCTGAAGGAACGTCTGCGCAAGAGAGATGCCCTTCGCCTCTGTCTGCCGATTGCAAAGCCAGCTGAGTCCGTGGATCGGGCCACCAAGAACCTACGCGCCGCAATTCGAGCGCTGAGCATCCCTTCTGCGGTGGCGGACAGCGCCCGCGTGCTTGACGGTTGTCAGCTCGCAGCCTGGGCCTCTTCCTACCCAGGAATCGTGAAGCAGTTCTTCTATCCCGCAGACCTCCAGTCCGTTCTTGCAATCGGCGAGTGGGCAAGTGAGGCAAAGGGGAACATTGATAAGTACGTTCAGCCTCCGAACTGGGAAGCGACCAAGAACAAGATACTGCGACACGCGGATTTCACATCGACCACAACCGATGTCGTTCTCCGCATTGCGGGTCAGGCGGGCGTCGGGAAGTCGCGATTTGTCTATGAAACCCTCATGGGCGGTGGGCCACAGGTTTCGCAACTTGTGCTCTGCACCCGGGATGACCAGACGACCAAGCGCGTAGCCGACTTTCTCGCCGGTCAGACCGACATGCATGCGATCCTGGTCGCCGACGAGTCTTCCGCAGGCCTTCGCGGCATCCTGAATAGAGTCCTGTCCGGACACATTCACCGCGTCCGAGTGGTGGCCATCGACAACGAGATGGTGCGGACCGGGCAGTCGGATCCAGAATTGTGGCTCGACCGCGCGGATGACAAGGTCGTGATTGACGTCCTCACGAGGAACTTCTCGGCCCACAAGACGCCAGCGGATATCGGGCGAATCGTTCACATGACTCGCGGCTACATGCGGTTCGCCGCGGACATGTGCCGATCCGATGAGCCAGTCCCTCCCACTGTCTCGGACTACTTGGAGAAGCGCTTTCCGGCCCACAGCACTTCTCGAAGGGTGCTGGAAGCCCTCACTCTGGTTACCCAGGTCGGATTCAGGGGAGACCACGCACCCGACCTCGATGTCCTCCTGAGTGCCGTATGGCCCGCGGGCGAACTGACCAGGGCGAACTTCATGGCGGAAGTCAATCGGCTCCATTCCGGACCAGGCTTTGTCGGCTACGGGAGCATTCTGTACATTACGCCTCCGCTGGTTGCAGAAGCGCTATTCCCCCACGCGTGGGCGAACTGGGTCACGAAGCACGGAAGTCCATTCTTCGAGCGCCTCAAGGGCCCTCCTTCGCTGATTGACCGGCTGGATCAGAGAATGCGAGAGTTGCCGGGGCTGGAGAAGGAGCGCGCCCAACTGGGCGAGTACTTTCGCGACTCGATCGCGAACTTGAGGGCGACGGACTTCGCGGATGCGCGCCTGTGCAGGACCGTCTCGTCGCTCATCGAAAACGCGCCAACTCACTTGCTGGCTCCATTCTGCGCGGCGCTCGAGCGCTTGTCGATCCCCGAGCTCCTGGCCATGGGGGGTGACGCTCCGGCCGTCCGGTCCGAAGATGATCCCGACTGGGGACCTAGGCGGTACATCGTGTGGTTGGCTGAGCGTCTTGCGGCATTCGAGGAGTATTTCGACCATGCAGCCCGCATCCTGCTTCGCCTGGCTACCGCCGAGACTGAACCCGATATCGGCAATAACGCTACGCGGATCTGGCTGCAGATCCACGGCATCGTCAACTCGGGAACAGAGCTGGTGCACGATGTGCGCCGGCAGAAGCTGGAACGGATGGTCACGGGTGCCGACACAGGCACGTTGCCCCTGCTGATCGATGCTCTGATCGAACCGCTTAGACGACCTGGCATCCGAATGACCGGTCGCCCCCTTTTCGCTGGTCGACCCGTTCCCGACGAGTGGAAGCCCCGAAACACCCATGACTGGTGGGAATGCGAAGCCCGGGTGCTCGATTCTCTCCACCGTGTTGTCGTGGAGTGGCCCTCGTGTGCCGCAGGCGTGAGAGGCCAGGTTCTCGAACTCCTTGGTGAGTTGGTCGGCCGTGGCCATGGGGATAGAGTCCGCCGAATCATCGATCCCCTGACCGCTGAGGAGATTCCTCGCGTTCGGTCTCACATTCAAGCCGTCTTGGAACGCGCAGATGCGGATCGACCCGACCGCAAGTCCCTGGAGGATTGGATCAGCGAAATTGCCCCCCGCACCGTGGAAGCACGCCTGCTCGCGCTCACAGGAGCCCTCCCATGGAAGTCGCCTGCCTCGGACGTTCTCGATGAACTCGCGCGCCAGGTTATCGATCAGCCTCAAACCTTGTGGATTTGCCTGACCGGTCTTGCAGCTCCGCATGGATCGTCGGCGATTCTGTCGTTCGGAAGATCGTTAGGACGACTTGATCTCAATCGCCTACTCGGGCGGAAGCTGATTGAGGACGCCATGGACAGAGCCGACGCTTCGCCGTTGGTTACTGGGTACATTATTGGCAGGAAGGAGACCGCAGGTCCGCTCGATGACCTGATTCCCGTATTGGACAGGCAGGGGACGGACCCGAGGGTCGTGCTGAGACTCGCGCTTATCATTGGCCCCAAGGCCAACCCAGTCGAACGCGCCGAGGATTCTGTGCGGGCGGGACGGCTGGTGCCGATGAGCCTGGGCGCTTTCGAGACGAGCATTCGCTCGGGCGAGTGCGCGATCACAGATGTTCGCCGGCTCCTTGAACTGGTGCTGTCCGCGTCCTCACCTCTCCACGCCGAACTCACTGACATTGCCTTGGGGCTTGTTTACGCTTGGCTTCTGTCGCCGGCAGGAAAGTCAGAAGGCTTCAAGGAACACAAGCTGCGTGAGCAGGCTTGGCATGTAGTGGAGTCGCCAATCAAACAGGAGGCCGAGAGGCTCGACGCCATGTCTGCCTTTGCCTGGTCAGAGGTAGTGCAGGGCCTTTTCCCATACGAACAGGGCCGCGCAATGACCCTGGTCATGCGCTTCATCATTCGCCGCATGCGCATTGATGTGGATTACCGCAGTCTGGTCAAATGGCTGGTAGAGCAGCAGCCTGTCTTGGCCACTAGAACGTTCCTGGACGAATTGAGCGGCAGCGGTCCCGTGTTGGCATTCCTCGGCGACTACAAGAGCCTCGTAGGAGTCCTCCCCCTCGAAGGGCTTTGCCAGGAGGTACTTGCGAGGGGTGTGGCTACCGCTCGCTCCTTGGCCCGTCACCTTCCTGCCCCCACAGTGCAGGCCGGACAGCCGTCATTGCCGCCGATCACAGAATTCGTTCTCAAGACATTCGGAGATGACGAACGAGTCTTCAAGGAGTTCGCAGTCGGCGTCCACGGCCATGAAATGACATGGGGGAGCCTCGTGGACAATGCGCGGGCGAAGGTAAAGGTGGCAGATCTGTTCCTGGACCATCGACTTCCTGTGGTGCGCAAATGGGCCCTACGCGAGAAGCAGGTAGCGCTAGCCGAAGCCGAACATTGGATGGAACGGGAGGAGAGGGAGCAATTCGAGGCGGGTTAAGGCAGAAGTTCTCCGGGTAGGGCACCCAGGTCATCGATCGCCGGTCACCGCTCGCTCACGGGGAAGAACCCCAGCGCCGATGCACACGGCCCAACGCACTACGGCGCCACGGCGCCCTACGGCCCTTGCAATTCATTGCCCCCCTTGCCAGAATTCAGTCTTGCTGCGTGACAAGCCCGCCGCCCCAGGCCGCGCCGCTCGTGTCAGCGCATGACGGCAGACGGGGGCGCACGGCGCCCGCAAGAGGACCCCCGACATGGCCCGATCCGACCTCCTCATCACGCTCGTGAAGTCCGGCAAGTCCTCGCCTATGGCGCTCACGAGAAAGGACCCACCCCTGCTCATCGAAAGAGGACCACTCGTTCGCAGCTGGTGGCGGTGGGGCATCGGACCGGCGGCGGCGATCAAGGGGGTAGGGTGAAGCCCATCCGGCTGGAGTGCTCTCCCAGCGGCCGCGGCCGCACACGGTCAGCACGGCTGCGGCAGCTTCGGCTACCGGGTCGAATCCAGACCTCCTTCGGATGTCAGTGCGGCGCGGGCAATCGCGAGGAATCGGTCCCTATCGTGCCGCACGAAGTCGTCCACGACCCGTCCGACGGCCATAGCCTGGCGGGCGTGGTCCAGCGGAGCCTCGCCCACTATGGCCCAGTTGCTCGGATATCCCTCCTTGTCCTCAGTGCTGCAGCAAATTGGCCGCGATCGTCCTGGCGGACTCCCGCTCCTGATCGGGGAGGCCCGCCAGAACCGACGGGTTCCCCGTCCTCGCAAAGTCGATCGCCGGCTTCAGGAAGGAGAGGACGCTGCGTATCTCCTCGGGGTCATTCGCGTTGGCCGCGACCAGGAGGGCCGCAGCCGCATCGAGAGAATGAGCCTTGCCCGCATCGACGATCACCGAGAGCCGGGCTTCTACCCGGTCCTTGACCGTACTCCCCGCCGGTTCCATCGCGTTCAACCTGGCCATGTGGTCAACCGACTCCGCAAGTCTTCCTTCGCGGAGGAGGCCGCGGATCAGGAAGCTGAATGCCTTGAAGAACATTCCTCCCGTCCGAACTGCCAGGCACTCTCCGAACGCCTGCATCGCCGCCGCGCTGTCTCCCAGCTCCGTCAATGCGAGTCCCCGATTCAGGAGCAGTCCAGCGCGCACGGACTCGCGGATGCCCGGATAGGCAAGTCCCGCCTCGCAGTCCTCCAGCGACTTTCGAGGATCTCCCGAAATGCCGTAGGCCGCGCTGCGATTGGCTAGCGCGCGTGCCGATAGGTCTGCAGGCGCTCCGGTCAGGCCGATGATTGCGGTGTAATCCGACATGGCGCCTTCGCGGTCGCCCAGCGTCCACTTGCAGACACCCCGATTGAAGAGCGCTTCTCCCACATGGTCGATCGGCATTCCGGCCAGCTCGATGACTGCCGAGTAGTCAGCCACTGCGCCCTGCGGGTCACCAAGCTGCCTCCTGCAGATCCCCCGATTGACCAGCGCCATTGCGACGATTTCTGACGATGCACCCCGTCGGTCCAGCACCGCCGAGTAATCACCGATCGCACCATGGATGTCCCCGAGCAGCGCCTTGCGAACCGCTCGGTTGTAGAGCGCATTCGAGACGTGCTCAACGGCGGCGCCGCTGAGCTCGAGCACGGCGGTGTAGTCGTCCAACTCACCCTGGACGTCGTCCAAGTTGCCCCTTCGGGCGCCTCGGTTGACCAGCGCCAGGGCCACCTGGTTCACCGTGGCGCCAGGCAACTCGACCACGGCCGTGTAATCGGATATCTCACCCTGGAAGTCCCCGAGACTTCCCTTGCAGGCGCCACGATTACAGAGCGCGCTCCCGACGACTTCGACAGGCGCCCCGGGCAGGTCGACCGCCCGGGTGTAGTCCGCGATCGCAGTCTGATAGTCGCCGGCATTCTGCCGGCACTTGCCGAGATTGAATTGCGCCTTGGCCACTTGATCGGCCGGGGAATCCTTCAACGCAACGGTGCGGCCAAAGTCCTCCATTGCGCCTTTCAGGTCGCCGACTGTCGACTTCCAGCATCCGCGATTGACGAGCGCCCTTGCCGCGGCGGCGGCTGGCACACCAGGCACTTCCAGGACGGAGGAATAGTCGGCCATGGCACCCGCGGAATCGCCGAGTCGAGACCTGCATTTCCCGCGGTTGAAAAGAGCCTTGCCTAGAACTTCGGGGAGCGCCCCCGGCGATTGGATCGCGGTCGTGTAGTCCGCGATCGCACCCCGGTAGTCGTCGGCAAGCTCTCGGCAAAGACCTCGATTGGAACGCGCCTGAGCGACTTGACTCGGTTTGGCTCCACCCAGCTCCTCGACAGCCGCGTAGTCGGAAATCTCCCCCTCGTGGTCTCCCAGTCGCCCCCTGCGCACTCCTCGATTCATGAGCGCAGCGGCGACATGCTCTGACGGTGCGTCAGGCAGGACTGCGGTCCTCGTGTAGTCGGCGATCGCTCCGATTTCGTCTCTGAGCTTTTCCCTGCACACTCCTCGATGGAATAGGGCCAGGGCGGTACGCTCCGGTGGCATTTCGCCTTTCAGGAGGAGGAGGTCGAAGTCGGCGATCGCGCCATGGTAATCGTCGCGGATCGCCCTGCTGCTGGCCCTGTTCTCGAGCGCCAGCGTCCGGACTGGATGCGACGCTTCATCATTCGTCAGAATCCGTTCGAACTCGCATTGGGCGGCCCCGTGATCGCCCAAGCGGCCTAGTGAAACTCCGAGACCGAGGCGGGCGTCACAATCCAGAGGGTTTTTCCTCAACGCTGCCTCATACGCAGCCTGCGCTTTGCGCAATTCTCCGCGAGCTAGAAGTCGGTCACCGACGGCGCGGAAGCCCGCGGACCTGTATTGCGATTGCGACGCCCCGTCAGGCGCCGCGGACTCCGCCAGGAGCGGCGCGGCCTCCATGTGGCGCCCGACACTGCAAAGCGTATCCGCGAGCCGATTGCGGTAGGTCTTGCGCTCGCCGGCGTCTTCGAGACTCGCCAGGTAGTAGTCCAGAGCGAGAAGGTCGTGGATGCGACCGGCAGAGCCAACAACTCCGGCCTCTTGAATTCTGCAGCATTCCTCTTCGACCACCCGTTTTCGTTCTTCTTTGGAGAACCAGGCTCGCAGGAACTCGACCAGCATCTCGATCCGCCTTCTCGCGGGACGCAGATACCTCATTTGGTACCAGGTCTCGAACATGCGGTCGGCTACTCGATAGGTCGCCGGACTTCCCTTGCCTCCGCCCTCGAGGGTCAGGAACCGAGCCTCCTTCAGGCGCCCCAACTGGGTCGTCACTACGTTCGGGGAAAGGCGCGCGGCGTGAGCGATGGCCGTGGGCGAATTTGCGCCCCCCAGGCGCACCAGGGCGTCCAATGTCTTGCTTTGCTGCCGCGGCATGTCGTCCAAGACGTGCTTGAGCATCGGTGTCAGGCCGGCGATCGTCTCGCGCAGGGCCTGGACTACCGACGGCAACTCTCGGTGACTCAGCACATCGTAGAGCATCACAACGAGGCGCGGATTTCCACCCGTGATGTGGGTGATCGCCCTGAGTTTGTCCTTGATCACGTCGAACTTGCGTAGGAAATCGCTGTTTTCCTCCGCCTCGGCCCGCTTGAGCACCAACTGCGTGACCTCCACATCCGAGAGGCACGGAACCTCGACCGGCAGGAAGAAGTTGAAGAACGCTTTGTCGTACGCGGCAATGTCCTCGAAGAGCCGCACCGACGCACCGACGACCATCAAGAATCCTTCCTTGCTGAGGAGTTTCCTGAAGGCGCGATATTCGTTGTCCGCGGCTCGAGCCTTGCGACGGCCCGTATGAGTATCCGGGAACAGCTTGTCAAAATTGTCGATCAGCAGGAGTACCCGCTTCCCGCTGGACTTCCACAGCGACCGAAGTCCATCCACGGCGATGGCCAGGCTGCGCGGGCCGTCCCGTTCCTCCGCGACTCTAGCGGCCAGGTCCGCCGCATCCGGCACGCATTCGTCCTCCGATAGAGCTCGAAGCACGCGTTCGAACAAGTCGCGGAGAGACTGTATGCAATACTCCTCCTCCCGTAACTGCACGCAGCACCAGTTCCCCGCGAGAGTGGGATCCGCGCGGACCCGCTCCCGCAGCGTCAGCAGAAGCGTCGTCTTGCCGATTCCTCTTGGCCCGAGAATCAAGTAGTGCTGGATCGTCGCGTGTCCTGCTTGCTCACCCACGGCCGCGAGAAGTTGAGTCACTACGCCTTCTCGCCCGACGAACGTGGCTTGGCGCTCCTCTGGGGGTATCTCCCAGGGGTCATAGCTCAAACGTGAATTCGACATTCTGCGGCTTCCTATTTCGTCCTTTTGGACGACGCGCGGTGGAATCGCCCCCACCAGTCCTTCATCACGCTCAGCAGGAAGGAGTACTCGCTGGTCTTCGGGTTGAGGGTGACGTACCAGTCCGATTCCAGATCGGCCATGATCTCGTCGAACTCGAAGTCCGATGCGCCTTTCTTCCGGACGGTTCGATACACGTCGTAGAGTGCGCTGCTGGACGCTCGGCCGGTTGGCATGTGGGCGATTTCGTTCAGGATTGCCAGCGCAGCGTGCTCGCCGGTCCGGCCGTAACGACGGAGGCGCTGGGAATAGTGGTCGAAGTAGGCACGACACGTTGGCCCGATGATCCGGCGGGTGTAAACGTCTTGAATCTGCTCCGGCGTGAGTTCTTGGTCCCTGAGTTTCTCTTCCATGCGAATCTGCGAGACGAAGAGCTGCAAGAAGTACGGAATCGCCGGGTTCATCAGCTCCCACATCTTCCCCCGGCCCGGACCGAGAGCCGGAGACCGTACCGGGCGCAAAGGGAGTCCAAGAGCCGATCCGCGTGTTCAGCGGAAATCGGCTCGACGGGGACGCGGAAGAAGTCGTTAAGTTTGTCGGGCGCATCGAGACGGCGCAGGACGATATCGAGGCTCGTGGACCCTGCGATCACGAAGCGATTTCGTCGCAGGACGTCCTTCCGGCTCATGCGAAGGGCTCGGAACCACTGCAGGAATCGTCTCGCTGGGTCGTCCCCGTGCTTCCGTGCCAGATTGTCGATGAATTGTGGAAACTCATCGAGGGTGAAGAGTACGGTCTTTTCGGCCTTCTCCATCTCCACCAATAGAGTCTTCGCTACGGACTCCCATGCATCCTTCACGACCTCCCTCAGCTCGACTTCGAACAGGTCCGTCTTGACTCGACCTATCTGCTCCTTAAAGAAACTCAAGACGGTCTTCGGGAAGGACCTGATGCCGCAGATTAGAGCTCTGAGTTCGCTTTGCTCAAGTAGGGAGGCAATCAGCGCGGCGACGAAGCCATCGGGGTCGTGGAGGTCCTCGACGTCGAGATACACGGGAAGGTAATCAGCTTGGTGGCGCTTGACCAGATGATGCATGACCCCGGTCTTGCCGAACCGTCGGGGTGCGATGAGATAGATGTTGTTCCCGGCCAATTGTTCCCAGACGTACGCGATCAGGTGGTCACGGCCGATGAGTTCTTCGGGTTCTGGGACGCCACCCGCGACGTTCCGTATCTCCATTCTGATAGCTCCATTACGACGACGAATGCATCGGAATTGCTTGACTAACGACAAGTCTGTTGCTTCTGCCGCGAACTATAGCAACAGATCTGTTGCATGTCAATGGGGAAGTTCTGATTGGCCCTCGGACGTCCTGTACCACCCGCTGCCCCACAGCTGCGTCCCTTGCAATTCGTTGCCACCCTTGCCAGAATTCAGTCTTGCCGTACGACAGGCCCGCCGCCCCAGGCCGCGTCGCTCTGGTCTCGGCGCATGACGCCAGACGGGAGGCGCACAGCGCCCGCAAGAGGACCCCCGACATGGCCCGATCCGACCTCATCATCACGCTCGTCAAAGCCGGCAAATCCTCGCCGGACCCGCGGTTCCGCAAGGCCGTCGAGGCCCTCATCGCGGAGGAGCGTTCGAAGGAGCACTCGATTCTCGCCGACCAGCTCGTGGACGCTTTCAAGGAGGGGGCGTCGGCTCCTCCCGCCCAGCCCTCGGGACCCGCGGGCGTCGTGAGCGACCTCCTCCACGAACTGAACCCTGAGCAGGGCCTCGAATCCCTGGTTCTCCCGCCGCTGGTCTCGCAGGAGTGCCGCGATCTGATGGAGGAGCACCATCGCGCCGAGCTGTTGCGCAGCTACGGGCTCGCACCACGACATCGTCTCCTCCTCATCGGGCCCCCGGGCAACGGCAAGACCAGCCTCGCCCACGCCCTCGCCCACGATCTCATGGTCCCCCTGCTGTCCGTCCGCTACGAAGGGCTGATCGGCAGCTACCTCGGGGAAACCGCCGCACGGCTCCGGCGAGTCTTCGACTACGCGCGCCAGCGCGCGTGCGTCCTCTTCCTCGACGAGTTCGACACGGTGGGCAAGGAACGCGGCGACATTCATGAGACCGGCGAAATCAAGCGGGTCGTCAGCACGCTCCTGATGCAGATGGACCAGCTCCCGGCCCACGTGCTGATCGTGACCGCGACCAATCACCCGGAGCTTCTCGATCGCGCGGTGTGGCGGCGATTCCAGCTCCGCCTGCGATTGCCGCGTCCGGGACCGCGACAGATCGACCAGTACCTCGACCGTCTGTTCGCCGGACTGACATTGCCGGGAGAGTTCAAGCCGCACAGCCTGACCCGGCAGCTGCGGGGAGCGACCTTCTCGGAGATTTTGGACCTCTACCTCGACATTTCCCGCCGAGCAGTCCTCGCGGGTCCCGAACCGGACGTGCCCACACTCGTGCGGGAGCGCCTGGCATGCTGGCGGGCGCGAGCTACGCCGGCAGCGGTGAAACGGCCAAGGTGAGCGAAACCGCTCGATGCCCGACGGCGCGACTGGAGCCGCATCCCGTATCAGCGAGGTCTTGAAGCGGTTCAGCGCCTCAGGCACATCGCCGTCGAGCACAATGGCAGCGACCGTCGCTGGGAGGGCACATATGGGGAACACCACCGGCATCAAGAGCCTGACCATCCAGCGATTTCGCGGCATCGCGGAGGGATCGCTCGAGGACCTCGTCGATGTGAATGTCCTCGTGGGTCGAAACAACTCCGGAAAATCGACGGTCCTCGAAGCGATCCACCTGCTGAGCACGTGGATGGTGCCCAATCGCCCGCCCGACCCGCTTGGGCGCACCTGCGCGGACGTCTGGGCTTCCACTCGCTCCGAGGCGTCCTACCCGAACGAGAACCTCTGGTATCGTGGGAATTCAGACCAACCGATCTGCCTCGGTGCTTTCGTCCGGGACGTCCGGGTCGAGGCGGTCTATTCGCGGGGCGGTCATGTCGCGACGACACCGAAGCCCCCAGCCGCACCGGTGCTCGAGTTCCTCTCACGGGTGAGCGTTTTCCGCCCCAAGGACCTCGAGCACCGCGGCGCCGAGGAGAAGAACTGGTCCACCGTCTTGCGCACGCGAGGGGATCGTCAACTCGTGGTGCGCTTGAACGAGATCTTCGACCTCGGCGCGGAGCAATACCAACTCCTTCCGGGCGGCGCGCTCATGGTCCTGTTCCCGAAGGAGGGGGTCCTGCTCGATCTCCAAGGGGATGGCGTCCGACTGGCGTTTCGCTGCCTCCTGACGGTCGCCTCGCTGCAGCAGACCGTTCTCATGCTGGAGGAACCGGAGTGCTTCCTGCACCCCGGGGCGCTTCGACGCTACGCCAAGGCGCTGTGCGGGTGGGCCCGGGATCAAGCGGTGCAGTTGATTCTCACGACCCACAGCCTGGAGTGCGTGCGGTACTTCCTGGATGCCGCGGAGGCCGCAAAGGCGCAAGGAGCGGTGTTCCACCTGTCGCGCTCCGACGGTCGCCTTTCCGTGAAGAGAATCGAGGCGGCCGACTTCCGCGCCCTCGAGGCAGCCGAGACCGACGTGAGGTTTCTCGACCAGTACTCGTGACACGGCACCCACTACCCGCATCACGGGAGGTCGGCGGGTTCGCCGTCGGCCACGCCCATCCCGCACTGGAGTACGACTCACCCGACTCAACGAAAGGACTCCCCCAACGTGCTGGAATCGCTCAGCCTCGCTTCCTTCAAGGGATTCCCCAGTGCGGAGTTGCCGCTGCGCCCGTTCACGATGCTGATCGGGCCCAACGGAGTGGGGAAGTCCAGCGTCCTCCAAGCGATCGCCCTTCTGGCGGGCGTGGTCCAGGGGAGCCTCGCTGAGTTCCTCAGGGACCAGGAATGGGACTACGAGGACCTGCCGCACCTTCGCGCGCGAAGTCTCCGCCTCGGGGTCACCGCTACCGTCAGGCTGGGCAAGTCGCTCGTCCGCTGGGAGCTTCAGTGCGGTACGCGCAAGCATCCCGGCATCGCCGCGGAGCGCGTGGTCCGGTTGGGGAACGCGGGCACGGAGACCCTGCTGCTCGAGCGGGACGGACGCAAGATGTCGCGTCTGGAGGAAAACACCGGCAAGCCGGAGCGCATCGAGCAGACCCTGGGCGGTTCCTGGCTGGGGAGTCTGCGAGCCCCGGACCGACGCCGCTTTCCCACGCTCCTGGAACTCGCGGAATGGGCCCGCGGCATCCATCCCTACCTGATGCTCGACCCGCTGCGCTTGCGCGCCCCCGGGCGCGGCGCTGCGGACGACATCGGCGCGCACGGAGAGCAGTTGGCGACGTTTCTGGCCGGCTTGCGCCAGCGCGATCCGAAGGCCATCCCCAGGCTCATCAAGCGGGTGCGCGCGCACTATCCCAACCTCATTCGAATCGACCCGCGCCGGGCACAGTACGGCTGGACGCGACTCGAGGTCACAGAGCGCTGGAACGGGGGCCGGTCGAGCCTCAACGCCCGCCAGGTGAGCGACGGATTGCTTCGACTGATCGCCGTGGCCGCGATGGCCGAACTGCCGGCACCCCCCCGACTGCTCCTCATCGACGAGGTCGAGAACGGCATGCACCCCCACCTGCTCGGGGGGCTCATCGGCCTGTTGCAGTCCTTCGTGGATCGTTCCGGGGGCAAGACGCAGGTGATGGCGACGACGCACAGCCCCATCGCGCTGAACTATTGCCGGGACGCCGGTGGGGTGCTCCTCGTCTCCCGCCGGCGAGGGCGCAAGCCCAGGTTCCTGCCCCTGGATCGCGGAAAGGGATTCGCCACGTTGCGGCGCCACTTCGATCTCGGCGAGCTGTGGTACAACGTCGGCGAGGAGCGCCTGCAGTGAGTCGCACGAAGCCGATTCCGCAATGTCGGGTCTTTCTGGTCGGGGAGGGTCCGGACGACATCGGCGACCTGGCGGAACACCCGGCCTATCGGAAGGGCCGAGAGGGCTTCCTCCAGCCGATCCTGCGCGGCCTCGTGGCCGGCCGGGTCGAACTTGGTTTCGACGGCGCCAAAATCACGCACCTGCCCGCCAGGCCGATCCGGAATCCCGGCAAGGGGCACGCGCGAAAGGCGGCGCAGGCATTGGCTCTCGCCCACGTCGAGAACGCCGATGCGCTGGTCTTCGTCAAGGACGTCGATCGAACCGCCGGCAGCGCGGCCTCGGCGATCGAACGGCGCAAGCGAATCGACGAGACTCGCCGGCAGATCGTGGCAGGATTCGAAGCCGCGCGCAGCCGGGCGCCGGTCGGCAAGGACATCGCGGCGATCGCGGCTACGCCTTGCCGGATGATCGAAGCCTGGGCGCTCGCGGACTGGGACGCGGTTTGCGCGGCCGCGGGCGCCGAGCATCCGGACGAAGCGAAGCCGCCGAAGCCCGAAGATCTCTGGGGAAACGAAGACGATCCAGCCTCGGATCATCCGAAGCGCGTCCTCGAGCGAGCCCTGGGCCGGCGTGCGACCCGCGACGACTTCGCCGAGATCGCCGGCGGCACCAGGGTGAACGAGATCTCGGCGAGGTGCCCCGACAGCTTCAGAACGTTCGCACGGGAGGTCGAGCATGCTCTTCGTCGCCGCCTCTCCCAAGCGGACGAAGTCTGATCGACCAGAGGCCAGGCAGGGGAACAAGATCGCCGGGTATGGCCGCGGCCGCCCCCGCGCGGATCTCGGCATGGAGGCCCGCGCCGCCGCCTCCCCTCGCATGACCAGCATCTACCAACATCTCCCTTGTGAGGTCACAGGTGGGTGTGGTATTCTGACAACCACACCCGGAGAAACTGCCATGGATCGCTTCGGAAACCTGTTCAAGAGCCGTCGTGCCGCGCTCGGCGTGAGCCTGCGGCGCTTCTGCGAAATGCACGGGCTCGATGCCAGCAACATCAGCAAGCTGGAACGCGGGTTGCTTCCCCCTCCGCAGGGTGATCGGCTGAAGGAGTACGCCAAGTACTTGAAGCTGAAGGAGGGGAGCGAGGAGTGGTTCGAGTTCTTCGATCTGGCTGCGGCCGAACAAGGGCGCCTGCCCCAGGACTTGCAGGAATCGGACCTGGTGGGGAAACTCCCCCTCTTCTTCAGGACCCTGCGCGAGAGCGCGAAGGACGGCGGCAAGGACACGGAGGCCCTGCTGAGAGAACTCCGGAACAAGATCCGGGACGCATGACATGGATCTGCACCAGGAGCGACCTGGCAACGTGCACTCGCTGTCGCACCTGCTGATCACCGCGGTCTCGTTGGAGTGCGGCTATGCCGCGACGTCCATCCGCGAGCGCATCTACGCGACCGACGGACGTTACGGGATCCTGCTCTACACGGGCACCACGGACGCGGAAGGCACGCTCGGCGGTCTGGTCCAGGTCGGCCGGCGCATCGACGAGCACGTGGCCCACGCGCTCGAGCTGGGACGGCTCTGCTCCAACGACCCGATTTGCGCGCAGCACGACCCTGCCGGCCGGCACGAGGAGCGGTACTTGCACGGGGCGGCTTGCCACGGCTGCCTGCTGATCGCGGAGACCTCCTGCGAGCGGCGCAACGAGATGCTGGATCGCGCGCTCGTGGTGGAGACGGTGGATGGGGAGGGGGAGGCGTTTTTCGGGGAGTCACAGGCGTGAATCCGAATCCTGCAACGACAGCCTGCGCCCTTCGCCAACCATGCGCTCATTCCGCCTCGGCGCAAGCCTTCTCCCAACCGCGGATGCCATCGTGGTCCTGGGCACTCCAACGTGGGACGAGCAACTAGAAAGCGAGCGCTTGGCAGCTCCCCCCGAGCGAGTGGCCGGGAATCCGGCGGAATGAGGCAACCGTGAGCAAGTCTGCGAACATGGACGAGAAGGCCGGCAAACTACGGGGACCGCTTGAAGCACGCCCTGCTGCTGGAGGTCCTCGAGCGCACAATCGGATGGCCGGACCAGGTGTATGCTGAGACGCACGCGGGTGCTGGTGTGTACTTGGCCCAGAATCAGAAGGTGGGCGAGAAACACATCGACGAGCTATGGGAGATTGTCGCGAAGGCCTGCGATACGTCGGACGGGCCGGGCTTCGCCTACCTGAGCTGGCTAAAGCACTGGTGGGGCGACACTGCCAACCGGGGGTGGTATCCCGGGAGCGCGGTGACCGCCCTTCAGTGTCTGAATCGGATGCGGCCCAGTGGCGAGCCAATCATCCGGCTGACCGAAAGGAACTCGGTCGCCTGCGATCGGCTGCGGCGTGCCCTCGGCCCGCGAGGAGCCCACGCCGCCAAGAGCGCCTCATTCCTCGAGGAGCTTGACTGGCTGATGGAGAGGGACAACCTCGGGCGTGGGAAGACTCGTGGCTGAAGGACGCGGTGTATGAGCGATAGCGAAGTCGCCGTCGAACTCGAGGGCCCCCAGCAATGGGAGTAACCCCGGGCCTGGACGACCTCTCCCCCGCGTGCCTCGAACAACTGGCGTCCGCTCTGGAAACCGGCGCGTTGTCTCCGCCGTTTCCCGCGTTCGCCCTCGCCCGGCACGTGGGCGACGGTCGTGCGGAGGCCGTCGCCGATGCTCTGTGCCATGCAGCCGCGGGAGGGGTGGACCCAACGGGGCTCGCCTTCGCCCTGCGGTTACTTGCCAACGAGCGCGTCCGGCTAGCCCAGGCGGAGGAGCGGGTCCATCTGGTCTGGACCGGCCCGGAGGCCGCCGCCTCCGCGAGCCGCGATACTTCGGTGGTCGTGCAAGAACTGTTCGCCTCCGCCCGTACGAGCGTCCTGGTGGCGGGATTCGTCGCCGTCCAGGGCAAGACGCTCTTCGAGCCACTGTCGGCGCGGCTGGCCGAACATCCCGAGCTGATCGTGCGGATGTTCTTCAACGTGGGTCGGCCGTATGGCGACACGTCCGACGACTCCGAAATCCTGCGGCGGTTCGCCGAGCGCTTCCGCGAGGAGCACTGGCCCTGGGAATCACCGCCCGCCGTGTTCTACGACCCCCGCGCGCTCTCGCGCGAATCGGGCCCGCGCTCCGTGCTGCACGCCAAGTGCGTGGTGGTGGACGACGAACGGGCGCTGGTAACCTCGGCGAACTTCACCGAGGCCGCGCAGGAGCGGAATATCGAGGCGGGAGGCTGGTACACTCCCCATCGTTCTCGAAGACTCTACGAGGGCAATTCGAATCCCTGGTCGGGGCGGGGGCGTTGCTGCGCGTGCCGGGGCTCGGGTGAACGGGGAGCAGTCGAGCATGAGCGACACCTCGGGAAGGAGAGGTTCAGTGATGCGTGGGCTTCTCATCAAGTCACCCCACATCGAGCTCATCCTTGAAGGCAGGAAGACCTCGAGCGCGTCGCCGCCTCAGCGGTCCCCGAGGTCGCGGGCCCTCTGCGGGATCGTGCAGCCCGGGAGCGCGCCACGGCGCTCGCCGCAGAGCCGTCATTGAGCGCGGACCCGTAAGCGCCCCCATCTCCGCCTTCGTCCCGCGTTGTCCCTTGTCTCTCGCCGCTCCCGACGAGGAACGTCCTCTTCCCCCGGTGGTGCCCGCGAATGATCCGCCGCAGTCTTCCCGTGCTCCCGACTCGACTTGCTCTGCCCGCGCATCGTGCTTGCTTCGTGGGAAGTCGGCTTACCCCGGTAGGCCGCGCGCTTTCCCAGCCGCGAGAACGGCTGGGCGCATGAGGCGAGACCATGCGCGCCATTCGGGAGCGTGGTTCTCCGCCACCGGGGAGAGATTCCGAGGCTGGGGCGCACGATTCAGCCAAGGAGACGCCCTGGAGAACTTGGGAGATTCGATTCAGTCTTCTGCTGCGGAGCACCATGCTCCCGCCAGACCCTACTGGCGCTCCCGACTCCCCTGCCGGATCGCGCGAGATGGTCCCCGCCGGGCATCCGCCAGGTCGCCGGTGTCGAAGCGCTCGAAGTCTGCGGCGCTCCAGCAGCGGCCGCAAGCGCCCGTTCGCCGGCGGACCCGAAGTCGGGCGCGACCCCGTCCCCTTCGGGCTCGCTCCAGTCTTTCGGGACAAGCAGCAGACGTTCGCCGGCGACCGACGTGCGAGTGGGCTGGGCGAGGTGCAAGGATGGGTCGAGGGGCAACCGCACGCACGGTGATCCGCCCGAGACTCCGTGCGCGCGCCCTCGCCGTCCTCCTTCTCCTCGCGCGGTCCGTTGGTGACGAATCCGCGTGCTGCCGGGCTATCGCCCCACGAGGCGAGTCTTGTTCCGGGACGGGTTCCGACCGGCACGGCGCGTGGTGCATAGTGCTTTCGCTCCATGGGCGCCCGCTGGAGAGGAGGGCATTACGCCGCCTCGCCGGTGGTGGTCGCCGGCGTGCTCTCGACGGTCTTCGCGGCGTCGCCGGCCGGAGAGCGGCGACCTTTCCGCGGCTTTCCGCCGAACAGCACGAACTCGGGCGAGTGAGGGCCGTGGACCATCGCGACGATGGCCCGATTGCCGTTCAGCATGCCCTTCAGCTCGAAGGCGATCTGCTGGACCTCGTTGGTCGCCAGCTTGATCGACTTCTTGACCGCCTCTTGCTTGCGTTTGGCCGCGTTCAGTTTCGCGACCACCGCTTCGAGCAGGGCAAGCGCGACGGGGATGCCGGCGGCCAGTTCCGGGCGCTCCTTCATCGCCTGGATCTGCATCACGGCCCAATTGAGAATGACCGACAGGGACAGGTGCTTCGTGCGTGACATGGTAGTGTCCTTTCTGGGCTCTATGCACGACCCGCGGGTCCTGAGCCCCTGATGCCGCGGGTTGCAGTCGTGCCCCGCCGCCCGCATGGGCGAGTCAGGTCACGATCCACACCTCCTACATCACAGTTGGGCGAAATCCCGGACACGGAATTCCGGGGTGGCGTGAAGCGCGCGTAAGTGGAGCGCAACGAACGAGCTGGGATGTGGGTGAAGAAACTGCGTGACAGCCTCGCGGGGAAAGCGATCATAGGGGGAGTCCAATTGCCGAGCGCGGCGTCGCGGGCCGTGCAGGCCTTCTACATATGTTGAGCGAAACGACGATGGCCGACGCGATCTCCCCCGCGCCCCTCCCCACCCCCGGCCAGATCGTTCGCGTTCGCTCCCGCCAATACTTGGTCGAGGGCGTCGAATCCGCCTCCACTACGGCAGAGCAATCGCTCGTCCGGCTCTCCTGCCTCGACGACGACGCGCAAGGCACGCCCCTCATCGTCCTCTGGGAACGCGAGCTCGACGCTCAGATCCTCGACGGAGACTCGTGGCGCACGGTCGCCTCGCGCGGCTTCGACGACCCGCGCCGCTTCTCCGCCTATCTCCACGCGCTGCGCTGGAACTGCGTCACCTCGACGGACCCCAAGCTGCTTCAGGCGCCCTACCGCGCCGGCATCCAGGTCCTCGCCTACCAGCTCGAGCCCCTGCGCAAGGCCCTCCAGCTTCCGCGCGTCAACCTCTTCATCGCCGACGACGTCGGCCTCGGCAAGACCATCGAAGCCGGCCTGATCGTCCGCGAGTTGCTCGTCCGTCAGAAAGTCCGCCGCATCGTGGTCTGCTGTCCGCCCTCCGTCCTCCTCCAGTGGCGCGAGGAGCTCGAGCAGCGCTTCGGCCTGCCCTTTCAGATCTTCGACCGGGCGTACGTCGCCTCCATGCGCCGCGAGCGGGGCTGGGCGATCAATCCGTGGGACACCCACACCCGCTTCCTGCTCTCCCATTCCCTCCTCCACGACGAAGCATACGCCGGTCCGCTCCGCACCTGGCTGGAAGGCTTCTGCCCCGGCTCGCTGCTGATCCTCGACGAGGCCCATCACGCGGCGCCCGCCGGTGGGACCCGGTACGCCATCGATTCGCACTTCACCCGCGTGGGGCGCGACATCGCCCCGCGTTTCGAGCACCGCCCGTT
>Ga0082335_1004268_pt1 | contig 21838 bp, 23 predicted proteins | sample Subgrocontami58m_FD_72375 | JGI IMG/M metagenome (GOLD analysis project Ga0082335, IMG submission 72375) | Subsurface groundwater microbial communities from S. Glens Falls, New York, USA - GMW37 contaminated, 5.8 m (SPADES assembly) (version 2) ...
CTATGGCGGCCATGAAGGCGCGTCGAGACCCCGCAGAGACATCCAGGGCCACCAGAATCTTTCTAAACATGCTATTCCTCCCCCTTTGCCGCCAGCCTGGCGGTTTCAGCCGCTGATTCCACAGCGGCAGGGCTTTGGCTTGCTTTCACATAATAGAGCGGCTGGAAGAAACGCTGGGCCGCCATAGTCGGCAGAACGGCACTCAGAATCACTACCGTTACCAAGACTGAGAACTGCGCCTCGTTCAAGATACCCGCCCGCAGGCCGTAGAAGGAAGATATGGTGCCGAAGGTCAGGCCTGTGCTCATCAGCAACGTGGTAAACCAAGAGTCGGCCGCCACAAATCGCCGGGCGAAAGGAAGGACTCCCGCCGTCTTGGCCACCAGCTTTACCGCCAGGAAAGCCACCATCACGCCCAAGTTAGCCCAGACCGCCCCCAGGGAGATATTCATCCCTGCTTTGAGAAAGAAGAAGGGAGTCAGAATGGCAAATGCCACCACTCGAAAGCGCTGTTGTTCGATGCGGTGCTTGGCGAAGGTCCCGGCCACAGCCAATCCCAGGAGGAAGGCGGGGAGGATGGCATGGCTCTGGGCCATCTCGGCCAGGAACATCAGGACGAACAGGGCAAAGAAAGCCCCCTTTATCTCCGGCTCGATCACCCGGTTGCCGTAGCGGGCGAAGAACCAGGGCTGCACCTTGGGCATCAGGAAGATAAGGAGCGCCGAGCCGGCGGCGAAGGGCAGAAGCCACCAGGTGGGCTGCATGAAGAGAAGGCTCAACACCAGGGCCGTCCCCAGGTCCGTAATGAAGCAGGCGGCCATTATTATCTTCCCCAACTGGGTGTTGGTAAGCCCCGTCTCCACCAGGACGGCGTATACCACCGCCAGGGATGTCGTAGAGAGGGCCACGCCGGCGATCTCCGGCGCTTGGAGGTTCCAGCCGGCCAGGAAGTAGGCGAAGGCGAGAGCACCCAGGAAAGGGGCTAGAAAGGAGAATCCCCCGATGAGCAAGCTCTCCTTCCACCTGTCCCGCAAAAGCCCTGGGTCCACTTCGGCCCCTGCTAGAAAGGTCAGTACAATGCTCCCGAAGCCAGCCAGGAAGTCGACCCAGGGCGTAGAATGCAGCCCCAGGAAATTTCCTCCAAGAACGCCCATGAGGATCTCGATTATGGCTACGGAGAGGCCCAGCTCCACCGATAGCATCTATCTGACCAGGACCAACAGGCCCATGACCATGGCTATCTTCAAGTCGCCCATTGTCCTCCTTTGGTAGGGTACTCCAACAAAAAAAGCCTCTAGTGACCGCAGGTCAGTAGAAGCTATCAGCCACCTGAAGTGGCAATCTCGAGGGCTAAGCCCTCAGGCGAGCCTCATCGCCCAAGCCTTATTTGAGTGCATTTGTACTTTACCAACAATACCTCCGAATATGCAACGCCATTGACTGTCCAAAGGGGGGGGAAGAGCGCCCGCCCGCGTCAACTCAAATAAGAATGTTACCGAGAGGGTCGATTTTGAGACGCCCTTTACAAAAGCCGTCTGTTGTGCCATAATACCTGGGAGTCAAACTACGACTGAGGCATGCCTCAGTCTTTTTTGGTATGACCCAGTGGAGGCCTTCCATGCAAAAAAAACCCGTATACCTGACTGCCGCGGGGCTGGCTAAGCTAGAGGCCGAGCTGATTTATTTGCGCACCGTGAGGCGGGCTGAAATCGCCAGCCAGATACACCAGGCCAAGGAACTAGCCGACACGGTTGACAACGCCGAATACGATGACGCCAAGAACCTCCAGGCCTTCGTGGAGGGCCGCATTCTTACTCTTGAGCGCCTTACCAAGAATGCCGTCATCATCGCCGAGGAGCACGCCACCGATTCAGTAAAGGTCGGGACTACCGTAGCCCTCCTTACCAATGAAGGGGAAGAGGAGAACTATACCATCGTGGGCAGCTACGAGGCTGACCCCATCCAGGGGCGCATATCCAATGAGTCCCCGGTGGGGAAGGCGCTTCTGGGCAAGAGAGTGGGTGACGAGGTACAGGTGCAGGCGCCCGAAGGGTCCCTGAGGCTCACGGTCATCGGAATCAAGTAATGGACCCACGTCTGGCCAAGCTGGAGAGGATCCGGGCCAGAAGTCTAAACCCTTATCCGCCCCGATATAAGAGGACCCACACCACGGTCCAGGCCCTGAACCTGTTTCGGGAACTGGAAGCGGCCAGAGAAGAGACCCCGGACCTCCCGTCACCAACTATCTCCGTCGCCGGCCGGCTGGTCAGCAGCCGGACCATGGGAAAGGCCACCTTTGTCCACCTTCAGGACGGCTGGGGCAGGCTTCAGCTATATCTTCGCATCGACCGCCTGGGAGAGGAAAGATACCGCTTTTACGAAGACTTTGACCTGGGCGATTTCATTGGAGCCACAGGGACACCCTTCCGGACTCGTACCGGCGAGGTAACCCTGGAGGTGTCGGACTTCGTCATGCTGGCGAAGGCCTTGCGCCCCCTGCCGGAGAAGTGGCATGGGCTGGTGGACATGGAAAAGCGCTACCGCCAGCGATACCTCGACCTCATCGCCAACGAAGAGGTGCGGCGTATCTTCCAGGTCCGCAGCCGCCTGATTTCCAGCGTCCGGCGCTTCCTGGAGGAACGAGACTTCCTGGAAGTTGAGACCCCCGCCCTTCAGCCGATATACGGGGGAGCCTTCGCCCGCCCTTTCGTTACACACCACCACGCCCTAGACCAGAGGATGTACTTGCGCATTGCCACGGAGCTCTACCTTAAGCGCCTGGTCATCGGCGGCTTCGAGCGGGTCTACGAGATTGGGAAGAACTTTCGCAACGAAGGGCTCTCCACCAAACATAACCCTGAATTTACAGCCCTGGAAGCTTATCAGGCCTACGCTGACTACAACGACATGATGGACATGACCGAGGAGATGCTGAGCTCAGCCTCCCAGGAAGTCCTTGGCAGCACTCGCATCACCTTCCAGGACCAGGAGATAGACCTTGCGCCGCCCTGGCGGCGTCTCACCGTCGGAGAGGCGCTCCAGGAACATGCTGGCTTGGACTTGCTGCAGCACCGAGACCCCCATTCCCTGGCAGAGGTGCTCGAGAGAAGGGGGTTGCCCGCTGACGCCAGCCTGGGCTGGGGTAAGCTCGTCGACCTGGCGATATCGGCCTGGGTAGAGCCCAAGTTAGTGCAGCCGACTTTCATGACGGACTACCCTTTGGAGCTATCCCCCCTGGCGAAGCAGAAGCCCGAAGACCCCAGCCTGGTCGAGCGCTTCGAGCCCTTCATCGGCGGCATGGAATTGGGCAACGCCTTCACGGAGCTGAACGACCCGCTGGACCAGCGAGACCGTTTCGAACAGCAGGCCCTGGCCCGGGAGGCAGGAGATGAGGAGGCCCAGCCCATGGACCTGGACTTCGTCATGGCCTTGGAGCACGGGATGCCGCCCACCGGTGGGCTGGGCCTGGGCCTTGACCGGCTGGTCATGCTCTTCACCAACAACACCTCCATCCGGGAAGTGATCCTCTTTCCCCAACTACGCACCATCGAATAGTCCGTTGCTTAGCCTGCAATTCATCCGAGATAATACCGACCTGGTGCGAGAGAGCCTCAGTAAGCGCTTCGAGGAAGCGCCTCTGGATGACCTCCTTGGCCTGGATGAAAAGAGGCGGCGCTTTCTGCAAGAGGTGGAGGCCTTGCGGGCGCGTCGCAACGCTGTCAGCAAGGACTTGGCCCGGACCAAGGAGAGGCCTCCCGAGCTCCTTCAGGAGATGCGGGAGGTCGGCGAACATATCAAGGACCTGGACGAACGCGTCTCTGAGATCGACGGCCGGCTGCGGGACCTGCTCCTTACTATTCCGAATATAGTTCACCCCAGCGTACCGGTGGCCCGAGATGATAGGGGCAACGTCGTGGTCCGTAGCTGGGGAGAGGCCACCACGGCCGCCCACACCCTACCCCATTGGGACATCGGAGAGCGCCTGGGGCTGGTAGACTTTCAGAGAGGCGTCAAGATCTCCGGCTCCCGGTTCTACATCCTGACGGGCCTGGGGGCCAGGCTGGAGCGAGCCCTGATCAATTGGATGCTTGATCTCCACACTCAGAGGCACGGATACAAGGAAGTAGCTACCCCTTACCTGGTAAACCGGGAGACCATGACCGGCACCGGCCAGTTGCCCAAGTTCGAGGAAGACCTCTACCACTGCGAGGTTGATGACCTCTTCCTCATACCCACAGCCGAGGTGCCCGTCACCAACCTCCACCGTGACGAGATCCTGGGGCCGGGGACCGTTCCCCTTAATTACGTTTGCTACACTGCTTGCTTCCGCCGGGAGGCGGGGGCCGCGGGCAAGGACACCCGGGGGGTAATCCGAGTACACCAGTTCGACAAGGTGGAGCTGGTCAAGATAGTGGAGCCGGAGACGTCGTATGATGAGCTGGAAAAGCTGGCCTTCCACGCGGAAACGGTTCTGAAAGAACTGGGGATCCCCTACCGGGTAAGTCTTATGTCAAGCGGCGAGACTGGTTTCGCTGCCGCCAAGAAATACGATATGGAGGCCTGGTCGCCGGGCCAGGGCCACTACATCGAGGTATCCTCTTGCAGCAACTTCGAGGCCTTCCAAGCCCGGCGGGCCAACATCCGCTACCGCCCAGCCCCTGGAGGCCGGGTCGACTACCCCCACACCCTCAACGGCAGCGGCCTGGCCGTTGGCCGCACCTTCGCCCTGGTCCTGGAGAACTACTATCAGCCCGACGGCACCGTGGTGGTGCCGGAGGTTCTGCGGCCGTATATGGGGGGACTGGAACTGATACAATAGGCCCACCGGGGATATGAAGCGGAGATCCGATACATTGCGCATCCTAGCCATAGACGTCGGCACAGGCACCCAGGATATACTGCTCTTCGACAGCAACCAGACGCTGGAAAACTGCGTCAAGATGATCATGCCCTCCCCAACGGCCATCGCCGCCCAGCGCATACGGGAGGCGACCGCGAGGAGGCAGCCGCTGGCCCTCACCGGCTTCAACATGGGCGGCGGCCCGTGCCGCTGGGCACTGGAGGACCACCTGAGGGCTGGCCTAACCGCCTTCGCCACGCCCCAAGCGGCCCGTACCTTCGATGACGACCTATCGCAGGTGGAGGCCCTGGGGGTTAGGCTGGTATCTGAAGAGGAGACGGCCCGTCTCAACGGGGCGGTGCAAGTCCGCCTGGCGGACCTGGACCTGGCGGCCATCCGCGAAGCCCTGGCCTCTTTCGACATAGACAGCCGCTTCGATGGTATTGCCATAGCGGCGCTGGACCACGGGGAGGCCCCTCCCGGCGTCAGCGACCGGGTCTTCCGCTTCGAGCACATCCGGCAGGTGGTTAGCGAAAAGGAAAGCCTGCTGGGCTTTGCCTACCTGGCCGGGGAGTTGCCTCCATACCTGACCCGCCTGCGGGACATCACCCGGCAGGTCGAAGAGCCGGTGCCCCTTCTCCTGCTGGATACCGGAGCGGCGGCGGCCCTGGGAGCGCTGGAGGACGCCCGTGTGAGCCGGCGCCGGCGAGTTATCCTCGTCAATACCGGCAACATGCACACCATGGCCACCCACCTGGACAGCGGACGTCTCCTCGGTCTGTTTGAGCACCACACCGGCGCGCTGACCCCAGACCAACTGGACCGGTACCTGGAGAGGCTGGCCCAGGGATCCCTCACCCACCGGGAGATATTCGAGTCCGAAGGGCACGGATGCCTCATACTGCGCCAGGCCACCACCAAGAGCAAGCCTTTCGTAGCCATCACCGGCCCCCAGCGGGGGAAATTCGCCGCCCCCGCTCGTAGGGGAGGATCACGACCCTCCTCCACACACCCAGGGTCCGGACTCTCCCCTTCCTACCAGGCGGTCCCCCATGGAGACATGATGCTGGCGGGCTGCTTTGGCCTCCTGCGCGCCTTTGCCTCCCGCGTCCCCGAGTGGCGACAAGAGATAGAGGAGGCCCTCAAGATTGACTGATAACCGTAAACTGGGGTAGAATAGTTTGAGGTAAATATAGAAAGGACGTGGATTTCGGTAAGCTCTGCACTCGCAGAGCTTGCTTGTCGAAAAGCTTATGTACAATAAAGAAATACTTCCCAACGGATTAAGAATTGTAACCAGCGAGATGCCGCATACCCGCTCCATAAGCATGGCCATCTTCATCGGCACCGGGTCGCGGTACGAGCCAGACGAGGAGGCTGGCCTATCCCATTTCCTGGAGCACCTTCTTTTCAAAGGCACCGATCGGCGGCCTACGGCTAAGGACATTAGCGAGGCCATCGAGGGGGTCGGAGGCATATTGAACGCAGCTACCGACAAAGAGCTTACTGTTTACTCCTGCAAGGTGGCCAAGCCCCATTTCCCCTTGGGCCTCGACGTGCTGGTGGATATGATCCGGCACCCGCTCATGGCAACGGAAGAAGTGGAAAAAGAGCGCAAGGTCGTCATAGAAGAGCTTCATATGATCCAGGACGACCCTCGTGACTGGGTGGACGTTCTAATAGATCAGGTCATGTGGCCCTCGCAGCCTCTGGGACGGGACGTGGCGGGCCGCGAAGAGACGGTCAACAGCTTCACCCGGGATGCGGCCCTGAGCTACCTGGCCAGGCAGTATGCACCTGCAAACACCGTCATTAGCGTGGCCGGGGACCTGACTCATGACGCCATAGTCGAACAGGTAGCTGGGGCCATGGGCGATTGGACCGGGGGGCCCCCAACCCCCTTCTTCCCTGCTGAAGACAGCCAGTCCAGCCCGCGACTGGAGATATCCGAGCGGCCGACGGAGCAGGCCCACCTGTGTCTGGCCGTGCCTGGCCTCTCCAGCCGCCATCCGGACCGCTTTGTCCTGGACCTGCTGAATGTCATCCTGGGAGAGGGCATGAGCAGCCGGCTCTTCCTGGAAATCAGGGAGAAGCAGGGCCTAGCCTATGACGTCCACAGCCAGATAACCCATTATACCGACACCGGGGCGGCCATGGTCTATGCCGGGGTTGACCCGCGGCGTGCCGAGGATACCGTAAGAGCCATCCTGGAACAGTTGCAGGCCTTCAAGGAAGAGAAAGTTGCCGCCGTGGAGATGACCAAGGCCAAGGAATTCACCAAAGGACGGCTCTTCCTGCGAATGGAGGACACCCGTAGCGTGGTCGGCTGGATGGGCGCTCAGGAGCTTCTCTTGGGACGGATAATGACAGTGGATGAAGTCGTGGAGATCATAGAGGCTGTCACTCCTGATGACCTCCATCGTATAGCTCGCAGCCTCTACGTGCCTGAGCGCCTCAGCCTGGCCCTGGTTGGCCCCCTAAAGGACGGAGACCGCTTCGCGCAACTTCTTAAGCTTTAGCGCGGCTTACACAGTATCTCCCTCACCCGCAGGTTGAAGAAGTGATGCGTATTTACCGGCGTGACGACGATGGCCGTATCTGCGCCGTGGTCGGTCCCACCGATAGCGATGACCTCTTCATCCGTCCGGGCCAGCCCGGCGTCAGCCGCCATCATACTGATCTCCACCGCCACCTTCATCCCCTGCCCAAATAGGCGCAGCACATTGGGTATGATCTCTTCCGCGGTGAAGGTGGCGAACTTGAGGCGCACGGCCCTTCCCAGACCAGCGAAAGGATGCAGGCAGGTGAGAATGGTGGCCCCGGCGCTCTCGATGGCCCTCCGGTTCTCCTCGGAAAGCTCTTGCTCGTTGGGGCGGCGAAAGCCCATCTCATGGGAAACTACCACCACGCTAAAGCCCTGGAGATAGGCCGCAGCCGTGGCCCCCGTATCACCGTTAGTACTGGCTACGAGAATAGTTTTTATGCCAAGGGCGGCAGCCCGCTCCCTGGCCACGCGTAGGGTGGGTTCCGTATTCTCCGGCCCTGGCCGGTCGAAGTAGACGACTCTCCCCGCCTCCATATGCCCTCCTTAGCACTTGGTCCCAAAAGCAGGGGCCTCCATGCGGAGGCCCCTGCTCAATGGTCCTATTGCGTTCTCCCGGCAGCCTTAACCCGTAACCAACGGTCGTAGGCCGGGCCGGCACGGGATTTTAGTAATCCATACCGCCCATACCACCCATGCCGCCCATACCGCCCATGCCACCCATTCCACCAGGAGGCATGGCCGAACCCTTCTCCGGGATATCCGTGATCAGGCAATCCGTGGTCAGCACCATGCTGGCAATGCTGGCGGCATTCTGCAGGGCCGACCGGGTAACCTTGGCCGGGTCAATTATGCCCTTGGCGAACATGTCGCCGTATTCTCCCAGCAAAGCGTCATAGCCGATACCTGCCGCCCGCTTCTTGACCTCCTCCACCACTACTGAACCCTCCTTGCCGGCATTGATGGCAATGCGGCGCAGGGGCTCCTCCAGGGCTGCTCTGAGGATGTTCAATCCAGTAGCCTCATCCCCGCTCAGCTTAAGGTTGTTCAGCACCGGTAGGGCATTGAGGTAAGCGACTCCGCCGCCCGCTACAATGCCTTCCTCAACCGCGGCCCGGGTGGCCGAAAGGGCATCCTCGACCCGGTGCTTCTTCTCCTTGAGCTCTACCTCGGTCGCAGCTCCCACTTTAATGACAGCCACCCCACCGGCTAGCTTGGCCAGGCGCTCCTGGAGCTTCTCCTTGTCGTAGTCGGAGGTCGTCTCCTCGATCTGGGCCTTGATCTGCTTGATCCGTGCCTGGATGACAGACTCCTGGCCCTTGCCCTCGATTACGGTCGTCTCATCCTTGTTGCAGGTTATCCGCCTGGCCCGGCCCAGGTCCGCCACGGTGACCGAATCCAGCTTCCGGCCTACCTCCTCGGAAATGACCTGCCCGCCCGTCAGGATAGCGATGTCCTCCATCATGGCTTTGCGGCGGTCGCCGAAGCCAGGGGCCTTGATGGCCAGACAGTTGATGATGCCCCTGAGCTTGTTGACCACCAGGGTAGCCAGGGCCTCGCCATCCACATCCTCAGAGATAATGACCAGGTTCTTGGTCACCTGGAGAATCTTCTCCAGGGCCGGCAGGATATCGTTGATGGCGGAGATCTTCTTGTCCGTGACCAGGATGTACGGGTCGTCTATCGCCGCCTCCATGCGATCGGCATTGGTCACGAAATAGGGGCTAATGTAACCCCGGTCCCACTGCATTCCTTCGACGTACTCGGTCTCGAAGCGCAGTCCCTTGCCCTCTTCGACGGTTATGACCCCGTCCTTCCCGACCTTGTCCATCACCTCGGCAATGAGATTGCCGATCTCAGGATCAGCGGCGGAGATGGAGGCTACCTGGCCGACTTGTTCCCTGCCCTCGACCGGGCGGGAGAGACGTTTGATCTCCTCAACTATGGCCTCCACGGCCTTCTCCAGGCCCCTCTTTATGAGCATGGGATTGGCCCCGGCTGTTACGTTTTTCAACCCCTCGGCAACGATGGCCTGGGCCAAGACCGTGGCCGTCGTGGTGCCGTCTCCTGCCACATCGTTGGTCTTAGTGGCGACTTCCTTCACTAGCTGGGCCCCCATATTCTCGAAGGGGTCCGTCACCTCTATCTCTTTGGCGATAGTGACGCCATCGTTGGTGATGGTCGGGGCGCCGAATTTCTTGTCAAGGACCACGTTGCGCCCTTTGGGGCCCAGGGTGATCTTCACAGCGTCGGCCAGAGTGTCGACCCCTCTCTTTAAGGCTCGACGGGCATCCTCATTGAACTTCAGTTGTTTCGCCATTCAGGATTCTCCCTATTACGACGTGATAGCCAGGATATCGGTGTCCCGCAGGATCAGGTATTCCTGGTCGTCTAGTTTTACCTCGGTGCCGGCATACTTCGCAAAGAGCACCTTATCCCCCTCCTTGACCTCCATGGGCAGCCTCTTGCCATCCTCTCCCACCTTGCCGGGGCCTACCGCTACAACTTCCCCTTCCTGGGGCTTTTCCTTCACCGTATCGGGAAGGACGATGCCGCTCTTGGTCATCTCTTCCTTCTCGCTAGGGCGTACGAGCACCCGGTCACCCAGGGGCCTTAGCTTGACAGCCATATAGTACCTCCTCCTTTTGATTCTCGGGATTTTTCGACTCTCCATAGTTTAGCACTCTCGATGCCAGAGTGCTAATCTCCTGTGCTATAATATCTCACACTCGGAGCGCCTTCAAGTAATGCCGCCACTCTCTTTCTCGTTGTTACTTCATTATTCTCTTTTTATCTCATCGATTCACCTGTTTTTGAAATCCAGTACGTTCTTGACTTTGCCCAGCATAGCGTGCAAAGATGTGAACGTGCCACACCGAAAGGCCAGCAAGAGAGTACAGTGGGATAGCAGCAGCGTTCGGGCTCTCCGACAACATCTGGGCGCCACCCAACAGGAGCTTTCGGAAGAGTTGGGCGTCCGGCAGCAGACCGTCAGCGAGTGGGAGCTGGGCAAATACCAGCCGCGCGGGGCCTGCGCCCGCGTCCTCACCATGGTCGCCGAGCGCACGCGGTTCGCTTACGAGGTCACTCCGAGTCCCGACCAAAACAGGACCGAGACCCGGAACTGCTAAACGGCGTAAGGCTACCGCAAGGCCGCCGCCAGGGCAGCCAGCCCTTTGTCGTATTCTGCCTTGGGCAGAGGGGTGTAACCTACCAGGGGGACTAGCTTGGGGGCTTGGGTGAGGTAGAACTTGACGAACTCTGCTACCTCGGGCCGTTGGAGCGACCTCTTGCCAGCGTAGATGAAGATGGGCCGGGAAAGCGGAGCATACGTACCATCCTCCACAGTCTTGTCCGAGGGCAGCACGCAGCCCTTGCCGGAATCGATGGCCACCACCTTCAGCCGGCTCTGGTTCTCCACGTAGTAGGCGTAGCCGAAGTATCCCAGGGCGCCCTTGTCCCCGGCGACCCCCTGGACCAGAAGATTGTCGTCTTCACTGGCCGTGTAGTCGCCCCGGCTGGCGTCCTCTTTTCCGTTGATGGCCTCGGTGAAGTGGTCGAACGTGCCGGAGTCTGTCCCTGGTCCATACAGGCGTAGCGTCAAACTGGGGAAATTCGGCCGCACTTGATTCCAATTGTTCACCTGGCTGCCGGGTTCCCAGATCTTTCTCAGCTCTACCGTGGTCATGCAATCAACCCAGGTGTTGGCTGGGTTTACCAGGACCGCCAGGCCATCGAGAGCTACCTTGAATTCGACGTACTCTATGCCGTTCTTTATGGCATCCTCTTTCTCCGTTCCTTTGATGGGGCGGGACGCATCGCTGATATCCGTCTCCCCGGCGGTGAACTTCTTGAACCCCCCTCCTGTTCCCGAAATGCCCACTGTGACCTTGACGTTGCGGTTCCCACTCTGGAACTCCTCGGCCACTGCCTCGGTAATGGGGAAAACGGTGCTGGAGCCGTCGGCCTTGATGAAGCCCGAAAGGGCCCGCAGGCTGGCTGCGGTCGGTGTGTTAAGGGAAGGCACGGCCGCTCCAGGGGCACAAGCCGCAAGCATCAGCAGCAAGGCGATTGCCGCCGTCAGGACGCCGTTCCTTCTCCAACCTTCTTTGGGGGACTTGCTCATGTTTCTTGCCTCCTATCATCTTCTCTTTACCTTAGCGTAGTCCCCCGATGTTATGGCGGTCTTAAGAGAATATTAACGATAGGTTAATTCTTAAAGAGAATGGTCTTCACGGGCGCCCCTCCACCTCCTGCCTAATAGGCAGTGTAAACGTAAAGGTGCTCCCCTTTCCCTCGGTGCTCTCAGCCCAAATCCTGCCACCATGGGCCTGGACGATATGCTTGGCAATGGCCAGGCCTAACCCCGTGCCCTCGCCCCGCTTTCTGGCCTTGTCCACTTTGTAGAAGCGCTCGAAGATGCGGGGCAGGTCCTCCTCCGGAATGCCCACACCCGTATCCTGCACACTGATGGAGAGAATAGCCGAAGACTCATCTAGAGCTTCGCTGGCTCGAACCCTGATCTGGCCACCCTTAGGGGTAAACTTGATAGCGTTATGGAGTAGGTTCAGCACCACCTGTTCCACCCTGTCCTCATCCAGCACAACTGTAGGGTCGTCGGGGAGAGCTTCTACGGTAACTTGCAGACCCTGCTGATCGGCCTGGGGCTGAAGCCGGTCGACCGCCCTATGTACCATCTCGTTAACGTTGGACGGGGCCAGGCGCAACTCCGTCTGTCCGGATTCGATTCGGGATAGCTCCAAGAGCTCCCGGACGAGTTGGGTGAGGTTGTCCACTTCAGCGTTTATCTGGGATAGGAAGCGGCCAGCCACGTTTGCATCGGATAAGGCCCCATCCTGCAGGGTCTCTACCATAGCCTTCACCGCAGCCAGAGGAGCCCTCAGCTCATGGGAGATGTTGGCCACGAACTCTCTGCGGGCGGTGTCCAACCTGCGCAACTCGGTCACGTCCCTCATTGCCATCAGGGCGTAGGGTGTTTCAGGGTTTTCGTGCAGGGATACAGACGTAGCTTCCAGGACCTTATGGCTGGGGGTCAGGCGCACGGTCCCAGTCCTGGTGCTTCTGGAGCTCAGGGAAGAGCGGAGCAGGCGGTCCAACTCGCTATCCATGGTCACTTCGATAAAAGGCTTACCGAGGGCTCTATCGGCAGGGACTCCGAAAAGCTGCTCCGCACTGGAGTTATAGTGGACGATCCGCCGTCCAGCGTCGGTGACTATGATGGCGCCTGCAGCATGGGACAGGACGTGTCCAAGCATAGACTCTGCCGCTCGCCAAGTTCCCTGCCACGAAGATGCCTCACGTTTGTGGGATAAGGCCTGGTCCCTGGCCTCCCGGACTAAGCGCCGGTATCTCATGAGGAAAATGAGGCTGACGGCCACACATAGGATGAGGAGAAAGACGAGAACAGCTTCCATTTACCCGTTTTAACCCCGCGTCTCTAACTGTCCCGGAACCGGTACCCAAACCCCCGCACTGTTTCAATGATCAGAGGATGGCCAGGGTCGACTTCTATCTTCTCCCGTAGCCACCTGATGTGGACGTCCACCGTCCTCGTATCGCCTTCATACTCATAACCCCAGACCTTTTCCGTGATTTGTTCCCTGGAAAGCGCCTGGCCTTTGTTAGCCAGCAGGTAGGCCAGTAGCTCGAACTCCTTAGGCTTGACCAGCACCCGCTCTCCCCTGCAGATAACCTCCCGGCGGCCTGTGTCGACCTGGACATCACCGGCGGCAAGAACGGTGAGTCCATCCTTGGTCCCACCGACCCCGGAACGCCGCAGCAACGCTCTAATGCGGGCGATAAGCTCCCGTAGACTGAAGGGCTTGGTGAGATAATCGTCTGCGCCCAGCTCCAGACCGACCACTTTGTCGATCTCGCTTTCACGTGCAGTCAGCATAAGTATCGGGGTGTCGGACTCTTTTCTGAGGATGCGACAGACATCGAAGCCGTCGAGCTCAGGCAACATCAGGTCCAGGACAACCAGGTCCGGTTTCTCCCTGCGGGCCAACTCCAGTGCCAGGGCGCCATCCCCCGCAGTGATCACCTGAAAACCTTCATGAGTCAGGCGATAGTGCAGGGTATTTACCAAGACGGGGTCATCATCGACCAGGAGGATTTTCTTCACGCCGCTTCTTCTCAGGTAATTCTACCATAGCCAACGGCGTTGTACTGCCCTTGGGGTCAGTAGGGATAGGTGTCAGTATTTAAGTCCGACTCGGTTTTCGAAACCGAGTCGGTCTTGCTGCTCCCCGCACTACATTGCCGGCAACTTCCGCGGAACCTTGACGCCTACCCGATCAGTAACATTCAATGTGACGCAGCGCCTATCGTGACGCAGCGCCTATCGTTGAAATAGCTCTCCTCCTGTGTTAGCATGATAGCAATAGGCTCGTGGTTCGTATCTCTCACGTAGCTGCCGGCGCTCATCGCAGCGCGGTTCCGGAGCATCTTCCTGGAGTTCTCCAGAAAAGGGGGTCATCCCATGGCCCAGAGGGTTGCAATCATAGGCGCCGGCCATACAAACTTCTCTTCCACGTCGCCTGCCGTCTCTTATAGGGAGATGATCTACGAGGCGGCTGAGAAAGCCTACCAAGATGCAGGCATCGACCCCCGCCGTGACGTGGATAGCTTTGTGGCAGTCTCCGAGGACTTCCAGGAGGGCACCAGCATCTTCGACGAATACACCCCGGACCAGCTTGGAGCAGCCCTGAGGCCCGTCCACACGATCACCGGCGATGGCATCCAGGGATTGATAGCCGCCCAGATGCTCATACTGTCTGGCATTGCCCAGGTGGTAGCGGTGGAGGCCCACAGCAAGGCCTCTAACGTCTTGACTCCTAACCACATTCTTCATTTCGCCCTGGACCCGATCTTTAGCCGGCCTCTGGGTGCTCATCCTTACTTCGTCGCGGGCTTAGAAATGAACCGCTTTCTCCATGAAGGGGGAGCCACCCGGGAACAGTGCGCCATGGTGGTAGCCAAGAACAAGGCCAACGCCCTGGCCAATCCTTCCGCCGGCTACGGGGCCCGGATCAGCCCACAGGACGTTCTTGATTCCCCTCCCGTGGCCTACCCCATGTCCAAATTGGACGTTGCTCCATCAGCAGACGGGGCCATCGTCCTGGTATTGGCCTCCCAAGAGAAGACCAATGCCTTCGGTTGCAAGCCTGTCTGGGTCAGGGGCGTGGGATGGGCGTCAGAGACCTCCTGGCTGGAGACCCACCAGTGGGGCGAGGCCCTCTATGCCCGCCTGGCCGGAGATATGGCCTTCAAGATGGCGGGCATCCGCAACCCGGCCCGGGAGATAGACCTGGCGGAGCTCGATGATACCTTCTCTTACAAGGAGCTCCAGCACATGGAAGCCCTGCGGCTCTGCCGGCAGGGTGAGGCCGGACGCCTCGTAGAGGAGGGCGCCACGGAGTTGGGCGGGGACCTGCCCGTTAACACCTCCGGCGGAAGCCTCGGCGTGGGACATCTTTTCGATGCCTCCGGCCTGCAGAAAGTGCTGGAGATGGTCATACAGTTACGTGGAGACGCCGGCCGCCGGCAGGTCGAAGGTGTCTGTACGGGCTTGGCCCAGTCCTGGAGGGGAATACCGACCACGACTGGGGCGGTGGTGGTGCTTGGCAGTGGTTGATTGTGACTTTGTTGTGCCTGATAGTGCTTGACTGTGTTTTGTAGTGCCTGATCGTCCGGGCTTGTAGCCTGATGCTTGACTATGCCTGGTAGCAGACAATGAGGCACTACTGAGCAGTGTCATAGAAAGATGGCGTAGAATAATCTCGGTAGTCGGCATTGTCCTCAATGCCGACGGGCCGGCGTTGAGGACAACCCCGGCTACTGAATATCCGCGATATCTTTATGCGGGGGTGCTTAGGCACCATGAAGCACAATCAAGCACTACAAAGCACTACGAGGCACAACAGGAGGTACTTATGAGTCGCGTAGCCGTAGTCGGAGCCGGGATGACCAAGTTCATGAGGCGGGCACAGGAGACCAGCAAGGAGCTCGCCTGGCAGGCTTCCAAGATGGCCCTGGACTCGTGTGAGCTTACCCTGAAGGATATCGATTCCGTGGCTCTCGGCAGCGCCCCGGATGCCTTCGATGGCGTCCACATGAAGGGCGAATACCTGGTGGACGGCGCCGGCGGATGGCGCAAGCCGATCATGCGCTCTATGGTAGGCGGCGGCACGGGCGTCTTCTGCGCCATCCAGGGATGGTATCACGTGGCCTCGGGCCTCTTCGATACGTGCCTGGTAGTGGCAGAAGAGAAGATGTCCACCTGCCTCCCGCACCCCCAGGCCGCCTTCAATAGCATCTTCGACCACACCACGGAACGCCCACTGGGACCGAACCTGCTCTGGATCTTCTCCCTGGAGATGAACCGTTATATGCACGCGCACGGCATCACCAAGCGGGAGATAGCCCAGGTGGCCGTGAAGAACAAGAAGAACGCCCTGGACCACCCCTGCGCCCAGGTGGCGGAAGAGATAACCGTGGAAGACGTCCTGAACTCAGAGGTCATGGCCTGGCCGGTGCAGCGCCTGGACGTCTCACCAACCAGCGATGGGGCCGTGGCCCTGGTGCTGGCCTCCGAGGAGGTCGCCAAGCGCATTACTGATAAGCCTGTTTGGATAGAGGGAGTTGGCTGGCATTTGGATACAAGCTATTGGACCAACCGGGACCTCTATTATCCAAAGTACGTGGAGTATGCCGCCCGCATGGCCTACCGCATGGCGGGGATCAAGGAGCCCCGCCAGGAGATACACATCGTCGAACCCTATGACCCGTTCGACTACAAGGAGCTGCACCATCTGGAGGGCCTGCTCCTCTGCGGAAAAGGAGAAGCCGCCCGGCTAACGGTGGACGGAGTGACGGCTCGGGATGGAGACCTGCCGGTTTGCCCCTCCGGTGGCCTCCTCGGCGTGGGCAACGCCATCGCCGCCGCCGGCCTTATGAAGGTCGCTGAAATCTTCTGGCAGTTGCGAGGGGAGGCCGGCAAGCGCCAGGTGCCCGGCAGGCCCCACCGCGGCCTGGCTCAGGCCTGGGGAGACCTCATGCAAGTTGGAACAGTAATCGTAATGGGGATATGAGATGAGTACAAAAGTCCCCGCCTACCCCGGCACGCCGCTGAGAGAGGAAGACCTGAAAGAAGGCCGCGTCCTCCTGGTCAAATACCAGCCCAGAGCCCAGTACCGTTGGGACTGCGGCGTGGCCATCGGGCGCTATCTGGCAGAGCTTAAGGAAGGCCGGATCATCGCCCGCCGCTGTGACAGATGCCGGCGGGTCCTCGTGCCACCGCGCATGTTCTGCGAGGAATGCTTCCGGCCCACGGACGCCTGGGTCTACGTAGAGTCCACGGGTACGGTAAACACCTTTACCATCTCCCATATCCGCTGGGACGCCATCCGGCTGGATACGCCCCAGGTGGCCGCCGTTATCGACCTGGACGGAGCCAGCCGGGGAATAGGCATCCTGCATCTGCTTGGAGGCGTAGAACCGGAGCAGGTCACGATCGGCCTGCAGGTCAAGGCCGTCTGGAAGCCCCCCAGGCAGCGAGAGGGGGCCATAACCGACATCCGCTATTTCAAGCCGTTTTGAGGCAGCAAGTCCGATGCAAGATTCCGCGGGAGGCGCCGGGGCACGCGGTACAACCCCATTTAACCGTGATCGCTTCCGGCGGGGCTGGAAAGCCCCGCCTATCCGGGTCGGCTGCCTTCGTGTTGTTGGATAGCAGGCCCTTTCCAGGGCCGGTCGCCGCCAAAGGTCACGATTGAATGCAGGGGTACCGGGGCACACAATCTGCCGAATGAATTCGGCGTTACCATGACCTAACGCCGAATTCATTCGGCAGACCCAGCTACCCCCTGGGGCCTGAACCGCACTCGAAAGCACCACCAGGAGAAGTGACATGGGCCTAACTGAGAGAATAACCGACCCCAGAGAGCTGAGAGGCTGGCCCGGGGAGATTCCAGTAGCGCAGCAATATACGGTTGGCCCAGCAGGTGAGCGGTTCCTAAGGGAGATCAAAGACCAGGGCCGTTTTATGGCTACTCGGTGTCCCCAATGCCGCATCCTTTACCTGCCGCCTCGCCTCTACTGCGAGCAGTGCTTCTCGGAGCTCACGGAATGGGAACAGGTCCGCAATCACGGCCACGTCCACAGCTTCACCGTCCTTCACCTGGACCTGGACGGCAAACCGCTGCCGGAGCCGCAGATATACGCCGTCGTGCAGTTGGAGGGAACGCACGGGGGGCTCATTCACCGCCTCGGCCAGGTGCGCCCCGACGCCGCCCAGATCGGCATGGCAGTAGAGGCCCTTTTTCGAGAGAAGCGCCAGCGCACCGGCTCCATCCTGGACATCGAATATTTCCGGCCCACGGGCTAGCGGCGCCGTACGTCAGGCAGAAGCGGGGGGGCCACCGATTCTCAACGGATGAAGGGATGCCTCGGTTCACAGAGGATGAAGGGATGCCTCGATTAGCAACGAACGAAGCCGTGCCTATCCGGACCCCCCAACCCTACAACTCCAGGCCCAGCGCCCTCCGCAGGGCCACTTCATTGGGAATGCCCCGCATGGCCTCCCGTCCATCCACCGTTACCACCGGTATCCAGTCCTTGTAAAGCTCGTACCGAAGAGGGTCAGAGGTGATATCTACTTCTTCCAGGCCGAAGGGCCGCTGCTGCTGCAGACGCTTCAGTATCTCCCGCACCCTGGCACAGAGGGAGCATTCGGGCTTCGCGTACAGGACAACTGTGACCATGAGAGTTGAATAGTCCAGGCGCGCACTAAGGCTGCAGCAGGGGGTTTACCGATTCAACCAGGGAGCACACGAGCAGCACGGAGAATCCTGGGTATAATCTCCGTGCGCTCCGTGCTCTCAGTGGTAAGATCATTGAACCTGCGCTAGGGGAACTGGATAGCCTGGGTGGCGCAAAACTCCACGCAGAGAGGCTTGCCGCCGCAGTGGTCGCAGACGAGTATGCGCGATGTGTCCTCATTGTAGCGGATAACTTCGTACGGACAGGCCTGGACGCATAGCTCGCAACCCGTACAGAGGTCTTGGTCCGCCAGGATAACCCCACCCTCGTCCTGGGACAGGGCACTGGTGGGGCAGACAGCTACGCAGTCCGGGTTGATGCAGTTCTGGCAGACGTATGGTATGTAGAGCGACTCCTCGTACCGCCGCCGGACGTAAATGCGGGACTTCTCCGGGTTGATGACCCGCTCGTGGCCGAGCGAGCAGACGATCTCGCAGATGCGGCACCCGGTGCACGCTTCCTTGCTGATGCGGATAGTTTCCCAGGCCGTGCTGACCCCCATCTTGTCTTCTTCCTGCTAGACTGTTTACAGTGCTTGGTTTGGTTTCATCGTGCTTTGTCGTGCTTGATTGCCTGGAAGCAGCCGCAATCAAGCACTACCAGGCACCAATACTAAACTGCCTCAAAAGGTAGCGCGGGGGCCTGTCCCCCGCTCATCCGTGCGGGGAACAAGTCCCCGCGCTACGGAGAACGGCGTATTGAGATAATCTATAAGCACTATCAAGCACGCGGAGCACCCCGGCTTCGCCGCCCGCTATCCGCCGCTTGAGCGGCGTCTATCCAGGTCCTCTTCGCGGAGCGAGCCCTCTGCCTTCTCAGCTTCATAGCCTGCAGCGGCCAATGCCGCTTCCAGCTTTTCCGGAGATGCGTCTCCGGCATCGTAGGTCACCGTGAGCTTCTTACGCAGCGAGCTTGCCACCACGCTGCTTACTCCCGACAGGCCTTTCAGCGCCTCTATCACCGCCGCTACGTGGTGGTCTGCATACATACCGGGTACGACAAAGCTAACTTCTGCCATTCTAAACTGAGCTCCTTCCCGGAAGCGTTGAATTACGGGCATCATATCACAGACAGGTTCCAGCGCGAAAGGTTACCTGCGGCGCACCAGCAGCAGGCCGCCCAGGAACGCCAAGGACACGAAGACTACGCTGGCTGCTAACACCACGTAAAAGGCCGAGCGCGTCTGGGACTCCGCCTGGCTGGAGGCCGGGACCGGCGCCGGCTGATTGGCTCCAAAGGGCACGATGGTTGGCACGGCGTCCGGCTTGGCCGGGCCCTGCTGGGCCGCTCCCTGGACCGGAGGCGCTCCTATAGCCGCCCTCCATTGCGCTTCAAGGCCATCTACATCGAAGCCGTAGACCTTCTTCAATGCCTGGTCCGCGCTGGTCCCCTCCTTGAAGGTCGCCAGCAACTGGGACATTTTCTGCGGTCCGTAGGTATCTATCAGGTAACGCACCACGCTGTAGGCCTCGCCGTAGAACAGGTTTACCTGCTCTGGCTTCCCTGGAAGACCCGAGGCTGCCCGCAGGGTGAGAAGGGAGCTTCGGCGAATAGCATCGTTCACCGCCTGCTGGTTGACCGCTCGCAGCTCCCCTTCGGCAAACATGGAGAGCCCCTCGTTGAGCCAGGCCGGAATCCCCGCAAATGGGTTGCTGGTGAGCTGGTCGGTGATCAGGTGAGTAAGCTCGTGGGCCGTGGTCGGCCCTACGTCTGGGTCAGAGCCCAGAATCATCACCAGGTCCGCGTCGGAGAAGGCTTCCCCCTGGGTTATCAAATCCCTGGTTGAAGTCTCGCTGCGGAAGGGCAGCGCCACGTCCATGTCACGCTTGCTGGCATAGACATAGACCTTCACGGGACGCTCCATAGATTGACCGGCGCTGGCCGCCATCTTCGCCAGGGTGTCCTGGGCGACCTGCAAGATTCTACGGGCTACCCCTTCCTGCCCGTAATAGTACACGGTAACCTGGTTTCCAGGCAGCTTCTGCCAGGTGAAGCGCGTGTCCTCATAGGTGAGCTTCACCGGCTGCGTCTTGAGCTTGGCGCCTCCGGCAGCCTCTATCTCGTAGTAGTACTCGAGTTCAGAGCCGGGCACAACGTACCGGGCCCCGGCGGTGGGCAGGACGTACGACGCCTCCACGGTCCGGCCCGGGTTGAAGCTGGGGTAGGCATAGCTGGTGCTCCTGCCGGACCCTACCCGGTAGAAAAAGGTTATCGTCTTGATATCCTGGTCTCCCTCAGCCTTGAGCTGGAAGGCTATTTCCTTAGGAAACCGGTTCTCGTAGCTCTGCGAGGTGACCCTGATCTCTCCCTGGGCCAGGGATATGAGAATCGAGGGTCGAGAGTCGAGGATCGAGAGTCGAGCCCAGGGAAGGACCAGGAAGACCAGGACCAGGGCTAACGCAAATCTCTTCATACTCTTGTCTCCATGGTAGAACGGAGGTACTGTTCCATGAACGGGTCCAAGTCCCCATCCAGGACAGCCGCCGGGTTGCTCATTTCATAGCCAGTTCGGTGGTCCTTTACCAGCGTATAGGGTTGCAACACGTAGCTGCGGATCTGGTTGCCCCATCCGGCGGCCACGTGTTCGCCTTTCAAGCGGGACCTTTCCTCTTCCCTCTTCTCCAACTCACGCTCCGTCAGCCTGGCCCGGAGGATCTTCAAGGCCGTCTCCTTGTTCTGGAACTGCGATCGCTCGTTCTGGCAAGAGACTACGGTGCCCGTGGGCAAGTGCGTGATCCGCACCGCAGTACTGGTCTTCTGAACGTTCTGGCCCCCCGCGCCGCTGGCCCGAAAAACGTCTATTTTCAAGTCGTCCGGATTGATGCTCACTTCCACGGAATCCTCAACCTCTGGCATGACTTCCACCAGGGCGAAGGAAGTATGGCGACGGTGAGCGGCATCGAACGGTGAGATACGCACCAAGCGATGCACGCCCCGCTCGGTCTTGAGGTAGCCGTAGGCGTAGGGACCGGTTATCTGGGCCACCACACTCTTTATCCCAGCCTCCTCACCCGGTGTCATGTCCAGCAGCTCATGCTGATAGTCCCGGCGTTCAGCCCAGCGCAGGTACATCCGCAGGAGCATCTCCACCCAGTCCTGCGACTCGGTGCCTCCGGCGCCGGCGTGGATGGCCAGGATGGCGCTCTTATCGGCGTACTCTCCCTGCAGGACGAGCCTGAACTCCAGCTTCTCCAGGCGGTCTTGCAGCCCCGCGGCCTCGGTCTCTATTTCGTTCAGCAGGGACTGGTCGCCGTCGGCGCTGGCCAGGTCGAGAAGTCCTAGCAGGTCTCGGACCTGGCGCTCCAAGTCCCCCCAGGTTTGCAATGTTTCCTTTACCTCGGCCAGCCGGCGCATGACGCTCTGGGCTGCCTGGGCGTCCGCCCAGAAGTCTTCCCGGGCTGACTCCAATTCCAGAGGCGATATCTCTGCTCCCTGTCCAGCCAGGTCAAAGACGCACCATGTCTTGGGTGATGCGCCGGTGCAGCTCTTCCAGTTGCTCTTTAAGTTCCTCCATATTTTCGTTCTCCTATAGCTTGACCATAATTCTATTTTGAGCCCCAATTCTCAGCGGATAGCGGATGGCGACGCCAGATAACGGGTGAAGGGGGGCTCCA